>Ga0209006_10002558_pt1 | contig 16589 bp, 15 predicted proteins | sample JacPin_JW_Ref_O2_FD_188567 | JGI IMG/M metagenome (GOLD analysis project Ga0209006, IMG submission 188567) | Forest soil microbial communities from Algoma, Ontario, Canada - Jack Pine, Ontario site 1_JW_Ref_O2 (SPAdes) (version 2) | ecosystem: Environmental > Terrestrial > Soil > Boreal... | reverse complement strand
AAGGAACGGCGTATCGACGGCACTCGGCGCGACGACGTTGGCGCGGACGATCGGGCCATTTTCCGCCGCGATCGCCTTGGTCAGAGAAACAAGGCCGCCTTTCGAGGCCACGTACGCGCCGAAACCACGATTGGGATTGAAAGCCAGGCTGGACGATATTGTGACGATCGAGCCGCCATGCGGTTTCATCATTGGAAGGACCGCGCGCGCGCAGAGGAAGGCGGATCGCAGGTTAACGTCCAGGAGCCGATCCCACTGGGCGACGCTCAGCTCGTCGATTTTGACCGGAGGGATAATCGCGATGCCGGTGACGAAGACCATGACGTCCAACCCGCCGCCCCACGCATCCGCCAACGACCCGAACCCTTGTCCGACTTCGCCCTCGTCGGACGCGTCAGCTGCAACAGTAAGGACATCCAGCGGCAGCGGGTCACGCGACAACGCGGCGGACAGGTCGAGCACCGCGACCTTAAGCTCAAGGGCGAGACACGCATCAACAAGTGCCCGCCCAATGCCACCGCAACCGCCGACAATGGCGATGCGACTTCCCGGCTGTGGCGCGAGCCGCGTGAAATCAATCTGTGCATTGGTCATGGCCTCGGAGTGCCCTTTCAGTACATGCGAACGATCGGTTCGATACCAAGGCTGTATTGGCCGCACATGACACGCATGGCGTCCCAGTTCAGACTGAAATGCTTCGACCCCGCGTGGATGTCACGCCATAACCTCTGCGTCGGGTCTCGCATGAAAACGCCACTGGCGCCGCTTGCCTCGTAGAGTTCATCCACCGCCTCAGTGACCAGCCGCGCCGCGAATGTTTGAGCGCGACGATTGCGAATACGCTGGTCGGTGGAAACCCCCGCGCTGGAGGCGGCCGCCGCCGTGGTGTCCATGGCGGCGCGATTGAGGAGAGCCCGCGCGGCATCGACGTGCATCTCAGCTTCCCCAACGCGCAGTTGTACGGCCTGCAGATTGGACATGACGTCACCGCCGCCAGTGGCGCCGCCCGCGGTCTTACGACCCCGCACCGTCTCAACATATTGATCGATGGCGCCGCGCCCCATCCCCGATATCGGCGCGGCAATAAAGAACGAAAACGACGAGAACAGTGGGATGCGATAAATCGGCACCCCGTGCAGGTCGACGCCCGGCGGCTTTCCTGAATTCGCCTGCGCCGCCGTCATCACCCGATGTTCAGGGACGAAGCACTCTTCGATGATCAGATCTTTACTGCCGGTCGCAGCCAGTCCGCTGACATGCCATTCGTCATGGATCACATAGTCGTTTCGCGGCACCAGCGCATATGCCGGCTGCTTCGATGTGCCGTCTTCCGAAAGCATCACACCCAAGACTGTCCATTGCGTGTGATCGACGCCGCTGACGTAGGGCCAGCGACCGCCGATCATGAAGCCGCCGGGCACCGGCCTGGCTGTGCACACGGGACGCAGGCAAGACGAGGTGATGGTGTCGGGGTCGGCCCATATTTCGTCCTGCGCCGCCTTTCCAAACATGCCGATAATCCAGCTGTGCAGCGACACGTTGCCGAAGATCCAGGCCGCCGCGCTGCTGCCGCGGCCGATCTCGTAAGCAATGTCGATCATGTCGGGCAACGTGCCACCGAAGCCGCCGTAGCTTAGCGGCTGCAACACCCGGAATAGCCCGGCGTCGCGGATCTCGGAAATCGTCTCGGCGTGAAGAACGCGGTCCGCTTCAGCCTTAAGCTCGCGTTCGCGCAATATGGAGATCAGCGCACGAGCCTTTTCCGGAAGATCGCCAAGTTCTTTGGGCGCGTGCTGCGTGCGTGATGCGGCGGCCATGGATCTTCCCGTCATTACGTATCGATAAATGCAATTACGACAGAAGTAACCCCCTAAAGTCAAGCGTCGAGGCGCACTGGAGCGGTTGCGGGCCGTGAAAATTGCGAAGATCCAGAAGCGCTCGACCGCAGCGCGCCGATAAAGGGCGAGCCGCGAGGGTGGCTATGCAGCGCCGCCGGCGGCCGGGGATACTTTGAGAAAGCGCTCCAGCCCCTGGCTTTGTGCACGAAAGTCAGCCGCACTGCCGGACCAGACGACTTTGCCTTTCTCCAGAATATATTGGCGGTCGGCCAGCCGGCCGAGCTGCTCCATGTCGCGGTCGATGATCAAAATGGCCTGCTTGAGGGATCGCAGTGTGGCGACGCAATTCCAGATGACTTGCCTGATCTGCGGAGCCAACCCCTCGGTCGCTTCATCCAACATCAAAAGGCGCGGATTGGTCATCAGCGCGCGGCCGATGGCGAGCATCTGCTGTTCGCCGCCCGACAGATGAGAGCCGAGGCTATTGCGTCGCTCCGCAAGCCTGGGGAACATGTCGTGGACCCGCGCCAAAGTCCATGGATCAACCGCTCCACTTCGGTTCGCGGCCATCGCCATCAGATTTTCGTTGGCGGTGAGATTGGGGAAGATGTGCCGCCCTTCCGGCACCAGCCCGACCCCCGCTTTGGCGACGGCGTCGACCGGGCGGCCGCGCATCTCGCGGCCGTCCATTTTAACGGAGCCCTCACGCGGCGGCAGGAGACCCATGATCGACCTGATCAGTGTAGTCTTGCCCATGCCGTTGCGTCCAAGCACGGCCACGACCTCGCCTTCCGCGACCCGGACATCGACTCCGAACAGCACATGGCTCGAGCCGTAGAAGGCATGGAGTCCGCTGACCTCAAGCATGATGACGCGGCGCCCCGTCTGATGCCAAGTAGGCTTCCTGGACCGCAGAATTTGCAACGACCGCTTCCGGCGTCCCGGTGGCGATCAATCGGCCGTTGACGAGCACGCTGATCCGATCGGCTAGCGCCATCACGGCTTCCATGTCGTGCTCGATCAAAACGACAGCGATCGTCGCGGATAGCTTGGCGATGAGGTCGACGATGATGCGGGACTCGGTGGTTCCCATGCCCGCCATCGGCTCGTCGAGAAGCAGAAGCGACGGCTTGGTCGCCAACGCCATGGCGAGCTCGAGTTGCCGCCGCTCGCCGTGCGACAAGGCGCTCGCTGGCACATGTTCGCGCCCCGCAAGTCCGACATCGACGAGGACGTGACGCGCGGGATCGAGCAACGCGGTTTCGCCGCGCGCATCGCGCCAGCCGCGCAGATGGCCTCCCTGGCGGGCAAGCACTCCCATCGCGACATTGTCGATTGTCGTATGGTCGAGAAAAATGCGGGAAACCTGGTAGCAGCGACCCAGCCCAAGCTGCGCCCGCCGATGGATCGGCAGCATGGTCACGTCGCGGCCGTCGAACACGATCGAGCCCTGGTCCGGCACGTGCTCGCCGCTGAGCTGCGACATGAAAGTCGATTTGCCGGCCCCGTTCGGACCGATAACAGCGTGGATCTCGCCCCGATCGATTTCAAAGTCGACGGACTTGTTCGCGACGATGCCTCCGAACCTTTTGGTCAATCCTCGCGCTACAAGAAGTTTCATAACGAAGCCTTCTTGGCGTCCGGGAGCAAGCCCCACAATCCCCGCGGCAGGTAAAGGACGATCAGCACCAGCACGGGACCGAGAATGACCGCCCAGTGATCGGTGTATTGGCTGAATATTTCCTCGAACAACAACAGAGCGGTCGCGCCAACGACCGGGCCAAACAGACTGGCCATTCCGCCGATGATCGGCATCACCAAAATCTCGCCGGAGCGTTGCCAAGTCATATATTGCGCGGTGACAAAATCGGTAAGGTTTGCCAGCAGAAGGCCGGAAATCGAACACATCATTGCCGACAGGACAAACGCGATCAGCTTGTATCTGTAAGTCGGGAACCCCAGCGCCTGCATGCGGGATTCGTTCGAGCGAATGCCTGCAATAACCATGCCCAGCCGCGAGTTCGAAAGCCGGTGAAGCACGACGAGGCACAGCACCATGATTATCAGGATCAAATAATAAAGTGCCGTCTGATTTCCGAGATTGAGGTAGCCGCCGAAACTGCTGCGCGCTTCGATGGTCATACCGTCGTCGCCGCCATAGAGCGTAAGACCCGATGCAACGAAATAGAACAACTGCCCGAACGCGAGCGTGATCATGATGAAATAAAGGCCGGTCAGACGCACCGAGATTGCGCCGACGGCCAATCCGGCAAGCGCCGCTGCCCCGATACCGAGCGGCCACTGCACGAAACCGCTCTCGATGCCGTAATAAGCGGGGATGCCGACCGCATAGGCCCCGATGCCGAGAAACATCGCGTGACCGAAACTAGCGAGACCGGCAGACCCCAACAGCAGATTTACGCTGAGCGCGCAGATGCAATAAACGAGGATGCGGCCGAACAAGGTAAGGTAGTGAGGCTGTCCGAAAATCTTGGCAGCAACCGGAACGGCTGCAAACCCCACAATTATGAGAACTGCAGCGATCTTGCGGTACATCGAACTGTCAGCCCGTCGATGCCGGCAAGAGGCCGCGCGGCTTGAAGATGAGGATCGCCGTCATGATGAGGTAGATGAGCATCGAGGTCAGCGCCGGGCTCAACGCGTCCGAAACGGCCCGCGGCAGCGCCGAACCGATCGCAATCGGGATGTAAATCCGTCCAAGCGTGTCGACGACTCCCACCACCAAGGAAGCGAGTACCGCGCCGCGCACCGAGCCGATCCCGCCGATCACAATCACAACGAGGGTGAGGATCAGAATCGGATCGCCCATCCCGGACTCCACGGCGACGATCGGCGCCGCCATAAAGCCCGCCAATCCAGCAAGGGCCGCGCCCGCGCCGAATACCGCCGCACTGAGAGTGCGGACATTAATGCCCATCGCCGCGGTCATCATGGGGTCGCTGCCGCCGGCACGTACGATCATGCCGGCCCGGGTTTTCGCGATCACGCCGTAGAGCCCGATGCCGGTGACAGCCCCCACGGCCAGCACGACCAGGCGATAGGTTGGGTAGACGAGTCCGGGAACGATCTCCAAATGGCCGGAGAGGAACGGCGGCACGGCGGCGAAGATTCCGGCAGGTCCCCAAATGATCCGAACTGCCTCGTTGAAGAAAAGCGTCAAGCCGAAAGTCGCAAGCACTTGTGCCAGGTGATCGCGATCATAAAGCTTGCGCAGACAGATCGTTTCCACAGCGATGCCGACCGCGAAGGCGCTGGCGACCGCGGCCACACCCGAAAGGATGAAGGATTGCGTATATTTGTAGGTCGTCGCAGCCACGTACGCTGCGATCATGAAAAACGAACCGTGCGCAAGATTCACGAAATTCATAATGCCGAGCACGAGCGTCAGCCCGGCCGACATCAAGAACAGCGCGACTCCCAACTGGAGTCCATTCAAGAGTTGCGTGGCAAACTGCGTCACATCGTCGACCCTCACCCGGCACGACCAAAGGCCCCTGCAAAAATCATTCCTTCGGGTGCGCCTTCGCGGCCATGCCTTCAGCGATGAGCTGCCGGGCGCGCTCCATGGCGTCGTCCGGGTAATAGGGGAGTTTGCCGCGGAAGCCCTCCTTTTTCGTCGCGTCGAACAGCACCTTGCCGGAAAGGCCGCCGCTGGACGGATCGAGCCAAGAGGTCATGGTGCCTTCGATCAGGGTAACGTCGACCTTGGGATCGCAGCGGGTCGCAACCGCGTACATCACATCCGATACGTTGTAGATGTCGATGTCGTCATCAACGCAAATAACATACTTGAGCCGCAGCATGACGGCGGAGGTCGCGAGCATCAATGTCTTGACGATGCCCGGCCGCGCCCGCTTCGGATTGATCTGAAGCACGGCGACGAAGTCACGCGCGAGACTCGGCGGCCGGTGCAAGGCCACCAGCAGCGGAAAGCGCCGCCGCAGCGTGTCAAAAGCATCCGACTCCTCCAATTCGCGCCAGAGCGTATCGGTTTCGCAAGGCGGCTTCCCGGCGAACACACCCTGCACGATCGGGTCGCGCCGATGGGTAATCGCCGTGATGGTGAAAACTGGGCTATTGACGATCGGCGTCTGGTAGCCCGTGTATTCCACGAAAGGACCTTCCTGACGGATCTCGCCGCCGAAATAGCCTTCGATCACAATCTCGGAATCTTCGGGCACTTCGACGTCGATGGTACGGCATCGCACCATCTCGATCGGCCGGCCTTCGAGCGCGCCGGCAATGTTGATCTCGTAGTCGTTTAACGGAAAGTCTGAAGACGCTGCGATCTCGATCGACGGTCGCACACCGATCACGTACGCGGCTTCGGAGCGCTCACCGCGGGCGCGCCCCTCGTCGGCGACAAATCGCAAATGATGCTCCGGCGCCATGCAGATGCCGATTTCACGCGGCCCATAAATCTGCCCTCGATGGTGGGCGATGTTCCAGCCAAATTCCGGATGCCGCGCGATAAACATGCCGGCCGTGATGTAGCGGCCGCCGTCGCCGACATTCCAAAGCGGGAACGGCAGTTTCTGAACGTCCACGTCTTCGCCTTCGATGACGACTTCCTGACAGCGCGGGTTTTTGCCCTTGAAAGGCACCGGCTCGATCCGGGACCTCAAGCACTTGGCGACATGCTCCAGCATCTCATTCTCGGTCGTGCCGAGAGCGCGGGCAATTCGTCGTCGCGTGCCGAAGACATTGGCGGCCAGCGGCCAATCTGTGCCTTCGATTTTGCTGATGAGCACTGCCGGACCGTCGGCGTCGGACAATTGACGGCAGATCGCGCCGGCCTCGTATTCCATTTTTACAGGTCGATCGATGCGGATGAGATCGCCCGCCTGCTCGAGGATTTGCAGAAAGGTGCGGAAATCCATTTCGACTCCTTCAGTTTCAGTGCAGGATGTTCGGCGGTTTGCGAACTCCTTCGCGCTCCAAACGCGGCAGGACACGCTCTTGGAAAAACGGAAACTCTTTCAGATAATCGACGAAGGTGATTGTACAGCCGGCAAACCCGGCGTCAGCGACATCGACCAGTTTCGCCGCGACATCGTCCGGATCGCCTACGACGGGCAGGCCGCCGTGCCCGCCGGCGATCCTAAATTTTAACTTATCGCGCAGCTCCGGGGGACGTCCCTTGGTATAGAGCCCCTGCATGGTCGCCAAACGCTCGACCGCATCGGAGTCGGCGCACTCGACGGCGTAGTGATGGTGATAATCCTCCGCTTCGCGGCGGGTCTCGCGGCAAACAACATAGACGTGCGTGAAGACTTCAAGGCGGTCGTTTTCATTCTGGCGCGCGAACGCCTTGATGTCTTGCACGCTCTTTGTCGCGCTTTCGAGGTCGAGCAGCGTCGTAAACAAAATGTCGCTGCGGCGGACGCTGAACATGCGTCCGGCCGGAGAGGCGGCGGCATTCATCACGATCGGGCGGGTACCATTGAAGGGCCTTGGGTCGCCAACCGCGCCCTCGAGCTTGAAATACCGGCCGTCAAAATCGAAAGGCTTCGCGTTCGACCAAACGCCCTCGACGACCGACAGCCATTCGTCCGCGTAGTCATACCGCGCATCGTGCTCGCGCTGGGCGGCGCCGAACATGTCAAACTCATCCTGGTTCCAGCCGCAGACCAGGTTGATGCCGAAACGGCCGCGGCTAACGAGGTCAGTCGTGACGAATTGCTTGGCGGCGAAAATCGGATGGACAAGCGGCACATGCACCGTGCCGAAAACACACAGACGCTGCGTCGAGGCCAGGAGCCCGCAGGCCCAGGTGATCGTTTCTAATGTGGAGTGCTGGAAATCCGTGGCGCCGCCATAGCCGCGCCAGCGCGCGATGGGCAGCATGAACTCGATGCCCGCAGCATCCGCAAGCTTGGCCAGCGCCGCATTGTTATCCCAGCTCGCCTGCCAGCGTTCGTCAACCGTGGTCGCCGCCAAACCAGACGAGCAATTGGCACCAAAGATTCCTAGCTTGAGCCGGTTCGCTCCAAACAGTGCACGCTGGCCAAGGACTTTTGTCACGCCTCGGAGGCCCCGCAGGTGAACGTAGGACGCGGCTTGCGTCCTTGCCGTCGATTACGTAATTCGTAACACGATTACGTATCGAAAAAGCCAACGCTGTCAACCCGGCAGCGCGGACGACACAAGCTCCCTGCCCGCGATATAGCCGAACGTCAGCGCGGGACCGAGCGTAATGCCCGATCCCGGATATGTGCCGGCGAAGATCGAGTTCATGTCTGCGCCGCAGCAGTACAAGCCGGGGATCGGCGCATCGCGGACGTCCAGCACACGGGCACGCGCGTCAGCCACGAGCCCCAACGCTGATCCGATATCGCCTGGAAACACCTTCACGGCGTAAAAAGGCGCTCTGCTGATCGGCGCGATGCATGGATTTGGCCCGTGATCGGGATCGCCGAGATGGCGCTCGTACAGCGACGTGCCCCGGCCGAAATCCACATCAACGCCACTGACCGCCGCGTCGTTGTTGCGCTGGATAGCCTCCGCGAAACCGGCGCGAGGAACGTCAATTTCATCAGCCAGCTGTTGGATCGTCGGCGCCTCAATCAGGTAGCCGGAACGAATGAATGTCCGCACTGAAGGTGATCGCGGCCGCACCAAACCAAGACCGTATTTCCGTAGAAAGCGCGCATCGCAAATCAAGTGGGCCGGCACTGCCGAATCATGCGCGTACATGGCCAAGACAAAATCGTGATAGGAACATGCTTCGTTGACAAAGCGCCGACCGTCGCGACCGACGGCAATGAGACCTGGCTTTTGACGATCAAGAATGAGATGAGGAAAAACCGTTTCGGTGCCATCCCGGTCGCGCAGGACGGAAACCGGGCTCAGGTGGGCCGATCCGATATTATTATCGGCGAGTCGCCCGCCCGCAGAAAGACCAAGCTTGATGCCATCGCCATCGCTTGAGGGCGGCGCGACCGTCCGGTGCAGTTCGGCAAACGGCAGCACGGACTGAGCAAAGCGTCGGTCGGCCGAAATGCCGCCCGCCGCCAAGACAACGCCGCGCCGCGCAACCAGACGAATGGGTTGCGAACCGTTGGAGGCGATCACGCCTCTAACGGTCCCGTCTCGTTTGATCAGATCGTCCGCACGCGTGCCGCGCCGAAGATCGATGCCGGCGTCGCGCACTGACTTCAGCAGACGGCCCGCGAGGCTGTTCCCCATCACGAGCCGGGTTCCACGATCGTAGCGGATCCGATCTCTCAGGAAGCGCGATATCAAGCTCACGCCATGCTTTAAGTCCGCCCAAGACTGCGTCATGCCGAGCAACGCATCAATGTCGCGCTTGTTGACCATCATGCCGCCAAACAGCATGAATTCGAGCCGCGGCGGCCGGATCCAATTGAAGGCTCCGCCGAGTTCGCGGCCATCGAACGGTACGACATCAATGGTACGGCCGCTTCGGGCCGCACCGGGCAATTCCGAATGATAGTCCGGTGCCAATGGCCTCGACTGGAAGCGCAGCGCCGTATTCCGTTCCAGAAAATCGATAGCTTTCGGCCCTTCGTCAAGGAACGCCGCAAGCATTTTAGGATCGGCATGATTGTTGAGAAAATGCTGAAGGTAGGTCAGCACGTTGTCGCGGCCGTCGCGGGCATCAGGGGATTGGAAGCGTGTCCCGGGAATCCAGATCGCGCCGCCCGAAACGGCCGTACTGCCGCCGACATAATCGGTCTTTTCAAGAATGACCACCCGCAGGCCGGCATGCGCGGCGACAAGTGCCGCAGTGCAGCCGGCGGCTCCGGAGCCGACGACGACAACGTCGTATGTTTCCTCCATCAGGCTGACGGGCCACTTTCCAACTGCGGCACACCAATCGCGATCGCCCGCACCGGTGATCCCCCGCCACCCTGAAAACGCAGCGGCAGAATAAAGGTGCACGATAACCACACACCGTCGCTGGCGAGTTCATCAAGCTTGGCATTCTGAATTTGGTGGATACCGGCTTGCGTCAAGAGGTGATGGTGCACGGCAAACGGCAGATCGGCCGGATAATCATCGGCAATGGGCGCCTCGCCACGCAACATGCCGGCACGCACTGCGTCGGTAAACGGATTATCCAACGCAACGAGCGCAACGCCCTTCTCTTGCGCCAAGTGTGCGCCGTCGTACGACAGACCCGGACCCTGAGTGTAATAAATTTTATCGACGTCGGGATCTTTCCAACGCACGCCCCATCCGGTGTGGATGTAGAGCACATCGCCTGGCAGGATGCCGCGCTCGCTCAGGCCTTGCCGAGCCAGCATCGTATCGATGTCTTTCGCGGTAACGGCATAACCCGGTTCGAGTGGCTTGCCAGTGCCGATAAAGCGTTGGGCATCGAGCAGGACCGCCGTCGTTATGATCGGGGCCGCTTTATCGATACCGAGCTTGGCCAACGTCCCGAGCGGATCCGGCTTCACGGCTGATTGATCGTGGCCGCCGTAATATTTGACGCTGTCTGCGGGAAACGGCTCAGTACCGTTCCACGCCGCCGCGAGCGCGCCGAAGTGGCCAAGCGCATCCATATGAGTGCCCTGGGCGCCGGGCTCGCCGCTCAACATCTCCTCCATGTTCGAAGCGTGGCGCGAATTTTTGATGCCGCGCGTGGCACGCGCTTGAAATTTCAGCGGCTTGCCGAAGGGCGAACTCGGCATGGTGTTGGAGATCGGATGCGAGAGCTCGTAACACTTGGCGCGTGGCGCCGCCAAATGCTGCGCGGCGCGCAGCCAGGTGCCGGGGCCAATCGCATTGGCCATGCCGCGTTCATCGCCTGCCGGCCAGGGCGCCGTCGGTGTCAATTCGAGCGACCGCGCGATGATCTCGTGGCTTTCGATCATTTTTGCCATTTCAGGTTCCCTCCGGTCGCCGCCACGTTTGTCTGCTTCCCGATCGCGCTCGGCTTCACGGCTGGCCACGCGCCGGCAGGGCGCCGGACAAGTGCGCGTTCAGCAGGCTTTTCGCGCGCGCCACGGCGGCCTCGGGAAAGCTCGGAATCTGGCCGCGAAAACCCGGTTTCTTCGTCGCATTGAAGAACACCTTCCCGGTCAATCCTCCGCTCGACGGATCAAGCCATGACGTCATAGTGCCGGACGCCATCTGCACATCGACCCGCGGATCGCAGCGCGTTGACACGGCCCAGAACACCGACGTCAGGTCATAGAGGTCGATGTCGTCGTCGACGGCAATGATGAATTTGAGCCTCGGCATGACGGCGGCGGTCGCCAACAACAGCGTATTGACGACCCCTTCGCGCTGACGCGCCGGATCGATCTGAATAACGCCCAAAAAGTCGCGACCGACCTGCGGAGGACGGTGCACAGCCTTCAGCAGCGGAAACTTCTGACGCAGATTGGTGAAGGCTTCCGCCTCCTCCAGTTCACGCCAAAGGGTGTTGGTTTCGCAAGGCGGCCGCCCGGCAAAGACGCCCTGGTAGATCGGATCGTGGCGATGTGTGATCGCGGTGACGGTGAAGACGGGGCTGGTAATGATCGGCGTCTGATAGCCGGTAAACTCTACGAACGGCCCCTCTTCGCGCGTCTCGCCGCTATAGTAACCTTCGATGACGATCTCGCTGTCGGCGGGGACTTCGACATCGATTGTCTTGCAGCGGACGGTGCGGATCGGTTGCCCTTCGAGAGCGCCTGCAGCACGCAATTCGTAATCGCCGTGCGCCAAATCCGAGGCGGCGGCGATCGAGATAGACGGGCGCGCGCCGATGATGATTGCGGCCTCAACGCGGACACCCATCTTTCGCGCTTCGTCTGTGGTAAGGCGCAGATGGTGGTCCGGCGCCATGCAAACGCCGAGCTCGCGCCCATTATAAACCTGCGCTCGGTTGTACGAAATATTCCATCCGAATTCGGGATGTCTCACGATGTGAAGCCCGGCCGTGATGTAAGGACCGCCATCACCGGCGTTCCAGAAAGGAATGGGCCATTGCGCAAGATCAGCGTCCTCTCCCATCAGAACGACCTCTTGGCAAGACGCAGGCCCGTCCACGAGTTCAGGCTCAACCCGTCCTCTCATGCGCTTGCTGACAAAGCCGAGCAGTTCCTCGTCCGCGACACGGAAAGCCTTCGCCAGACGCCGTCTCTCGCCGTACACATTGACCACCATGCGGTCGCACCGGCCGTGGAAGCCGCCGATCTTCGAGAGCATAGCGGCGGGGCCGGCGCGGTCGGCAAGCTCGCGACATAACGCGCCGACCTCGTAATCGAGAGCGACGGATTCGCTAATCTCAGCAAGCTCGCCGGTCTGCTTCAAATGGTCGAGAAAGCCTCTGAAATCGAAGGGCTGCGTCGTTGTCATGTCGTACCTCGGACAGCGTCCGCGCGACGTGCCGGAACGTTTGCCGCGCAACGTAATCATGTTATGGTAGGCGTAACTTCACGGCAGGGCATCGTCAAGTGGCGCTTGCGTCGTGAGCCGTGCAAACGCTCGAGTGGAGATATCCGAACATGCGTGGACGCCAAATCGCATTGAGCCTCCGAAGCGCCGGCGTGAGGGCAGCGAGCGTAAGCTTCGTCGCATTGCTCCTCGCGTTCGCCTGCCCTGCGGCCCGTGCTCAGACCGCAGATAGCGTCAAGGTGGGCTTCATTACCACGCTGTCGGGCTCGGCGGGGGTTCTAGGCCAGCACATGTATGATGGCTTCATGTTGCGGGTTGACCAGAACGGCGGAAAATTGGGCGGCCTACGAGCTGACATCATCAAGGGCGACGATCAATTCAAGCCCGACATTGGATTGAAAATCTCGCGCGAGATGATCGAACGCGATCATGTCGACTTCATTACCGGCTTTGTATTCTCCAACGTCCTACTCGCCGCCCTGCGTCCCGCGCTCGAAGCCCAAACGTTTGTGCTGAGCGGCAATGCCGGGCCGGCGGACTATGCCGGGGTCAAATGCTCGCCGTACTTTTTCGGCGTCGCCTACGAAAACGACATGAACGACGAGGCCGCCGGCGTTTATTACAACCAGCTGGGCGTCAAGCGCGTCTATCTGATGGCCCCCAACTACATCACTGGGCGCGACGCTCTGGCTGGCTTCAAACGCACCTTCAAGGGCGAGATCGTCGGCGAAACCTACACCAAACTCGATCAGATGGACTATTCCGCCGAGCTGACCCAAATGGCCGCTGCGAAACCTGATGCGGCCTACGTATTTTTCCCGGGCGGCTTCGGCGTCAATTTCATCAAACAATTTTATCAGGCCGGACTACGCAGCTCGATACCGCTGTTATCCAAAGCGACGGTTGATTTGACGAATTTGCCCGCCCAAGGTGAAGCGGCACTCGGTAGCAAAGAGATCACGCATTGGAATTGGGATCTGGACAATCCTGCCAACAAAGAATTCGTCGCCGCCTACCGCAAGAAGTACGATTACACCCCCTCGATCTTTTCCGAGGCAAGCTATGACGTGGCTCTGATTCTCGACAAGGCCATCGCCGACGTTCACGGAAATCTTAAAGATAAAGATGCGCTTCGGAAGGCCATGGAACAGGCCGGAATTCAGTCGCCGCGCGGCCCCTTCAAGTTCAATACCAATCACTTCCCGATTCATGATCAGTATGTGGTCGAAGCCAAAAAGCTTCCGGACGGTCAAATAACGCTTGTCTATCAGGGCAACGTGAGAGAGAACGCCCAGGACAGCTTCGTCAACGCATGTCACATGAAATAACGAATCAAACTCCGGTAAGCACCGCGCTGACGAGCCGGACAAAACTCCACAACCCGCGAACCTGCAACGTTGACGACGTCAAGCAGGTTACGGGCACGCGACAGAGGTTAAGGGCCGATCCTAGTGAACGAACATCAGGCAGGGATTGATTCTATCGAAACCGGCATGCGGCTGTTGACGGCACTGGCCGCACGCCGCACGCCGCAAATGCTCAAGACATTGGCGGCCGACGCCGATATGCCGCCAGCCAAGGCTCACCGCTATATGGTGAGCTTCGTTCGTGCCGGTTATGTCGACCGCGAACCCATTTCCGGCTTGTACCGCCTGGGACCGGCGTCGCTGCACTTGGGGCTGGCCGCGCTCGGCAGCACCGACGCACTCGAATTGGGCCTGCAAGCGATCAGCGAACTGCGCGACGAACTCAACCAAACCATGGCTCTCATGGTTTGGGGCAATCGCGGCGCAACCATCGTCCGAATTGAGGAAGTCAGCCAGCCCGTGACCATCAACTCGAGAACCGGAACGGTGCTGCCATTGTTGGCCTCTGCATCCGGCCAAATCTTTGCAGCTTTTCTTCCCACGCAGATGATTGCTCCGCTGCTCGCGGCGGAAATCGCGGCAAATCGTCAAATGGACGATTCACGGCTCGTCACCTCGATGGACAAAGCCGACGTTATCTTGGCCGAGGTCAGGCGCCGCGGCATCGGCAGAGTGACAGGCGAAACGACGCCCGGCATTCACGCGCTGGCGGTGCCTATCTTTGATTACCGCCGACAGCCGGCGGTCGCGCTTGCCGGAATGGGCCTTGGTGGTCATTTCGACTCGCGGTGGAACGGACCGATCGCACAGCGCCTTAAGGAAAAAGCAAGGGCGCTTTCTGCCAGCCTTGGCTACGAAGAGGAAGCGCCGCGCGGCGCCCTCAAAGTCGTCAAGTAATGCAATTCAACGAGACTCCGAAGACATTGAGAAATGCGAAATAACGATGTCCCGGTGGCGAGTAGAGGTCACCGATGAGGCCGCCGAAAAACTCCCGGACCGAACCGGCTGAAGGACATCATCCGCGCCGGCTCATTATCGGAATCTCGGGCGCTTCCGGGATCATCTACGGCGTGCGCGCGCTCGAGCTCCTGCAACACGCGGACGTCGAAACTCACTTGGTCATGAGCAAATCGGCCGAGATGACATTGGCCTATGAGGCCGATCTGCAGCCCGCCGCGCTTCGAGCCTTGGCGTCGAAGCACTATCAGGTGAGCAATATCGGCGCCGCGATTTCATCGGGCTCGTTCCCCACAATGGGGATGCTGATCTTGCCGTGCTCGGTTCGGACGATGAGCGAGATCGCCACCGGCGCCACGAGTTCGCTGTTAACCCGTGCTGCCGACGTCGTCCTGAAAGAGCGGCGCAATTTGGTCCTCGGAGTCCGCGAAACACCTCTGCATGTCGGTCACCTGCGCACGATGACGCAACTTGCCGAAATGGGGGCCATCGTGGCGCCGATTGTTCCGGCCTTTTACAACCGTCCTCAGAGCGTTGCCGATATCGTAAATCACACCGTGGGCCGATTGCTGGATTTGTTTGGCATTGACGCCGGCACTGTCCAACGTTGGACGGGGGCGCCTGAGCGCAGGTCTTCATCGAAGCCATAAGATTGCGAGAGAGCTTCCCCTAGCTATCGGTTAGACCCCAGCGTGCTCCGAGTGCAAACAAAGCGACGCTGCCCCAAACTGCACTTAGACGGAAAACGGCAGCAGATTACAATGCTGCGGCTTGTCAGTGCTTTTCCACCATTTCCCCGGTGATTGCGCCAAGCTGGCGAGCGATGCCCCACCGGCCATCTTGACTTCACCTTGTGGGTTAGTCCGAGACGTTGCAATCATCGGGATAAAGCCGGTTCCCTTTCCCGCGACCCACGCCTGAAGTTCAAACGAAATCTTGGTGGGTCGCCGTTCGAGCGTGATGGACTTGAACATCGATCTCTAACTCAGCAAGTCGCTCTTCCCGGCTTTGCGACCAACCTAAGCGACAACCTTTCGCAGTGTCCCTAGGTACCCACCGCCTTGTCCAGTTTTAGGAGCCTTGTCCCCTACCCGAGTAGCCTGGTCACAGGACAATCCCGCCGCTGAATGGCAGAACTTGCCGTCTGGGATCCTGAACTCGAGTCACGACGTTACAACGAGCGGACCTCATCGCTTCCGATAATTTTAGGTTATCGGAAGTAACCCGATCGCATTGTCCTGAAGCTTGTCATGTCCGGTGTCGAGCCATTTGCGGACATATATCGGTCCGGTCCCGACTTCCGCTAAGGGCCATAAGCAGACATCGACCGCGATCAGTTGACCTGCCTGCGCCTCTGGGAATTTCCACCTGCCGCTTAAAATCTCCGCTCGTGGTCAATAGAGCGGCTCCGCGCAATGTGCCGCTCCGCACGGCAAGGACTAGCGGCCGATGTCCGCTACCGCTACATAGAGAGCATATCCCCCATAAGACATGGCCCAAAAGGAGCGGCGAATGGCGACGCGGCAAATCAAGATGCCAGTAAAGGACAATTCGGAACAAGAAGTCGAGGAAGTGTTCTCGCAACGCAAGCGGCCCGAGCGTGGCCGATATTTGCTCCAAGTCGACCGGCAAACGAAGGGCTCCTACACGACCTCCGAAACCGCTCAGGCGGCGGCTTTGGTTATCAAAAAGAATTATCCGATCGTGCAGGTGTCGGTATACGACAGCGTCGATAACTCGAACACGCTGGTCGAGGCGCCGGCGGCCTAATCATGGCTCCCGCGGTTACCATGGGTAACCCTTGAACCGCTCATCCTCTCGCCACGCGATGCCGACGGGTATTTGTCGATCAGCTATCCTAGACTGTCGCGGTTGATTTTGCCAAAAAGATCGAAGCCTGGAAGGGAGGGCCCGCGCACGCTTGTCGAAGTGGCTTCGCTCATCGCGGCGGCCGGAGCTCGCGCAGACACTACTAGGGCGTGTACTCATAAATCGTCGGACTGAGTTCCACTTTCGGGGGAGACAGGGTATTGCGCGACAGGACATTGTGCTG
>Ga0209006_10002557_pt1 | contig 16591 bp, 10 predicted proteins | sample JacPin_JW_Ref_O2_FD_188567 | JGI IMG/M metagenome (GOLD analysis project Ga0209006, IMG submission 188567) | Forest soil microbial communities from Algoma, Ontario, Canada - Jack Pine, Ontario site 1_JW_Ref_O2 (SPAdes) (version 2) | ecosystem: Environmental > Terrestrial > Soil > Boreal... | reverse complement strand
GTTTAGCGTGAAATCACAGGTATGGCGATCGGCGAGCGCGATGCGGCTCAGGAGATTGGCTAACACATTCAATTCGCTGGCCAGAGCCGTTTTGAGGATTAGCTTCTTGCACTTGAAAATCAGATCGGTGTACAGCGGCGGGCGTTCGACTGTGCTGGCCGTGAAAGCGCGGTAGATCCGCTCCATTTTGTCGGCTGCGGTTGAATCGACGAACAATCCATTGACCAGATTGGAGAATTCATAGCCCGTTGTTCCGTCGACCGGCCACGCTTTATTCAGCCGTTCGTTGCCGGTCAGAATTTTTTCGACTATCACGTAAATCTGCCGATCCGGATTTTGGTCGCCGAGCTTTTCCCGCAACCTGCGAAAATAGCCAGCCGGATCGTAGAGTCCGTCCGGATGGTCGATTCGCAGGCCGTCGATTTTTCTTTGCGCAACTAATTCAAGAATGAAGCGGTGAGTACTGGTGAAAACCGCTTCGTTTTCCATGTTGAGCGCGGCCAGATCGTTGATATCAAAAAAACGCCGGTAGTTGATGTCATCCGCGGCGACGCGCCACTGGGCAAGACGGAAAACTTGCGCCTTGATCAGTTCGTGTAGGTTGTCGAAGCTGCGTAGATCGCCGGCATTTCCGTTGAAGGACGTAACGTTCGCTGCCACGAAGTCTTTTATTTCCGTGGAGCGTTCACATAATGCTGCCAAGCGCCGCTTTTGAACTTCTTTTTCACGATTACGCTCTGCTCGTTTTTCCGGATTTAAGCCGCGGCGCGCCGGAAGATGACCAAATGCCGTGGAGATACTTTGAAGTTCCAATAAATCATCGTTCGTAGTGCCCAGCTTTTCTTGCAGACGATCTGTCTGAAAAGCGAGGATTCGCGGATATTCTGCCGGATCGATGGGAAAACGATGTTCGTGGTAAAAGATGCTGAATTCACCACGGCTGGCGTCGAAGGTGAGCTTAAACTGCGCTTTCTCAAGCTCGTTGCCGTATTGATCTCCAAGAACAGGGATCAGCACCTTGCCCTGCAACTCATCTTTTACAGGATCCCAATCGATATCGAAAAAGTCAGCGTGCTCGGAGGCCTCGCCATTTTCGAGTACATCCAGCCACCATGCATTGTCGCTGCCCATCACTCCCATGTGGTTCGGGACAATGTCCAGAATTTGTCCCATGCCGTGGCTATGAAGCTCGGCGACGAAATGCTCGTAATCTTCGGGTGAGCCGACATCAGGATTCAGCGAGTTGTGGTCGATGATGTCATATCCGTGCGTACTATTCGGCCGAGCGCGCAAATACGGCGAAGCATAGCAATGACTGATTCCAAGAGTCTTGAGATAAGGGACGATCGCCGCAGCATCACGAAAGGTGAACGTTCGATTGAATTGCACCCGGTAGGTGGCAGTTGGAATTGGAGAGTAGTCGCTCATGTGCGTGATTTATGCGCTTGCGGCGCTCTCCAATAGATGAATTGTGCCCTGAGGCCCGTGTCTTTTCTTGTCTTGCAGGTTAGTTTAGTGTGCGGTTGACGGGCAACATCCTTCTATCGGGCATTTCCTGTATTGCGGGCAGGATGATTTAGTTCTGCAGGGTCCAAACGACAGACAAGGCAGGTAGATGGCCTTGCGCAAAAGCTTGAGAGGCTTTGGGGTTGCTGGTATAAATCTGTTCCGCACGTCCGGGATTGTTCGTCGAAATGTCTGCGTTGCCGAGATTCGCGCAAAGCGTCAGCACGAGTCCATTCACGAAGGACCAGTTGATCGTGAGCGCACGCTTGTCTTCATCACAGCGTTCGATTCGGGACTGGCATGTCTCCTTGAGCAATGGAACAATCTTTCGCTGCCGAATCGATAGCAGTTCCCGATAAAACTGCAACCACGAGTTGTGCGGTTCGCGCGCCAGGCTCGACCAGTCAAGCTTCGACTGAACAAACGTCTGCTCGGCGTTGGGGTTGGGGATTTTTTCCCGCACTTTTGGAGAGTTGAATTTCGCAAAACGCGAAAACTCATTTCTCCTGCCATTTGTGACCGCGGAAGCCAGTTCCCCTTGAAAATCACAGAAGAAGAGGAACGGGGAGGTTGCAGCAAACTCTTCGCCCATAAAGAGCAATGGCGGTGACGGCGCAAGCAAAAGAATTTCCATTGCGGCTTTCACTGCCCGCTCAGGAGCGAGTTGTGTGATTCGTTCGCCGAAGGCGCGATTGCCGATCTGATCATGATTTTGCAGAAACGAAATAAAGGCTGAAAGCGGCAACGTGGCGCTCGGTTCACCGCGCCGCGCATCGTGAAATTCGGAGTGCTCGCCTTGATAGGCGAATCCTTCAGCCAGGCAGCGGCAGAGATGGCGCATGGGGTCGTGTACGTAATCGGAATAGTAGCCGTCGGTTTCGCCGGTCGTCAGCACATGCACGGCATGATGAATGTCATCGTTCCACTGCGCGTTATACAAAGGCACTTTGCCTTCCGCGTCGCGATGCAGATAGCGGGCGAGGTTGTCTGCATTTTCCAAAATTAGATGAATAAATCGTTCATCGCCGAATTTCTGGCGAACCGCCTGCGCCAATTCCGTGAGAATGTGGGGCTCTGAATCGTCGGCGATGGCATGAACCGCATCCAGACGCAGCCCGTCGATGCGGTACTCCTCCAGCCAATAAAGCGCATTGTGGATGAAGAAGTCGCGAACCACGCGGCTATCGGGACCATCGAAATTGATGGCGTCGCCCCAAGGGGTGTGGTGGCGATTCGTGAAGAATTGCGGAGAGTAGACCGACAAATAATTTCCGTCAGGCCCGAAGTGGTTGTAGACCACATCGAGAAAAATCATTAAGCCTTTCTCATGTGCGGTTTGAATCAGCTGCTTTAGATCTTCCGGGCGCCCGTAAGAGCTATCTGGCGCAAAGGGTAGGACGCCGTCGTAACCCCAATTGCGCTTTCCGGGAAAATCCGCGACAGGCATGAGTTCGACAGCGGTTACACCAAGATCACGCAGGTAGTCGAAGCGTTCTGAAACTGTGCGAAACGTGCCTTCCGGGGTAAAAGCGCCAACATGAAGTTCATAGATCACCGCCTCTTCCCACGGACGTCCGCGCCACTGCTCATCTTTCCAATCGAATGCTTGCGGATCGATGACTTCGCTCGGCGCATGCACGTCCGAAGGCTGAAAGCGAGAGGCGGGATCGGGAACTTTGATGTCCCCATCGATTTGAAATCGATAGCGAGTTCCGACCGTAGCGGAATTGGTATTCAGTTCAAACCATCCGCTCTCTTGTTTCTTAAGTTCGATCGAGGAACTATCCTGCGAAGAATCTTCAAGCCAGAGATCGACTCGTTGCGCTTTCGGGGCCCACAGACGAAAACGTACGCTGCCGTCTTCGTTGAGCGACGCGCCGAATGGCATGGAATGGCTGCGTTTCATGCCGGGCGAGCGTTGCTCCGTTTTTGTTCGATGAACAGCACGAAGGAGCGGGCTTTTAACGCGTAGGTTGCATTGCCATCATACTGAGGCGCGCGGGAACATTCCTCGCGGCAGGAGGTGTCGATCTGCGTGGTCCATACCATGCCAGATGCAACCGTGGGCAGGGAGAACGGAACTTCTTCGTGATGCGCATTGAGCAGAAGCAGAAAATTATCGTCGGTCAGGCGTTGACCACGCTCATCCACTTCATCGACTGACGATCCGGAAAGGAAGACGCCCAATGTTCTCGCGCTTTCCTGATTCCATTGCTCGTCCGTCATTTCGTGCCCATCCGGCCTCAGCCACAGGATATCTTTAACCCCTGCGCCCTTGATCCCGCGGCCCTGGAAAAAATTCCTGCGCCTGAAGACGGGGTGAGTTTTACGCAGCATGATCAATTTCTGGACCAATGCCCGCAGGTCATTTCCCTCGTTTCCTTCATTCGATAACGCCTTTTCCCAATCGAGCCAGCTGGTTTCATTGTCCTGGCAATAGGCATTATTGTTGCCATTCTGGGAGTGACCGAGGGCGTCGCCGGCCAGAAGCATAGGTACACCCTGCGACAAAAGCATCGTTGCCAGAAAATTTTTCTTCTGCTGGATCCGCAGCGCGTTTATCGCGGGATCATCCGTCGGACCTTCGGCTCCACAATTCCAGCTTCGATTGTTGTCAGTGCCGTCGCGGTTTTCTTCTCCGTTGGCTTCGTTGTGTTTCTGGTTATAACTCACAAGATCGTGCAGCGTGAAGCCATCATGCGCGGTTACAAAATTGATGCTGGCGTAGGGACGCCGGCCGCTGCGCGCATAAAGGTCGCTGGAACCGGTGATCCGATAGGCCAGCTCGCCAATCTGCCCGCCGTCGCCTTTCCAATAAGAGCGCAACGCATCGCGATAACGATCGTTCCATTCCGCCCAGCCGACAGGGAACTTGCCGACCTGATACCCACCTTCGCCCAAGTCCCAAGGCTCCGCGATCAGCTTCACCTGTGACAAAACTGGGTCCTGATGGATGATGTCGAGAAACGCGCCTAGCTTATCGACTTCGTGCAATTCGCGGGCCAGCGTGGCGGCGAGGTCAAAACGAAATCCATCGACGTGCATGTCGAGGACCCAGTAACGCAAACTGTCCATGATCAACTGGAGCACGCGTGGATGGCGCATGTTCAGCGTATTGCCGGTGCCCGTGTAGTCGGTGTAGTAACGCTGATTGTCGCCGACGGTTCGATAGTAGACAGGGTTGTCGATGCCCCGGAAAGAAAGCGTAGGCCCGAGTTGGTTGCCTTCAGCGGTGTGGTTGTAAACCACGTCGAGAATCACCTCGATGCCGGCCGAGTGCATGGTTTTCACCAGCGTTTTAAATTCATTTACCGAAGATGTTGCCGAGTAGCGGGAGGCTGGCGCGAAGAAGCCAATTGTGTTGTACCCCCAATAATTTCGCAGTCCGCGTTCGATCAGTTGCCGGTCGTCAACAAAGTAGTGGACGGGCATAAGTTCGACAGCCGTCACACCGAGATTTAGAAGGTGATCGATCACCGGCGCGGTGCCGAGACCGGCGTAGGTTCCGCGCAACGCCTCGGGAACGCGCGGGTGCCGGATGGTAAATCCCTTAACGTGCAGCTCATAAATTACGCTTTTGTGCCAGGGCGTGCGCGGTGCCCGGTCCGTTCCCCAAGTGAATGCGGGATCGATCACGCGGGCCTTGAGCATTCCGGGAGCGTTGTCGCGGCGATCAAAAGAGAGATCCCCTTGGCGGCTGCCAACCCGATAGCCGAAGTGCGAGTCGCTCCATTTGATATCGCCGGCAATTTGCTTGGCATAAGGATCAAGCAGCAGCTTGTGCGGATTGAAGCGCAATCCTTTGGCGGGCTCGTAGGGTCCATGAACCCGATATCCATAAAGCAATTCTGGCCGAGCTTCGGGCAAATAGCAGTGCCAGACCTGGTCGGTTTGCTCGGACATGTTGATGCGGTGCAGTTCGCGCCGGCCGGATTTGTCGAAGAGGCAGAGTTCGATTTTCTGCGCATGTTCGGAGAAGATGGCGAAATTGACTCCTTCACCATCCCAGGTAGCGCCGAGGGGGTAGGGCTTGCCCGGCCAAACGACGGGTTGAGATTGAATGACCATTTTTAATTTATTCGCCCGAGCAAATCAGCGCAGCGTTGTAGTCGGTATACGAAGAGCAATTAGGTGCATCTTTGCAGCGAAATGTTGCTGCTCTACCACAGCAATTAAACTTTCTGGCTGGGAATATTCCGATTCCGAATAATCAACATGGCCGTTTACAGCGGACCTTTCTTCAACGATAATCCGCTGTCACCACCAAGCTTTTAAGGGAGATTTATGGATCGCCGCGATTTCATTAAGACTACAGGTTCAGTAATCGCTGGGGCAACGTTGGCTCCGTCCGTTCTCGTGAATGCCATGCCTCCATCGGCTTCTGGGCGCCTTGTTCTTCCCATGAATCGTAACTGGCTTTTCAATCCTTCGGTTCCCGAAGGCTCGCATGAGAGGGGTTTCGACGACTCGGGCTACCAGCGCATCGTGATTCCGCATACAAATGTCCGGTTGCCTTGGCACAGTTTTGACGAGAAGAGTTATGAGTTCGTCTCCAGCTACCGGAGGCATTTTAAACTTCCCGCTGAAGCACGAGGACAACACGTCTTTGTCGACCTCGAAGGTGCGATGACGGCCTCGACGGTTTGGATCAACGGCACGCGGCTGGGAGAATACAAGGGCGGATATACGCCGTTTTCCTTCGAACTGACGCAGCATTTGGATTTCGACGGCGAGAACATATTGGTCGTCGATCTGGACTCGAGCGAGCGTGTTGACATCCCGCCGTTTGGCTATGAAATCGATTATTTGACGTTCGGCGGAATTTATCGCGAGGTATCGTTTCGAATCGTTCCGGGAACGTTTGTCGAAAATGTTTTCGCTAAAGCGAAGGATGTTCTGAGCAACAACCCCGGCCTTGATGTCGATTGCCATGTCCAGCATCTCGAAGCGTCCCGCGAGCGCCTACGGCTGGAAGTCGTGCTGCGGGATGGCGATCGCGTGCTGCAGCGTGCGTCGGAGAATCTGCCTGCTCCGAGTGCAGCCGGCGAGGATCGCGTATACACCGTTGCGCTCGCGCATCTCGGGTCAATCGAGTTGTGGGATCTTGCACATCCCAAGCTGTACACCGTGGATGTGACTCTCTGGCGCGGCAACCAAAGTCTGGATAACATCTCGCGGCGTATAGGTTTTCGCGAAGCGCAATTTACCGACCATGGATTCGAGTTGAACGGGAAGATTATCAAACTGCGAGGGCTCGATCGGCATCAGACCTTCCCGTTTGTTGGCCAAGCTATGCCCGGCCGGGTGCAGCGCCGCGATGCGCATATCCTGCGGCATCAACTCAAGTGCAATATCGTTCGGACCTCGCATTATCCGCAGTCGCGGCATTTTCTAGATGCCTGCGATGAGTTGGGATTGCTTGTGCTGGAGGAGATCCCCGGCTGGCAGCATATCGGTGATGAAGCCTGGAAGCTGTTGGCCATTGACAACGTCGGCCGCATGATTCGCCGCGATTGGAACCATCCTTCGGTCATTCTTTGGGGAGTGCGCATCAACGAATCGAAAGACGACCACGATTTCTATACACGGACAAATGCTCTCGCGCACCAGTTAGATTCGACGCGGCAAACCTGTGGCATCCGTTATTTTCAGGAATCAGAATTTCTGGAAGATGTATTCACGATGAACGATTTCGGCTGGCCGTTGAAGCCACCGAATCATCCTCGCTATCTGAATACCGAATTCGTTGGGCATACATATCCCGCGAAAACCATCGATCAAGTGGAGCGGCTAACGGAGCACACCATTCGGCATGCGCGGGTGCATGATCGGCTGGCGTCGAATCCGCAATATGCGGGAGGGCTTGCCTGGTGCGCTTTTGACTACAATACGCACGCTGATTTCGGATCGGGAGATCGCATCTGCTACCACGGCGTCACCGATATTTTTCGTGAACCGAAGCCTGCCGCCGGTTTTTACAAATCGCAATGCGATCCGGCGGAAGAGATCGTGCTCGAGCCCGCGTTTCATTGGGCCCGGGGGGATGCATCGATCGGGTTTTCACGCGCAGTCGTTTGCTCCAACTGCGATCACATCAAAATGTACATTGCCGACGATCTTGTGGCGGAGGCCGATCCGGACCGCAAACAATTCGCATATTTGCGATACGCGCCCTTCGTCATCGACCTCAAGGAATTATGGCATCACTGGGGCGATTTGCGGCTTGAGGGATACATTGGCGGAAAGCTCGTCATCACGAAAAAGTATTCTGGAAAAGGCGTCGATGCGAAATTTGCTTTACTGCCCGATGACACATCGTTGATGGCGGATGGAGCAGACACAACGCGGGTCGTCATGCGCGTGACCGATGAATTTGGAGCCATTCGACCCTTTGCTAACGATGCCGTCAAATTTGAAGTGGAGGGCCCCGGAGAGTTGATCGGAGACAATCCCTTTGCGCTCATCGGTGGAACTGGTGCGGTCTGGGTTCGTGCGAAGCAGGAGCCCGGAACCGTGCGGGTTACTGCGATTCATCCGCAGTTGGGTACGCAGCAGATCGAAATCGCTGTCTCGGCAGTCGCGCCGGAAGTGGTTTAGCTGGTTGTGTTATTCAGGGTAACGGCGCCACTAATCAAAGGCCGCGCTGCGGAGACAGTTCTTATGGAGATAAGGATTAGGAGCGTAACGGCATCTCTCCGGCACTTTTTGGATCGGCAATCTCATCTCTTCCTCTGTTGTATCAGGTGTGTTCCGAGACAAGGTAACGGGATGTAGGTATGGACCAGTTCCCAAGGCGGCCCGAGAATTGAAGTGATCGAACTCGCTTTTTGACCTTGAGCCTTCATCGTGCCTCAGACAAATCAGCTGAACAAGCCGGTTGAAGCGGTTGTTATCCCTGAACAAGTAGTGGAAGAAGTTGAATTTCTGCAATCGTCCATCCAGGCAGGCACCATCGCTCAGATCGTGATTGCGGCGATCGCTGTGATCGGACTCATTTATCTGCTGAAGCTCGTTCTCGTGACCGCATTGGTTTCCGTCCTGCTGGCGTATGTGTTGGAGCCGCCCGTGAAGTGGCTGGGGCGCTTGCGGATTCCACGTTGGCTCGGGGCTCTGCTGGTAGTCTCGGCCGTGCTTGCGATGCTAGGCGGCCTGGCATATTACTCATACAACAGTGCGGTCCAATTTGCCGATCAAGTTCCTACGTACTCGGCGCGAATTCGTAATACTGTGGGAAGCGTTCGCTACCGCGCCGACCGCATGGCCGAGCAAGCCCGATCGATCGTGGAATCTCCTAAGGACGATAAGCATGTTGTAGCCGTTAAAGTCGAGGAGATGCCGGGGATTGCCGGCCTGATTTCGAGGAACAGCGATACGCTATTGGATTTTTCGCTGGCCGCGGGCTTCGTGCCATTTTTGGTCTATTTCATGCTCACGCTGAAAGATCACAGCCACATCGCAACCGTTCGGCTCTTTCCGAAAGAGCATCGTCTGCTGGCGCACCGCACGGTGGGCACGATCTCTGCAATGATTCGCACCTATATCGTCGCGAATGTCTTGATTGGCTTGCTGAACACCATACTTTGCACGCTCATTTTCTGGTCTCTGGGGATTAGATACTCTTATTTTATCGGCGCACTGAGCGGGTTCATCGGACTTGTCCCTTACCTGGGGGTGTTCGCGTCATTGCTGCCTCCGCTTGCCGGGGGCGTCGATACTCTAAACAAAACAGGAATTATGGTCGTCATCCTGACTTTGGTGGGTCTTCACCTGATCACGATGAATGTGCTTTATCCGAAGTTTGTTGGAAAACGCCTGCAACTCAACCCGTTGGGCGTGAGCCTGTCACTCCTGTTTTGGGCCTGGATCTGGGGGCCGATTGGATTGATTCTGGCGATGCCAATTCTTGGCGCGACGAAGATTGTTTGCGATTACGTGGAACCTTTGCGGGGAGTAGGGCAGTGGCTGGGAGATTCCTTAACTTCGCCAAACTAAAATCAGCCTTCCCGCCGCGAACTCTGTCGAGTTTCGAACAGGAAGGCTTGCGAAAACGAGAATCTGTTACGCCTGTCGCATCAGCACCAGCACAATCAAGATCACCAGCACGACGCCTAAGCCGCCGCTCGGATAATATCCCCAGCCCCGGCTGTACGGCCAAGTGGGTAAAGCCCCAAGCAGCATCAGAATCAAAAGTACCATCAGGATCGTATACATATTTCGTCCCTCCATGTGGCTGGCGCGCAGAAAAGCAAAGTGCATAGAACGCGCCCGACCACACTCAGATGATGGACTTGGCGAATTGGTATAGCTGGGATTCGATCCAGAGGCCGGCTAAGGTTTGTACTCCGCGGAGCTAAATGACTTCTGCAACGAAGCTCAACAGTTTTACCGATGTTTTGTGCGCTGGCGTGTTCTTACAATCACAAACGTTGATTTGATGATGGAGTTCCAGCGATCTCGTCCCGGTTAATTCGGGAGTGACTGCACACGGTGGTCCTCGCCGGGCCTTTGCAGTTTGACCGGCTTGGAAGCCGCCCCTGATGGCTGGAACTCCATTTGCCTCGTGAGGAGAGTCAAGCGTTATGCCGGAACTGAAGCTTCGAAATCCTGCTGAGCCGTCACCCCCGCCCGTGAAGGAACCAATCGACCCGCCGGAAAATCCGGACATGCCTATCCGGGAACCCGATCCGGAAAACCCCAATTCGATTTGATGATTCATCGCGGGATGGATGCTGGAGGAATACTCCGGCTAACTAGCGTCGAATGAAACCGAAATTGTTTTTCCCGCAAAGGTCACCTTCTTCGTAATTCCCTGCAGTTGCACTTCAATTGACCGCGAACCCAGCAAGCGCGAGCCGGGTGCCAATTCCAGATTCAGTTTCCTTCCGGAGTCGTGCCAGTTCATTTGAATTCCCATCCATTCACCTTTGCGATAGTTGAAGGATTTCCCGTCGTCCTCGTAAAGCATGAACGAAGCATCTGCGCCGGGATAGATGGAAACAGAGAGCGGACCATCCACCTTTTCGTCGACGAATTGCTTGACCGGGCCCAGCGGCAGGATCGAGCCCGCGCGAACGTAAAGCGGCATCGTCTCCAAATCGACGGGGCGAGTGATTTCGCGGCCGCCTTCAATGCGCTCATTGGTCCAGAAGTCATACCATCCGCCCTGCGGAAGGTAGACGCGCCGTTCTGTGGCTGCTTTTTCCACCACGGGTGCGACCAACACACTCTTGCCCCACAGATATTGATCGGAGCACTCTACCGAGCGCGGGTCGTTGGGGAAGTGCAGCAAGAGCGGCCGCATGATCGGCATGCCCGTGGCCGCGCACTCGTGCACTGCGCTGTAAAGATAGGGCAACATGCGGTAACGAAGCTCCAGATACTTTCTGCAAATCGGCTCAACGCGGCCGTCATGGAGTTGGCTGGCGTCCGGAATCGAAGCGCCGTCATAATTGCGAATTTCTACCGGGCCCGGATCTCCAGTATTCCAACCCCAAGGCAGCCGCAGCTTCCAGGCTCTGCCATGGCAACGGAAGAGCGGGCAGAACGCTCCGAACTGAAACCACCGGACATAAAGTTCGGCGGTAAATTCTGGAGTCGGCACGAAGCCGCCGATATCCGTCCCCCAGTATGGAATTCCAGTGAGAGCGGTGTTCAGGGCGATTGGGAGGTGAGTTTTCAAAGTCTCCCAAGTGGAATACACATCTCCCGACCACAGAAAGGACGCATACCGCTGCATGCCGGCGTAGCCGTTACGATGCAGCGCATAGGGGCGCTCGTTCGGACGGTCGATTTGAGGGCCTTCCCAATACATGCGATTTCGAACCAGCCGCGACGGAATGTCGAGGGGATCTCCCTCGTCGGGCCACCAGCCGTCCACGCCCATCGCAAAATCTTTGCGGTGGGCGTCCCAATAGCAGCTTGCCTCGGATTCATCGAACCGCGATAAGTCACACTTGTCGTGCACCGTTCCGCGCAGCGTGTCGGAAATGATCACCACATGTACGACAGCGCGGAAATTTTCTTTGTGCAATTCGTCCAATACTTCTTTGGGGTCGGGAAATACTCTAGTGTTCCAGTCAAACGCACCATTTTCCGTATTCCAACCAGAAGGACAAAAGCCGGTGCCCAGATAAATCATGGCGTCGCAGGGCAATTTTTTCTCGCGGAACATCTTCGCCTCCGAAATTATTTCTTCACGGCTGGCGAGCGTGCGATGCGATTGCTGATAGCCAAAAGTCCACAGCGGTGGCATCTCCGGAAATCCGGTGAGCTTTGCATACTCGCCGAGAATAACGGCTGGATCAGGAGAAGCGACCAGGAAGAGATCGATCGGCAGCGCGGCATCGTGGCTCGGCGGCAGAAATTTGCTCTTGGCTCCGGTAAAGTCGAAGGTGCCGAGAGGTTGATGAAAGTAAATTGCCCATCCCGATGTGCTCATAATCCAGGGAATGGGAACGCGGCCGCCGTGGGTCGCTAATTTGTACGCCCCCTGGCCGCTGCGCATGCTTTCGGTCGATCCGCGCCGATCGAATTGCGGACCACCTTCACCCAAGCCAAGAAGGGGAGTGTCTCCGGTTAGGAATGTGAGCGCGCCCGTGTCGGCATTCCATTCAAATTGCTGAATCGTTTTGTCATGCTCATCAGCAACAGTAATGCTCAATGGGTTCTGTGAGATTTTCAGCCGGAAGTTGCCCACGGAAAGTTCACGGCTGGCATCTTGAGAGCTCGAATGAACGGGAGTGCCCCAGGATTCTTTAGCCAGCGAACCGTTAGATGGAATCGTCTTTGCTGCTCCGCCGCCCGCCGGCACAAGGCTCAGGCGCAAGGTGTGAGCGCTCACAGGCGTGAACTGAATTTCGACAGGATGATCCCCATCGAGGGCTATTGCTTGTTTCAGGGGGACCAAAGCAGCGGCGGAAATTGCGGTTAATCCTCGGAGAATATCTCGGCGATTCCATTGGGAGGTCATGAAGTTCCAACTCTCAGATACTGCTTTGGGAAGTCTTTTGTGAACGCACGAATTTTACCGGAAACCGGTAAGCTGAGTAAACGTTTGCTGAGATTCGCGTTATAATTCCTCGATTTCGATTTGCGTCTTTCCTGGGATGAGTTTTGATGAAGGCGGAGGGGACTGTGCGGTGGCAACTCGCGATTCTGATCAGCATTGCGATTGCCATCAGCTATCTCGATCGGCAAACTCTGCCAGTGGCGGTGCATGCGATCAGCAAAGATATTCCGCTGACCAATAGTCAATTTTCTGCTCTCCAGTCCGCATTCCTCTTCGCCTATGCGCTCATGTACGCGGGCGGAGGCAAGCTGGTCGATCTGTTAGGCACCCGCCGGGGATTTACGGTAATCATGCTGTTCTGGTCGTTTGCTTGCGCCAGTCATGCTCTGGCCACCAGTTTCGCTCTACTGGCCGTTAGCCGGTTTCTGCTTGGAATGGGCGAAGGCGGCGGATTCCCGGCCGCGACACGCGCAGTTGCGGAATCGTTTTCCGCGAGCGAACGCGCCACGGCAATGGGAATCATCAACGCCGGTACCTCGGTCGGGGCGGTCATCGCCCCACCCTTAATCGCAGCGATTCTCATCTTTGCCAATTGGCGTTGGATTTTTGTCGTCACCGCCACCTTTGGGTTGCTCTGGACGATCGCGTGGATTTTTTTCCGGCGGAGCAAAGAAGCGGCGGCAGAACCGGATCAAGTTGCCGATGCGCAGCCGCTCTCCAATACGACGAGATTCTCGTGGCGTCGCTTGTTCACGGTTCGCGAAACGTGGGGATTGATCACCGCAAAATTTTTGAGCGATGCGGCGTGGTACTTCTACCTCTTCTGGCTTCCCAAATATCTGTACGACGCGCGCGGTTTTGACATTAAAGCGATTGGCGCTTTTGCCTGGATGCCGAGCGCCGCTGCGGGCGTCGGCTGCCTTCTCGGCGGAGGGTTCTCCAGCTATCTGGTACGCCGGCATTTTTCGCTGGGCACAGCCCGGAAAGTAGCGCTTGGGATCAGCGCAGCCGTAATGCCTTCCGTGATTCTGATTCCTCACGCGGCGGTTTCATGGGCGATTGTTTTGTTTTGCGTCGCATATTTCGGCCAGCAGTCGTGGTCGACGCTGGTCATGGTTTTGCCCACGGATTTATTTCCCCAGGAGGTTGTGGGCTCGGTTGCCGGGTTGGTTGGATTCGGTGGAGCGATGGGAGGAATTGTGTTCGGAGAGTTGGCTGGTTATCTGCTGGACCATGGGCTCGGCTATGGCACAGTATTTACGCTCGCGGGAATGCTGCACGTCGCCGCGTTTCTCGTCATTCTAATCAGCATTCCTACCTTTGAGCCCTTGCGCTTGAAATCGTTTTCTTATGAGGCCGCGCGATGAAAATTACTGAGATTCGAATTCGAGTCGTTCGTTGGCGTGGCAAAACCGTTCCGTTGCCTCCGCATTTCTGCACGAATCCCATGGATTTGCTGGAACTACCCGATGCCTCCATGCCAACGTTCAAGTTTCACGATTGGCTGTTGGTCGAGATATTTACTGACGACGGCCACGTCGGCATCGGCAATGCAGCTCTTTCTCCGCAAATCGCGAAGCACATCATTGATCTTCACCTCAAGCCTTTGCTGATGGGCCAGGATCCCTGGGAGATCGAGCGCTTATGGCAGCACATGTACCGCAACACGATGGCCTTCGGACGCAAAGGGATCGCCATGGTCGCCATCAGTGCGGTTGACCTCGCGCTCTGGGATTTGATTGGAAAATCCGCCAAACAGCCGGTCTATCGCATGCTTGGTGGGCGAACAAAAAACCGCATTCCGGTTTACGCTTCACGTCTCTACAGCGTGGAACTGAAGGAGTTGGCAACCGAAGCGAGTCGCTACAAAGCAGACGGCTATCGAGCGATGAAACTACGTTTTGGCTGGGGGCCGGCGGATGGTGCCGGCGGGATGCAGAAGAATCTCGCCCTGGTTCGCACGGTGCGGGAAACCGTAGGCAGCGAGATCGACGTGATGGCCGACGCTTACATGGGATGGACTCTCGATTATGCCAAGCGTATGTTGCCGTTACTCGAGCCGTTCTATCTCCGCTGGCTGGAAGAACCCGTGATTCCCGACGATATTCATGGTTATGCCGAACTCAAATCGTACGGGAGAATTCCCATTGCCGGCGGCGAACATGAATTCACAATCTACGGCTTTCGAGAAATGCTTGAAGCTCATGCGCTGGACTACATTCAATTCGACACCAATCGCGTGGGTGGCTTGACGCAAGCTCGTAAAATCGCCGCGCTGGCCGAGGCTTACTCCGTTCCCGTTATTCCGCACGCGGGCCAAATGCACAACTACCATCTGGTAATGTCCAGCTTCAATTCTCCGATGGCGGAGTATTTTCCTGTCGTCGATGTGGAAGTCGGCAATGAGTTGTTCTGGTACATCTTCGACGGCGAACCGAAAGCTGTGAATGGCAGCATCGACCTCGATGAAAACACACCCGGGCTCGGACTTACGATCAACGAGTCAGGTCTCAAGCAGTTTCAGATTATCGAGTGATTTTTATTCGAACATGACGCATTCAAATACAACACGGCTGATTCAAATCAAGAAAGGCAATGTCCGGCGGGTCGCGTTAGTCGAAGAACCCGTCGTGCGTTTGCTGGATTGCTGTTCATCGATCTATGAACTGGCGCATGTTGCGATACGCTCAGGATTGAAGTTGAGCGACGTCGCGCGCCAACGAGCCAGACGCGAGACGCTGGACTACGAACCAATCTATCGCGGAGAATCCGAGTGGAAGCTGCTGCCGGCGATTGACCATCCAGAGGAACCTGCCCGTTGTTTGATTTCTGGTACTGGGCTGACCCATCTCGGCAGCGCTCGTAATCGTCAGTCGATGCATGCCAGCAAAGACGAAGACCTTACCGACAGCATGAAAATGTTTCGTTGGGGTGTGGAAGGTGGTAGGCCGGCCGCGGGACAAATCGGAACTTCTCCGGAGTGGTTTTATAAAGGAGATGGCCGGCAGCTGCGTGCGCACGGTGAGCCCATCGATGTCCCCTGCTATGCCGAAGATGGCGGGGAAGAGGCCGAAATCGCTGGCATCTATGTGATTGGGCCGAATGGGCAGCCCTACCGGGTTGGGCTTGCCGCAGGCAACGAGTTTTCAGATCATCAATTCGAAAAGAAAAATTACCTGTACCTTGCAGGCTCAAAACTCCGCATGTGCGCGATTGGGCCGGAACTGGTGCTCGATCCGGATTTTAAATCGATCTCGGTTGCGGCGGCGATTGTGCGGGACGGAAAAGTACTGTGGAGCAAAACGTTCCCCAGTGGCGATTCCGAGATGTGCCATAGCCTGGAAAACATCGAGCATCACCACTTTAAGTATCACGCGCATCGCAGAGCCGGCGATGTGCACGTGCATTTTTTTGGAACGGATGGGCTGAGTTTCAGCGACAACATCCGCTTAACCGACGGTGACGTCATGCAGATTTCTGCTGAGGGTTACGGAAGGCCTCTGCGAAATTCGGTGCGTATTGAAAAGACGACACCAGAACCGGTGAGCGTAATTCCTCTCCAGTAGGAAAGAGAGATTAGAACTATGTCGAAACCAAATGTTGCGATCCTCGGACTCGGCATCATGGGCTCCGGCATGGCCGGCCGCCTGTTGTCTGCGAGTTTTCCCGTAACTGTCTACAACCGTGATCAGGCAAAGTGCGCTCCATTCGTCAAACAAGGCGCGTCGGCAGCGGCAACGCCGCGCGAAGCCGCATCGCACGCTCAAATTATTATCAGTATGGTTGCGAACGACGAAGCTTCCCGCGGTGTGTGTTTGGGAAGCGACGGCGCTTTTGCCGGCGCTGGACCGGGAACATTGATGATCGAATGCAGCACCTTGACCGCGGAGTGGATTCTGGAGCTTGCCGCGAAAGCGGCCGAGCACCATTGCCAATTTCTTGATGCGCCGGTTACTGGTACTAAGCCTCATGCGGCATCAGGTGAGCTGACATTCCTTGTCGGTGGTTCTTCCGAGGCTGTCGCAATCGCCCAACCGGTTTTTTCAGTGCTCGGACGCGAGACCATTCACCTGGGCC
>Ga0209006_10002555_pt1 | contig 16604 bp, 17 predicted proteins | sample JacPin_JW_Ref_O2_FD_188567 | JGI IMG/M metagenome (GOLD analysis project Ga0209006, IMG submission 188567) | Forest soil microbial communities from Algoma, Ontario, Canada - Jack Pine, Ontario site 1_JW_Ref_O2 (SPAdes) (version 2) | ecosystem: Environmental > Terrestrial > Soil > Boreal... | reverse complement strand
GCCCCCCCTCGTAGAATTTTCCCTCGAAGGCCCGGAGCGTGGCATAAAGCCCAAAACCTCCTAACAACACAATCACCGGCAGGACTTCCACCCACCACGCGTCGCGGCGTAGCGTGCTTCCGAAACCGCTACCAGCCGCAGGAGCCCCAGTTGCCGCCATCGGTCCACCTCAGCGAGGCATAGCCTAGCCACAATTAGACTTTTTTAAAATAGTTTTCCTCATGCGCGACCAAATTTTTTCAAATCGGACCGCTACGTGTGTTTGTGCCATTATGTAGGGTCGCAGGGTCGGACTTGGCCTTTGGGGGGACAAGCCGCGCCGGACAATCCCTTGGTGAGGAGAAGCGTTACGTGGCTGCGAAAAACAATATTGGAATCCTGACGGGTGGCGGAGACGTCCCGGGATTGAACCCGGTGATCAAGTCGGTCGTCTATCGCGCGAAGGAAATGGGGCGTCAGGTCATCGGCATTCGCAAGGGGTGGGAGGGTCTCACCCACATGGCGTCGGACTCGGTCGAGGATCCGATTTATATTCGCCCGCTGACGCGCGATAACACCCGCACGATCGATCGCACCGGCGGCACCGTGTTGCACACGTCGCGAACGAATCCGCGCAAAATGCTGGAGAGCAAGATTCCGAAGCACATCAGCCCGGATCGGATCAAGAAACTGCCATTCGACGGCAAGCACTACGACTTCACGCCGATCGTCCTGGAAAATCTCGATCGGCTCGGCATCGGTTGCCTGGTGACCATCGGCGGCGACGACACACTGAGCTTTTCGGCGGCGCTGTCGGCGGCGGGAATGCCTGTTATCGCGATTCCGAAGACGATGGACAACGATGTCCAGGGTACGGAATATTGCATCGGGTTTTCGACGGCGATCACACGCGCCAAGGAATTGATCACGCGCCAGCGCACGACGCTCGGCTCGCACGAGCGCATCGGCGTGTTTCGCATTTTCGGGCGTGATGCCGGGTTCACCGCGCTTTACACCGCGTACGTCACTTCAACGCGCTGCTTGATTCCGGAATATCCGTTCGATCTGGATCACGTCGCAGAGATTTTGTCCCACGATAAGAGCGAGAACCTGAGCCACTACGCGGTCGTGATCGTTTCGGAAGGCGCGACATGGAAAGAAGGCACCGTCACCGAATATGGCGAAGCGGATGCCTACGGCCATCGCAAGAAGGTTGATATCGGAGAAGCGCTCGGAGAAGAGATCCGCCGCCGCACCGGCGATGAAATCATGATCAGCGATCTGACGTACGACCTGCGTTCGGGCGAACCGGACGCGATCGATCAGCTCGTGGCGATCACGTATGCCAACATCGCGGTTGAGATGCTTGCCGAAGGCGTGACGGGGCGTATGGTCGCGGTGCAGAACGGCTGCTATGCGCACGCGCCGCTTCCGGCGTCATCGCTCGGGGCACGACGCGTCGATCTGAAGACGTTGTATAACACCGATCGGTATCGTCCGAGCTACGCGTCGAAGCTGGGCGCACCGCTGCTGTTCAACCACATCTAAAAACAGCGAAAGTTGGATTTATCCCGGAGTGAGTGAGAACTTGCTCCGGGGTTTTTCTTTTCAGGGGGGATTGGCGAGAAGGGATCGTCTCTCGGGGTGAGGCTGTGCGGACCTGGGGCGCAGCGTGCTGCGCCCCTACACAATTTATGTCGCCGGGCAGAGGTTACGTCGCGGGGTAGAGGCGCTCGAACAAGGGGTCACCGTGTAATAGAACCAAGTCGGGATCCTTGCGGGCCCAGCTCGCGTCTTTGAATCCCGCTTCCCAGGCTTTCGCAATCGTGTCGAGCGCTTCCGGTTTTTTCTTCAGGAAGCAATACGTGCATGCGGCGTTGTAAAGAATCGAAGCCTCGTTTGCCCGCAGAGTGATCGCGAGGTTCGTTTCGCGCATCGCATCATCGACACGGCCGGTTTCCGCATAGTTGCTTCCTAGCAGAATGCGTGCCCGGGCATCTTCTGGGACTTGCTTCAAGTGATTTTCGAGCGCGGCGATGCAGCGCTGCAAAATATTTTTGTTCGACTCGGATTTTCCCAGGGCGTTCAAGGCATTCATGATGGGCACGTAGACGTTGTAGTCTTCGCCGCTGGCCTCGATCGCGACGTCCATGACGTCGGCCACTTCCTGATAGCGACCCGCCGCGAAAAGTGCGCGGCACAACAGATAGTGCGCGCCCTCGCAATCACGCCGGCGCTCGATGGCCTTCTGCACCATTCGCACCGCTTCGTCGTGCAAATCCGTGGCGTACAAAACCCACGCCTGGCTCACCTGGACTTCCGGGAGATCCCAGCGCAAGGCCACGGCTTTTCCTGACGCATTGCGCGCCCGTTCGACCCACACGGTGTCGCGGCTGTAGTTGCAATAAAACATCGCGCAAGCGTTGGCGCACGCGGCGTAGGCGAGAGCGAAACTTGCGTCGATCGCGACTGCGTTCTCGAACATTTGCAGCGAAAATTCCAGATCCTGGCGGGTCTGCCGCCGCGCATACCGTTTTCCGCGCAAATACAAATCGTATGCCTGAAGACTTTCCGTCGGCTTGACGGCGAGAGCTTCCAATTCCTGAGGCGACAGCGTAACGCGCAGAGCTTCGGCGATTTTTCGGGCGATCTCGTCCTGCACCTCGAAGACGTCTTTCATCTCGCGGTCGTAGCGTTCGGACCACATCGGAAAATCGGTGCTGGTGTCGACCAATTGGGTGGTGATGCGGAGGCGACTGCCGGCGCGACGCAAGGTGCCGGTCAGAACGTAAGCGGCATGCAACTGTTGACCAATCTGCTGCGGCGTAACCTGCTTGTCGCGAAACGCGAGCACGGTCGGACGCGAATACGTGTTCAGGCCGCGAATTTTCGATAGCTCAGTGATGATGTCTTCGGTGATTCCGTCGCGGAGGTATTCGTCTTCTTTTGCGGCGCTCAGGTTCTCGAAATAGAGAACGGCCACAGATTTCGGACCGACTTTGGCGACACCCGAACGCGAATCGGTGGCTTCCTGGACTTGTGCTTTCGCGCGCTTGTGACCTGAATCCAGATCCCGCTTCAAGCGATTGAGATCGGTCTTTAATTCGGTGGCGGACTGGCAGCGGAGATTTCTGTCTTTTTCGAGAAGCTTGTTCAGGATTCGATCGAGGTCACCTGGAATCGCGGTGTTCACTTGAACCGCAGGGACGGGGTCGCGGTTGAGAATGGCGTCGAAGATCACGGCAGAGGTATCGCCGCGGAACGGCAGCGTGCCCGTCGCCATCTGGTACATGACAGTTCCGAGAGAGAAGAGATCGGAGCGCGCATCGACCAATTCACCGCGCGCCTGTTCCGGCGACATGTAGGTGATGGTACCGACGGACATGCCCGGTGAAGTGAGTTGTTCGCCGACCACGGTATCGAGACGCGAAACGCTCGATTCGCCGGTGGCATTCAGATTCACGCGTTCGATTTTTGCAAGGCCGAAGTCGAGAATTTTGACCTGGTTGCGCGGCGTGACAAAAATGTTGGCGGGCTTGATGTCGCGATGGACGATGCCTTTGGCGTGTGCGGACTCGAGAGCGTCGGTGATCTGAATCGCGAGCGCGAGGAGCTGATCGACCGGAAAGGGCTGGCGGCCCATCTTTTCGGCGAGTGTCTGGCCCTCGAGCAATTCCATGACGATGAATTGCTGGCGATCGTGCTGTTCGATCGCGTGGATGGTACAGATGTTGGGATGGTTCAGAGAGGAAGCGGCGCGTGCCTCGCGCTGGAAGCGTTCGAGGAGTTGGGCGTCGTGCGCCATGTCGGCCGGGAGAAATTTGAGGGCGACCTTACGGCCGAGGCGCGAATCGTCGGCTTCATAGACGACGCCCATCCCACCGCTGCCCAATTTGCGCGTAATTGAGTAGTGAGAAAGACTTTGCCCGACCAAAGAAGAACCCGTAGCCATTTGCCCGACGATACTAGACTCCGCGTTTAGGGCGGTCAAGTTGACTTGGACCTAACTATGCGTGTTGTGCCGGACGCTTCGGCGCGCGTTGACTTGGCTCAGTGCGCGGCCTAAGATGCAGCCAGAAACCGCGAATGCGTGTCTTACTTCCCTTTTTCGACCGGAGGTCGGCGTGACCGACTGGAGATTTGCGCAAAAGAGTCCGTCTGAGGAGCTGGCGCAACTGCATCACTACGCGTTTAAGAAATGCGTTTGCGGCGTTGAAGTCGAATTCCTGATCACGGTGAAGGAATTTGCGGCGCCACCACCGGGGCAGCACTTCAAGTTCTTTGCTCAGGCTGATAAAGAGGTGAATCAGAAGATTGCGCCGTTTCTGCCGTCGGGCTGGGGCAATTCGATTCTCGAGGCTTTGACCGGGTGCACGCGGTCGATCCGTGAATTCCCTTGCCATGAGGGCGAGGCAACGGCGACCGGAAGCGCCGCTGGAAATTCGTCTTAGGCAAGAGCGCGCAAGGTTTTTGATTTCTGACAATCGATTCGTGTTGAGTTTCGATTTGCGGTTGTGTCACCGGTTCGGAGGCTTTGCTTGGAAATCACGAAGAGAGAGCCGCTGCCCGGCGTGATCGTGCTGGAGATGAAGGGGCAGCTGCAACTTGGCGTCGCGTGTACGCGGCTGCAGATCGCTATTGAAGATGCGATCCAGTTGAAGCAGACGCGCGTGGTGCTCGATCTGACGAATGTGATGAAGGTGGATAGCGCGGGGCTGGGGAAGATTGTGAATTGTCTCTCGGCACTCAAAATCGCCGGGGGCGCGATGACTCTTGCCGGCCCGAACAGTGCGGTGGTGGGGCTGCTCAAGATGACCCGCGTCGATAAGTTGGTGAAGGCGTTTCCTACCACGCAGGAAGCTGCGCAGAACCTCGCGAACACGGCAACTGCTTAGCCTGCTGAAACTGCATTCCGTTCATGTCGCCGTGGGCGGATACGCATTGCTCAAGGTTGACGAAAAACGCCGGCGCTACCGGGAATTAGTGAGCGGCGGGTGAGCCGGTGGCGGATGCGAATTTTTTGATCAGGAAGACGAGCGGGACTCCTGCCAGTACGACCCAACCGAGAATTGTGAAGCAGTCGAGAGCGGCGAGCAGTGTTGCTTGGCGCTGAATGAGGTCGAATGCGCGGGCTTGCGCGTGGATGAGGGCGTCGGCGTGGGTGAAGCCGTGCGTGGAAAAGTAGTTGGTCAGGTTTTGGAGGAGATTCTGGAATGGCGCGTCGGACGGCGTGGTGTGCGCGACGAGGATGGATTGGTGATATTGCGTGCGGCGGGCGAGCATTGTGGTGACGAAGGCGATGCCGAAGCTGCCGCCTTGATTGCGGAAGAGATTGGTGAGGCTGGAGGCTTTGTTGTTTTTGTCTTTCGCCAGATTGGAATAGGCGAGCTGGCTGACGGGGACGAAGAGCGTCGCGATGCCCAGACCTTGCAGCGCTCTGGCGAGCGCTTCGTGGCGGTAGTCGGTGGCTAAGGTGAAACTGGCGAAATACCACATTGCCAGCCCGAAAACGAAGAAGCCAAAGCCTACGAGAACTTTGACGCCGAGCTTTGGCAAGAGACGCACGACGAGCGGCGCGAGCATGACGATGACGAAGGCGCCGGGGCCGAGCACGAGGCCGGCGTCGGTTGCGGTGTAGCCATAGAGGCGCTGGAGGACTTGCGGGATCAGCACTGTTGAGCCGTAGAGCGAGAATCCGAACAGGAAATAGAAAATGTTGGCGAGGGCGAAGTTGCGGTCGGCGAGCAGGCGAATTTCGACGACGGGGTCGGGATGGCGCCACTCCCAGATGACCGCGAAGACGAGGGCGACCATTGCGGTCGCGAAGAACGCGATGATGAAGTTGCTCTCGAACCAGTCTTCGGTTTGGCCGCGGTCGAGGACGACTTCGAGGCAGGCGAAGGCCATTGCGACCGAGAAAATTCCCCAGCCGTCGATTTTGAGTTTGCCGGCTTTGCGCGCGGCCTGGACTTCTTTTGTAAACTCGGGTGGATCGGAGAGCAGGTTGCTGGTGAGAATCAGCGACACGATGCCGATCGGGATGTTGATGAAGAAGACCCAGCGCCAGCTCCAGTGGTCGGTGATCCAGCCGCCGAGCGGCGGGCCGATGGCGGGGGCGGTGACGATGGCCATGCTGTAAAGCGCAAAAGCGGCGGCGCGTTTGGCGGCGGGAAATGTGTCGACGAGGATGGCTTGCTCGACGGGGGCGAGGCCGCCACCGCCGATTCCCTGCAGTACTCGGAAAAAGATGAGCATGCCGAGGCTTGGCGCGAATCCGCACAGGAGCGAACTAATGGTGAAGAGCGTGACGCAGATCATGTAGTAGCGTTTGCGGCCGAAGAGGCGGCTGAGCCATGCGGAAAGCGGGAGTACGACGGCGTTGGAGACGAGGTAGCTGGTGAGCACCCAAGTGCTTTCGTCGGCGCTGACGGCGAGGCCGCCAGCGATGTGGGGGAGCGCGACGTTGGCGATGGCGGTGTCGAGGAGTTCCATGAAGGTGGCGAGGGTGACGGTGATGGCGATGAACCAGGGGTTGATGAGGGGTTGGGATTTGGGTGAGGCGAGCGGGAGGTGGAATGTTGCTGCCGGGCGGCTAAGGACTGCTGTTGGGGTGAGCACTTGAGCCATGGATTGAGCCTTGTGGTGAGCGGACGGGGAATGCCGAATGGGCCGCGTCTGCCTTACGCCGACATTTGATGCGTAAAGAGACCGTTCGGTCTCATTTGAAGTATGTTATACTTTTTGTGAAAAGACCAGTCGGTCGCTTTTTGACGGGATATTTGGACATCGCACGGACTGACTGTGGCGCGGGCTGCAGCCGGGTGGCGAGGGCTTAGAACTTGCGGACATGGGGCGCAGCGTGCTGCGCCCCTACATGATCGTGCTTGAGTCTTGAATGGAGAGGTTATGACCAAGGGCGAAGATACGCGGCGGGAGATTGTGGAGAGGGCGGCTCCTCTGTTCAATCAGAAGGGGTTTGAGGGGACCTCGCTGTCGGACCTGATGCGGGTGACGGGGCTGCAGAAGGGCGGGATCTACCGGCATTTTTCGAGCAAGGAAGAGTTGGCCGGCGAGGCTTTCGATTACGCGTGGAAGAAAGCGGTCGAGCGGCGGTTGGAAGGCGTGGATGAGGCTGCGGATGCGGTGGAGCGGCTGAAGAAGATGATCGACAACTTTGTGGATATTCGGACGGGGCTGGTCGCGGGAGGATGTCCGCTGATGAATACGGCGGTCGAGGCGGATGACGGGAATCCGGTGTTGCGGGCGCGGGCGCGCGGGGCGTTGAGCGGATGGATGGCGCGGCTGGGAAAGGTGGCGGAGGAAGGGATCGCGCGGCGGGAGATTCAGTCGCGAGTTGATCCGAAGGCGCTGGGGCAACTGATTATTTCGACGCTGGAGGGCGCGCTGCTGATCAGCCGGCTGGAGAATGACCGGGCATCGCTGGATCAGGTGCGGCATCACTTGCGGGATTATTTGGAAAGCAATGTCCGGCGGAAGAAGGCGGGCCGGGGCAGGCACGGGATGCGGTGATTCGATCGAGCGATTGAGTTGGAGATCGATTTGTGTCGAACGAGTTTTTGGCTGGGCCGAGATTGCGCTGAGGCAGGGCGGGGTGAACCCCGCCCCTACAAAACTAGCTTCGAGTTCGTGTTTGCAACTAGAGAACTGTGAGGTGTGCGGACTTTGCTTTCGGGTTTGGCGCGGCTTAGCATTTGATTGCAGGAAGATGCGGTTCCTCTCCCTCCTGCACAGGTTTCGGGGTCGTAGTTCCCTTTCTTCCTGAAACCGATCCGAGAAAAACACGATCCAGGGGCGCCGGTGGCGCGGGCGTTGGCGCGTACATCGTGAAGGGACGAGTTCGATCAGAACTATCTTTTGCGAATGATGAAAGAACGGGTGGGCTGGGGATGATTCCGCCGAAGATTCGTGTGCTCGTCGTCGAGGCTTCGCTTACGGCGCGGCAGCATATTGTTTCAGTGCTGAACGCCGATCCGGATTTAGCGGTGATCGGTGAAGCGGAAGATGGGAAACGCGCGATCGAGCTTTGCCGTTCGCTGCGACCGGATGTCGTGACGACGGGCATGATGCTGCCGCTGATGAGTGGCGTGGCGGTGACGGAATATATCATGGCGCATTGCCCGACACCGATTCTGGTGGTGTCGTCGTCGGTGAATCGCGGCGAGTTGTATAAGACGTACGACGCGCTGGCGGCGGGCGCGGTGGATGTTTTCGAGAAACCTTCGGAATGCGATCCGGACGGAGCGTGGGGGCGCGGGCTGGTGTCTGCGGTGAAGATCGCGTCGCGGATTCACGTCATCACGCACGTACGCGGGAAGCTTGCTGCACTCGCCTATGTGAACGGGGTTGCGCAGGGACATGTCGACGATAGGGAGGCGGCGCATCGATCTCCGGGGTCGCTGATCGCGATCGGAGCGTGCACGGGCGGGCCGGCTGCGATTGTCGATATTTTTCGCGGGCTGCCGGCGGACTTTGCAGTGCCGATTTTGCTGGTGATTCATATCGGCGATCCGTTCGCTTCGGCGTTCGCAGAATGGCTCGACGGGCAAACGAAGTTGCGCGTACGTTACGCGCGCGATGGGGAACCGATTCCCGCACGCGGTAAAAGCGGCGTGTTGATGGCGCCGCCGGGTTTGCATCTTGTGGCGGCGCATGGGCATCTGCGTTTGCAAAATACTCCGGAGCGAAATTCGTGCCGGCCGTCAATTGATGTGCTGTTTGAGTCGCTGGCGCGGCAACACGGATCAGAGACGGTGGCATGCCTGCTCACGGGGATGGGCAAGGACGGCGCCGCGGGACTGCTGGCGCTGCGGCATGCGGGGGCGCTGACGCTGGCGCAGGACGAGAATTCCTCGTTGATTTTCGGGATGCCGGGTGAAGCGATCGAAATGGGAGCCGCCAATCGCGTGCTTCCGCTCGATCAGTTTTCAGGGGCGCTGCTGGACGCGGTACGCGAGCCAGAATTGGAGCTGGAAGTGGTGGCGGCAAATTCTGCGCGTGAGATTGCGGAAACGCGGGCGGCGTTCGTCGAGGAGCTGGAGCGGAAGAACGCGGAACTGGATGCGTTCAGCTATTCGGTTTCGCACGATTTGCGCGCGCCGCTGCGGAGCATCGACGGTTTCAGCCAGCTTTTGCTGGAAGAGTGCGTAGCAACGCTCAGCGACAAGGGGCGGGACTATTTGAAGCGGGTGCGCGCTTCTGCGCAGCGGATGGGAAATATGATCGATGGGTTGCTGGAGCTTTCGCGGGTGGGGCGGGCGGCGATTCATCGGGACCGGATCGATCTTTCGGCGATTGCGGACGCCGTGATTGAGGAGTTGCGGACGAAGGACCTCGATCGGAAAGTCGCAGTGCGGGTGGAGGAGCGGTTGGCGGCGGAGGCCGATGCGGGGCTGATGCGGATCGTCTTCGGCAATCTGCTTGGCAACGCGTGGAAATTCACGGCGAAAGCGGGCGCGGCGCGAATCGACGTGGAGGCGAAGTGGGAGGCGGGGGTTGCGACGTACTGCGTTCGCGATAACGGCGCGGGGTTCAATATGGAGTATGCCGGATCGCTATTTCGACCGTTTCAGCGGTTGCACAGCGAAACGGACTTCGCGGGGACGGGGATCGGGCTCGCGGTTGTGCATCGGATCATCGATCGACACGGAGGGCGGATCTGGGCGGAGAGCGAGATCGATAAGGGCACGGCGTTTTTCTTCACGCTGCCGCCGGCAAAGCCGGCAGGGCGAGCTTGATTGCGAGGTAGAGGACAGGTGGTTGCAGCGGCGATTTGTAGCGCGGATGCAGGCTGAGATCCTTCGCTTCGCTCAGGATGACAACGCCTGCTATTTGGGTAGTGAAACCAGACCGAGGCTTTACGAAAAGCCACGTGAACCAGACCTGGGCTTTGCAGAAGGAAAAAAATCAAAAACGCCGGCAAGATGCCGGCGCTACCGGAGCTACGAGACGACTTCGTGGCTCGGCTTTGCGGCGGCGACTCCGTCGAGGAGTTCGCGGACCTTGCGCGCGAGGGAACGTGCTCCGTAGGGTTTCTGGAGCACTGTCGCGCCGGCGCGCAGCGCAGAAGACAGATACGCGCCTTGCTCGGAATATCCTGACGTGAAAATCACAGGGATGCCGGGCCGGATGGCGCGGATTTTTTCGTAGGCTTCGGTACCCGCCATTTTGGGCATCACGACGTCCATGAGCAGCAGCGAGATTTCGTCGGGGCGCTCGAGGAATTTGCGGACAGCGTCTTCGCCATCGTGCGCGAGAACCAGGCGGTAGCCGAGAGCGCCGAGGATCTGTTCGGCCATGTCGCGCATGCCGTCGTGATCTTCTGCGACGAGGACGAGTTCGTCGCCGCCGCGAGCCGGAGCGTCGTCCACAGCGCGCGACGCATCGGCTTGGCCTTCACTGACCGGCAGATACACGTGGAAGGCGGTGCCGGTGCCGACCTCGCTGTAGAGCTCGATGAAGCCACTGTGCTGTTTCACGATGCCGAAGACGGTGGCGAGACCGAGGCCAGTTCCCTTTCCAACTTCTTTGGTGGTGAAGAACGGCTCGTAGATACGCTCCATCGTGGCGGCGTCCATGCCAGTACCGGTGTCGGAGACCGAGAGCTGGACCCAGCGGCCGGGGCGCGCGTCGGCGTGGCGGCTGCAATATTTTTCGTCGAGATCGAGATTGCGCGTCTCGATCAGAAGCTGGCCGCCAGTGGGCATGGCGTCGCGCGCGTTGAAGCAGAGATTCATGAGGACCTGTTCAAGCTGAGCGGGATCGGCGCGGGTGATGCGCAAATCCTCGGCGAGCGCCATTTTTACTTCGATTTGTTCGCCGATGACTTTTTCGAGCAGGGCGGTAGTTTCTTTCACCATCTGGTTGAGATTGATGTTTTTTGGCTCCAGGATCTGGCGGCGCGCGTAGGCGAGGAGTTGACGGGTGAGGCCGGCGGCGCGGCGTGCCTGATCGCCGATCTTGCGGAAGAGCTTGCCTTCCTGGCTGCCTTCGGCGACGCGGTCGGCGCCGATTTCGGCCCAGCCCATGATGGCGCCGATGACGTTATTGAAGTCGTGGGCGACGCCGCCGGCGAGTTTGCCGAGTGCTTCGAATTTTTCGAGCTGGCGCAGGCGATGCTCGACTTGCTTTTTTTCGTGGCGCGCTTGCGATTCGCGGAGTTCGCGTTCGATGGCGGGTAGCAAGCGGGCGACGTTTCCTTTGATCACGTAGTCCTGGGCGCCGGCCTTCATGGCGCTGACGGCCATTTCTTCGCCGATGGTGCCGGAGAGAAAGATGAAAGGGACGTCGAGACCACGTTCGCGGACGATGGCCAGAGCGTCGGTGCCGCGGAAACCGGGCATGGAGAAGTCCGAGATGATGATGTCCCAGGGATCGTTGAGGGTGGACGTGAGGCTCGCGGCGGTGTCGACACGCTTGTGCTCCACGGTGTAGCCGCCGCGTTGCAGGATCGACAGCAGCAGCATGCAGTCATTTTCGGAATCTTCAATGACCAGTGCGCGCAGCGGCGTTGCCATGCTCTTCCTCAGATTCGAAATGGATGGTCGTCATGGCAACGGCCGCGCGATGCCCCAGATGAAAGCAGGCGTGAGCGTGAAGGAACCCGCTCGTCACGGAAATTTGCCGAAACGAATTAGAGGAAGGGGTGCCGGAATTATATCAAGGCGTTATGGAGGAGAAACAGAGCAAAAACGAAGAATTTTTGGGAGGCTCGGTAAGGTTTGAATTTTCTAACGGTGCGTTGTTCAAGTCTGTCCGGTGACTCTTTGCGACCGTAAAAACTCCCCACTCCTTCTCCAAACGACATGGTTCTGTACTAAGGAATTTCCCTGAGTGCGGTGGGTAAAATCACTGGAGCCAGCCTCACAACTCCATGATTTCAAAAGCCGAACGCATATGGCACGCAAAGGCAAGCCAAATGCCGATATTTGTGCGGTGTTCGAATTCACAACGGAAAGGAACAAATGTCATCCGCATCGTACGACATTCTGAGGCGGCACAGCGATGGAAGCTTCATCTGGCTGGAAGCGGCTTCGGAACTCTCGCGCGCCAAGGACCGTCTGCAACAGCTTAACGCCGCCACGCCGGGCGAGTATTTCGTATTCGATCAAAAGAGCCAGCAGATCGTGGCAAAGGTGGCGGCGAGCCTACCGGCTGGGGATTGACCGAGGACAACCGGCTGGCGTCCCGCGGGCGCAAGCCCGATGAGGCTCTCATTCGCGGACTCCGATTCAGTCCGATGACTACACGAAGACTCGATTCGGCCTACTCCCTTTACCTGATGGCTACGGTAGATGGCGGGGGATATCGTCCCGGCATTGCGGAGACCGAATGGGAGCAGCCGCGGTGGACGCGGTGAAACACGCACCAAAGGTCGCTAAGAACGACCAAGAGCAGCGAGAAGATTTTTGAAGTACAGAAAGGGAGAACATCATGATTCGCAATCGAAACAGCTGGCCGCAAGTTGCATCGGCCTTCGCGATTGGGCTCGGCGCAGGGGCTGCGCTTGGACTTCTGTTCGCACCGCAGTCGGGCGAAGACACACGCGAGAAGATTCGCAGCACGGCGCAGGACGGCGTGGATGAGCTGAGCGATCGCGGCAAGACGGTGGTGCGCCGTGTCCGCCGGAATATGGCCGACGCGAAGGACTTCGTGAATCGCAACGTAACGGATGCGAAGGATTACGTGAACGACGTAGCGGATAGCGCCGAGGTGGCGTTCCGCGAAGCGCGCAATGCGACGACTTCGTAGTCCCGTCAATTTTCAGTTTTGCATTGAGTTTCAACCGGAGCGGACGATTTAAGAGCTTCGCTTCGGCCGGCCCAGGTTAAGAATGTCGTAAAAGCCACTTTCCAAGGAGCTGTTTATGGATTTGCTTTGGACCATTGCGGTGATTCTGATCATTCTTTGGCTGCTCGGCATGGTGTCTTCGTACACGCTGGGCGGCTTCGTGCACATTCTGCTGGTGCTCGCGATCATCGTGGTGCTGATTCGGGTGATCCAGGGACGCAGACCGGTCTAGGTGTCGAAAGATCGCGAGCTGGTTTCCGCAGCGGCTTGCGATCGTCGTTTGGTCGAATTCGTACTGCGGCGTGTGAGATTTGAATTCCACTTGAAGGAGCCCAGCCTTGGCAACCTCGGAGAAAGCGAAGTCACAAGATCTTCTCGTTAGTGTCGCGGAATCGATCGGATCGACGCTCGGCGCGATTGCCGCAAAGGCCGACGCTGCGAAAGACGCGATCGTTGGCGGCACCGATACAGCGGTAAAGGAAGTGAAGCGCGGGGCGTCGAAGCTCGTGCGGAAGAGCAAGAGCACCGTGGCGAAGGCGCGGCGATCGAAGCCGGCACGGAAGGCGCGCGCTTCGGCGGGAACGGCGAAAGCCAAGGCTCGCAAGGTTGTGCGTAAAACCGTGAGTAAGGCGCGTGGACTGGCTCGCAAGGCAAAGAAGGCTGCGACTCGGCGTGGACGGCAGTAACTCCCCGGAGTTTGCACGTTCGAATCGAGAATTTCTACCGTAGGGAGTCAGCTCGGATCGGTTTGGACCGTTTTCACTGGGCAACCAGCGCTCAAGGAGGAAACATCATGGCTTCCGAAGCTCGCGCGATGTATTCGGCTCATCCCAGCACAGTTAGCACAAGCGGAACGAAAACGCTTGGTTTGGCTTGGATTGTGTATGGCGTTTTCCGCCTGGCTGTAACTGCGTGGCTGATCATGTTCACGACGACGGCGACGCTGATGTTTGGTTCGCTGCTGACGCGCGTGCCCGATCCGTTCTCACTCATGACGGATTTTCACATTCTATACAGCGTGGTGATTGTGTGGTCCGGAATTTCGGCGGTGCTTGGCATCGTGGCCGGGTTGGCAATGCTGGCGAGCCAGAGCGCGCCGCGAATCCTGATCGTGGCGGCCGCACTACTGGCTCTCACAGAGCTTCCGTTTGGCGTGATGATTGGCGTCTACACGATGACGTATATCGCGCCGCGCGACTGACTTCCGGCTTGATCATTCAGCGAGAAAAATAACCCGTGCGAGTGCGCACGGCTAGCCCTGGTTTTTTCACACTTACAACAATCTTATGGAATGTATTGTCTTTCGTCGCTGCGCTTGGGTAGTAGCCTAGCTCGTACGACGTGCGCAGTTCTTCGGCAATGCGCTTGAAATACGTGTACGAATCGACCTCCTGCGCATCGATGTGCATGCCACCGGTTTCGCGCGCGATGCGGTCCATCACTCGAATTCCATATTGATTACGAGCGGTGAGCTTTCCGTGCTCTTTCTCGGTGTAGCGGAGCGAGAAGAGCTGGACGTTGGTCTGCTGGGCTTCCTCGATCGTCGTCATCATGTCGTGCGAGCTGGAGTTGTCTTCACCGTCGCTGAAGATGAGTAGCGCGCGGCGGCCATTCTCTTTCGCCATCTTCTCGGCAATGGAATAGAAAATGGAGTCATAGAAGGCGGTGCCCAGGTCGCGGGACTCATGCGGACCCAGCTCCGGGAAGCGGTCTGTGTGCTTCTCGTATTCCTTCCAGTGCTGCAACATCTCGTCGCCTGAGCGCGAGAAATCATTGACCAGACGTATGTGGTTGCCGAAGCCGATGAGGAACGCGCGATCCTGGGGACCGAGCACGGCTTTCAGAAATGTGTCGAGGTCGTGTTCGTGTTGTTTTTCGAAGTGATCCTGGCTGCCGCTTGCGTCAACGATCAGTCCGAGAGTTAGAGGGACGTCGGTGCTCTTCGCGAAGTAAGCGATCTTTTGCGGCGCTGAGTCTTCGGCGATTTCGAAGTCGTCCTGGGTCAATCCATCTACAAGCGCACCACCGGCATCGCGGACAGAGAAAGTCACCGTCACGAGATTCACATCGACTTTGATGGATTGCTGCGCGCGGAGATTTAGAACGAGCGCGCATGCGCAGGCAAACAAGGCGATTGCGGCAATCGCCTGACGCCAAGTGATTCCAGTCACCCGATTTCGCATGCTACTCCCGACGGCGAATTGCGAAGTTATTGATTCAAACGCTTCCACTAGTCCTTTTGTTCCAGGAAATTACCGCAACGTTCTGTGTGTCAGTACACCTTTCCCCCGATATGGCCTTTGCGCTCAAAGTCTTACCTTTGGTTCAGACAGGAGACCATTATGAATTTGTCCAAAAAAGTCGGTTTCGAGGCGTTGGTATTGGGGGCATGCCTCTTCCTCGGCACTGCGCTGCCGGCGACCGGAACAAGAACGCAAGATCCACAACAGCCAGCGGCGGATAACACGAAGAACAATAAAGGCGATCAGTCGTCGGGAGCGATGACGGCGGACAAGCAGAAGATGAATCCCGCGGACCGCGATCTGACGAAGAAGATTCGTGCCGCGTTGCATGGCGATTCGTCGCTTTCGACCTACGCGCACAACATCAAGATCGTCAGTCAGGACGGCAAGGTCACGTTGAAAGGGCCCGTGCGATCGGACGACGAAAAGTCGGCAATTGAAGCGAAGGCTACCGAAGTCGCCGGCCAGGGCAATGTGACGAATCAACTGACGGTTGCACCACCGAAGTCTTAGATCCGTCAGATCGCGAAATTCTCGTTGAAGGATTTTTACTGAATTCAGACTTAAAGGAGACTTTTGATATGGCTGACAAAAAGACGGCGGTATTTGGAATCTATACCACGCGCAACGGCGCTGAACAGGCGGCCGATGCATTGGTGAGTGCGGGATTTTCGGCAGGAGACATCTCAGTTTTATTGCCGGAGAATCTAGGCACACGAGAGATGGGAACCGAAAAGTCGACGAAGGCTCCAGAAGGAGCGACGGCAGGCGCTGGCACCGGTGTTGTGCTTGGCGGCGCGCTAGGGTTGCTGGCGGGAATTGGCGCGCTGGCGATACCCGGCGTCGGACCCCTCATTGCGGCGGGACCGATCATGGCGACCCTCGCTGGTATGGGAGCAGGCGGAACGGTTGGCGGGCTCACGGGGGCGTTAGTGGGCGCGGGCATTCCGGAATTTGAAGCGAAGCGTTATGAGGGCGTCATCGAGAAGGGCGGGATTCTGCTGTCGGTACACTGCTCAACTTCGGATGAAGTCACGCGGGCGAAGCAGATTCTGAAGGGTACTGGCGGAGATGCGGTTTCGTCGACCGGAGAAGCGTCGGTTGACAAGGCCGATCGGGCCCACGGGACGACGGCGTAAATCGAAGGATCATCCAAAGGCAAACGAAGGGCCGCGAGATTTCGCGGCCCTTTTTGTTTGTTTCGCGTTACAAGGCGCCAACAGCAAGACTCAAGACGCAATGATCGTGCGGACATGGGGCGCGGCAAGGCTGCGCACCTACAACAGCGAGACAAGCCGTGAACGGAAGCCGAGTTATTTCACGCAGGACTATTTGTTTTTGGAGTCGTAGCTCTCGCCGTAGATGGCAGGAACTTTGCCGCCGGCGGGGCGTAGGTAGACGGAGAGCTGGCCGCGGTGATGGATGGAGTGGCGAAGGCCCAGATCGAGAAATGCGACGGCCGGCATCTGGAACATCCCGCGGAAGTCCATTTTTTGGGCCAAATGCTCACCGGTTAGACCAGCGAGCGCCGCGTGGATTTGGGGCAACACCTCATCGTAATACTTTGCGATGTCG
>Ga0209006_10002554_pt1 | contig 16606 bp, 13 predicted proteins | sample JacPin_JW_Ref_O2_FD_188567 | JGI IMG/M metagenome (GOLD analysis project Ga0209006, IMG submission 188567) | Forest soil microbial communities from Algoma, Ontario, Canada - Jack Pine, Ontario site 1_JW_Ref_O2 (SPAdes) (version 2) | ecosystem: Environmental > Terrestrial > Soil > Boreal... | reverse complement strand
CCGTTTCCCATCCGCGCCTGTGCCGAGACGCCGGTCAAGATCGGGATGGTCGAGCCGCTCACCGGGGTTTACGCCGCGCTTGCGGAGTCGGAGGTAGCCGGTGCCCGTTTCGCGGTCGACGAGGTCAATCAAAATGGCGGCATCCTCGGTCGGCAAGTTGAGCTGCTGATCGCCGATTCCGCCAATGACATTGCAGCCGGCGTGCACAGGACCCGCGAACTGATCGACCGCGACCAGGTCGATTTCATCGCCGGCAACGTCAACTCGGCGGTGGCGCTGGCGATGACGCAGGTGACGGCGGAAAGGCGCAAGCTGCACATCGTGACCGGCGGCCACATCGACGAGATTACCGGCGGCCGTTGCAGCTGGAACGTTTTCCGGATCTGCAAGACCACCACGATGGAAGCCAATGCAATCGCCGATACGCTGATCCGCAAGTTCGGCACCAAGTGGTATTTTCTCACCCCCGATTACGTTTACGGCCGCGTGCTACAGGCGTTGTTCGAGAACAAGCTCAAGAGCTATGGCGGTACCTGGGCGGCAAGCGTTCTGCCGCTTGGTACAGTCGACTATTCGCGCGCGCTCAACGACGCCGCCAGTTTCGGGCCGCAGGTCCTCATCGATCTGATGGCCGGCGAGGATCAAACAAATAGCCTGCGACAGATTGTGAGCTTCGGCTTGACCGAGGACATGGCCGTCGGTGGTGCGCTGTTCGAGCTCGAGAGTATCCTCAAAGTGCCTGACGCGGCGCGCATCGGCTGGTGGACCATGGAATGGTGGTGGAACCAGCCGGATCTACCGGCGGTCAAGGCCTTCGACGACGCCATGCGCGGTCGCACCGGCAAGGCCGCGAGCGCCCGCAACTGGTTCGGCTACGCGGCGGTCCGCACGCTTGCCCAAATCGCCAACCAGGAGAAGTCGCTCGACGCGGTGAAGCTCGCCGCAGCGCTGCAGAACTACAAGCTGCCCGGCGACATCGCGCTTGATCCCAATGGCGCACTCTTTCGCGAGCGCGACCATGAACTGATGAGCACGATATTCGTCGGCGAAGTGCATCCGCCGCGCGCCGATCCGTTCGATGTGTTCACCGTGCGCGCCGCGGTGCCGGGCGATCAGGCCGCGATCGCGCCGGAAGCGAGCGCCTGTCGGATCGCCTTCCCGAGCTGATCGAGCCCTTGTCATCGACATGGCGGACCCTGTGCGGGAGCACGCTGCGCGCGACTCCCTCTCCCCAGCGGGGAGAGGGAGTGGTGAGGGGGCTCAGCCTCTCGGGCAGATACTAGGACTCATTATCCCTCATCCTGTCCTTCTCGCGCCGAACTCGCGTGTTCCTGAGTTCGGTCAACATGAAGCGGGCGAAGTCGGAAACATCCGACTTCGACTGGAGAAGGGACGCAGCTCGCTGCGTGGTGATTTTTTCCACAGCCCCGCGCCTCCGTACAAAAGCGCTGGCGGCGGACCAAATAAAAAGCGCTTTACGACAATTGCGCCGGCGGGGAGGGACGGATCTGCACCTTACGGCCGTCATTCATGTCGACCGGTGGATTGAGGATCACCTGATCGCCTTCTTTCACGCCGGCATTCACCTCCACGGTGGTGCCGAAGTCGCGCACCACGGTGACGTGGCGAATGTGGGCGACGCCGTCCTCGACCACGGCCACGCTCAGCCCTTCGCGATTGAATATGATCGCCTCCGAGGGCACGATCAGCGACGGGGTCTTGCGCGGGATTTTCAGCTCGACATTGCAATACACACCCGGCTGCAGTACGCGTCCCGGATTGGGCACGTCGATCTCGGTCAGGAGCGTGCGGGTGCCGGGCTGCAGCGCGTCGGCGATGCGCGTCACCTTTCCGGGAAAGTCGCGTCCGGGCATCTCCGGCACGCGGATGATCGCCTCGACGCCGGGCGTCACGCCGAAAGCTTCGTCCTGCGGGACGTAAAGCTGGATGCGCAGAACGTCGCTCTGCATCACGGTAAAAAGGAACGTGCCGCTGGTCGCGTCCGCCGACACCAGCGTACCGATATCGACGTTGCGCTGCGTGACCACGCCGTTAAAGGGCGCCACCACGCTTTGATACGCTTTCTGCTGATTGAGCACGCGCAGCTGCGCGGTTTGCGCCTCGATATTCGCCTGGGCGACGGCTATCGCGGCGTTCCGCGATTGCAGCGTCAGGCGGTCGGTATCGCCCTGCTGCGGCGTGACCCAGCCCTTCTGCACCAGCGGGTTGTCGCGGTCCCAGGTGACCTGGGCGAGGTCGCGCTGGGCGATCGCCTGCTTGAGCGACGCCTGCAGCTGCGCCAGCGTGCCTTCCGCCTGGGCAATCTGGTGATCGAGCTCGGGCGCGGTGATCTCAACCAGAAGGTCTCCGGCCTTGACCAGGCTGCCGATATCGACGTTGCGCTTGGAAATGTAGCCGCTGGCGCGTGCGTAGATATTGGCCTGCGCGAAAGCTTCGGTGGTACCCGGCCAACTCACCGCCATAACGGGTCCGCTGGAGCGCACCGGCGCCGTGCGCACGCTCGGCACGAAGTCGCGGTGCTGCTCGGCCGTCTCCATCACTTGCGCATTCAGGTTGTGATGCCGCCAAACGCCATAGCCCAAGGCACCAACCAGCAACAGCAACACGGCGATGCCGAGAATGCGCCGCCCGGCGCGCGACTGCTTCTTCCCCGGCAACGCCTTCGGCGTTTCGGCGGGCGGTAGCAGTGGGCTTTCCACCGGACTTTCGGGCGTCGGGGGACGCTCGGCCTTGTTCATTACAGTTCCTCTTCGAATACGCCGTGCGCCGGCCTTCCGTCGTTGCTCTTACGCAGCATTGCAAACAGATAGGGCACCACCAGCAGCGTCGTCGGCGTTGCAAACAACAGGCCGCCGATCACCGCTCTGGCCAGCGCCGCATTCTGCTCTTCGCCCGCCCCGCCGATCGCCATCGGGATCATGCCGACGATCATAGCCGCGGCGGTCATCAGCACCGGCCGGATACGGGTGCGACCGGCGGCGATTGCCGCATCGAATGCCCGGTGTCCGGCAAGCTGTTGCTCGCGCGCAAACGTGACGAGCAAAATCGAATTCGCCGAGGCGACGCCGATGGCCATGATTGCGCCCATCAGCGACGGCACGCTCAATGTCGTCCCGGTAATATACAGCATCGTGACAATGCCGCAAAATGTCGCCGGCAACGCCAGGATGACCACGAACGGGTCGCCCCAGTTCTGATAGTTCACCACCATGAGCAAATAGACAAACACCGCGGCGAACAGAATGCCGATGGCGAGATCCCGGAAGGCCGAGTTCATGCTGTCGATCTGGCCGATGACCTCGATGCGGTTGCCGGGCGACAATTGCGGCTGATATTCCGCCACGATCTTGTAGATGTCGCTGGAGATGCTGCCCAGATCGCGCCCGTCGGCGTTGGCGTAGATCTCATAGAGCGGCTGAATGTTGGCCTGGTTGGTGTTGGTCGGAATGGCGTCGCGCTTGAGCGTGGCGACGTTGCTGAGCAAGCCCGGAACCGGATTTTGGCTTTGCACCGCGGTGAATTTGGTCACCGGCGTGTTCTTGAGATCGTTCAGCGAGGCTACCTTGTACTCCGGTGTCTGCACCGTGATGTAGTACGGCGTGCCATTGCTCGGATCGGTCCAGAAGTTCGGCGACACCTGCTCCGACGAGCTCAGGCTGGTGTTCAGGTTGAGCGCGATGTCGTTCACGGTCAGGCCGAACTGCGCGGCGCGTGCCCGGTCGATCTGGGCGAAGAATTCCGGTGAGTTGACCTCCTGCTGCAAATGCGCGTCGGCGACGCCCGGAATGGCCGCGATGCGTTGCTGCATTTCCTTGGCGATGCGCAGGTTCTTGTTCCGGTCGTAGCCGACCATACGCACGTTGATCTGCGCCGAAATGCCGAAATTGAGGATTTGCGTCACCATGTCGGCGGCCTGGAAGTAGAACACGCATTCGGGAAACGCGGCCGGCAGAACTTGGCGCAGCTTGCGGACATAGTTGATGGTCGGCGCGTGATCCTCTTTCAGCGAGACCAGCACGACGCCGTCGTTGAGACCGGTCGCGGTGCCATCGCCGAAGGCGTAATTGTAGGAGCGCTGCGGCAAACCGATATTGTCGACGATCGAGTCACGCTCGTCTTCCGGGATCACCTTGCGGATCTCGTCCTCGACCTTCTGGAAAATCTCCTCGGTCTTTTCGATGCGCGTGCCGGCCGGCGCGCGGACGTGGAGCTGAATCTGCCCGCCGTCGATGATCGGGAAGAAGTCGCGGCCGACGAGCGTGAACAGCACGCCGCCGAGTGCGAGCACAAGCGCTGCGGCGATCGGGACGATCAACCGGCGCGTCAGCAGTGTATGCAGGATTTCGCCGTAGGCCGCGCGCATGCTCTCGAAGCCGCGCTCGAAACGCGCATGCATGCGCGCGAACCATCCATTGCCGGCTTCGGCGCCGTGCCGTTCGTTCCTGAGCAGCAATCCGATGGTGATCGGGGTCAAGGTTCGCGAAAAGCCGTAGGACGCCAGCATCGCGAACACCACCGCCAGGCCGAGCGGGGTGAACAGATACTTTGCCGGGCCGTGCAGGAACACGACCGAGACGAACACGCAACTGATGGCCAGGGTCGAAACCAGCGTTGGCACTGCGATTTCGGCGGCGCCGTGCAGCGTCGCGTACGGCAAGGGGTGGTGCTCCTCGGTGAGCAGCCGATGGGTGTTCTCGATGGTCACCGTGGAGTCGTCGACCAGGATGCCGATGGCGAGCGCAAGGCCGCCGAGTGTCATCGTGTTGATGGTGTCGCCGAGGAAATACAGCACAACGAGCGAGGACAGGATCGCCAGCGGAATCGAGATCATGACCACGATGGTGGAGCGCCATGATCCGAGGAACAAAAGGATCATCAGCGCGGTGAGCCCGGCGGCGATCGCGCCTTCACGCAACAGAGCGACGATCGAGTCTTTGACGAACACCGACTGATCGAACAGCTCTTTGATCTGCATGCCCGGCGGTGCCGCCTTGCGCGAGATCGTCAAAGCCTGCTTGACAGCGTTGACCACGGCGAGTGTCGAGGCGTTGCCGTTCTTGATGATGCTCAAGAGCACCGAGCGCCGCCCGTCGGTGCGCACGACATTCTGCTGCACGGCGTTGCCGTCGTGCACCTGCCCGATGTCTTTGACGAACACCGTCTGCCCGTTGATGTATTTCACCGGGATGTCGTTGAGGTCGGTGATTTTGGTCGGCACCGCGTTGGTGCGGACGGTGAATTGCGTGTCGCCGATCTTGGCCAGGCCCGAGGGTAGCGTCAGGTTCTGGGCGTTGACCGCATTGACCACGTCGAGCGGGGTCAGCCCTTTGGATTGCAACTTGAGCGGGTCGATATCGACCATGATCTGCCGGTACTTGCCGCCGGCCGGAGTGGGAAGCGTGACACCGTGGATCGGCGCGAGCTGCTGGCGCAGACGATAGATGCCGTAGTCGTAGAGCTGTTGCTCATTGAGCGTGTCGGAGGACAAGCCGATCTGCAGCACCGGAACGCTCGAGGCGTTGTACTGGACCACGACCGGGGCTTGAATCCCCGGCGGCATCAGCACGCGGATGAAGTTGGTTGCCGATACGATCTGCGAGATGGCGAGGTCGAGATTGACGTCAGGCTGGAAGAAGATCTTCTGGACCGAGATGCCGTTGAGAGTTTGCGCCTCGATGTCCTGAATGCCGTTCACGCTCGAAGACAGCGCGTACTGGCTGTAGGTGGTGACCCGCTGCTCCATCTCCGGGGTGCTGAGCCCGGTATATTGCCAAACGATGGTAACGACCGGGATGTTGATCTCCGGAAAGATGTCGGTCGGCATCGTTCCGATCGCGACCGAGCCCAGAAACATGACCAGGGCGGCCACCACGTAGAAGGTGTGGGGGAATTTAAGAGCAAACCGAACGATGCCCATGCCTGAACCTGCCGAACAGTTCCCGATCTAACGCGCAAATAAACTCCCTGCCCGTCGCCTCGGGAGTCCTCCAAGTTGGTGCGGCGATGCACAACCGGCAAGGCCGGCTGCTAACGCCGTGATCGCAGGATCGTTTGCGACTTTTTCTTGCGCAAGTCTTCTTGCGAACAGTTTTGTGGCGGGAAACCTGGTCGCCCGGTCTGCGAAAAGACCCAGACTGGCTCGCAGCTGCCGTTGCTCAATGTGGGAACGCGGCGAGACGTACGAGCCATAAAGGCAAATATAAGCTGCCCGCGGTAGAACGCAGTGGTTTTAGCAAATAACACTTAAGTGATCGGTAAAAATAATCTACTGCACGGGGCATGGTTTTAAGGGCCGGGGCTCCGCGCTTGGCGCAAATTTAGATGAAATGCCTTGGCCGCTCGACGGTGCCCGCGGCCCCGCTCGCCCTGCATGTCGCTTGGCCCGCCAGCATTTACAGGCATTGAGGGTTCACCCATAGTTTGCGGCGATGGCGCCACGACCACTTCAAGAAAAGGCGCCGCGATGGAGGAGACATGCGTAAATCGCGAACCTGGCTCGCGGCCGGGGCCGTTACTTTTTGCTGCATCGCGCCCGTGGCCTTCGGATCGGCGGCAATGGCGGATGCCGTCAAGATCGGGTTCGTCGGCACCTTCAGCGGTCCGGCGGCGGCCATCGGCAACGACATGCGCGACGGGTTCAATCTCGGCCTCGATCATCTCGGCCGCCGGATGGGCGGAAAGCCGGTCGAGGTCCTCTACGAGGACGACACCCAGAAACCGGAGGTCGGCAAGCAGAAGACCGACAAGCTCATCGAATCCGACCATGTCGATTTTTTAACGGGCTATGGCTTTTCCAACGTCCTGCTGGCGTCGCTATTGCCGGCGGTGAATGCCAAAACCTTCATTATCAGCGCCAATGCCGGGCCGTCGCAGATCGCCGGCGAGCAATGCTCCCCGTACTTCTTCTCGGTCTCCTGGCAGGGCGATCAGGCCGCGCAGGCAACCGGCGAATATTTGAACCGCAAGGGCGTCAGGACCCTGTTCCTGATCGATCCGAACTATGCCGCCGGCAGAGACGTCGCCACCGGCGTGAAGGCCAACTTCCGCGGCGAGGTCGTCGGCGAGGAATATACCGCCTGGCCGGGCCAGCTCGACTTCTCCGCCGAATTGACCAAAGCCCGCGCCGCCAAGCCCGACGCCATCTTCGCCTTCTATCCGGGCGCCGCGGGCGCGCAATTTCTCACCCAGTACGCGCAATCCGGTCTCAAGGGGCAGATTCCGCTCTACACCGCCTTCATGATCGACGCGCTGTCGCTGCCGAAGATCGGCGAGCTTGCGCTGGGCATTGCCACCGCGGGGCATTGGGCGATCGACTTGCCAAATGCCGCCAACGAAAAATTCGTCGCCGGCTTCCGCGCCGCCTATAAGCGCGATCCGTCTTTCTACGCCGCGCAGGCCTATGACGCGGCGAATTTCATCAACAGCGCGGTTGTCGGCGTCAACGGCGATCTTGCCGACAAGGACGGCTTGCGCGCGGCGATGGAAAAGGCCGATTACGCCTCGGTGCGCGGTCCTTACCACTACGGCAACAATCATTTCCCGATTCAGGACTTCTATCTGCAGGAGGTGGTGAAAAAGCCCGATGGCAGCTTCGAGATCAAAACCGTCGACGCGATTTTCAAAGCGCATCAGGACCGCTACCACGACAAGTGTCCGATGAAGTAGTCGCGCTCGCACCGGCCACGCAAGCAACCTTCACGTCATTCCGGATTGCCGCGCAGGGGCAAGTCCGGAATCCATAATCCCAGGGTCAAGCCGGGCTGGCGCAGAGTTCTCCCGCAATGTTTCGTGAATATGGATTCCGGGCTTGCCGCTTCGCGGTGCCCCGGAATGATGATTTCACCGGCTTCCGACTTAGCCAAGCGCTCGGCATGGCGCCGAAATTCGGGTATTGATTTGCGCTTCATTGGCTGTAGGCGTGAACCGAACACGCACTGGGAGCGATCATGACGAGATGCGCAGGCGTTCTCGCGTTGGCGATTTTTGCCGGAGCATGTTGCGTCACCCAGGTGTTGGCGCAGACGGCGCTCACCGAAAGTCCCATCACCCCCGGCTTTTGGTCGTTTCCGCGCAAGCCGGTAGCGCCGTCCGACGTCGCCGCGACTTGCCGTGCGCATTTGGAAATTCATTTTGCCGACGGCCACTTCATTGCGCTGCGCCTGCACAAGCGCGACATGGGGCTTTATCAGCGCGAAGTCGAAGCGGTCGGGCGCTGTAGCTTCGACCAAAACAAACAAGCCGACATTTGCGAGATTAAGAATTTTCACACCGAAGGATCGATCCTCGTCGGCGTGCTGAGCATCAAATATACGCTCGATCCTAAAAGTGCGGATGCGAAGAGCGATGCCAAAAGCGCACCGAAGCCGGATGCCAAAGCCGGGCAAAATTCGGACGGCAAGAGGATCGCGAAAATCGTTGTGACGCCGAAGATGATTACGGATTCTCCGGTCGACAACGCGCCCTACGATGGGTTTCCGGTGCGGTGTCCAGATGATGCCGCATGGACGATCTTGAACGAGACCGTCCCGCCCAAATAACACGAAGCGTTAAGCAACACTTGTAACGCGCCAATAATCAATTGGTGCCAACGTGGCGCTTGGCGGACGTCAATAGCTCGCAAGCCTTACGGGCCGGCCGCCTCGTAGCGTGGCGTGATGAAAACCTTTGTGTGCGCGAGCCTGGTACTGGCGACGTTGATCGTGGCAACCGTCACCGCGACCAGTATGGCGCACGCGCATTGCCTCGTTCGCGGTTGCCGATATTTCTTTGTTCCGACCGTGCGCAATCAATGGGGCTATGGCGGCCTGGTGCAGACCTGGGGCCTCGGCGGTCCTGCAGACGCGCCTTGGGTCGGCGGCGCCATCGTTGGTGTCACGCCCTACGGGCCCAATCCCTACGATCATGTGAAGCCGAACGGCTGGTAATCGTCGTAGCGGCGGCGGCCAGGGCGCCAAGCAAAATCAGCGCCAGCGGCGATGCAGCCAGAGCCATTGCTCGGGCGTTTCGCGCACCCAGCGCTCGACCACCGATGTGATCGCCTGCATCGTGCCGGCTACGTCGACCTCGCCGTCGGCGTCGCGGGGAGGCTCGATCGCTTCGGTGATCTCGGCCGCAAAGCTGTTGCCGTCAGGATTGCGAATGACGCGGAGGCCATGGATCGGGCATCCGGTCTGGCGCGCCAGTTGCGCGATCAGCGGATTGGCCTTGCAGCGCCGGCCGAAGAAAATCACGTCGACGCCCTTGGTGTAATGCTGGTCGACCAGCATGCCGACGTGCGCCCCGGATTGCGCGAGGCGCGCCATCTGCACCGGCGCGGCGAGGCCGTTCGGTATCAGGTGGCCCATCAACGGCTCGCGCATCTCGACGATCATGTCGCTGACCGACGTGATGTTCGGCCGCCGGTAAAGGATGCCGGCATTGGTGCCGAGCGTCTTGGCCACGACGGCGGGCAATTCCCAGTTAGCGAGGTGCGCGGCGAAGCCCAAGATGGCGTGGCCGCTCGCCGCCATGGTGTCGTAACGGATCTTGGTTTCGAGCGTGTAGGTGATGACGTCGGGCGTCTGTCGGCCGAAATCGGCGATGCAGAATTCGTCGAGATGAGTAAATTCGACCGCGATCCGCCCGAGATTATCCCACACGCCGGCGAGGATTTTTTCGATCTCCTCATCGGTTTTTTGCGGAAACGCGACGCGCAAATTCTCGCGGCCGACTTTGTGCTCAGGGAGAAGCGGCCCGATCCGGCGCATGAGCGCGCCGGCGGCATTGGCGCTGCGCCTGCGGTCAAGGCGCCTGATCGCGCCCAGGAAGCCGGCAACGACCGTGCCGATGATCGTATCCAAGAAAAGCTGAACGTTCGTCCGCTTGGCCATTAGGGCATGTCGTCATTGCGAGAAGCGATAGTGACGAAGCAATCCAGCTTCGCGCACGGCTTTCTTTCGGCACGCTCTGGGATTGCTTCGCTTCGCTCTTGGATTGCTTCGCTTTGCTCGCAATGACGAGGCATGGCCCGGCCGAAATCGTTTCTCAGAACAAAACAATGATCTTGCCGAACACCTGCCGGCTTTCGAGCCGGGCGAGGCCGCGGTCGAATTCGGCGAGGGGCACCTCGGTATCGATCACCGGCAAGAGGCCCGCAGCCATTTTATCGAGGCTCTCGCGGATATTGCGCACCGAGGCGCCGAATGAACCGAAGATGCGATATTGCTGCAGATAAAGCTGGAACAGGTTGACGGTGGTCGATTGACCGGAGGTCGACCCGCAGGTGACCAGCCGGCCGCCGCGCTTGAGGCAGAGGAGCGAGCCGTTGAAGGTGTCGGGGCCGACATGCTCGAAGGCGACATCGACGCCTTTCTTGCCGGTGAGCTTGCGCACGACGCCTTCGAACCGGTCGGTGCGGTAATTGATGACGTGATCGGCGCCGAGTTCCTTCGCCTTCGCGATCTTCTCGTCGTCGCCCACGGTGGTGAACACCGTGCAGCCGATGGCCTTCGCCATCTTGATCGCGGCGGTGCCGATGCCGGAGCCGCCGGCCTGCACCAGGATGCTCTCGCCGGGCTCGAGCTTGGCATTGTCGAACAGCATGTGCTGCACGGTGGCGAACGCGATCGGCGCGCAGGCGGCGTCGCGGAAGCTCACCCCCGCCGGCACGGGGATCACCAGCCGCGCCGGCATGTTGAGCAGATCGCGGGCAAAGCCGTCGGTATGAAAGCCCATGACGCCGGCGACATTCTCACACAAATTATCGCGGCCCTCGCGGCAGGCCTTGCAGGTGCCGCAGGTGAGCCCGCCGTAAGCGACCACCGGGTCGCCGACGCGAAAGCCCGAGACGCCGGTGCCGAGCGCGGAAATTTCGCCGGCGGCCTCGACGCCGACCACAAGCGGCATCTTGCGCTTGGCGAAGGCCATGCCGCGCCAGCCCCAGACGTCCAGATGATTGAGTCCGATCGCCTTGATGCGGATCTGTACTTCGCCCGCGGCCGGAGGAGGGGGCGCCGGCACGTCGAGCAGCTCGATCTTGCGGTCGGCGACCAGCGTCAGTGCGCGCATCGTCTGGGCCGACACGGCCGTTTGCGGTTCAATCAAGCTCACGCCGGCTCCAGCGCGACGACAAGGCACATATTCTGGCCGCCGAAGCCGAACGAGTTGGAGATGGCGCGATTGACCTTCGCGTCGCGCGCCACGTTGGGCACGACGTCGAGATGGATCGTCGGATCCGGAATGGCGTGATTGATAGTCGGCGGCAGGCGCTGACTTTGCAGCGTCATCAGCGTGAACGCCGCCTCGACGGCGCCGGCAGCGGTCAGCGTGTGTCCGATCATCGATTTGTTGGACGAGATCGGAATGCCGCGGATGCGCTCGCCGAACACAGCCGACACGCCGAGATGCTCCATCTTGTCGTTCTCGGGCGTCGAGGTCCCATGCGCGTTGATATAGTCGATGTCCTCAGGCCCGACGCCGGCATCGGCCAGCGCCCGCTGCATCGTGGCGATGATCGGCTTGCCGTCGGGGCTAGTGCGGGTGCGATGAAACGAATCCGATTTCTCGCCGTAGCCTTCGAGAATGCCTAGCACGCGGGCGCCGCGCGCGCGGGCATGCGCAAGGCTTTCCAGCACCAGGGCCGCGGCGCCTTCCGCCAGCACGAAGCCGTCGCGGTTTTTCGAGAACGGTTTTGAGGCGCGGTCCGGCGGATCGTTTTGTGTCGACAGCGCCGAGAGCAACGAGAAGCGCACCAGCGATTCTTGCGTGATCGAAGCGTCGGCGCCGATCGCTAAAGCCGCCTCGCACTCGCCGCGGCGGATCGCTTCCATGCCGAGCTGGATGGCGGTGGCGCCGGACGCGCACGCGGTATTGAGCGATATGGGCGAGCCTTCGGTGCCGAAATGATCGGCCAGGTCTTCGCCGATGATGGCGAATTTGAACGGCTTGTAGGTGTCACCGTAGTCGTGGGCCACGCGCAGCAGGTCGGGATAGCTGGTATCGGCATTCGCCGCCGCCATCTCGGCCATTTTGATCCGGTCGGGCCACTCGACTTCGAGCGGCGGCGGCGCGAGAAACAGCGGTCCGGGAAAACGGCCCTTCGAGCCGATACCGGCTTGGGCGACAGCCTCTTCGCCGGCGAGAAGTGCAACGCGCTCGGAGAGCGCCGCGGGCGACATGCCGTCCTGATAAACCGCATCGACCGTGCCGGCGATGGTCGTGCGTAAGGCGTCGGTGGGAAAGCGCGAGACGCGGCGGATGCCGGAGACGCCGCCCGTGAGCTTGGCCCAATTGTCGGCTGTGCCGACGCCGAGTGAGGTGACGACGCCGATCCCGGTCACCGCGACGATCGGGCGGCCCTTCTTGTCGTGTGTTGCGCTCGTCATGCGGCTCTCCCCTAAAGTCGATCAGAGCATGATCCGGAAAGGTGGATCATGCTCTAAACGTTCACTTCACGCGCTCCACCAGCGCGAGACCCTCGCCGCGCCAGTTGCCGACGGCGGTGACGACCACCTGCGACAGGTCCGGCGGACTTGATCCGAAATCCCCCGTGCCCGCCGGCGCGAACAGCTTGCCATGCTCGACCGCCGCGCAGGCGATCCCAATGTTGGCCACAAACTGCGCCTCGACGCCATGACCGATATACGTACCGGTATTGCGAACCGGAAGGCCGATCTCCTTGAGCGCGACTTGTTCGGCCGCGGTCGCCGGCTCGAGCCCCGCTGCGCCGGAGATGACCCCCGCGTGCGCGCGATCGATCTTGTCGGCGATGGCTGCCCATTCCTTGCGCAAGGTCGCTTCGATTTCACCGGGCTGGCGGCGATTGCGATCGGCGCGCACGGCCGAGAGCCGGCCATGCGGGCGTGCGCCGCGCGCCTCCGCGTGCTCGCGACTCTCCAGCACCAGGAAGGCACCCATATTGCCCAGCGCAATGCCGCCGCGCGGGCCGCGATCCCACACCGGCGCGAAGCGGTCTCGGAGCGTGCTGCCGGATTGCTCGAAGATCAGCAGCACGTCCCAGCGGGCGGCGTTGTAGGAGCCGCCGACGAGCGTCAACTCGCTCTGTCCGGCGGCGATCCGCGCTTGCGCGATGCGCACCGCATCGACGCCGGCCGATTCCTCGCCCAAGAATGTGCGCGACGAGCCGACCACGCCGTGCACGATGGCAATGTTGCCGGCCAGCAGATTGGGCAGCTGCGCCAGAAACAGAGTAGGGCGCAGATCGCTCATCAGCCGTTCATTGAGAAACGGCCCGCGCTCGGTGACCTTGCGCATCCCGGTGAGAATGCTGGTGTCGGCCGGAATATCGCGCTCGCCGCCGGCGGCGGCGACGATCATGTCGGTGTTGTCGAGGAGCTCAGGCTTGCCGGTAAGGCCGGCGTCGGCGAGTGCAAGACCGGCCGCATAGACGCCAATCCGCTGCCACAGCTCCATCTGCCGCTGATCGCTCTTTTTCGGGATCTGCTTGTCGAAACTTACCGGGCTGTGCGGATGCACGATATAGGGTGCGAAGGTCTTGTCGTCGTAGGGCGGAGCGTCGCCGCGTTCGAGATGATCCCACGCCGCCTCCAGGCCCTCGCCCAGGCAGGTGATCAGGCCGACGCCCGTGATCCACACTTCACGGCCGTCGCTCACGCGCGTGGCTCCTTGGTGGGCTCTTTGGCGCTTTCACCGAAGAGTTCTCTGCCCGGCAGGTCAATGCGCTCCGCGACGCCGAGCATCGACTCGCGGAATTGGGCGTTCGGAAACGGCAGCAGGCGAAAGGTGATCTGTGCTTCGCAGATTGCGCGTCCCTTGCGGCGTCCCTTGGCCTCGCCGACGGTGAAGCCCGAGCCCTCGTGAATAACTTTGCCCTCGAATTCCAGTTCTTCGCCAGGCAGGACGGGACTGCGGAATTTGGCTTCCTTGACGCCGATCAGGAACGGCATCACGGCAAAACGGTTCATCGCGGTGACAAGCCAGCCGCAGGTCTGGGCCATGCATTCGATCTGCAATACGCCCGGCATCAGCGCATAGCCCGGAAAGTGTCCTTCGAAAATCGGGCTCTCGGTCGGCACGTTGCAAACGGATCGGATGGTGCGCTCGCCGACGTCGAGCGCGGCGACGCGGTCGATCATCTGGAAATATTCGAGGCGCATGCGGTGGCGTCCTTCAGAGCATGATCCCGGATCGTCGAATCCGGTGTCCGGAAGGGATCATGCTCCAATGTAACATTGAGACCTTGATCCGACTCAACCCCTGTCGGTCAGGGTCTAGGCGCCCTTGGCGGCGATCAGCTTATCGATCTGCTCGCTCAGATTCTGCAGGACGAAGTATTGCTCGGTTGTGGCCTTGCCGTCATTGACCTCCTGCGTCCACTGCTCGAGCGGCAGCTTGATGCCAAAGGTCTTGTCGATGGCAAAGGCGATATCGAGGAAATCGAGGCTATCGATTTCGAGGTCGTTGATCGCGTGGCTCTCCGGTTTGATGTTATCGCGCGGAATATCGCAGGTTTCGGCAATGATATCAGCGACTTTATCGAACGTGGCAGACATCGGGCGTGCTCATTCCCTTGCAGCATGAATGGCGCCGCCGAGGCGGGCAGCGCCGTACAAGCCCGAACGCTGCGGGCCCCTCAGGTCATGGTGCCCGTATAGCGAAGGACGCCGGCAAGTTCAACGCCGCGTTAACCGGCGGCGATTTGGCCGATTTTCAGGGCTTGACGCTTCGGTCATGGTTGGCTTGGGAGCCACATTGGGTTCGAACTGCGCCGAGGCAGCGTGACCATCAAGCCACGTTGACCATCAGGGCGGGTTGACTGAAGCCCATCGGCGATTGCGGAGATGTCCTATGCTTGAGCGCACGCAGCAAAAATATGGCCGTTCGGCTCGCGCCGGACTTCTCGGAGCGACAGCTTGTGTCGCGGTGCTTTTTGTCGGCGCCGCAGCGCAGGCCGAAGACTACAATGTCGGGCCGATCCACATCGCGCAGGCTTGGGCACGCACCACGCCCAAGAATGCAAGCTCTGGCGCCGCCTATCTGACCGTCACCAACAGCGGCACGGCGCCGGATCGCATGAGTTGCGCCGGATCCGACGCCGCAGGGCAATGCCAGATCCACACCATGAGCATGGAAAACGGGGTGATGAAGATGCGGCCGGTCGAAGGCGGCCTGGAGATCAGGCCGGGCGAAACCGTCACGCTCAAGCCCGGTGCCGATCATCTTATGCTCACGCAGCTCAAGCATCCGCTCGAGACCGGCAGCACCATCGCGGCGACGTTGCAATTCGAGAAGGCCGGTGCTGTCAAAGTCGATGTTCCGGTCTTGGCGATGGGTGCGGCAGCGCCCGGTTCTGGCGCCGGCAGTGGTTCCATGATGATGGAAGGCCACGGCAACCAGATGATGATGCAGGGCGGCAAGCATTAAGCGATTCATATCCCGGGCGCGCTGCAACACGCAGTGTTGCAGCGCTGACCCGGGATCGTCGCAGACGCCGCGTTTCGGACCATCCCGGATCTGCAGCGCATCGCTGACGCGCTGCACCGCGTTCGGGAAATGTTTATTTGCCGCTCGGCTCCCGGAACGGCAGGGTCTCACCCTCAGGCAGCGGCATGCGGAAGATATTGAGCGTCATCGAGATCAGCACGTAATAGCCGAGAATGCCGGTGAGCTCGACCATGCCGGCATCGCCGAGGATTTTATGCACGCGCGCATAGGTCGCGTTGCTGACGCGGCGGGTCGCGTAAAGCTCCTTGACGAAGGCGTAGATCGCCATCTCGTCGCGCGGCGCCGATTTCGGTACACGGCCGGCTTTGAGGTCGCGGATGGTCGCTTCTTTTACGCCCTGCTTGGCGGCGATCGTCGCGTGTGCGTACCACTCGTATTGCGCTTTCCAGAACTGGCCGGTGCAAAGAATCGCGAATTCGGAAAGCCGCGGCGGTATGCTGGTCCCTAAGCGCACATGTCCGCCGAGCTTTTGCGCCAATGCCCCATAGGCCGGCGCATGCAGAAAGACCGCGAATGGTCCCTCATTGTTGAACGCACCACGCGGACCGGATTTGATCGCATCGACCAGCGCCTGCTGCTCGCTGGTAAGATCATCGAGCGCGAGCGCCGGCAGCCGCGACGGCGGTTGCTTGGCTGGCGCTTTCGATCGCGCGGGCGCGATCTTTTTTTGCTTCTTCTGCGTCTTGTTTTGATTCTTGTTTTGATTCTTGGCCATGATGGTCTCTACGGGTGACGGAAAGCATGAGAGGAAGCATGCCTAGAGCATGGCCCGGAAAAGTGGAAGCCGGTTTTCCGAAAAGACAGTCCGAACCTAACGCGTCGCGCTCCAGCGTGGTGGACGCAGGCCTTGCGAGCGGACTATGTATTCAGGCCGGGACGCGTACCGTGCGGGGAACGGCCCGCATGCTTGACGCATTGAGCAGCCATGCCGCTTACGATCAAAGCTTTGTTCTTCGACGTCTTCGGTACGCTGGTCGATTGGCGGACCTCGGTCGCGCGCGAGGCTAAGGCCTTGCTCGAGCCGCGCGGTCACACGCTCGATTGGCCCGCTTTCGCCGACGCCTGGCGCGGCGAATACCAGGGCGCCATGGAGGAGGTGCGCGTCGGCCGCATGGCCTTCTGC
>Ga0209006_10002553_pt1 | contig 16606 bp, 14 predicted proteins | sample JacPin_JW_Ref_O2_FD_188567 | JGI IMG/M metagenome (GOLD analysis project Ga0209006, IMG submission 188567) | Forest soil microbial communities from Algoma, Ontario, Canada - Jack Pine, Ontario site 1_JW_Ref_O2 (SPAdes) (version 2) | ecosystem: Environmental > Terrestrial > Soil > Boreal... | reverse complement strand
TCGCGGTTTCCGTCAGGCGGTACTGCGGCAGCTCGCCTTCGCTGGCAAAAACCACGTCGGTGACATCGCTTCCAGCGCGCGGTTCCCCGCCAATGCGCTCGCACAAATAGTCCACAATGACGAAATGAAAGCGGGGTCGCTGCTTTTTCTCAGAAGGCAGCGCGCCATCGTCCGGAAATACCCGGTCAAAAACTTCAATGAGCTCAAGTACGCGCACTTCCAGGCCAGTTTCTTCGCGCAGTTCGCGCCGCACGCCCTCTTCTAGCGATTCCCCGAGCTCCAGTGTTCCACCTGGTATGGACCATTCGCCGCGCAGAGGCTCGCTGCCGCGGCGGATGAGCAGAGCGCGGCCGTTGTCGATTATGACGCCGCCGACACCGACGACGGGACGCTCGGGGTATTCGCGGGAGGAAGCCAATTTAGGAAATCTGCCCTGGAGCGGTTTACAATCGAAGCAGCCGCGCCGCGCATTAGCGTTGACTTACGACCACGCGGTATATAATACGCCATGGTGGCGGCGGCACAATCTGTGGGGCCCCGCCCTGCGAACATTTCTACGGAGGATGGAGCCGTGATCCGCTGCCCTGAATGTTCCACCGAAATCGATGTGGACGAAGACGAAGTCGAAGAGGGTGAAATCCTGAGTTGTCCCGAGTGCGAATCCGAGCTGGAGGTCTCGCAGACGCATCCCGTGCATCTGAACCTCATTTCCGACGACCTCGATGAAGAAGACGACGATGATGACGAAGAAGCCGCGGAAAACGGCGACCTCCTCAAAGACGATGAGGAAGAGGAAGAAGAAGAAGAAGAAGAGGACGAGGAGTAAGCGGCTTCAGGCAGCCCGTCCAGGATCCCTTATCTTCAGCCCAGGCATCTAATGTGACAGGAGCGGACTTATGAAGAGTCCCCGATGGTCTATTGTCGTGGGAGCGGCAGCGCTATTTACTGGCCTTGCCCCGGCCTTTTTCCGTGCGCAGGAGCCTGCGCCTCCAGCTCCGCAAGCGCCGCCAGCCTCCGAGGCACCGGCCCCGGAAAAGCCGCCGAAAGGGAAATACAGCCACGCCAACGATTTTCTGATCCTCGGAACAGTATTCGATTCCAAAGGGTATGCCTTTGCTGGCGTGGAGCTGCGGATCCGGCGCAGCAAGGAGAAAAAATACCGGTGGGACAGTTACACGAATTCCCGCGGTGAGTTTGCCGTCCGCGTGCCGCAAGGCTCGGACTATGAAATGGTGATCCACGCGAAAGGATTCGAGGATCAAACTCGTGCGCTCGACGCCAAGACAGGCGTGAGCGAAGCACGTATAGTGTTTCATATGGAATCCGCAGAGGGAGCGAAGAAATGAACGGGGCAAAACGAGTGCTGTTCATGGCGGCCATTCTGGCATGGGCGAGCCTATCGACCGTTGCGCAAGACGCCAAAAAGGAAGCCCAGCTCCGCACCGTTCATGGAGTAGTGTTGGACAAATCTGAAAATCTCATCTCGGAAAGCGTGGTTTTCCTAAAGAACACGCGGACAAATGTAGTGCGGAGCTCCTACACGGACAATACCGGCAAGTACCGTTTCAGCGGTCTCGATCCAAACGCGGACTACGAAATCCATGCGGAAAAAGAAGGCGCGCAATCAGGGACTCATACCGTTTCGAGTTTTGACAGCCGCAAGGATATCACCCTGAATCTGAAAATCGACAAGAAGAAGGAGAAGGGTTGAGCAAGGCGGACCTTCGGATTTCGTTGTCCGCAGATAGCGGCGCTTTAGCGGGCCGGATGCTTCCGCCGGCGTTGGGCTGGGCTCGGGACTAGTCCGAACGAACCCGGCTGATGCGGCGGAAGGTCTCCGGAAACTCGTTCCTCGAAAAGCGGCAAAATCGCCAGCAGCCCAAGAAATTCGCATGAAACCCTTTTCGGGGGAGGTGAATCTAAGCCGCGAGCGTGGCTTTCTGGAACCTCGGTCAGCTCATTTTTCGCAAGCCCATCTCCCAGGAGAGAATTGGAGTTCCGCGTGGATAGCAACTTTGGGAGGCCGAGCCATTTGTTTCTACGAATCTTAATGGTCGTAATCTTTGTAGTCCCGACGACCCTTGCACAACAGCCTCAACCGCAGCCACCTGCGCCCGCTCCGGCCGAGTCCCAGACCGATAAAAACAAAGACGCGAAGAAAGAACCGGATAAGAAGACGGCGGATGACCAGGTTGGGAAGAGCAAGCTCGAGAAAGAAACCGGAACTGTAAACGACCGTATTTTTGAGGTTCTGCCGAATTACGGAACGGTTGAAACCTCGAAGACTCTTCCACCGCTCAGCTCCGGGCAAAAATTTCGCCTGGCCACCGCAGGAGTCTTCGACTGGGCCGCATTTCCATTCAACGGGACGCTAGCTGCCATAAGCCAGGCCAAGGACGATCCAAAGTCCTGGGGACAAGGTTGGGGGGCTTACGGAAAACGCTACGGTGAGTCATTTGCCGATAACAGTATCGGTACCTACATGACCACGGCCATTTTCCCGAGTTTGCTCCATGAAGATCCTCGCTACTACCAACTGGGAAAGGGCAGCTTCGCGCATCGGGCCTATCACGGGATCAATCGGCTGTTCGTCACACGCACGGACTCCGGACATGATCGGTTCAATATCTCGGAATCAGCGGGCAACGCCGTAGCGGCCGCAATCTCCAATATCTACCATCCGGCCGAGGATCGCACCGCATCGCGAAATGCTTCCACGTTTGCCTTCCTTATTCTTTACGATGGTCTTTCCAACGAACTAAAGGAATTCTGGCCAGATATTCGACGAAAAGTTTTCCACAAAAACACTCCGTAGAATCCGCGGCGGCGCCTTTATCGAGAATTAATTTTGTGCCGGCACCAGAACTCGCACCGCCTGCGGCAGTACTTCAATCACCGCCGGTGTCGGACCCAAAATCTCGCCATCTCCGTGAAACATACAGGGCCGATCTGTTGTGAACTTTACTGCCTGTACCCTCACCCGATGGACGTGCAGGGTCCGCAGCTCGCCGCTCTTCAACAGCCGTGGCAGTAACTTCAAGACTTGATAGGCACTCAGGTCTTCCACCATCACGGCATCCAGCCAGCCGTCGTCCAAGCGCGCTTCGGGCGCGAGCCTTATTCCCGAGCCGTAGGTCGGCGTATTAAGGACGGCAGCAAGGAGAGCGTTGACTTCCATCGAGGGCAAGCCGCTCCCCGGAAATTCCGCTCTCACTTGGACGGCTCGGTGGCCGCAGAAAGCCCACAGCGCTGACGCAAGATAGCGAGATCTGCCGGGCATCCGGCGAAAGGTCTCGTTTGCGTACCGCGCTGCTTCCGCATCGATTCCTAATCCTCCTCCCCCTACATACAGCCGCACACGGCCGTCCGCGGTGCGCGCCCTCGCAAGATCCACTCGCATCGGTTGCCCTCGTAGAATCGCCTTGGCGGCTGCCACGGGGTCTCGAGGCAACTGTAGTGCAGCGGCAAAGTCGTTCCCGCCACCCGCCGGCAGAACCCCCAAAACAACGTCGGAGCCATACGTCGCATTTACCAGTGCTTGAAATGTGCCGTCGCCGCCAAGGGCGAACAAAAGTCGCTGGCCACTCAGTATCGCGGCGAGCGCCTGCGATTCGAGGTCTTTAGCACTCCCAACGGAAATAAATTCCGCGGGAACGGAGGCCTCTTCGAACACTTTTCGAATTCGTGGAAGACCTGAGAGGGCGCGGCCGCTGCCTGCGTTGGGATTGACGTACACGACTGCCGGCAGCAAAGAAGAAATGGGGCTGGAATCGACCACTGGGTTGCCATCCTGCCCAACCAGTTCTACGCCTGTCAATCAAAACGCAGGGCGCAGTCGAGCGCATAGCTGCCAATTTACGATCTCTCAAAAACCTGCCCTCCGCGCGCGAGGCGAGCCGGGCGGCCCCATGAGACAGCCGAACCGCTACTTCTCAGGCCCGCTGGGAGCCGCCGGGACGGCGGTTATGGCCGCCAGGTTGTTCTCCGTAAGAATGCGGTTGAACGCGGGAAGCTCTTTTTCGATGAGCTTCTGGAAATCCGCGACCGCTCCGATAAGCTCAGTTTCTATGGTTTGAAGCAAGTCCAAAGCAGTGTCCGTCGGTCGAAAGTCGGCCCCACCGGCAACGTCTCCGCCGCCGGGACCAACCTCGGCGTTGAGCCAGATAAGGTTTAGATAAACCTTGTCGGCCTCTACAAAATATTTGTCGTCGCTGTTGATCTGCGAAGGCGTGACCAGCTTAAGCTCCACGGATTGGAGCTTCTGGTCCATCTCTTCGACGGTTTTCAGAAGCTCAGCTTTGCGCTTGGATTGTGCTTCATCCTCGGCTGGTGCCGGCTCTGGTTCGTCGAAGTCGTCTGGTTCAGCAAAGGGGGGTTTTTCCTTCTCTTTTTTCTTTGGCGGACGAAGCATCGTTTCCATCACCTCGATTTGTTTCCGCAACCACTCGATCTGGTTGAACGTGTCGGAAGCGTGGGTGATGTCGTCGCGGATTCGCAGCTGCGTCTTGACCGACGATTCAATGTCTGTTTCCGAAGCCGAAATGCGGGGGTCAGGCAATATAGTCAAAGGCTCTGTGAAAGATTGGCCGGCCACCGCCAGACGAACGGAATACTTGCCGGGCGCAACCATGGGGCCGACTTCGGCTGGGCTAATTCCCCAGTGTGTTATGGGCCGAGAGTCGGCGTCGCGGAAGCGCGGCTCCTGCCAAATATGCGGATTATCAGAAGTCGCGGTACGCAGTGCGATCAATCGCGGTGACTCGTAGCGCATATCCCACTTCACGCGATTGATTCCCACATGAGCCTTGGTTTTGAGCTTACGAATGGTTTTGCTTTCCGGACCCAGGATTTCGACTTCCACCGGATCTTTAGGTGCGGATTTCAGCGAAAAGTTGATCATGGCCTGCCCGCCGTGAACAAAGCGATGGGTGGGACGCGGCTCGAAAAGTACCGTAGGAGCGTCCGAGTGGCTCTTGGCAAGCTGTTCCAGCGGAGTAATGTCGTCGAAAATGTAGAGCCCTCGCCCGTAGGTGGAAATCACCAAGTCGTGAAAATCTTTCTGTACCACCGCCCAAGTCACCGGAGCGTGCGGCAAACCGGTCTCTAACGCCGTCCAGTGCCCTCCATCGTCCAGCGAGTAATACAGACCGTTCCCCGACCCCGCAAACAGCAAGCCTGGGCAGTTTGGATCCTCGGCGATGGCTCGCACGTACCCTAGCGGATGCTTGGGCAGATTGCTGCTGACCGGTTTCCAGGTTTTGCCAAAATCCGTTGTCTTGTAAAGGAAAGGATCCCGGTTATCCATCAAATGAAGATCGACGGCGATATAAGCGGCGCCGGGATCAAAATTCGAAGGAGCAATGCTGCTGATGGTTCCCCATGGAGGCAATCCAGAAATATTCTTGGTTACGTTTGTCCAATTGGCGGCGCCGTCTTTGGTATACCAAATCTGACCGTCGTTCGTGCCCGCCCAGATCAGACCTCTTTGGATTTTGGAAGGGGCGATCGCGAAAACCACTTCTCCGTAAAACTGTCCCAGATTGTCGCCGACGATTCCGCCCGAAGAGACGATGCGACGGGGATCCTGCGTCGAGAGATCCGGGCTGGTCACAGTCCAACTCTGCCCTGCGTTCGTCGTTTTGAAAACGACCTGGCAGCCGTAGTAAACGACGTTGTGGTCGAAGGGATCGACGGCCAGAGGCGACGTCCAGTGGCATCTATATTTGATATCGGTCGGCGGTGAATCCAAAGTATGAAGATAGGGGCTCACGGAACGAGCCGTTTTGGTTCGCGCATCCCAACGCGTCACTTCATCGCCATAGCAGGTGGCCCAGACGACGTTGGGATCGGCCTGATCGGGGATGGTAAATCCGGATTCACAGCCGCCCATGTGGCGATCCCATCCCGTCTCCTGTGCATCGACAGGCACGCTCGGTCCACGCATGTTCCCGTCATCTTGCATGTTGCTGTAGAAGTAGTAGGGAATCTGGTTGTCTACGTCCACGTGGTACATCTGGCCAATCGGAAGAGTGACGCGGTGAAACCCCCGACCATGCACCGTAGTAATGATCATCCCGGCATCGTCCGTAATCACAAAGCGATCCGGATTTGCGGCATCAATCCAAATATCGTGAGTGTCTCCTCCCCAGCGCACTTCTTGAAAGTTTTGCCCGCCATCCAGTGACTGATGAAACGAGCTGTTGGCCACCAAGACCTCATTGTCGTTCCCGGTGGATACCGCGATTCGAACGTAGTAACCGGCCCGGCCGATCAAAGACCTCTGGTAGTTGACGGCTTTCCAATGGGAACCGGCGTCGTCCGATCTCCATAGCGAACCCTGGTCTTTGGTCTGAATCAATGCGAAAACACGGTTCGAGTTTGTTGGCGCGACGGCCACATCGATCTTCCCGAGCGGTGCATGAGGCAATCCGTGTTCTTCGAGGCGCGTCCACTTCGTTCCACCGTCGCGTGAGACATACAGTCCGCTCCCAGGACCGCCGCTAAGCTCGGCCCAGGTATGCATTTCCAACTGCCACATCCCGGCAAAGAGCACCCGCGAATTGTGGGGATCCATGGAAAGGCCAGAACAGCCGATGTTCTCCCCCGCAAAAAGCACACGTTCCCAATGCTGGCCGCCGTCCACGGTCCGGAACACTCCGCGTTCCTGCTGCGGTCCAGTCGCGCGACCAAGCGCGCACGCGAAAACGATATCGGAATTCGAGGCGCTGACGATAATTCGGCCGATACGTCCAGTCTCCTGTAACCCCATATTCGTCCATGTCTTACCCGCATCGGTGGACTTATAGATTCCATTTCCCGTCACATCGCTATCGCGGATCACCCAAGCCTCGCCAGTTCCAGCCCACACAACACTGGGATCAGACGGCGCGACGGCTAGCGCCCCGATGGCCGCAACAGGTTGCTTGTCGAAAATGGGCGCCCAACGATTGCCGCCGTCGGTCGATTTCCAGATTCCCCCGGAGGCAGCGCCGGCGTAATAGGTGCTGGGATCTCCCGGCACTCCAGCGACGGACGCGATGCGGTTTCCCACTCGCGGCCCAACAAAGCGAAATCGAAATTGGCCATCCTCCTCTGCGTCCGGTTGTTGCGCGAGCACCGCCGAACTCCAGCAGAAAACCACCAGCAGTGCGAAACAAATCCTTCCGCTTCGCATGAGCGCCACGAAAACCTCCGGCAAAAAAGCGATGGGAACAAGTGGTGCCGGCGGAGGGAATCGAACCCACGGCCTAGGGATTATGAGACCCTCGCTCTACCACTGAGCTACGCCGGCGCTCCAGACAGTTCATAATGCTACGGAGTCGATCGCAAATGTGTCAAGCATTCCCGCGAAACGCATTCCCGCGAAACGATGCCGTCCTGCTTAGTCCTGCTTTCCTCCTACACCGGCGGGGACACACCGCCAGCTGCCATGGCCATCCATGCGGCACTCGTTTTTTCTCTCGACCAACGATTACGCCGAGCGTACGGGAGTCTCTTGACAACATTGCGCCTGGTCTCCGTAGGGCCAGTTTCTTACTGCTTTCTGCAGCTGGCCTAACTCCTTTGTTCAGAACACTTCAGAAAAGAACCGCATTTTGCCCCAGCTCCCTGAGGCAAGAGTGTATCAAAACAAACAACTTGAACCTCCTTTAGAATGAACACTTGGGAAAGACTTAGGGAGGGGCGGTGGTTAACCGGTCGTGCCGATGTGATTCCTAGCTCGACGTGGTCCAACCGTCTCTGCCCGTCCGTTCCTAAACCCAGCTAACTCGGCGCGTCTCTGACCTCTAACAATTTAGGTCCCACGGCCGGAAGGAGTGACGCGCCACCATCAGGAAATGCGCTAACAATATACTTATCGCGCCGGCACCTACCGGAACGACCTGTTCTAGAGTCCCAATAGGCCTAGTACTACTGTACTATTGGACCTGGACGTACTGAAGCCTATTCTGCTCGCGTTGGTGAACGAGTTTGGTGAAACGAGCGGCCCCATCTCACTGGGCGAAAGCCCAGCGAAGGGACGGGCCGGCTAGGTGTGTACCGATACGGAACAGACCCGTAGTGCGAGCTAGCTGACATCCTTGTAATAGGTTACAGTGCCTTTGGGTATATTTCCATCCCCGGAGGCACAAATGTCCAGGAAACTCGCAGTGGTATCTCTCGCCATGCTTATTTTGGCGGGGGCTATGGGATTGAAAACCATTGTTACGGCGCACGGCGACGGCTCTGTAATTATGGCAAACGGCGCAGCTCCAGCACCGCCGACCCCGTACCGCAATGGCGCCGCGCCGGCACCGCCGACGCCGTATCGAAACGGCGCAGCACCGGCACCACCGACACCCTATTGATAGCCGCGCAGCATCCACAGCAGTCGACATAACCTTCTGCGAGGCGGTGGTCAGGGGCGTAGGTAGATAGGCAGGAACGTGCCTGGTCCATTTGCACTATTTATTTGGATGGTTGGTCTCTTTTGCGAGACAGCAGTGGTGGTGTGTGCGCTCAAAAAGCGTGCGTTCCGTCGCTATCTGCTCCTGAATCTGTACATGGCAAGCGCGGTTCTTAGTGAACTTGGGCGCTACAAGATTCTCACGGAGTATGGCTTCGCCTCCAAGCAGTACCAATATTTTTACTTTTACTCTGACGCGATCCTGACGATTTTTCTATATTTCGCACTCTGCACCCTTTACGTTCACGTTTTCAGCGAAATGAAGGCGGAGCGTTATGTGAAAATGGGCACCCTGCTGCTTCTTGCGGGGACAGCGCTTTTTACCTATGCGGTGGTTGAGCAATCGAGTGCCAAGCTCGTCACGCACTTTGTCGTGGATCTTTCGCAGAATCTCTACTTCGTTGGCTTGGTTCTCACCTATGTTTTGTGGGCAGCCATCCTGAAGCTTCGAGAGACGCGCACGCGGCTCATCCAGCTTGTGCTTTCGCTAGGCGTTTATTTCAGCCTGTTTGCCGCCAACTACGCCATCCGGAATTTGTATCCGTCGCTGAGCTCTGTTTTTGTCCCCCTAGTGCAGGTTTTTGGGCTATTCCTCCCGCTGGCTTGGGCTTACGCCTTCTGGCGCCTGCCTGAAGAAGCGAGACTTGTGCCTGCGCGCCTTGCGGTGATCCCCCGATGATGGCCGCAATCATTCTCGTCTGCTCGATCGTTTTCCTGCTGCAGTTCTTCGTGTCTTATTGCCGATCCCTCATCGCGGCTTCGATCAAGCATCCCCTTTCGGCCGAAGTGCAGGATGTTACCGGTATTAAGACCTCGGCGACGGGTGATGATTTTGCCCGCGTTGTGCAGCTTTTGCAGCTCTGCCCGGACCGCCCGGAAGACCGCGGCGGAATCCAGGCCATTGGGACGTATTTCGGACTTTTGGGGGTTGTGCGCGCCAGCGTTGCGCGACTCATTCCTTCATTGCGTGCCTGGACCGAGGCGGAGCGCGGGCAGTGCACCTATTTCGCGGCAGTGACCCTCGAACGGCGCATTGCCTTCAGCAGGGACATGTTCGCCCAGCAGTTGGAAACGTAGCCATAAGCTGTTGCCGGGCTTTCCATCCAGCGTCCGCGCACTGCCTGATTAGCCACAGGCAGATCCCAATCCCCGCTTGACTTTTCGAGGCCCGTGGTATTCTGAAATCGTTCCCTCCTCACCGGAGTGGACGCGTCCGCAGCGCAAAAACGACCGGTGACAAAAACATGTCTGCAGTGTGGCGCAGTACTGCCTTCGAGCGTACGCGTCTGCAATTTTTGTGATTCATCCCTGACGCTTGATTTATCTTCGGAAGCGCCGGCCTGCGCGCCTGATCCGCGGCCAATGCCTGGACCGCAAATGGGCCGGAGCGCCGAAGCTGCGCCCAGCGTGGATGCGGATCCCGCCTGGCGTGGTGAACTCACCCGGCGTCTCGAAACCTACCGCGCCCGAAGACGGAAGGTTGCGCCCAACCTTGCGCAGTCGGAATTACCTTTCCAAGAACCTTTGCCCCAGCCGGCCGCTCACGTTTCTGTGAGTGTCGCTGAAGTTTCGCCCGTGGCCGATGACGATTTTTCTTTCACCATCGCGATCGGCCGGAACGCGGCGACGCGTGAAGAAGCGCGAATGGTCATCGACGTATCCCTGCCTTCGGCAGCGGAGCGGGTCTTCGAGGCAACACCCTCACTCGACACGCGTTCGGAACAGACCGGACTGTACCCGGTGGCCTCTATCGACGAGCGCCGCATTGCTGGATTGATCGACGCCGGTTGCCTGCTCTTCGCATACGGCGCTTTCCTCACACTCTTCGGTTCACTTGGCGGACAGTTTACGTTCAGTAAGCTGAGCGCAGCCGTGTGCATCGCAACCTTCGTCATCGTGTACTTGCAGTATTTTGCCCTATTCACGGTTTTCGGCGGCACAACTCCGGGCATGATGCTTCGCGGCTTGCACGTCGCCAGCTTTTCCGGCGAAACTCCGTCGCCGCGCCAGATGCTGTGGCGCAGTGTGGGTTACATGCTTTCGGCTGGCACTTTTTTTATGGGTTTTCTGTGGGCCTTGTGGGATGAAGATGCCCTGACCTGGCACGATCGCTTGTCTCACACCTATCTTTGCCCCGCTCCAACGCTCGCCGACATAGAGGCCACCCACGTCGCTCACAGCCGCTGAACCCGGCACCGGGCTATTTCTTTTCTGAGAGATCTCTTCAACCGCGGCACTCCTGAGCGATGCGCAAGATAGTCCGAAGGCTGAGCTCCACATCGGCTTCCGTCGTCGCCCAGGAAGAGACGCTCACTCTCATCGCTGACTTTCCTTGCCACTGTGTTCCGCCACACCAGCAGGTGCCGTCTTCCTGGACGGCACGAATCACTTTCTCGGTGACCCCCGCGCTGCCGAAAGAAACCAGCACTTGATTGATCACCACGTCGTTCAGCACTTCGAAGCCTGCCTTGCGAAATCCTACTTCGAATCGTTGCGCGTAGGTCGACGTTCGCTCAATCAGGGAGCGCAGGCCCTCGCGCCCCACGGACTTCAACGCCGCCCACAATTCCACGCCGCGCGCTCTTCGCGACGAGTCGGGAGTGTGGTGCATTGGCTCGCGGCGTGCGCTGACTTCAAGGTAAGCGGCCGTAACCGTCATCGCGGAGCGTAACGCCGCGCCGTCTTTCACCAGGACAATCCCGCTGTCGTAATTGACGTTCGGCCATTTGTGCGCATCCGTGGCCCAGGAGTCCGCTTGCTCGAATCCTTTTGTTAAGTGCGAGTACTTCGGCGAAACGGCGGCCCACAAACCAAAAGCGCCGTCCACGTGAACCCACGCGCCTTGCTCCCGGGCACGAGCGCAGAGTTCGGCGGCCGGATCAAATGCCCCGGTGTTCACATTGCCCGCCTGGATACAAAGGATTGTTCGTTCCGTGAGTCGCGGCAGCTTGTCGGCACGCATTCGCCCCTGGCCGTCCACTTCCGCGCGCGTCAGACGTTTTTTCCCGAACCCTGCAAGACTCAGCGCCTTGAGAATGGAAACATGGACCTCGTCACCCACCACAACATCGATTGGCGGCGCACCAAACATCCCATCGTCCACAACGTTCCACCCTGCGCGTGCCAGAAGAGCGTGCCGTGCCGCCAGAAGGGCCGTAAAATTCGCAGTCGTCGCACAGGTCACCAGGCCGCCCGAGCAGTTCTCGGGCAAGCCAAGCGCCTCAGATACCCAGCTGAGCACCACTTCTTCCAGCTCTGCCGCCACTGGCGACATGACGCGCAGTGCCGCATTTTGATCCCACGTCGCCGCCAGCCAATTTGCCGCAAGAGACGCGGGCAGGGTTCCGCCATTTACGAAACCGAAGTATCGGCCGCCCGTCGTCGCTACCGTTGCTGGAGAGCCGATTTGATCTAACCTCTCGAGGACCCGCCCAGGATCGCTCGGCGATGCTGGGAAGGGTTCGCGGAACTTCACTAGGTTCTGGAGGTCCAGTTGAGCTGGCGCAACCCGGCGTTCACCGATTCCCAGCGCGTATCGGCGCGCCATCTGCGCTGCTTGCTGCAAGACTTCATCTCTCTTGGAGAGTTCATTGACACCGGTTTCGATCGCCATTCGGCACCTTTCCAGCTGGCCAGGTCTCGAAGCAGCAAAACATGTGCCAGTTCGGCGCGGAGGCGCCGGTCTGGTCAGAGTAGAGGATTAGCAAAGGAAGGAAAGAGCCGAATTGTCTCCTACTTCTTGATGACAGCTTCGTCGGAAGCGATCTTGCCATCGCGAATGAAGATGATCCGGTGCGCGTGCTGTGCGATATCATTCTCATGCGTGACGAGAATAATTGTATTGCCTTGCCGATAGAGATTCTCGAACAACGCCATGATCTCTTCGCCGGTTTTTGAATCGAGGTTGCCAGTCGGCTCGTCCGCCAGGACAATGGACGGCGAATTGACGAGGGCTCTCGCAATGGCCACACGCTGCCTCTGACCACCGGAGAGTTCGTTCGGCTTGTGAGTCATGCGATCCAGCAAATCCACACGCTCCAGAGCCTTTTTTGCTTTTTCGATGCGTTCCTCGGCCGGTGTGCCGTTATAGATCAGCGGCAGTTCCACGTTGTGCAGCGCCGTCGCCCGTGGCAGCAAATTAAATGTTTGAAAGACGAACCCGATCTCTTTGTTCCGAATGTACGCCAGCTCGTCGTCATCCAAATCGCTTACCAGGCGCCCCGCAAGCCAGTATTTTCCCGCGCTTGGTGAATCCAAACACCCGATGAGGTTCATCAGCGTGGACTTCCCCGAACCGGAAGGCCCCATGATGGCAACGTACTCGCCCTTGCGAATTTGCAAGTCAATACCGCTGAGAGCGTGCACCTGCTCCGAGCCCATTTCATACACCTTTGTGAGGGCTTCGGTCTTGATCACGATACCGGAGCTGACCAAATCCTCGCGGTAGGAATCCGTTGCTGTTGTCTCCACGGGCATTCGAGTTTCCCTCACTACTCCAGCTTCGTCAGCTCTAGCTCTGTTGGTCGTCCTGTTTCTTGGGCGCGGAATTATCTATCTTCACGCTCGCTTCCGGCTTCAGCGTTCTCAAGGCCTTGTAGCTCCCCACAACGATTTCGTCGCCAACTTGCAAGCCTTTGGTGACTTCGATATCGGTAACGCCAGTAATTCCTGTTTCCACCGGCCGGAAGATGGCTTTCTTGCCGTTTACGACGAAAACACCCTGGACCTCGTCCTTCTTGGGATCGCCAGGTGCCGCCGGCGGGGGAGCTGCTAGGGTAACTCCCGAGCTGCCTTGGCCCTTCGCATTCTTGGCCGCTTCTTGAAGGTCCTTGCGGGTGCGCACTGCCAGCGCCTGTATAGGGATGGCAATCACGCTCTTTTTCTCCGCAGTCTTAATCTTCGCTGTTGTCGAGAGCCCCGGCCGCAGATTGTCCGGCGGATTGTCAAGTCTCACGACCACTTTAAAATCCTTCGCCTCTTGCGTGCTGGTCGTGGATTGCGTCGTGGCCAGGCCGGAACTCCGCAGCGTGGCCTGCGAACCAATCTCCGTCACCTTGCCCTTGAAGACCTTCCCGGGCACGGCGTCGATGGTTACATCAGCATCTTGCCCCAGCTTCACGTTAACGATATCCGTCTCGTCGACCTTGACTTCCGCGGTTACCACGGACATGTCCGATAGCGTCATCAAGAAACTACCATTGGTATTCGTAATGCCCGGCACGACATAATCGCCTACGCGCTCCGGCAGGTAGCTCACGATTCCATTAATGGGCGACGTGTACGTGGTCTTCGACAATACGTCCTTTGTCTTCACAAGCATCGCCTTGTTCTGATTTACCTGCGAGCCCGTCTGATCCAGTTGCGCTTTCAGCGATTGTACTCTCGCCCGAGCCGAATCTACCGCCGCGGCGGCGCCGTCATAAGCGCTCTTCCTCTGGTCGAAATCCTGCTTCGGGATCAACCCATCCTTGAAGAGCCCTTGCCCGCGCTCCCAATCGAGCTTGGCCTTTTCCATGTTGGCCTGCGAAGAAACCAAGTCTGCCTTGGCTGCTGTGTAACTCGCATCAGCCGCCTGCACGCCGGATTCCGCGGTATGGATCGCCTCTGACTGTGCCTGCACGTCCGCGCTGGCCTGAACGTTTTCCTGCAGCAACAACCGGTCGCCCTTCTTGATATGGTCGCCTTCCTTGACGAGGATCTCAGTAATTCTGCCGAATCCCTGGGCCGTTACGTTTGTATAGGTGGTCGGCTTAATCTCTCCCGAAGCCGTCACGAGCGAAACCAAATCGTCCGACGTCGCGACTTTGGCGGTCTGCACCGTCACCACACCCTTGTTGGCCTGGTTGACGCTGAACATCACGATCCCGATCAGCACCCCGGCCGCCACCAACCCGATCACTACCTTTTTCCACGTCTTCATGTGATTCCTCTTCAATCCACCCTGGCAGGGTCGCCCTAAGCAATCCCCGAACAGAGGCCTGGGGATGGAGCACGATTTCGTTGTTTTCGAGCCGTCCGCTACAATACATACGCCCGTACGGACCGAAATGTTTCGCGAGAGGTCGCTGCGTACTGCGCGGTTTAAGCTCCCGCCGGAGCACTTGGGCCGACCGACGGGACAATTCGACCCAACTTCTTCAAGTCAGGCGTAGATCTCCCCTATATTCTAGGTTCAAAACAGCCTAAAGGAAAGAACTCCTCTCGAAATGCGCAAATACCCTCGCGGCAAGCCGACCTACCCCCTTATGACGTAGCACTTCGCATTTTGTTAACGGCCAGCCGCACCTTTCGAGGCATTTTGGCCGTTGGCTCAACCGGTTTGATGCTGTAGACCATGGTTCGAAACCGGCGCCTCTCAGAATTGCCATTTAAGGCAAGCTGGATCGATCGCGGACCACCAACCTGATAGAGAGGGTTAAAACCTGCATTATTGCCGCCAGCGAGACTGTCCGCTAGTGCTTAGGCCGACTGACCAAACAGAGCGGCTGCTCAGGATATGCAGGGCTGCAGCTCGACAGGGGCGTCATTCTGGTTCTCCACGACTGGGGATCTGTGCTGGCCTTCGATCGGGCCAACCGGAACCGTGATGGCGTTTAGGGCATCGCCTACGGAAGGTGTTCGGAAGCGGCCTCCATGGCCGCGGTGAAAAGCGTGATGCTGTCCCTGATCTTCTAACCAGCAGAGCGCTTTGTCGATACTAACCCGACGGGCGGGGCTGATAACTTCCCGGTTGCCCGTGATCCGATGGGAATTCCGCAAGCATCCCCAGATGTTTGTGCCAGGTTGTTCCGAACGAGAGTTGCGGGCCATCTGCGAAGGATTATTCGTACCGCAGCGCGACCAGAGGATCCACACTGGTGGCACGGCGCGCGGGAATGTAGCAGGCCACCAACGCGGCAAGCGCCAGTACTACGGCGATGACGAAATAGGTGAGCGGATCGCCGGGACGTATGCCCAACAGCAATGTGGTCATCGCGCGGGCAGCGAAAAACGCGGCCGCACTGCCGAGCAGCAGGCCGATGGCGGCGTGGCGCATGCCGTGGCCGACTACTAGGCGCAGCACGTCGCGGCGCTGCGCTCCGAGCGCCATGCGCACACCGATTTCGTGCACGCGTTCGGTGACGGCGTAGCTCATCACGCCGTAGATTCCGACCGAGGCGAGCACACAGGCGAGCGCGGCAAAGGCGCCGACCAGCCACAGCGTGAGGCGGCGCGAGGCCATCGTTTCGGCCACGACCTGCTCCATCGGGCGCATGTCGTGCACGGGAAGCTCGGGATCGATTTGCGCGACGAGGCTGCGCACCGCTCCGTACACGGCACCGCGAATCATGAAACCCTCGTCAAGGTTCGGCAGTCAGCAAGTTCACAATGGCGGAGGCAGCCTTTTCAGAATCGGGCGCAGCAACTTCCATTCGGCCAGGCGACAGTCGTCATTAATGAACCTACGGTGTTGCGGGAACAGTCTCGGGCCAGCGAATTGGCTCGATCTCGAACGCTAGCAAAAGAAATTCTAAAAAAACAGACCGTTTTTGATTTCGTTACACCTGCTATGCCTTAAGTAGTTCGGTAGTTCACACCCATCCAGCGTGGCCTCATCTGCGTTTTGGAAGGAGAACTTCGACTTGTCCTGCTCCGAGAGGCCTCCACCAACACCCCTCCGAAGTGAGCGATCGCGTACGCCACCGTACTTGTCGTTGAGGTTCAACTCCCGCTTTGCGGTTTCCACCACTTTGACCTACCTGGGGTCGAGCGAGGCTTCGGCGGCGTATTCGTCGTGCCAGTTCCACCACTTGTATGGTGGAGTCTGGGGGTAGCCCTCTGGCGAGTCCTCCCACTCCTCCTGGCGCCCGAACGCAGTTATGTCAAGGTAGCTCCAGGTGCTCCCCATCGCCTCGTCGCCGCGGTTATTGATGAAGTAGGTGCGAAACACACGCTCGCCGTTACGGAAGAACACGTTCGTGCCGTGCCACTCGTCCACGCCGAAGTCGGTGTCGAAGCTATCTCTCGTGGTGTACCAAGGCATCTTCCAGCCCATTCGTGCCTTCAGGCGCTCGATGTCAGCCTGCGGCGCACGCGAGACGAACGCCAGGGTGGTGTCGCGCGAGTTCAGATGGGCGAGGTGGGCGACCTGGTCGGCCAACATGGAGCAGCCGCGGCAGG
>Ga0209006_10002552_pt1 | contig 16606 bp, 17 predicted proteins | sample JacPin_JW_Ref_O2_FD_188567 | JGI IMG/M metagenome (GOLD analysis project Ga0209006, IMG submission 188567) | Forest soil microbial communities from Algoma, Ontario, Canada - Jack Pine, Ontario site 1_JW_Ref_O2 (SPAdes) (version 2) | ecosystem: Environmental > Terrestrial > Soil > Boreal... | reverse complement strand
GACGCCAGCACTGCCTGGCTGAGGTTGGGCGTCGTGGCGCTTGTTGCCGCCATCCTGGCCGGCCTGCTGATCGGCCGGCCGCTGCCTGGCTGACCTAGGTGTTCTGACCTGACAGGTTAGGTACGCGGCTGGCTGGTGGTTGACCGCCGAGTGCGGTGTGGCCGCGGTGGTGATTGTAGGTGTGCAGCCAGTCGGTGTAGGCATTGCACCGTTCGGAGTCGGTGCGGTAGGTGCGGGCGTAAGCCCATTCGTCGGCGAGGGTGCGGTGGAACCTCTCCACTTTACCGTTGGTTTGGGGTCGGTAAGGCCGGGTCCGCTGGTGGGTGATGTCGCGGAGCGCTTCAGCGAATACCTTTGACCGATAACAGGAACCGTTGTCAGTCAATACTTTTCGCGTCTTGATTCCGTTGGCCTCAAACCAGGTGTTCGCGCGTGTCCAAAACGCTGCCGCGGTGTCCTTGTGCTCATCAGCCAGCAGCTCGCTATAGGCCAGCCGGGAGTGATCGTCGAGCGCGGTGTGCAAAAAGTGATAGCCCCGCACCGGGTTGCCGTAGGCATTAGTGACCCCGGTGTGATGCGCCTGCTTGTTCCGTCTGGCGGCGGCGCGCCCGAGCATGCGCCAGCCGCCCCCGTCGGGAATCTTGCCCAGCTTCTTGACATCCAGGTGGATCAGATCACCGGGATGGGCGTGTTCGTAGCGCCGCACCACCCGGCCGGTGGGACGGTCAAGCCAGCGCAGCCGTGCTAACCGGTATCGCGCCAGCACCCGGTGCACGGTCGAAGGATGCAACCCCAGCAGGTAGGCGATGCGGGCCGGTCCCCATCGACGCAGCACTCGCACCTTGACGATGCGCCGTTCAATACGGGTCGGGGTACGCCGTGGGCTGCGATGCGGGCGCGATGACCGATCTGCCATGCCGGCCGCACCCGACAGCCGATATCGGCCCGCCCAGCGGACCGCCGTCGTCGGCGACACCTGGAACCGCTCGGCAGCCCGCCGTAGCGGCCAACCATCCTCAACAACACAACGAGCCAGCCTCAGACGGCCGGTTTCTGACAACGGGGCATTACGGTGGGACATGAAGACCTCCGATGAACGAGTGCGTTCCTTGACAGCTCGCACTTCACTCGGAGGTCTTCGTCTTGTCACCTCACCACGCCGTCACCAACGTCCGTGGTCAGTACAGTTAGTTGTTGGGAGTGATGACGGCGCGTCCTTGGATTTTGCCGTCGTGAAGGAGCTGGTAGGCCTCGTCTGCGCGGTCGATCGGGTGCGCTCGACGGACTCGGCGGCTGACCGCGACTGCGGATAAACGGCGGATAACCGGGGGCGTTGCGGCGGATCGTTCGCGCGTGCCAAGAGGCAAATAGCCCTGAACTGGTGATTCTCCCAGTGGTCCCGGCTGGGATCGAACCAGCGACCTTCCGCGTGTGAAGCGGACGCTCTCCCACTGAGCCACGGGACCCTGCGCCCAGCCAGGCGCTGGCAGGCGAACGAGGTCGAAGACTAGCATGGGCGGCGTTTTCGGCCAGAATATGGTGGGCGGTCGGCTGGTTGGAAAGCCGCGGTGAGATTTGTGTGGCCATACTGGGGTGGACTATCGTTTCGGTTCGCACGTGGCGACATCTCGCCCGTGGCGCGCGGATGTAGCGCAGTTGGTAGCGCATCACCTTGCCAAGGTGAGGGTCGCGGGTTCGAATCCCGTCATCCGCTCGAAGGGTGCAGTCGCAGCAACCCCCGCGGTGGAGTGGCCGAGTGGTGAGGCAACGGCCTGCAAAGCCGTGCACACGGGTTCGATTCCCGTCTCCACCTCTTTTCGCAGGTGACGGCTCGTGTGGTTAGAAGTCGAAACATCCAACCGCCGGGCACGCACCTTTGGGGTCCGCCAGACAGCACAGCGGCGGCCAGAGCGAGATCGTAGAGTCGGCTTACACGTTTCTAAACGCCGGCGAACCAAGCGGTTTTGACCGTGTGAGTTTCTGGTGTCCCACGAGGACTTGGTTCGGCGCGACATCGAGGTGCCGCAGCACTGATAGCGAGCGGCCCAGCGCCCTCCGACTCGCAGTTGAGCGGGCGTTGCATTGATCACCCGAACGGGTTGATCGGTCGATCGCCTCGATGCGGCGCCCGTCGGCAACCTTCAGGTAGATCGGTCGTCTGAAGGTTGGCGTGCCGCAGCAGGCAATTAATTACTCATGCGCAATTTTGCCGATGTCCACTCAACGTCGTGGACACCACACGCCGTTGGGGCCACATCGCTTCTCTGTCCACCGCTCCGCGACGTCATGACCCAGTGGCGCTGAACCTTTCAGTCGGCACTACCGTGTGAACACGGGTCACGAATACTTCGAACGCTTCTAGGAAACTGCGTAAAAACTGCTCCGTCGACTTGTCGGTGACCTCCCCCAATTCGGTGATCAAGCCGGGAGTGAACTGAACGTAGGCCTCCGGCGCCCCCATCACCGGCGAATTGCAGGCGTTCAGCACACTGCGCAAACTCTGCTGCCCGACCGCGGTTCCGATCTTGCCCGGGGAGGTGCCAATCACCGCCGACGGCTTAAGTGCGAATGAGTTCTTTCCATGCGGGCGGCTGGCCCAGTCGATGGCGTTCTTCAGGCAGCCGGGGATGCCCCGGTTGTACTCGGGGGTCACGAACAGCACCGCATCAACCGTGGCGATCGCGTCCTTCAGCGCCTTACCCGCCGGCGGGTAATCGGCGTCGAAGTCGCGGTTGTACAACGGGAGATCCCCTATCGGGATCTCGACGAACGTCAGATTCTTGGGCGCCAACCGGGTGAGCGCCTTGGCTAGTGTGCGATTGATTGACTCGGTTGAAAGGCTGCCGACTACGTAGCCAACCTTATAGCCGCTCATATGTTGTACCCACTCCGCTTGTTCATACATGGACAACTCGAGCCTGCAGGAAACGCCTGCGTGCTGTCGACGTCGACGTGCACAACGACGGTACCCGTTCGCGGTGCCGGTGAACAACGGCGCTGTCCACGCCGCGAGAAGGTCTTATGCCGACCGTTCTTCGTCAGACCGCGTGGTGACTCTAAGACTTCGAAAGGGGTTCTCTACCAGAGTGTTCGGGCAATGATCGGTGTGAATGTCTGCGTACTGCACCGTCCCTGATCCGCTTCACGGCCGTGCCTCGATTGGTATCAAAAACCGGTGACCAAATCTAAATGATGTGCACCGCAACACTATTTCGTCAACAACGTTGCGTCTGCACACAGGGCCGGTGTTAGCGCTCCGAATAATGAACTGCGACCGAAGATGCGGGCGTAACTGTCGGCCGTGAAGCGCTGGAAGCAAGGGCACGACGTCATCGCTTAGCTTTATACGGTCAATTACCAAGTAGCGACGACGCAGGCGGCACTACGCGGCACCGATCGCGTTGCCGCGTAGTGGCTGCCATGTTGAGTCCCTGCGGACACCGACGCCCCGAGCTTGACTAGGCGCGGCGTATGGACCGTGGCGGTAGGCGGTGTGGGTCGTCTTCAAGTGCGCTGCGGTCCCAGCCGCCAAGCTCGGCGGCCGCCTCGTACGTGGTCTGCAAGAACCGGGCGAGCGCGCGGTCGGGGTCATCCGCGGTGCGCACGGCTTCGTAGGGCAGCAGGAATTCTTGGTATTCGTCGCTGTAGTAGGCGGTGTCCGGTTCAACGCGGTGAGCCGAGAAACCGTCCGGCTTGGGGTATGCGTAGGAGTAGAACGCGCCCTCCTTGCCGCCTCCGGGCCAAAAGCCACAGCTGCTGAGCTCCCGTGAGTACCCCTCGACCATCACCCAGTCCGGGCAGTTAGGGGCTCCTCCCGGATGTGTGGGGGCGGGCCGTCCGGAAAAACGTGTACAGGCCAAATCCATAGCACCCCAGAAGAATTGGACCGGGCTCGCCTTTCCGACGAACGCCGCGCGAAAGTTCGTCATGACCCGGTATGCCTGCACCAGTTGCTGCCAGAACGCGCGCGCCGCATCGGGCTCGTATTCAGAGTGCTGATAGTCCTCAGCGAACGGGATGGCGGGGTCTACCTCGTTGGGCTGGCCCACGATGTGTGATTCGATGCCGAGACTGTCGAGCGCCGAGAGCGTCGCTCCGTAAAACTCGGCGACCGGTTTGGCCGCCAACGGCACCGCCTCGTGACCACCGTCACTGTGCCGGATCGCAAGCGACTGGTTGACGAAGTCGAACTCCATGTCGAACGCCGCATCCCGGTATGGAACCGTGCCGGTGGTCAATCCCCGGGGACTCACATACAACGTCGCTTGCCACCAGTGATTGATCAGCGGCATGTGAACCATGCGGATCTTGCCGACGATCTGAGCCCACATGTGCAACGTGTCGCGGGTGGGCGTCCATTCGTCCACCATCAGGGACGGCCAGTCGTAGGTTCGCACGGGACCGTTCATCTCGTTCCCTCGCACAGTTCGCCAAGCATGTTGTTGATGGTCTCGGTTGAAAGGCTACTGGTTATGTAGCCAACGCAATAGCCGCCCATAGGTTGCACCACCCCCCACTCCGCTCTGCATCCCAACTCGACCCTGCTGGAATCCCCGCCTCCTGTCGACATCGACGTACACAACGCCGATGACCTTTCGCGGTGCCGGCGACCAACGGCGCCGTTCCACCCGAACGCTTATGACGCTTCTCCGGCATGTCGCATGGTGTCCGAATCAGGCTGCAACTTCATGTTATTCACGCATTGCAATTGTCGCGATGACACTAACTAGGCTATTCGGAAACACATCGACGGCTGACGATCCGAAGCGGCAACGCGAGGCCGTCGAGGCCTCAGATCCCGGTATTTTCCGTGCGTATCGGGGCTGGGTCGGGCACGTGAGGCATCAGCGCATCAGCCGGAATCTGACCGAACAGCCCGGCCTGGAAGTCCTCCAGGGCCTGCCCCAGTTCGGCTCTAGTGTTCATCACAAAGGGTCCATAGGCCGCGACAGGTTCGCGAATGGGCCGGCCACCCAGGATGAGCAACTCCAAGGCCGGACTTTGCGAGTCTTGGTGGTCATCACCGCGGACCTCGAACCAGTCGCCGCGGCCGAACACCACCAACTGACCGTCACGTACCGGTCGCCCCTCGGTACCCACGCGCCCAGCGCCAGCGAGAACGTAGATGAGCGCGTTAAAGGACGTGTCCCACGGCAATTGCAATCGCGCGCCCGCCGAAACGGTCGCGTGGATCAGCGTGATGGGCGTGTGCGTCGACCCCGGGCCTCGGTGACCACCGACCTCGCCGGCAATCACCCGAACCAGCGCGCCCGCATCGGCGGACACCGCCAGCTTCACCGCGGCGGCGTCGATGCCCTGGTAGGCCGGCGGGATCATCTTGTTCTTCGCGGGCAGATTTACCCACAACTGCACGCCATGGAACAGGCCGCCCGACATCACCAAGTCCTCCGGCGGCGTCTCGATATGCAAGATCCCCGAACCGGCCGTCATCCACTGGGTGGCCCCGTCCTCGATCATCCCACCGCCCCCATGCGAGTCCTGGTGCTGAAAGCGACCGTCGATCATGTAGGTCACGGTTTCGAAGCCCCGATGTGGATGCCACGGTGTGCCTTTGGGCTCACCGGGCGCGTACTGCACCGCGCCCATCTGGTCCATGTGCACGAACGGATCAAGCAGAGCACGCGACACCCCGGCAAAAGCCCGGTGGACGGGAAAGCCTTCGCCTTCAAGTCCAGTCGGCGCCGTGGTCACGCTCAGCACCGGACGCTCAAGAGCATCCCGTGGCGGCCCTTCAAGACGGGGCAACCGCAAATGGTCGGCCGTTACAGCAGGCATGGTCAACTCCTTTCAGATCGGGGGTTTAAAACCGTCCGGCGCGGACGTCCCTATTCGTCGCCGAGGTCCTTGTCGATGTTGCGCCAATGCTTTCACGGTGCCAGCCACTGCGGCTTCGATGAACCGTGCGGCGCCAAGACCGTTCGGTATGCCTCTTTCGTTCGCGACATGACCACCTGGTCGGTCATTCCCTGGTAGGTGCCAAGCGGAGTCTCTGCAGTAAATAGATCGGGAGCGACATAAGAGTGCTCGTCGCTCGATCCAGCCGTAGCCGCGGCATACTCCTTGTCGAAAATGCCAAGCGAAAGCAGCCATAGCACGGTTCTGGTCAGAGACACGACGACCCGGTAGCTGCCACCCTCCTCCGCGCGCCGGCGCAGAGCCTCGAGTACACCGACCGTGCCGAGCCAGCCCACCACGTTGTCGCAAATGGGAACAATCGTAGGCGATTTGGGATAGCTAGGCGTCCCTTCGATACAGAACACGCCCGATACGGCCGCGCCGATCTCATCGAACCCGGGTCGGTTCGACCATGGCCCCTTGTCGCCATGGAGGATCACCTTGGCGTGGATCAGTCCGGGCTTCTTCGCGCATAGCTCTTCGGCATTAAGACCGTTCAGTTCTAGGTAACCCGGGCGCTTGTTCGCGAAGAAGACGTCGGCGTCCTTCAGCAGGTTGTCGAACCTAGCGCGATCTTCCTTGGAGCTATCCAGGATGGTGGAGCGCATCCCAACCTGCACATCCCAGGCGAACGCCTCGACCTCGGTGGCGTTAGGCCGCCAGATGTTAAGGACATCCGCGCCGTACATGGCGAGATCCCTGCCGATCGCCCCTCCCGCAATCACATGCCCCATTCCGAACGCACGAATGCCGTCCAAAGGATTCTTTCCGTCCCTTTTGAACGGCATGGGCTCGCTTTCACCGATCTTTTCCACCGTGATCAAAGGCATGGTGGAGAGGACTTCGGTGTATTGCGGCTCATTGAGAAACTCTTCAGTCGTTCGCACCATCGCGAGCACAAGACCTTCTTCCGCTGCGGCCGCTTCCAACTCTTCTGCACGCCATTGCAGAATGGCGTTCTCAATGGCGCCGAGACTGTCGGTGCACCTGAGGAACTTAAGCGTGTCCGTCTTCGATCGAGGATAGAAGTCCAAGGCGATAACGTGGCGCCCATCGCGAGTCTTGCGGAAGAGCGGAAGTTCGAGGAATGGGTTGTCGGCGAATCCGCCCATCGCAGGAGCACGTCCGTTCATTGTTTCCCATTTACCGTCAAAGAAACCGCAGAAACGCCGAAGCGCTTTGCGAACGTCAACGTGGATGTCCTGTCCTTCCCCGGTTCTCGCCCGCCAGAGGGCCGCGGCGGCGACAGACTTCGCGGCCAGGCCGATTGCGGCCATTGCACCAAACCGGTGCGGGCTGGAAATGATCGGGTCCCGCCCATAGAACGAAAGTCGTCCTCCGCTGTCCGCGGCAGTCAATCCGATGTCGCCCAGTACGTCGTTCGTGTTCGCCAGAAAATCGAACTCTGGTGAACTCACCGGGTTCTTGAGTTTCGATTCGAGCGCCGCCGTTAAACGACCATTACCAAATGCTTTTTCACCGAGGGTAGCCTCTGTGCTGATTACCATACTCATGCCTCTTCGGCTCCTTGAGTGACTGTGTTATCCGTTGGTTAAATCGTTGCCCCAGCGCGATCAGCTTCCTTTTCGGCGGGTAAGGCGCTCGCGCCATTCGCTCGCAGCCTCATAAGTCCGATTATTACCTCGTTCTCTTCTCGGGCGAGCTCGTCGACGGAGCGTCCTCCAGCTTCGCGCATCACACCGTCAACGATGGTCTGCTTGAGTTCCGGAGTTACTTGGGGATCTCCCAGAGTCTTCATCATTGCCGCGAGCGGGTCCATGAGTTGCTCCATGAAGTGTTGGATGCCGCCTGCTCCACCGCCCAAATGCCATTGCAGGCTTTGACCCATCACCCCCCAGCGAAGTCCGGGTCCATAACTAACAGCGGTGTCGGATTCCTCGACGCTCAGCACGCCTTGCTGAATGAGATGGAGCACCTCTCGGTAAAGGGCTGCCTGTAGCCGGTTGGCCACGTGTCCGGGCAGTTCCTTGCGCAAATGAATGGGCTTCTTGCCGATCGACGCATAGAAACGCAAGGCTTGCTGGATGGCGTCGGGCGATGTCTTGGTTCCGCCCACCACTTCCACAAGTGGAATGATATGGGGCGGATTGAACGGGTGACCGACAATGACCCGCTCCGGGTGCTTACAAGCTGATTGCATCACGCTTGGGGTTATTCCCGACGAACTCGAGGCGATTAACGAGTCGACGGGCGTCACCTCATCCATGTCCGCGAACAACTTTATTTTGAAGTCAGGTCGCTCAGGGCCGTTTTCCTGGACCAGGTCGGCCTTCGCGAGCGCCTGCTTCGAGTCTTTGGTAAAGCTCAAGCGGTCGCGCGATGCGCCCGGCGACAAGCCGATGTGTTCGAGCTGCTCCCAGGCCTCGTCAACATATTTGCGCAAATTATCCTCAGCGTTTGGAGCCGGGTCGGTCGCAATGACGTCTAACCCTCGCGCCAAATACTGAGCCGCCCAACTCGCACCGATCACTCCGGTACCGACTACCGCTACACAACGAATTGGTTTATCGAACGACATGATGACGTCTCCCTTTCAAGAAATTTCGGAATATGCGATGCCGGTCAGATTTCCCTGAGCGGCGAGCAGGACCTTCTTGTCCGATCCATCGAGCTTGGCCGAAAGGACATTGCCCCCGAAGTCGGTGATAAACATCCGGTCGCCCTTCAGATCCAGGGCGATGCCGATTCCTTCCATCAAGTGTGTGAACACGATCTCAGGAGCGGGGCGGCCCTTGGCATCCGAATCCATCGGTGCGCGATTCACCGTGTTGCCGCGCGGCGGATCGCCCCGGTCGGTCCAATACATGACGCGATGGTTGAGATCGAGGTCCAGATCGATCGGCTCGGGAAGCCTGTCATAAAGGACCTCGATATCGGCTCGATTAGACGCCGTCTGGCCTGTGGGAATTTCGATGCCAGCGCGGAAAATGCGGCCTTCGCCGGCGTTGTCGGGACCCTTTTGTGTCCAGTACACCTTGCCGCCATCGACGTCGATCGCCACGCCCACGCACCACTTCGTCGCATCCGGCCCCGGTCGCGGGTCGCCCTGGCTGCTGTCCACCAGGGTCTCGATGTTCGAACCGTCGAGGTTGGCGCGCATCAGGCGCATGCCCTCGCGGTCACACCAGTACAGCTTTCCGCTGTTCTTTTCGAGCTGGAGCTGCTTGGGAGTGAACGTGCCGCCCCGCGGAACGATCGTCTCGCGATTCCGACCGTCTAGGTCGGCTCGCTCAACCGAGCCGTCGTTCGCTTTGGGGTCCCCCATATTGGTCCAGTAAATGTGTCCCGCCGCGACGTCGACCACGATGCCATCGGGGTATCTGCACTCGGTGACGATGACCTTGTGGTCGGAACCATCCGGATTCAGCGATACGACCGTGTTGTCGCTGAGGTCAAGAAGGAACAGGTGGCCGACTGTGGCTTTGTCGCCGGATGCACGTCGCGGATTCTGCATTTGTGAACTGACCATGTGTCCTTACTCCAGGTATCAGTTGGGATCCGAACCGGGGGCCCGATTCACCTCTGAGCCGCGTATTTCCATCGTTGCGCGACCCTCCGACGCCGTCGATGTGACTGGTAACAGCGATCGGCAGCGAGGCCTGTCCGCGGTAACAACGTCGCTTCGCCGCTCGCACGGTTGCTGGGATGACGGTGAATTGAGTCGGTTTGCCCTTGCTGATTCAAGGCTTACTACGAGTGTCGGAAGGTGTTCGATCCGGCTGCAACTAAGGCCGGCGTTGGCGGGCTAGCTAGCCCCGCACGAACTACGACACATGTGCGCGTCCCTGGCGATCCGGTCGCGGGAGTCGATCAAGACCGTAGAGAGGCTGGTGGGTCATGCGACCGCTATTATGACGCTCGACAACTACGGGCACCTGTACCCCGACGACTGGACCAGGTGGCGCAGCAAATGGGTGGAGAGTGTGCGTACCGAGGAGTCGCAAAAGGCAAGTTGACCAGCGGTTTTATGGGAGGATTTGAGAGCTTCGATTCCCGTCTCCACCTCCATCAATGCGCGATTAGCTCAGCGGGAGAGCGCTTCCCTGACACGGAAGAGGTCACTGGTTCAATCCCAGTATCGCGCACCAGCTTCGATGCAGGTCAAAGGCTATGTTTGAGACCTAAATCGGACCGCGTGAACTGTATGTGAACTGGCCGACCAGGGCGCTAGCAACCCATCCGAAAGGTGCTAGCCATGACAACCACCAACCCCACCATCCCACCCATCGTCTGCACCCCGTGGTGCGTGTACGACGACGGACACGCAGATGCGCTCTTCGCCGAGGACCAGAACTTGGATGCACGAGGGTCAGCTCGTCCGAGCCATCGACGGCAAATGGATGACTAACCGCCCCGCCGATGCCCCAACGGACACCCTCTCGGGCCGAACCAGGTTCTTGTCGGCCACGTCGCCTGCCTCGGGCACGGCGGCGGCGGGCACACCACGTGGCACTGCCGCACCTGCGACGCCGTGGTCTACGGGCCGCCACCCGGTCCCCACTGCATCGCCCTGCAGGGCTGTGCGCACCGTCTAGCAAGGGCCGGCCCGTCATCCTGTGCTTGGGTGCGGGCCGTCCTCGATTAACTGCACCCCTGCACCCCGGGCTCCGCGGGATTACCGTCGTATGAATGGTTCCTGACCTGGCGATTTGGGCTTTTTTGGGTCCGTTGACTGCTACGATCGGTCCGATTCGCTGTCCCTGATGGAGCGCGTGAGGGGTGTCGTATGGCCGACAAAGGGCCGCCAGAGGGAGCCACCCCCGACAGCGGACCGCCAAACGAACCCGCCCGGCGGAAATCCCGTTCGGTCGTTTCCAGAGCTAGACGTGTCGCGGAGTTTGTCGCGGGTTCTGTGGTGTTGACAATCATCGTTGGCATCGCCGGTAACTGGGCATATAACCATTGGTTCGCGAGCGGGCAAACCCTAAGAAATGAGCAAGCTGTAGAGCAGGCGAAGAGGGTCGCCGACCAGGAAACCGCCGCCGCGAAACCGTCTGTCGAGCCGCATCACAACGATGGTGGCCCGTGGGTGTCCCCGGAAGCCATCGATATCCCGATCCAACCAAATATAGAAGTCGTCCAAAATAGAAATGGGTATCCAGGTGATGGCCGCGCACTCTGGGCCGCAGCCCCGGACGGTGTCAACGCACAGGCAACCCGAGCAGACAGTTTTGTGAAGTTCACGTTGACAGGCACGCATAACACACCCGCCCGCATCGTGAGCATGGCGGCTGTAATTGATGAACGACAAGAGCCGCCCACCGGCACTGTCTTTTTCGCGGTGCCGCAAGGAACAACGGCTAATGATCGGTTGGGATTTGATTTCGAGTCAAATGATTTGAACGCTCGTGCCTTCGAAAACGGTAAGTTGACCGCAGACCGCTACCTAGACTTGCACACTGTGACGCTGGCGAAAGGCGAATCGGTTGGATACTTGATCAACACATTCGCGCCCATTTTCGGTGTCAACATCAAATACCACATTGAGGTCACTTTCGACTCCGGTCCTCCACTAGATATTTACGATGACGGAGGGAAACCGTTCCAGATCGTGTCCTACCCACGTACCGCGCAACGGGGATACACGTACGGGGAGGCCAACCACACGCTGGGACTTTATCCCTGCTCTTGGCCGACCCAGTGCATGAACAACGCTCAGCAACCTTGGCCGTTCCACTAACCTCTGGTCGCCCTCGACGTGTTCGGTCAGCCCATCACCGGAGCGATGGTCAAGCAACGCATCGCCGAGCTACTCAAACACCCGCCAGGGCTGCGATTGCGGTCGCCGTGAGGCCGCCGCGATGGCGCGGGCCGGACACGTCTGGCAGATCGCCGCAGCCTGGCAGAGTGCCACCGCTGCGATACGGCGCCTACAGCGGCACCCGCAACCTGCGCGCCGTGCAAGTGCTGCTCGGGCACGCGTCGATCGCCACCACCGAGGGCGTACACCGCAAGATCGCGGGCCGCGCCCATGGCAGCCGCGAACGAGATCGGCGGCCTGACCTAATCGCAGCGGCACAATCGGCCCGTCATCCTTTGGGTGGCGGGCCGACCCCGTCTTATTCTGTTTGGCGGTCGAGATCGTCAAGGCTTTCGTGCCGGACGTTGGCCGCGGAATGTTTCTGCGGGTTCTCTATCTTGTCGAGTTCCCACGCCACCCCTTCGTATTTGCGAAAGCAGTAGTCGTACCAGGCTTGCTCTATTGCCGCCTCAGAGCCGCCTGGCTGGAGGTCATCGAGTCGGTTCTGTGTGCGCTCGGCCTCCACTTGCCATATACCCATCTCGCGCGCTAGCAGGTAACGCTGATCTGCTCCTTCGGTAGCCATAATTAACTTCTACCCGCCCCGAGCGTGTCGGGTCTAGCGTTCATGTATGCCCGCTGTTTGGCGCGCTGGTCCGCTGCACTAATGGCGCGACACTCCGAAAGATGAACCCATGACCGACACGCCCGACGACCTGCCGTCGCCCGACGAGTTCCGGAGGAAGATGGGTCACGTCGACCGCGAGTTCGCCGATGCCCGCCGGTACCTGTCGGCGTTGTGCGCCGAAGACAATGAGACGCTCGGTGCGCTGATGGTGGAGATTCACCGCGGCGGACGGGCCATGAAGGTCTTGGCAGCGATGGCGGTACTGGCCCTCGACTTCGCCCACCTGTCCGTGGACCGCCTTGGCGGCGATGTCCAGAAGTGGCTCGACGGGTCGGCGATGGCCCAGGACACCGCCGAGACTGAGCGGGACCGGACCGAGCTCGGCGGCGAGGGATAACCGGCATGGTACGGAACGAATCTCGTGGCAACTGGCACCGACCCTTCTGCGGCACGCCAACCTACAAACCACCGCGATCTACATCGCGGTCGCCGACGAGAAACGGTCCGAGGCGGTAGACAGGCTCAACCCCTACGGCGGTTGACCTGGAGCTGTGAGCGCCGTGTTGCCGCAGCCCGACTGCTCAGTGAATCTTGAAGGTGAGCGTTTGCGGCCTGCCCGTAATTGGGCCCGTTTTGGGTTGCGGACTTGGAGACGACGCCGTTGGAGGGTTCTTGTCCGCACTGGCCGGTGCAGCGACCGCGAAACCGGTGACGGCGCCGGCAGCGGCAAGCAGGGTCGCGGCGATCATCCGACGGAGCGGAGTTTGGTGGCTGGTGGGCATCGGGTCAGTGACCGCTCTGGACGAACTGCGAGCGGTTGCCGATTTTAATGTCGTTTCGCACACTCGGGCTGTAAGTGCTCGGCGGATTCTGCGTAGTGCTCGCCGATTGGCCTCCGGTGTTCGGGTCAGCGTGGACGGCGGGCGCGGTGAGCGTCATCACGACGGCGCCGAGCACGATCGCGGCAACGGCGATGACGGATCGAGGATCTTCGCAGTTCATGGCGCTGATCGTCCGACATGTGTCTTGGCGAATTCTTGGAACTGGCCGGTGGTGCCGTCTTTGACCCGACAGTCGCGGCGACGGTGCAAATGCAGGGCGGCGATGGTCGCAGCGGTCGGCGAGTAGCACCCACCCGTCAGGTTGCCGAGCTCGGCAATCTGGGCGACCTGCACAAACGCATTTTCGCGGAGCCGCGAAAGTGGTCGACGGCAAGCGGGTTGAGGCTATCGACCGGCTCGATCCGTTCGGCGGCTGACGTAGCGATTGGCACCCGACTCCCGGAGGACTTAGTCGGCGAGGACGGGGGCGGGCGCTGGCTTCTCAACGCCTGGGGTTGCCTCCGCCCATCACCTCACGATGGAACGCTGACTCAACCCATGTCCCAGTCCACCGCTTTCCGACGGATTCCCCGCCCACACTTCGGCAAACCTAATTGTCCGGCGCTTTCCGGGGAGATCCGCGCGGCGATGGTGGCGGCGGTCGGTGGTGAATCCTAGCGAGCGCCGCCGCTCACCGTCACCCGCGCCGATCTGATCGATCACCTACATCGGGGCCATTGACTGGACACCGCACACCGCGCAGGGTGCGCGGTCGACGGCCCTCCTCCTGTAGTAGGAGAAGTCGCCCGGCATCCTTGCTAGCCGCGATCGGGCTGGAAGACTAGTGCTGCCACGGCTGCCACGGCTGCCACGGACCGCCCCGGTCCCCGTGCCAGTCGCGGTCGTGGTTATCGCCGTCCATGTCGCGGTGGAAGTCGTCGTGGCAGAACCCGCCGTCCCAGTTGTTACCCCAGCCTGGGTCCCAAAAATCCCCGGGGCACCAGTGATACAGCGGCGGTACCGGGCCGATGTCGGCCTGGGCGGTACCCGACGCCAGTCCCAAACCGGCCAGCCCCAAACCCCCGGTCACTAGGGCGGTCGTCGCTAAACCCACGAATCGTTTACTCATCATCGCGTAAGGATTCCCGCAACGCCTTGGCGTTAACCTGGCCAGACTCGCACAAGTCGCTGCGAGTCACTTGTGTCGACATCTGCCGGCGCCCGCGTCGAGGCGATCGACCGGTTGAAGCTGTCGGAGTGAAATGCCGAGCCGGGGAAGCCCACGGTGGAAGGTGAGTTGCGGGCCCCCCGGCCCGGCTCCCCTCATCGCTTCTGGGCCGCCTTTTGGCGGGCCTTCGCCGTGCTTTCGGCCGCACGCGCCGCTTCTGCTTGTGCCTCTTTCTTGGCGACGTCGCGTTGCGCCTGCGCCTTGTCCTGCTGGGCGCGTCCCTCGTTGCGGAGACCCTCATGGCTAATCACAATGCCAATAATTTCCTTGGCCTTGCCTATCACGTCCTCGATGACGCCTCGGATGGCTTCCACTGGTCCGCTGTCGCGCTCACTCATGATTCAGATCCTTTCTGTTGACACTGTCCTATTACCCTTCGTGGATTGCGCAGCAACCCCGGGCCACTGTGGGGTCGGTCACTCCAGCTGTCCGGAAACCGGACACCTGAAGCGCCGAGGCAATCGACCGACTCAAGCTTTACGTCGGCTGTGGCGGCTTCCGCAGCGGCATTCCCCGCTGCGGCCTTAGGGAAGGACGCCGACTCAGGCGCCGCGCCGGATCGACCGGCTCGACCATTCGGGTGACGAGAGCCGAGCGGCGCCGATCCGCGACCAACGCCCGTCATCCTGCTTGGGTGGCGGGCCCGCTTGCTCGTTCAATGTCCGTTGACCTCAAAGTGACACCGAATCACTTGAAGAAACGCTTTAAAGAAGCGTGACCGTCGTACTCGCTGATGGGACCGAACGCTCTTCAACCAGACCGACGAAGTCGAAGTAAGTTTCAGCAGCCGCTCGGCGCCGGGCGCGGCCGGTGGGCAGGTTTGCTCGAAAAACGCGTTGGGTAATACCCCAGACATCCGCTGCCGTTCGCTGCTTAGGTCACTTCGGTCGGTGGTGGACCGGGGTGGCCGGGCCACGTGACTCGTGGGTGTCGTTCGGGTTTGTCGAGGTCCGGCCACCTTTCCTCCGCAAGCTATCGGGATGCGGTCCCGACGTTAGGAGTCATCGTGAAGTTCGCCCGGCACGACATCGCCAAGCTCGTCGGCACAGCGATAGCGGTAGCCGCCCTGGGTCTGACCACCCCCGGCAGCGCCGCCGCCGAGGACCCCGAGGACGCATTCGTCCACAAAATCGCCGCCGACGGGATCGATTTAGGCAGCGGGGGAGACGATCTCCTCCTGGGCCAGGAGGTCTGCGCAGCGTTTTCCGCCGGCATGTCGCCGGCGAGGGTTCACGCGACAATGCTGAACCATGACTCCGGACGCACTCCGCGCCAGACCGTGCTTTTCATGGCCGACGCGGTCCAGGTCTTGTGCCCCAGGTACGCCGACCTGCTCATCAGCTAAGTCGAGCGGATCACCCGGTCGGTGTGGACAGTTCGTCGTAACTGCGGCAGACGACCGCGATCTACGTCCAGGTCGCTGACGGTAAGCGCGTCGAGGCGATCGATAGGCTCGATCCGTTCGACTGAATCTGTCAGCTAGTGCCTTCGAACTGTTCTTGCACGGTAAACGCGAACGAACCCGGATCTGTGTGCCAGAGCAACGTGTCGCCGCGTCGTAGTCGCGGGGCATACCGTCTGCGACACCATCGAGAACAACCCCACCAACGCAGGAATTTTGTCGGCACGCGATGCGATAGTCAAAGCTGGAATCTTCTCTCTGAAAGAAGCAGGGGGGATCGTATACGCCGCCACGTACGCCTATTGTCCTGACACCAGCCGCCTCTTAGCTGTCCTGACGCCAGCCTCCTCTTAGCCCAACGCAAACTGGTAGAAAAGCAGCCCCGAAAGCGACGGGAACGCCAAGTAGCGAGCATTTTGGAAGGACCGTCCTGGATGGTTGGGCTTGGTTGTCCCCACGGAAAGCGAGAGGTCCACAAGCGATGAACCCAGGAGACCGCGTCGCAGTGATTGGGGGGTGGCGGGCCGATTCCTTGTCGATGCCGCCAATGAAAGTCCGGGTGTTTCCCTCGATGTTGTGACCTTGATTGGGATGGGCTGTGAGGGGGTATTTCACGTCCAAGGCATCGTTCGCAAGCAAAGGCCCCGACACACAGAAACTGGGACGAAACTCAATGACCGAGAACCGCATTCCCCATCGTTTCCCGGTGGTCGCAGGAATAGCTGCCGCCATCGCCTTGACCGCGCTGACTGGGGCCTGTAGCTCGAGCGGCAACGGTCCGAAATCCACGACCACAACCACCATCACGACTACGACGCCGACAAGCGCAAGCACCACACCGACCGCGCCA
>Ga0209006_10002551_pt1 | contig 16609 bp, 10 predicted proteins | sample JacPin_JW_Ref_O2_FD_188567 | JGI IMG/M metagenome (GOLD analysis project Ga0209006, IMG submission 188567) | Forest soil microbial communities from Algoma, Ontario, Canada - Jack Pine, Ontario site 1_JW_Ref_O2 (SPAdes) (version 2) | ecosystem: Environmental > Terrestrial > Soil > Boreal... | reverse complement strand
TGCTTCGTCCGGCTGCTAGCCAGCGCCCGCACCAACAGATCCGAATGCGCCTGCAGACTGCTCATGCTCCCGGTCCACGAGGCTTCCGCCGTTCCACCAACGGTTCCCGCCAACGCGGCGACCGGCGTCTGCGCCCGTGCCGTTTGTTGAATTGCGCGCAAAGAAATGTTTTGCAGCGAGGCCCGCACGCTCCCTTCCGGTGTGGCGTCCAGATGCTTCATCTCCGCATTCGCTGTGATCCGGCCACCCAATCCCTCCAGACTCAAATTCTTTAGTTCGAAGTTTCCACCGGCGAGTTGATACGTCCCCTGCAACTTCCGCACTTCCACGCGACTGCCTGACGCAATCGCCACCAGAACGTCGCTGGCAATCTCGCCGTTTATTCGAACGTCCCGCAGTAAGGGATTGTTTCCTTTCGCTTGATAGTGCAGCTTGCCGATCAACGCAATGTCCCCGACCGGATTTGTCCTCGGTGCTAGTGAGCCGAAATCCTGGGCATGAATCCGCATCTGGTAATCGCCGTCGGCCACCGGATTCGAATAGTTGGTGACACTCGCGCGCAAAGTTACTGCCGAAGCTCCAATCCTCAGCGCCAATGACTGTAAAGTGAATTGTTGCTGAGAGGCGCTGAAGGAAAGATTTAGGCTATGTCGCAACGGCGCATATTGCGCGTAGCGCACGCGGCCATTGTCGTACGAAAGCGTTCCGTCGTAGCGTTTGGCCAGCGTTGCGAACCTGATCTCCGTGCCCAAGTCATAAAGATCAGCATCCATTGGAGTCTTCTTGTCGTTGTAGTAGACCTCACCATTCGAGATTTGCGCATGGCGCACGGCCAGATCAAAGACGCTCGTTGAACTGCTGCTGTTGGAGCTTGCGGGCGCTGTCGGCAGGTTATTTTTTTCGTCGGCATCCACTTGCAAGTGAACGATCGGGCGATCGACGATCAATTCGCTCAACACCACCTGCCGATGAAGAGCCGACAGAACCTTCAAACCCACGGTCAGTTTGTCGGCATGCATCAGCGGAGATTGACCCGGCGCTTCGGTTCCGCGCACAGTGATGTTGTATAGGTGAGCCGTCAGCGTGGATAAACTGAAATCGAGGCTGCCAATCTCAGTATGTCCGCCGGTCGCTTCATCGGCCTCCGCCGCAATTTTGCGCAGCGCCAATCGCCGGAACGAATCGCTTTGCAGGTATATGTATCCGCCGATTCCCGCCACTAGCAAAAGACCAGCCAGCCCCGCCAGCGACCACCCTGCGATTCGCTTCCACTTCATAGCCACCTCTAGAATGCCTGCCCCAGCGTGATGTAATACTGCCATGCGCCAATTCCCGACACCGGGTTCAGGTTTCTGCCCAAATCGAATCGCACCGGCCCGATCGGCGTTGCATAGCGCAAACCGATTCCCACCGTATTTGAATAGTTATTCACGAAATTATTGAAATTGATAGCCGAATACACATTGCCGCCGTCATAGAAGGCCACGCCGCCCAATGCCTTCATGATTCTCAGCGGAAAGCGTGCCTCAGAATTAAGAATGAACAACTGTTTGCCGCCCACCGGGACCGTCACATCGACGCACCCCGACTGTCCTTGCAGCACATTGCAGAATGGCACCTGCCGTGTCGGACCTGCCTCATCAATGGGGAAGCCGCGCAGCGATGTTCCGCCGCCCGAGAAAAATAGCTGGCTCGTGGGCACAAAGCTTCCCGCGAACGGCGTGGCCAGTCCCAGCCGGATGCTGTTCGCAAACACGACTGAATGCACCGGCTTGTAATAGGCAACTTGTCCAAACAGTTTCGTGAAGTTCGCGCTCGATCCCAGCGCGGTCGGCGTAATTCCGAAGTTCACTGTGGAATACAAGCCGTGGTGCGCATCGAGCGGCTTGTCGCGCGTGTCGTGAATGAGGGCCGCGGCGAACGTCGATAGCAGCACATTGCGGTCCTGGTCCAGAACCAAGTCCGGCACGATCAGATGCGACAGGACCGTTTTATTAAGGTCGTATCGAAGTTGCAGCCGCGTATTGGTCTTGTGATGCAGTAGCCGTTCTACCTGGAACGACAGGTCCCCCAGACTCGCCGTGAACAGCGGATTCTCGCTCGTCCGCTCCAGCGAAAAGCTTCCGACCGATTGCCACTGGGTTCCAAAAAAGCGCGGTTGGCTGTAAGTGGTCAGCGCTTTTTGATCGAGCCGCGACAAAAGCACCGACGCGCCAAATGTCTCTCCCAATCCGCGCATATTCCGCCGGCTGAATGCCACTGACCCTCGCGGGCTCGCGAATGTCGACTGGCTCGGCGCAATCTGATTTCCGCCCAGGCCGATTGTTCCTCCACCGCCGGGCAACGCGACGGTTCCGGTAGGAACATTTCCACCGCGATGTGAGACTTCAAAGCCAAAGCCGTAAGTGATCTCATTTCGCTTCGCCTCGTGGACTTTCACCAGCGCCGTCTCATTAGTCTGGTCGGTAATCGGTGCGCGCGGGCCCACGGTCGACCAGTCAAAAATGTTCAGGTCGTAGATGCGGCTCTCAGCTTCCAGTAACTGCCCGCGCCGCATCGGCGTTTCGGACTTGAGTTCGGCAGTCTTCGCAATCAGCGGCAGTTTCGTATGTTCCTGCCCCAGATACACGACGTCGCTGATCTTTACCTGCTGGTGTTCCGTGATGGCATATGCCACGTTCACGCGGTGTGCATCACCGGGACTTCTGGTCGCAGTCACCTTTACTTCCGCATTCAGGTATCCGCGATTCAAATAGGTCGCTGAGATGCGGTTGCGGTCCTCGGTCATTTTCCGCGGTGAAAACGGCGTGCCCCCGCGTGTTTCAAATCCCTGCGGCGCCGTCAGTTCGGCATTCGCAATGTTCTGGTTGCCCGTGACCGTCACATCATCAACAATTGTTCGCGTGCCTTCCTGAACGTCGAACTCTACATCGATTTTGGGCTCGTGGCGCAGTGTCTGCGACACAATCTTCACTTCCTCATAGCCTCGATCGCGGTAGAGCGATTCCATATTCGCAGCGCTCTGTTTCAGCAGCTTCTGGCTCAAGCTCCCATGCGTCCAGAAGTGGGACTTCTTCACCGTAACCTGCTGCATCAGTTCGTTGCTGGTCAGCGCGTTGTTTCCGTGGAACAAAATATTCCCGACCTTCAACTTCTTTCCCCGGTCGATGGTGTACACAACGTCGACGCGATCTGCCTGTTTCTGAAATTGAGTCGTGACCTTTGCATCGTAATAACCTTTCTTCTGGAAATAATCGGTGAGGTTTCGCTGTCCTTCTTCCACCAGGTCCTGGTCGACCGTTCCTTCCGAGAAAATGGGAATCAGCTTTCGCATCTCGCGTCTTGCGAGAAGCGGGATGACTGCCAGCTTCGCTCCCACCGCGCGAACGTTGACCACAGGTCCCACCTCCACCGTGAATGAAATATCCACGCCGTTCGTAGCAGCGTCGTATTGCGGGGGATTTTCCTTCACGCTGGCCGAGAGCCTGCGCTGCCCAGTCAGGGTTCGCTTCATCAATCTTGTGGCCTCTTTGATGCGCTGGGGAGAATAGGGCTCGCCAGCTTTCAATAGTCCTCCCGAAAGGCGGGCCCGCAGCGAACGCGTCGAGTGGAGCAATCGTTCTGTTTCAGGGCCGTCCGGCCCCTTCACTGAGACTTTTCCCAACCGAGCTTGTTTGCCGGCTTCAACGGCAAAGCTTACGTTTACGATCTGATGGGCATCATCGATGGCCGGCTCCGCGTGGACAGTCGCCTGGAAATAACCGTTGCGTCTGAGAAAATCCGCCAACGCCTTTTCTGCGATTGGAATTCGCGCCGAGTCGTAAGGATCTTCGTCAGACAGATCGGCAACCTGCAACAGACGTGTATATGAAAAATATTTTCCCGCACCTGGAAACTCAACCACGCCGAGGTAGTACGCCGGCTCCAGCAGAAAACTTACGCGCAGCCCGGCGATGTCGGGAACGACATCGACGTCTACCTTCGGGAAATTCCCCGCCCGCTTCAGCGCTTCTGCCGATTCGTCAATTTTCTGCTGTGAATATGGCTCGCCGAGTTTCTGCGTCACCACTGCTAGCAAGGGAGATTGGTCGCGCCGAGGATTCGCGATTAGCGAAATAGCGCTAACGTTCTGGCCGTTATAGGCCGGCTGTGGCCCTTGCGGCGCAAGCTGAGCCCATGCCAGCCCCGTTGCGAATATGAGAAACCCGAAAACCAACACGCGCATAATGCGGCACCGCACACGTTTCACTCAAAGCTCACGCTGCGATGACGGCACGAAGCATGCGTTTGCGCGCCCTTGGCGGCGGCAATAGCCTTGAGATGACCGAACGCATCCCGCACAAAGTCAACTGCCGCACTCTCTAGCAACACTGCTTTTGCGCCCCCTCGGAGAGGATTACCGCGACGGCGTCGAATAGTACAGAAGTCATGCCGGCCAGTTGGCCGGCTGCCGACATCATCGACCCGCCCGCGAGCTTCGCACCGCCGATCGCTTTTTCAGGCTGCGAGTTCCAGAAGTAGCTTTCGTTGCTCTTCTAACCATAGCGACTCTCTCCCCTGTCTGCCGTGCACCCAATCGAGGTTAAGGACTCCTATGCGATCTTGACCGACTCATTCGCCTCGGCAACGGACACTTTGTCCTTAATCGCCGTATATTCGTCTTGCGACAGAACCATGCGGGAGAGCAGCTCAAGCTTGTTGCGATAGGGACGATTGTCGATCAAACGTTCCTGGATCTCTGTGGAGAGCCCCAGCTTCGTTAGTTGATCGGCATTGGCGGAATTTAAATCGATTAGATGCTCGGAAACGAGTTCCTCGGCTGACCGATCGGAATAATTGAGGTCGTCAGTCGTGAGATAAAAATTTCGAATTCTCCGCCGTCCGTAGTACCAATGCCAACCGTAAAGAAGGATGGTACCTAGGCAGAACCCGCCAATGATCGCTTTCGTGGGTATTTTCACGTTATCTCTCCGCCATCCGATTTACCTTGACCGCACGCTTTGATGTTGGTGGAATCGTTTAGGTTGTGACCGGTTGGCTCAAGCCTGCCAAGCGGGACGGCATATGTATACCGACGAATTGGCGATTGACGTGACCTTTCGATGTCGTAGCAGAAGTTGCCATATCCAGGTTGCGTCGAATCCGGAGTCCACGGCGTCCGGCCTTTTTCCGACAGGTCGTAATTATTGACCTGCTTTGAGGCAACGATTAGAACCTTCTTTTCTGCAGTGGTCCGAGTTAACAGGCCCTCCTGCGTCAGCGTGTCGTATCCCTCAGTCTTGGCATCGTCCGACGTGGGCCGCGTGGACGGGGAACTTCTTGGGCTGCGACCAGATGCAAACTCCGAAGACACCGCCCCCAGAGTCAGCGTTAAGCCACTTTCGGCGCGATTTGTGGAACGTACATCCCCACAGGATTTCAGCAAGTGCCGATCATTCCAATAATCCCAGCCAACAATCCCATCGGCGTCGATCGAGCGGCCAATTCCGGCATAGACGAACCACTCGCTTCCGGCATCCAACCCTCACTTTAAACTCGGCGAACTTACCGTTTCGCTAACAGAAAGCTGGGGCACTCACCTATGTACAACCGACTCAAGACATTGAGCTGTTGGAGTTCGCTCTTCGCGATTGTTTTCGCAGTGAACATTCTTTCTCTGTACGCAACTGCCCAGGATGAATCTCAACAAGGAGACGATCCGCCGGACCGCGTCGCCCGCCTCGGATACATGGAGGGTTCTGTCTCATTCCAGCCCTCGGGCGAACAGGATTGGGTTGGCGCCGTCGCCAATCGTCCCCTGACGATCGGCGACAAGCTTTGGGCCGACAAAGGCTCGCGCGCCGAATTGCAACTAGGATCGGCCGTCATACGCCTGTCGGAGAATTCGGGGATCAACTTCTTGAACCTCGACGACCACACCATTCAGCTTCAGCTGAGCTCCGGCGCAATCAATATTCGCGTGCGCCAGCTGGATCGGGACGACTCCTTCGAAGTCGACACTCCGAACCTGGCGTTTTCGCTTTATCAGCCCGGGAATTATCGCGTGGAAGCCAGCGAAGATGGAAGCAATACGGTCGTCACAGTACGCGAAGGCGACGGCGAAGCCACCGGCAATGGCCAGAGCTATAAGATTCACGCCGGACAGAGAACCACTTTCAGCGGCAGCAATTCGCTCGAAGCTGACATGGAACAGATTGAAGCGCCGGATCAGTTCGATACCTGGGCCGACAGCCGGGATAATCGATGGCAGCACTCGCGTTCCTCGCAGTACGTCCCGCAGGACATGGTGGGCTACGACGACCTCGATGACAATGGCGATTGGCGCGATGAAAGCCAATACGGTCACGTCTGGTATCCCCATGTGGAAGCCGGCTGGGCGCCCTATCACCAAGGGCACTGGGACTGGATTGATCCTTGGGGTTACACGTGGGTCGATGATTCTTCGTGGGGCTACGCTCCCTTCCACTATGGACGCTGGGTAAACGTTGGAGGCCGCTGGGGTTGGATCGCGGGGCCGCACGAAGAACGTGCGGTTTACGCTCCGGCGCTGGTGGTCTTCGTCGGTGGCGGTGGTGGCTGGGGCGGAAACGTTGGATGGTTTCCTCTCGGGCCACGCGAAGTTTATGTGCCTTCTTATCCCGTGAGCCGGGCATACATGAACCGGGTCAACGTCAGCAATACCACGGTGAACACAACCACCATCACGAATGTCTATAACACGACCATCGTCAACAAAACGACCGTTACCAACATCACATACGCGAACCGGAACGTGCAGGGCGCGATGACCGCCGTCCCGCAACGCGCCTTCGCCGGCGCGCAACCGGTAGGGAGAGCGGCGGTTGCCGTAAATGCGGAACAACTGCGGGCCGCGCCCGTGACCGCGAGGGTTGCGGTGAATCCGACGCGCGAAGCTGTACTCGGCGCGAAAGCTGCCACTGCGAATCACGTGGCCGGTCCACCGGCAGCGGTGATGAATCGGCAAGTGATTGCGAAAAAGGCCCCACCCCCACCCCCGCCATCGTTTGCGGCAAGACAACAAGCTATGCAAGCGCATCCGGGACAACCCTTGCCACGCCAAGAACTCGCTAGCCTGCGTCCGGCAGCAGGTGCAGCGACGCCGCAACCGATGGTGAAAGTCGCGCCACCGGCGAAAGCTGCCACTCCCACCACGGGACATCCTCCAGCCAACGCCGGCCGCCCTGGGCAACCGGCTCCCGCTAGTCCGGTCAGTCAACCGGAGAACCGGTCGGGAAACCAGCCGGCTCCAAACCAGCCCGCTCCAAACAAGCCCGCTCCAAACAAGCCCGACGCAACACCAAATGCCCGGCCCGGGCAACCGGCAAATCACCCGCCAGCAGCGCAGCCGAACAACCAACCTGAGAATCGCCCGTCCGCAACACCGCCGAATCACCCGAACCAACCCGCGAACCGCCCGCCGACAACGCAGCCGAACAATCGGCCAAACCAACCCGAGAATCGTCCGCCGGCCATTCAGCCGAATCGCTCAAACCAGCCCGAAGATCGCCGGCCCGCTGCTCAACCGAAGCCAGAGAATCGGCCGACGGACGCACAGCAGAACAATCGACCTCCCGCAAATCGCCCACAAACTGAGCGGCCACCTCAGCGGACGCCTTCTAACCCGCAAAGCAAGAATGCTCCACAAAAAGAGCCTTCCAGGGAGCCGCCTCCCGAGGAAAAGAAGAAACCGGAAGAGAAGAAGCCGCCGCAAACGCAGTGACGAGGCGGTGTAAGGTTTGGATGGATCAGAACACCCTGAGTTTTCTCAGGGTGTTCTGATTGAATCGCATGCCGAGTCCCGACCGATGAGACACGACCAAAAAGCTTGCCCTCTAGCCATCGATTTAGCCGCTCAAAAGCGGATCATTTCTCGGGCGGTCGAGCCGATTTGCCATGCCCGCAGTCTGCCATAGATCCGACCGCACCTGCTACGCCCCCAAGCAGTCCGTGTCTTCTCCTGACGCCTGTATACGTCATTAAGCTCTGGCTTTGTAGAGTTCTTTTAACCGGCTGTGCCGGCAATCGCATCAGAGTGCAGTGGACGAAGCTACCCCAGCGAGATCGCAACAGACTCGCATCCTCGTTGTCGACGATAGCGCCTTCATGCGACGCAGCCTGAGAACGCTGCTGGAGGCACAGGACAACTGGAAAGTATGCGATGAAGCCTCCGACGGTAGCGAAGCGCTTTCGAAATTCAGCGACGACAAATTCGATGTCGTGGTTCTGGACTTTCAGATGCCCGTGATGGACGGACTGGAAGCTGCGCAAAAGATAACAAAGCGCTATCCAGCGACGCCGATCCTCATGGTTACCATGCACGCATCATCGCCTCAGCTCGTGGCTGCTGCGCGACAAGCCGGCATCAGGGGTGTCTGCGCCAAGACTGACATCACCTGCGTGATCGAGGGTGTTGCCGCGGTTCTCCAAAATAAGCCCTATTTCCCGAATTGAAGCCCGGTGGCTGCGGGTTTTGCACGTACAAGGGCTCGGACCGATTTTCAAATCCATCCGGTAAACACTGTAATTATAAATGTGGAACGCGGTATTCAAGCCTGACTGTTACGAGACTATAATTACCCGACCGAAAGTGAACGACTGCGTTTGTAGCGGAGGGTCGCAGTGAGCGAATCTGAGTCCCGGCAAGATGTTGGCCTAGCAGCGCGCGAGTCCGTTGTTGTCCCGGTAGAATCGATCCTTTGCACCGAAGAATTGTGCCGGCGGCCGTCGCGTCCGCCAGATCACGAGAAGGAGAGCCGTGCCCTCGTCACTTTGGCCCAGGCGCTCGCTGATTCCCCACGTACCGTCCTTCAGGCTTTGGCCGAAACGCTCCTCGATGTATGCCGCGCAGGCTCGGCCGGGATCAGCCTCCTGACACCGGAAGATCACGGGAAAAACTTTTACTGGCCCGCCATAGCCGGCAGCTGGAAAGCGCACATCGGCGGCGGAACGCCACGCGATTTCGGTCCGTGCGGCGACGTGCTCGATCGCAATACCACGCTGCTGTTTACTCACGTGGAACGGCGGTATACCTATTTTCAACCGGTCACCCCTCTTGTGGAAGAAGCCCTACTGGTTCCGTTTTACGTGGGGGCGAAAGCTGTCGGCACGATCTGGGTGGTCGCACACGATGAAAATCGAAAGTTTGACGCCGAAGACGAACGCATCATGGGTTCGCTCGGTAAGTTCGCCTCTTCGGCGTATCAGATACTGGCATCGCTCGACGCCCTAAAGACAGAAGGAGAGGAGCGTCAAAAAGCTGAAAGAGCCAGCAGTTTGCTGGCTGCCATCGTGGGCTCCTCAGACGATGCCATCATCAGCAAGAGTCTGGCAGGCACGATCACAAGCTGGAACAGCGCCGCGGAGCGAATATTCGGCTACCCGGCCGGGGAAGCCGTCGGACAGCATATTACTTTGATCATTCCCGCCGACCGCCGTGACGAGGAAACGAAGATTATTGAGCGACTCAAGCGCGGCGAGCGCATCGATCATTTCGAAACCGTCCGCGTCAATAAAGCCGGCGTCCTGCTGGACATCTCGCTGACCATCTCACCCGTCAAGGACGGGAGCGGCAGCATTATCGGAGCGTCGAAAGTCGCGCGTGACATCACTGAAAGAAAACGGACCGAGAAAGCACTGCGCGAAAGCGAGGAGCGCTTCAGGGCCATCGTGAATACCACGCCGGAGTGCGTGAAGCTGGTGGCTTCCGACGGCACGCTCCTTCAGATGAATCCGCCCGGACTGGAAATGGTTGGCGCGGATTGTGCCGAGATGGTCATTGGTAAGAATGTTTACGATCTCATCGCGCCGCACGACCGGGAGAGGTTTCGCGCCTTCAACGAAGGGATTTGCGGCGGGAAGCGCGGGACTCTGGAATTTGACATTGTCGCTCTCAACGGTACGTCCCGTCATATGGAAACCCACGCGGCTCCGCTGAAAACGACGGAAGGGAGTGTCGTTCAACTGGCCGTCACGCGCGACATAACCGAACGGACGCGCGTCCAGAAACAACTAAAGCAAAGTGAAGAGCAGTTGCGTTCACTGGCGGATGACCTTGAAAGACAAGTGCGAACCCGCACCCAGGAACTCGAACAGCGCAACGAAGATGTGCTGCAACAGTCGCAACAACTACGGGAGTTGTCCAGCCGCCTGCAGCAGACGCAGGACGAGGAACGGCGGCATATCGCCAGGGAACTTCATGACAGTGCCGGCCAGCTTATTGCCGCGCTCGGCATGAACCTTGCCAGCATGACCCAGCACTTGAGGAAGAATCCGGTGCTCGGCAAAACCCTAGACGACAGTCAAAGCCTCGTACAGCAACTCAACAAGGAAATACGCACGACCTCTTACCTCTTGCACCCACCCCTGTTGGATGAAAACGGCCTGCCCGAAGCCATTCGTTGGTACGTGGAAGGGCTGATGGAACGCGGCAACCTGATTGTTGACCTGAATATCGCAGAAGATTTCGGCAGGCTCCCCGATGACGCGGAGCTGGCTGTGTTCCGTGTCGTGCAGGAGTGCCTGACCAACATTCATCGTCATTCGGAAAGCAAGACCGCGATGATTCAGCTAACGCGCAATGCCGAAAACATTACCGTGACGATCCAGGACGCCGGCAGAGGAATACCGCCGGAAAAGCTTGACGGCATTCAGGCGCAGCGCTCGGGCGTCGGCATTGCCGGCATGCGGGAACGCATTCGCCACTTCAAAGGCGCGATGAATATTCACTCGAACGGATCGGGCACGAGAATCTCCGTGATGCTTCCAATCCGGGCGGCCTCGCAAGGGGAAAAGAATATACTGCAGGAGCAGCCATCCATCGTTGCCAGATAGCATTGCGCCTGACCGCCGAGGTCAACATTCTTGCGAATCCTGATCGCCGATGATAACGAGTTGATCCGGCGCAGCGTGGCCGCGCTTCTGTCAGCTGAGCCAGCGTGGGAAATCTGCGGTGAAGCCCCTGACGGCGCCGAAGCGCTTCGAAAAGCGCGGACCCTGCAACCGAACATCATACTCCTCGACATCAGCATGCCAGGCGTCAGCGGCCTGGAAGTCGCGCGGGACCTGCGGCGCGAACACCCGGAGGCAAAAATCGTGGTGATGAGCCAGCATGACCCGCGCCACATGCGGGAGCGGGTCATGGACGCCGGCGGCGACGCGTGCCTCGACAAGGGGCTGCTGGCGATTGAATTGATAACCACCATCAAGAAGTTGACGTTCTCAGTACGCTCGGAGTCAGGCGATTAACACAGGTGCGCGCCAGCGCTGTTGCTAAAAAGATTGAGCAATCCAACTTAACAAGCAACTGATGGGGGCGGGAGGGAGTCTTAGTCCCGTGCTCGAAGTATTCGTGCGCGCGTCAAATCGGCGGAATTGGAAATGGAAAGGTTCGGCGGCGGGATAATTCAACGAAGGAGGCGTCATATGTGCACCGGTCGGATATATCTTTCCTCAGCCATTGTGGGTCTGCTGGCCTTGTTTTCGATTGCATGCAACAACGGCAGCAACACAGATATGAGCTACAAAGCCGCGATCAACGATCATTTCAAGGCGTATCCAGTTTGCATCTGGTCGCAAGCGAAGAAATTTCCCGTGCAGGCCGCAACATCCGATGACGCCAAGACAGAAGGCTACGACGCTCTGACACAGGAGGGCCTGCTGATGCGCACCACTGGCGAAAAGAAGGTGCTGATTATTGCGTCGAAGCAGGTGAACAATTACGACCTCTCGGACAAAGGTCGAACGTCATGGACACCCGATTCCACACAACCGGGGTATGGAAACTTTTGCTACGGGAACCGCGAAGTAACTTCGATAGACAATTCGACCCTCGGTACGAACGGCGAAGGCATCAAAACCGCCGCTATCTCTTATCACTATCAGATTGCGAACGTGGCCGCATGGGCCAATTCGGCGGAGATGAAAACCGCGTATCCCGGTATCGCCTCATCCCTCGGTTCGAATCCCTCGGACAATGCGACTCTGGTGATGACCGGGGATCATTGGGCATATACGAAGTAAAAAATCGAGTATCAACAGATAAGGAGAAAAACATGAACAAAGATCAGGTCACAGGCAAAGTCGATCAGGCGGTGGGCAAGGTGGAACAAACGGTTGGGGAAACTGTTGGAAGTGAAAAATTAGCCAACAAGGGCGTCGTAAACCAAGCCAAGGGCGCTGCAAAAGAAACCCTCGGCAATGCCAAGGACGCTGTGCATCAGGTAACAGAGTCACACAAGCAAGCTGCCGCGGAAAAGGCCGACGACACGCGCGGCAAAATCAGTGATTCCATCGATAAGGCGAAGAACGCCGTCAACGATAAGATTAAGGATGTCAAAGAACGTCATTCGGCTTGATCGGGAAGGCGGATCGAACGCGATCCGCCTTCTATCTCCTATTTAGTTGGTTCGTAAACGAGGAAAAGACTCTCATTCAAACTGCTTCAGTCCGCGCTCCCGATTGTCGAACGCCAGTCGTCATCAGCCGGGATTTCAGGCAAGAACGAAGCCTATTCTTCAGGCGTCTCCTGAGCATTGAGCTGGATGAACTTCATCGCCCGACGGCCGGAGTCGCTACCATGTGCAAATCCTAGGACTGGCCGCAAGCTCAATGAGCGAAATGGCGATGTTTCGCAGATCCATGGCGTCGAGGGCCTCGAGCGAGTGAAATGCCAGCGTTTGGCATATGGTGGTCAGGAACAGCGAACCGCTCGTCATTGGATTAAGGTTATTCCTTGGGAAGGTCGATCATGACGACCTGCGAGTTTTCGCGTAAGCGATCGAAGACGATTTGTTTCCCGTCGCTTGTGACGTCGAAGGTCCGCATGGCGGCACGGTTTTGCAGCCGGGTGAGGGGGCGCGACTTCACGGAGGCGAGATCGAGCAGCCAGAAGTCCTGTGATGCGAGCAGTCCCTGCATGTAGATCAGACTCTTGCCATCCGGCGAGAAGCGGACGTGCTCGCCCAAGCGCCGCAAGCTGATGCGGGGCAATTCGACGCTGGTTCCGTCCGGACGTACGGCAAGGAGAGGAGAGAAGGTGCTCACATTCGTACCCACGTATACGATCAGGCTTCCATCTGGCGACCAGACTGGATTGAGCGCCTGTCCGCTGACCAAGCGGACTGGCGATCCGCCATCCAACGGGATCTTGAAGAGCCCAGGGCCGATGGCGTCGCTGCCGCCCGTGACGATCCATTTGGCGTCCGGCGACCAGCAACTCGTGCCTTGGACGTCAATTCCCTCCGCGATCGGCTGTAGTTCGGCGCCGTCTGAAGAGAGGACATGCAGTTGGGGTTTCCCATTCCGCCGGAGCACAATGGCCACGCGATCTCCATCCGGCGAAACAGCGGGCGTTTCTATGAGGGCACCATCGGCGCCCTTCCAGATTTCAGCCGCCTGTCCGTCCCGAAAACGCCACAGTCCGTCGCCCGTCCCTAGGGAAGACAAATAAAACAGCGACGAGCCACCAAATCGTGGCGCCAGCGCCCGCTCGGTCGGTACTGTAAACGGTTTTACGTCGTGTTCTTCGGCGACGCGATCAAGGATCGGAACAGTCCAAAGTCCCGCGAAGGGATTGCTGATGGTGGCCACCAACTTACGGCCGTCCGCGCTGGCTTGCACGGACGTATATTGCTCGAGACCAATGCTCGCACGCCGCGAATCTCTGTGTTTCAGATCAAACGCCCACAGCCACGGTCCTGAACCGTCCTCGTCCCGCGCTACATAAAACACTATGTTTTTGCCGGACGGCGTGGGATACGCGATGTCTGTATTGCGATGCGTAAGGCGCTCCGGGTTCCGGCCCTCCGGGTCGATCCGCCATAAATCCATCTCCCTCGTCGCTGGCGTTCCATGCACGAAATAGATCCAACGGCCGTCAGGCGACCAGGTTGGAAAATGGTTGTGAACTCCCGGCCGGTCCCCGAATATCTTCCGCGCATTGGCGCCAGTGCGGTCCGCCACGAACATAGGGTCGCCATTACCGAAAGTATGATAGACAATGCGCTCGCCGTCCGGCGACCAAGCCAGGTTGGCGGTCTCCTCGCCGAGGAAATTACGAGGCGTACCTCCGGTCAGGGGCAGCAGCCGCAGCCGCAGCCCCACATCACCACCGCCGATCCAAATTTCCGAGCCGTCGCCCGAAAAGCCGACGTTTCGTAAGGGCCCGGGTAACGGACCCGCTTCCCCCTTCGTCAGATTAATCAGACGTCCGGTACCAACCTGGGTAAGCCACACATCGAAGGGGCCGTCATGATCGGAGACAAAAGCCACGAACCTGCCGTCGGGCGAGATCGCCGCGTCCACGCTCTCGAATTCGGTCACGCGCGAGAAATGCGCTTTTTCGAGCGGATTAGCGGGAGCAGCCACTGGCCGTAGCACTTCCCAGACCACAGTTCCTATTAGCAGTGCAGCGGCTATGACCCATGGCAGCCACCCTCGCCTTGACTTTGGCCGCGACACACTCTTCGCGGTCGATGTTCCGGCTGACGTTCCGCTCAGCGATTCGATGGCAAACCCGAGATCGCTGGCCGACTGGAATCGTCGCGCGACATTCTTTTCCAAGCATCGCCCAAGAATCCGTTGCAGTTCCAGCGGACCTTGCCAGCCGGTATCGTTCAGCGCCTGCGGCTCTTCGCGCAAAATTGCGGTCATCGTTTCTGCTGACGTCGGGCGTTTGAACGCGCGTTTTCCCGTGAGCATCTCGTACAAGACCGCACCGAAACTGAAAATGTCCGATCGCGGGTCGATCGGTTCGCCCCGCACCTGCTCCGGCGACATGTAGCCTACGGTACCCATCACCATACCCGGCAAAGTCGGGTTGGCTAGCGTCACCGCGTTTTCGTGGTTTTCTTCCGGCCTAAGCAGCTTCGCCAGCCCGAAATCCAGCACTTTAAGCCTTTCGTCACGAGTGACAAACACGTTCTCCGGTTTCAGGTCCCGGTGCACGATTCCTTTCTGGTGTGCCGCCGCGAGTCCCTGCGCGATGCCGAGCGCGTATTCGATCGCGCGCCGCACCGGCAGCGGCCCCGATATGAGCGTGTCACGCAGTGTTACTCCTTCAAGAAATTCGCTGACCAAAAACGGCGCACCGTCGTGCGCACCAATGTCGTGGATTCCCAGGATGTTCGGATGGTTCAGCGTCGCAATCGTGCGCGCTTCCTGTTCGAAACGACGCAGTCGGTCGGCATCATTGGCCCATGCCTCTGGCAGCACCTTAATCGCGACATCACGCCCGAGGCGTGTGTCGCGTGCGCGGTACACCTCGCCCATGGCGCCCGCTCCTACTAGCGATACGATCTCGTACGGCCCGAGTTTGGTTCCCGAGGTAAGCGCCATCGATGCGGGCAATTATAGCCCGTGGGCACTGCAGAGGACGCGTACCGATTCCGGACGGTTGGTCGGCAAACCGGAAGTTATCCGAGCCTCACTCGTCAGGGAATTGTCCTCAAGTGATCGGTCTGTAGCCGGCGGCCCTTCAAGCCCGCGCCCCATCCATATTTCTCTTTTTCCTCTGCTCCCAGCAATTATCGAAGAATGTGATCCCGCCATCGGCCGCTTCACCCAAATGATGGCCGCCAAATCCAAGCGCTGAGATCTGCGCATCGGCCCGGCCAAATTTTCGAATAGGTATTGCCGCGCCGGAGAACTGAGGCATAAGGTAGCGTTTTCTTGTTCAGAGGGTCAGTTAAACTTCGATGCCCACAAACCTTTTGCGGTTGGCGAATGTTGGGAAGGTTGGCGCGCATCTTTATCAAGGTTTTTCGGCTTGCGCCCGTCGAAAGCGCCCTCCCCGAGCGCGCCGTGCGGCGCGTGCCGGCGTTGCATCCCGTGCGCGATGCCGATTGGCCGAAGCATTTGCCTCGGCCGGCACGCCTCTTTGAGCGGCCGGAAAAAATCGAAGCCGTCGCGGAAGTGCCCGACCACCCGCCGCGTCTCTTCATCTGGCGCAATGTCCGGTATCGCGTTGCGAAAGCCGACGGACCGGAACGCATCCATGGCGAATGGTGGGTGAGCGAAAGCGAGACTTCGCTTATCCGCGATTACTACCGGGTCGAGGCGGCGGATGGCTCGCGTTACTGGCTGTTCCGCGACGGGCCAACGGGACAGGGCGGAAATTGGTGGCTGCACGGCGTGGGTGAAGCATGAGCTACGCCGAGCTTCAGGTCACGACGCATTTTTCATTTCTGCGCGGCGCATCCTCCGCCGAAGAGCTGTTCTCGGCGGCGGCGCTGCTGGGCATCAAGGCCCTCGGCATCACGGATCGAAATTCGCTCGCCGGCATGGTACGCGCCCATGAAGCGTCCAAGGTAACGGGCGTCCGTCTCGTTGTCGGGTGCCGCCTCGATCTGCAATGCGGAACGTCGCTTTTGGTCTATCCAACGGATCGCAAATCCTATGGGCGTCTCTGCCGTCTCCTAACGCTCGGCAAAAAGCGCGCCGGTAAAGGTGCCTGCCATATCGATTGGCCGGACGTCGAAGAGTGGAACGAAGGGCTTCTCGCAATTCTCTTGCCCGATGGGCTCGGGGAACGCCTGCCCGATGAACTGCGGCGGCTGCGGAACATCTTTGGCGACCGCGCCCATTGCGCGCT
>Ga0209006_10002550_pt1 | contig 16610 bp, 15 predicted proteins | sample JacPin_JW_Ref_O2_FD_188567 | JGI IMG/M metagenome (GOLD analysis project Ga0209006, IMG submission 188567) | Forest soil microbial communities from Algoma, Ontario, Canada - Jack Pine, Ontario site 1_JW_Ref_O2 (SPAdes) (version 2) | ecosystem: Environmental > Terrestrial > Soil > Boreal... | reverse complement strand
CAACCAATTCTTTGCCGCGGCGGATGGCGCCCGCCATGCCTTCCGCGTCAGGCGTGCGCGTAACTTCTGCGCCAAGAGCCCGCATGATCTTGACCTTCTCTTCGGAAAACAGTTCCGGAACGAACAGCTTCACTTTATACCCGCGGTTCACGCCGATCAGCGCCAGCCCGATCCCAGTGTTCCCGGCAGTCGCTTCAACGATGGTGCCGCCGGGTTTGAGTTTTCCTTCCTGCTCGGCGCGCCGGATGATCCCAATCGCCGCGCGGTCTTTCACGCTGCCGCCGGGATTCAGATATTCCAGCTTGGCAAAAACATCCGCCGCTCCCGCGGGAACCAGACGCTTGAGTTGCAGCATCGGAGTTTCGCCGACCAGTTGAGTAATGTCGTCGGCCACGCGCAGGCGGGAGGTCTCTGAACTTTTTGTGAGCACGTTACAGGTTACGGGGCGGAGTCGGGAATCGTCAATTGTGAGGCTCCCTGCTTGTGAGGCTCCCTGCTGTAGATGCTCCCTGCCCTCCCTGCCCCGCCATGACGTTCGTCATCTGGGGCCGCATTCACCGACGCGGGCCTGAACATGTCAAGCGCACTCACGGATTCCCCGGGGCTCCCCCAATCGCAAAAAAATTCTCCGGCCCTAGGGTTACGTTGGTCATTTGCCATTCCACTTCTGGATTAGTAAAACGTTAACGGTGTCATGTTTACAACGTAAACGAAATAAAGAAAATACCCTGCCGATCCCTATTCATAAAGGAGACCTATGTATCACCGAGTACTCGGCCTAATCTTTGTGTCTTTGTGCTTATGTCAGGCCCCCATGCAAGCGCAGGACTTCAAGCTGTTTGACCGGGACGTTCAAATCCACGGATTCGCTTCCCAGGGATTCGTGCACACCAGCGACAACAACTGGTTGACCATGAACACCAGCGGCTTTGGCAGCGGCGAATTCACCGACTTCGGCGCTAATGCCTCCACCCAGATTACCGACAAATTCCGCATCGGCGCGCAGCTCTACGACCGCAACCTGGGCGGGCTGGGCCGGTGGCATCCTACGCTCGACTGGGCGTTGGCCACCTACAAATTCACCCCCTGGTTCGGAATTCGCGGCGGAAAAGTGAAGACGGTCATGGGTCTCTACAACGACACCCAGGATCTGGACTTCCTGCACACGTTTGTCTTGCTGCCGCAAAGCGTCTATCCCACCGACCTGCGCGATGTCACCCTCGCTCACACAGGCGGCGACATTTTTGGCGACCTCCCGGTGGGCAACAGGTTCGGAACTCTCTCCTACACGGCCTATGCGGGACACCGCAACGACAGCCCGTACGGCGGGTTCGCCTACCTGGTCAACAGCGATGGCGGCACGTTCAACAGCTTCGGCGGACTGCAATATGGCGGCGACCTGCGTTGGGCTACTCCGCTCAAGGGCCTGCTGGTCGGCGTCTCGCGGATGAACGAAGACCTTACTCTGGACTTTCTCATCGCAGGGACCGATTTCCGATTGAACAGCTCATCCGACTGGACGAACCAGTATTACGGCCAATACTCCCGGAAGAAACTCGTGGTGGATGCGGAGTACCGCCGCTACTGGACCGACTTGGGAACCCAAGGCGTCTCCATGATCGAGGAGGATGTCCGCGGTTGGTATGTGGCCGGGTCGTATCACGTCGCGAAGCGCGTGCAAGTCGGTTCTTACTTTTCCCACTACTGGCTCAACTATCCCATCAGTGGTCTTCTGTCATCCGGCACCGGCCATGATTACGACAAAGTGATCACCGTGCGGTTCGATCCGAACCGGTTCACGAATATTAAGCTGGAGGGCCATTTCATGGACGGATACGGTCTGCCGGACCAGTATCCAAACGGCTTCTACGCTGCAAACAACCCGCAGGGATTCAAACCCAACACCAACGCGCTTGTGATCAAGGCTGGCGTCCATTTCTAAACCCAGGGTGGAAAGGAGAATTCGATGAAATATGTACAAGCATTTTTTGCGGTCGCCGGGTGGACGATTCTGCTCGGGGCGAGTGCGGTCGCAGGCGACGTTAAGGTGATTGCAAACCCGAGCGTGAAAGTGGAATCGATTTCCGCGCGTGAGCTCAAAAGCCTCTATCTGGGAGAGAAGAGCTCGATTAATGGCACGCACGTCGAGCCAGTGATCGAGCGACGCGGGCCGGCCCACGAAGCCTTCCTGCGAGACTACCTTGGCCAGACTGATGACGAATTACAGAAGTACTATGAGGCTCTGGTGTTTACAGGCCGGGGCTCGATGCCGAAAACGGTTAGCTCCGACGCTGAGGTGGTTGCCTACGTGGCCAAGACCAGAGGCGCGATTGGATATGTCGGCACCGGTGCCAGTGTCGAAGGGGTAAGGACACTGGCCATCGCAGACTCGAACGGTGGTGAAAGACAGCTGGTAACGCGCGTGGAACCAAAATACCCGCTAGATCTGCAAAAGCGTTCGATCGGCGGAACTGTGCGTCTGAAAGTATTCATCGCGGCTAACGGCAGTGTCGATCACGTGGACTTACTGGGGGGCAATCCCATTTTGGGGGAATCGGCTGTAACCGCCGTCCAGAAGTGGAAGTATGCCGCCGCCAATTCAAAAACCACCATGGAAATCAGCGTTCCTTTCGATCCAAGCCGCTGAAATGGAGTGCTTCGCGCGAGAGTTTTCCCCGTCTCTCGCGCGAATTGCTTTCTCCTCAATTCTGCCGGTGCAAGGTTTCCACTCCCTGCCCGCCTGCGTAGTACCCATTCTTCGTGCGCACGGTCAACTTGCCGTGGCTCTTCGCCTTGGCCTCCACGCGCACGCTGCGAAACCCGCCCGTACCCCTCGGATTGGTCGGCTTGTAGCCGATGGTGTACTGGTTGCGGATATCGCGGGCCACGGTGCTGCTGATATCGTTCACCTCGCTGAGCGTCTTGGGAAAAAAAGCCATCCCGCCGGTGCGCTCCGCGATGATTTCCAGAGCCCGCCGGGCGCGTTTGGGATGCTCTTCCTCGCCCAGAATTCCAATGGCGTAGACGGCAGGCCCGTTCTCACCCTGCAACTGTTTGATCGCCTGTTCCAAAGTTTCCAGGCTGGCGTTGTCTTCTCCGTCGGTCACTACAAACAGCACTTTTTTCTCCAGTTGCGCGTTCCTTCTTAAATGGTCGGATGAGGCCACCACGGCTTCATACAGCGCGGTTCCTCCGCTGGCATTAATTTTTTCCAGCGCTTCTTTCAGTCGCAGCAGATCACTGGTGAAATCCTGGTCGAGATAGTATTCATCGTTAAAATTGACGATGCAGACTTGGTCTCTGGGATTGCTCGAGCGCACCAGATTCAGCGCAGCCTGATTTACCTGGTTGCGTTTTTCGCGCATCGAGCCGGAATTATCGATCACGATGGCCATCGCCACCGGAACGTCTTCGTGCCGAAACGAGATGATGGTCTGCGGCTTTCCATCTTCGAATATGGAAAATGCGCTCTTGTCCAGATCGGTGACAATGCGCTGCCGGCTGTCAATCACCGTGGCGTGAAGCAGAACTTCGTCCACATCCTTGCGAATGATCAGGGAGTCATTGTCGCGGTCGTCGCGGGACGTTGTTGGGGGATTGGGTTTCTGAGAATTGTCCGGGGCCGGTGGCGGGGCGCTGGTTTGGGGGTCGGAAGGCTTGCTGGCAGGCTGACTTACGGGTTGAGTTTGGGTCTTGCTCTCCGTTTGCGGCGGCCCTGCCTGAGCACGGGCTTCCGTCTGGATTGCGGCGCAGACCGCGATTGTAACCAGAAGAAAAGCCTCGGCAACGCGCTTACTCGACCGGAGCGTAGTATCCCATCCTGGCATACACCCGTAGAGGCGGCAGTCCTTTCGGCGGTAGCAGCTTCACCTTTATCTTACGCCATTTGCCGTCGCGCACTATCTTGGCGGGATGGTATCCCAGCACATATTGATTGCGCAGTTCGATCCCGATTTTCGTAGCCACGTCGGCCAGATCGTTGGGATTATCGATCGTAAAGGCCCGCCCGCCCGTCAGTTCCGTGATCTCACTCAGCAACGCCGGGCCCAGCCGTTCTTCCTGCGATGCGAAGTAGCGATCATAAATGCCGATCGCGTAAATCATTACGTCGGCTTCCTTCACCAACGCCTTGATCTCATTTTCCGTGTAGCGGCTGTGGTTGTCGCCGCCGTCGGAAATAATGAGCAGCGCCTTCTTCGGATACTTCGCCTGCCGCATTTTGCTGATGCCCATGTAGATGGCATCCAGCAGCGCGGTCCGCTTGCGGGGCACAGCGTAGACCAGCTTGTCCTGAATCTCGTTCACCGATGAGGTAAAGTCGCTCACCTCCTCTGGTTCATCCGAGAAGGTAATCATGAAAAATTCGTCCTGAGGATTGGCGGTCTTGAAAAACTCCACCACCGCGTCTTTCGCCTGCTCCATTTTGCTGCTCATGCTTCCGCTGGAATCGAAAATCACCCCCAGCGAAACCGGAGCGTCCTCACTGGAAAATGTCTTGATGTCCTGCGCGGAATTGCCTTCGAACAGCTGAAAATTTTCCTTGTCCAACCCAGTCACGAGCCGGTTCAGCGGATCGGTGATGGTGACTGGAACCAGCACCAGATCCACGTCAACTTTAAGCGGACGAACATGCGCGCTCAGTCCGCCGCCGCCGCCGCCGACTTCCTTCTTGGCAACCTCGGCGGGAACTTCTTTTGGCTTTTCCACGTCCCGCGGCGTCACGTGCGCGTCGTTAACGTCAGTCTGAGCGAGCGCCGGAGGAACCATGGCGCAGACCCCGGTCAACAAAACGGCCAGGGCCAACGGAGGCACAGCAGAAAAGACCGACTGGCGACGCAGAGCGGGTTCGGGAGCCATTTTCAGGCGACCAAGTGGAATAGGCGCGTCAAAGCTTTGACCGCGAAGGCAGGCAACTGCTCGAACCAGGGTCCCAGGGCGAGATGACCTGCGCCAATCATTCAGGCGGGCCATAAATACCTCAATGTCGCGGATATTATCACAGCTTTCCCCGCGCGCAGCAGGCTTTTTGTCAAAATTTGGAGACAATTCCCAAGGTGCTAATCCCAGTTCGGTCGCCCCAGTTTCAGTCTGACCTTGAAAGACACAAAGTCAGACCAACGAAACCCTGGACTGAACCTACTATTCTGTTATTTGGTGCCCTCTGTGGTTGACGATTTTGCCTCCGCCGCCCCGAGAGACTTGCCAGACCACTCAGCCCAGCCCAACCTTGCTACAATCAAGCCTTTCCTATGGCCCAAATCATTCCTTTTCGCGCGCTCCGCTACGATCCCCAACAGGTTTCTGTGGGTCAAGCCGTCACTCAGCCCTACGACAAGATCAGCCCCAGCATGCAGGACGATTATTACGCCGCCAGCCCCTACAACCTGGTTCGAGTCATTCTGGGCCGCCGGGAGGCCGCCGATAATCCGGCAAACAATGTATATACCCGGGCCGCAGCCGATTTCCGCGCCTGGCGCAGCCAGGGCGTCCTGCAACAAGACACCTCGCCCTCGGTTTATGTTTATTCCCAACGCTTCACCGCCCCCGGCGAAAGCGCCGCCCAAAGTCCCATGCACGAGCGCCGCGGATTCATCGCCCTGGGCCGCATCGAGGACTATTCCGCCCGGGTGGTCTTCCGCCACGAACAGACTTTGGCCAAGCCCAAAGCCGACCGCCTCGACCTGCTCCGCGCCACCCGCGCCCATTTCGGTCAGATCTTCATGCTTTACGAAGACTCCGGCGAGATCGATGCGGCGCTTGCCGCGGGAACCCAATCCACCCCGGTGATCGAACTCACGGACGAATACCAGGTGGTCAATCGCGTCTGGCCAGTCTCCGATCCCACCCTGATCGCTTCCGTCCAAAAACTTGTGCAGGACAAAAAACTGATCATCGCCGATGGCCACCACCGCTACGAAACCGCGCTGGCCTATCGCGACGAGCGCCGCGCCGCGAGTCGTTCTTCGGAATCAGCAGCCTGCGCCGCACCCGACGCTCCCTACGAGTTCCTGATGATGACCTTCGTCAACCTGAACAGCCCAGGGCTGGTCGTCCTCCCCACGCACCGCGTCGTGCGTGGACTGCCCTCGTTCTCGGCCGAAGATTTTCAAAATTCCAGCCGCAATTTTTTCGCAATGGAAGAGATCGATCCCGCTCTCGACGGTCCGCGCGCCGCTGCCGTTCTTCGCGACAAAGGCAAAGCCGGGACCACTCTGCTGGCGGTAACCGCCAACCGAGCATTTCTCCTGGGCAGGCTCCGTTCGGCCGCGGCTGCATCTATGCTCGCTGGCCTGTCTCCGCAACAGCAGCAACTTGATGTAGTGCAACTCCACAAATGCTTGTTGGAACGAGTCCTGAAACTCTCCGAAGAATCCATTCGCGAGCAGCGCAACCTTTCCTACGTGCGCGACGCCGACGAAGCCCTGGCCCAGGTTCGCAGCGGCAAAGCCGACATCGCTTTCCTCATGAACCCCTGCCGCGTGCAGCAGGTGCGCGACGTGGCTTTCGCCGGCGAAGTCATGCCCCAAAAATCCACAGACTTTTATCCCAAGCTGCTGAGCGGACTGACCATCTATGCGCTGGAATAATGTGCGCCGGTTCAGGCTGCGGCGAATCGTCGACGGGATTGGATGCCTGTTGTCTGGTAGGCCGTCGAAAAAACCGCTGCATGAAAACGCGCTGCATATAGTACCGTGGAGGAGTGGCGCTTCAGCGCCCTGTAAGCCCCAGCCAATCAGGACGGGCCTCAGCCCCCGTGGTCGCATCCAGCCGCCTGCCCGAGCGCTGCTGATCTGCGTCCCCCTCTTGCTCGCCGCGATTCTTCTCCTCGCCGCTGCTCCCGACAAGCATCTCTCGGTCTACTCCACCGCCGCCAACTATTCTTTGCCCGTGGTGCAGCGCGACCGCCGCGACTACGTTGGCCTGCTCGAAGTCCTCGAACCCCTGGGCAAGGTCAGCGCCAAATTCGACGGCCAGCGCTGGCGCCTGCGTTACAACAACCGCGTCGAGGGAGATTTCTTCGTCGGCAAAACCCGCGTCCGCGTGCAGGGCCACGATGCCGAACTGCCAGCCCGCTTTCTGCTCGAAAACGGACGAGGGCTGGTCCCGGTCTCTTCGCTGGCCTCCTTGCTGCCCCGTTTTCTCGGCGGCCCGGTCACCGTTCACGAAGATTCCGACCGCCTCTTTATCGGCAGCATCGCCACGCATTTCACCGCGTCGCTGGCGGGCGATAATCCTCCCAAGCTGGTCTTCCACTTCACCACGCCGGTGAACCCCTCGGTTTCCACCGAGCCGGGAGCGTTGCGCATGACCTTCAGCCGCGAGCCTCTGGTGGCGCCCGCTCTGCCCACGTTGACGTTCGGCAGCAAAGTGATTCCCTCGGCCACGTACGCCGAAACCAACGGCGGCGCAGCCATTACCGTCAGCTCTCCGGTTCCTCTGATCGCCAGTTTCAGCGCTGATGGACGCACCGTCACCATCTCCCCCACGTCCCCCGCGACCGCGCAGACAGTAGTCGCTCCTCCCACTCCACCGGCGCCTGCCGGCATCGCGGTGGCAGCAGGGCCTTCCCCAATCTCGCATCGCTATTTCGCCGTGATCGACGCCAGTCACGGCGGCGATGACCGCGGCGAAACTCTTACCAGCACACTCTTTGAAAAAGATGTTACGGTCGCACTCGCTCGCAGCCTCCGCCAGGAACTGGAGAGCCGCGGCATCACGGTTCTCGATCTGCGCGATTCCGACGCCACTCTCAGCCTCGATCAGCGCGCTTACCTCACCAACACCAATCGCGTCGCCGTCTACATCGCGCTGCACGCCACGGCCAGCGGCCACGGAGTTCGCATCTACACCGCCTTGATGCCCTACGGCGGTGACGATCGCGGACCGTTCCATTCCTGGACCACATCGCAGCAGGCATTTCTCACGCTGAGTCAGAGCGCGGCCGCGGACATTGCGAACGAATTCCAGAAACGCCAGATTCCCGTCCGCGCTCTCACCGCGCCTCTGCGCCCGCTGAACAACGTGACCACCGCCGCCCTCGCGGTCGAAGTTGCTCCCCAAGGTTCCGACCTGATGCAGCTCACCGCGCCCGACTACCAGCAACTCGTCACCAGCGCCGTAGCCACTGCTATCGCTGCCGATCGTGACAGACTCGGTGCGCCTCGATGATTCCCCGCCATCTGTTCATCGGCGTTGCGGTGTTGCTCGTAGCCGTCCTCGGCATGAGCATCTACGCCTGGCACATGCGCGGACGCGTCGCCGCCATCCCCGCACAACCCGCTGCCGACACTCGCGCTCTGGTTCCCACTTTTTCCGGTCCCACCGAGCGCGCCACCCTGTTCGTCGCCTTTGACGAAGATGGTTCCCTCCGCCCGCGCTCCGCGCAAATTCCTCTGCCCAGCGGACGCCAGCAGCGCGCCGAGGAATTACTCAGCGCCCTGCTCACCATCTATCTCGACAAAACTTCTCCTCACGCGCTGGCTCCCGGGGCCGATGTCCGCAGCGTTTTTCTGGTCGACCCCGGCGTCGCCGTCATCGATCTAAACTCCGCCTTCGCCGACGGCCACCGCTCCGGCGTCCTGGTGGAAGATCTCACCATCACCTCGCTCATCCACACCCTCTCGGCCAACATTCCCGGGGTTCTAAGAGTGAAGATTCTGGTCGACGGCAAAGAGCGCGAAACCCTCGCTGGCCACGCCGACCTAACCGGCTTCTACGACGTCACCGCCGTCAACCAGCTTTCGACGCAGCTGCAGCCCGTGCAGTAATCGCAAAGCATGACAAAAAATCTGCGCTGTCATCCTGAGCGATGCGAGCCGATTCGCGAATGCGAATTGGCTCGCTGCAGTCGAAGGATCCCTGTAACTTCTGAGCAGCTAGAAGCGCGTCAGGGTATTCTCCCCGTGCACCTTGTTGCTGGAAGTGCGGCGCTGAGAGTCTGAGTGCAGCTTCGAATTCCCTGACGAGTTCGCGGTCTCCGCGGCGGTGGGTTCCCCTTCGGCTTCGCTCAAGGCAGGCTTTCCACTCCGCGGGGAATGCGCTTCGTGTCCCCATCCCGCCCAGGATGACAACCGGATGTTTACTCCTCGCCCGCCCTCACCGAATCCGCCACCCACTCCAGATACTCCGAACTGCCATCCTCTACAGCAATCGCGACGCACTCGGGAAGTTCATAGGAATGCAATTCGCGAATGGCATCGCGCACCGCAACAAATCCCTCCGCGGTCGTCTTGATCACCAACAGCCACTCCCGGGAAGACTCCACCTTGTCTTGCCATCGATAGATGGATTCAACGTGCGGCAGAATATTCACGCAGGCGGCCAGCTTGTGTTCCACCAGATGCCGGGCAATCTTGCGCGCTTCGTCCTCGGAACTCGTAGTAGTAAAGACGATTCGTTTATCAGTCATATAGAATCATGCGTCGAGAATCATGCGTTGACGGCCAGGACACCAGCCGTTTTCTTGATGAGAGAGTAGCACTTCGCGGTTGCAAGCGCGCTTGCAAAGAGGTTCAAAGATGCCCACACAAATGAAATTTGGAACGTCCGGCTGGCGAGGCGTGATGGCTGAAGAGTTCACCTTCGCCAACGTGCGTGGCGAAATCCGTAGCCACCACCAACCTGATCAACGCCCTGGCCGAAGCGCGCGGCGTGCGTTCTAGGAAACGCCTGTGGGATTCAAGTACATCGGCGAACTCATCATGCAGGATAAGATCGTCATCGGCGGCGAAGAGAGCGCCGGCCTCTCCATCCGTCATCATGTTCCAGAAAAAGACGGCGTCCTCGCCGGACTCCTGTGCTGCGAAATGGTGGCCAAACGCGGCAGGTTGGGCGAACAATTGCGCGCGCTGTGTAACCAAGTTGGTTCGTTCTACCCACGCTGCGAAAACTTCCGCTTGACGCCCGAGGTGAAAGCGAAGTTCACTGAGAAGCTGGGGTTCTGATCCAAAACAATTTTCCGGACGCAAGGTTCTCAGCATCGTCCGCATCGACGGATTAAAGTTGGTGCTCGACGACGGCTCCTGGGTCTGTTATCGCTTGTCGGGAACCGAGCCAATGGTGCGCGTCTATTCGGAAGCGCGCAGCGAACCGGATCTTGAGAAATTAAGCACGGCCGCCAAACAATGGATTTTCGAGTAAAAAATTTACCTAGGTTCCCGAGCAGGTTCCCGCGCCCCGAAGACGGCCTGCGCGCCGTGGTCGAGCGCGCCCCACAAGCCGAGGCGCTGGCCGCCTCGTGGGCCGACCGTGTTCGCCCCTGGTTCATGAGCGTCTATGTTCTGCGCCGCCGCATCGCCACAATTTTGGTGGTAGTGGTCGCGGTTTCGCTGTTTGCCCACGTCGTGTTCGGCGCCAACGGCATGATCGTCTACAAACAGAAGCGCGCCGAGTACGAATCGCTACACCTCCAACTCCTCGAAGAGCAAGCAGAGAACGAACGCTACGCGCGCGAAATCGAAGCCCTGAAGAAAGACGACAAGGCCATCGAAAAAGAAGCCCGCGAGCAACTCGGCTACGCCAAGCCGGGAGAATACGTGTATGTCGCTCCAACTCCAGCCAAACCGCCGCAGGCAGTGAATCGCTCCGCGAAGAAGTAAAGAAGTGTAGTGCCACCGTCCGTTCATCGCGCTCGTAAGCTCGGGACTGGCGAGACGGCGGCGCTTTGGTCTTCCGAAGCGATTCCAACGTCGGCCAGGCAAGCCGCGAGAAAACAGACTTCGAACCCTGCCGCGTGAGTCCGCGGCGTGAATAAAACTAAGGAGAATGCCGTCCATGAAGAAGATCCTGCTGATTTGTCTTGCGTCACTTTTCGTGGTCGCTGATCCTTCTGGTTCAAATGCCCAGGTCAACGTCCCGCTGCCGCTCGCTGTTTCAAGTACTGGCACCTTCACTAATACCCAGGCGAATCTATACGACACGTCTTCGATCGGCGGAATCAATGTCGCCACACTTTTTGCGAGCAGCTTCGGGGGCGGTCACCAAACCGACGCTATCTCGGGAGGCGTAAGCGTTCCACTCGGCGCTACGAATATCGGCAACGACGGGGTGGCCGGATACTGCACTACGGTAGCGAATTCATCGAGCCGCACGGTGGCAAACTGCACTGGATTGTTCGGTTTGACGGGGGTGCAGGGGAACAACGCGGCGGGTTGGGGGCTAAACACTGTAATCTTTGACGACGCAGGCCTTACTGGGCACAATATGACTGGTTACGAAAACGACATGAACCTGCTCGGCTCACCGGCCTTCTTCAAAGGATTTCTACTCACTGGACTCAATCAAGGTGGGACTTTGCCACCAAGTGCGACAGGATACGAGATTTCGCTTCCATATCAATTGCAGACGGGCTTCATCTGCGATCGCGGATCATGTAACGTCGGCTTATCTCTTTCCGATAAATTAAATTCAAACCCGTCGGTCTCGCAACCAATCCAGTTCGAGTCGCATAATAGTGGCGGGACAGCGTTTTTCGGATCTATCTACAATGACGCGAACGGAAATCTGGTTCTCCTGCCTTCGACCGGAACGAACGTAATCGAAACTGCAAATGGCGGAAGCTACGTAGTCCCGGCAACCGGAAATTCTGGCGGATCGCATAACGATAGCGGATTTATTCAATCCAAGAAAAATGTGGCTGGTTGCACTACAGGTTCGACAGCAGGGAGCTCCTGCAGTTCTCCAGTGCTGGTCACCTGGTCCGTAGCATTCCAGGACGCTAACTATAGCGCGACCTGCACCGGGTACAATCCTGCGGGAACGCCGAGCGCCCCCTTTATCGTGTCTGGCCACAAACTCGCAGCCTCGATTGTTTTCAATTATTTTGCGATTACTTCAGCAGCATCCTCTTACGCTTCAGTCGATTGCATTGCAGTGCACGATTGATGCTCAGGCGAAATCAGACGTCGAGATAAACCACGGCCACCACATCACGGGCCGCGCCGTTATAACCGTGACCTTGATAGGAACAATTATTCGGCTCGCGACGGCAGTCGCTGTCTGCTCCAGGTGTCCCCTGAGAATGGGGGGCTCGCCGAGAGGGCGGCGCTACGGTCCGCGTCCTCGATGCTGACAATCCCCTCATTTCCCTGTGGTATAGTTCTCTCGCCTCGTATCACATTCGGGCGGGGATGTGTGATCCCTGAGGGGTTACCGTGACCGGGGCTGCCCTCCGGAGCGATCTTGTCGCCGGCAGACAGCCGCGAGAAAACTCCCGTCGTAATCTGCGGCCCAAAGCCGCAGCGTGAACAAAAAGGAGAATATCTGCTATGAAGAAGATTATCGTGATCTGTCTTGCGTTCTGTTTCGTGCTCGCCCTTTCAGCGATGGCGTTCGATGACATGGGCAAGAGCGCAACCGTCAACGGGTGGGTCAGCGACGACAAGTGCGGAGCCAAAGGCGCCAATGATAAAGCCGAGGCCTGCACCAAGAAGTGCCTGGGTGCGGGCGCGAAGATGGTCATCGTCACCGACAAAGACCAGAAAGTGCTGGCCGTCGACAACCCCGATGCTCTCAAAGATCATGTGGGACATCACATCGCCGCCACCGGCTCCGTGAAAGGCGATTCCATCCACGTAGACAGCGCCAAAATGCTCTGAGCAATTTTGATTCAGATCGAACAGGGCGGCCAAAGGCCGCCCTTTAGTTTTGCAGGAATTGCGTGGAGATGGGCAGCTCGTGTGGGGACGGGCAAGAGTGCCCTCCCCGCAAACCCGCCAGCTACCTCACGACCCCCTCAAGCGGCGAGCTCGCCGTAGCGTACAACTTCCTCGGCATCCGCCCCGCCAGATAAGCCTGCCGCCCCGCGATCACGCCATGATGCATCGCCTCCGCCATCAGCACCGGATCCTGCGCGTTCGCGATCCCCGTGTTCATCAGCACCGCATCCGCCCCAAGCTCCATGGCCAGTGCCGCATCGGAAGCCGTGCCCACGCCCGCGTCCACAATCAGCGGCACGCCAGTAATCAGCTCGCGCAGAATGCGGATGTGCGCCTGATTCTGAATCCCCATGCCACTGCCGATCGGCGCTCCCAGCGGCATCACCGTAGCCGCGCCCGCTTCAATCAAGCGCTTGGCAAACACAATGTCGTCGGAAGTATAGGGAAGAACCGTAAACCCTTCCTTCACCAGCACCCGCGTCGCTTCCAGCGTGGCCTGCACGTCAGGATAAAGCGTCGCCTGGTCGCCAATCACTTCCAGCTTCACCCAATCCGAGAGTCCTACCTCGCGCCCCAGCCGCGCCGCGCGGATGGCTTCATCGGCGGTGTAGCATCCGGCCGTGTTCGGCAGCAGAAAATATTTCTTGGCGTCGATGTAGTCGAGCAGCGATTCCTTGCTGCGATCCAGATTCACGCGCCGCACCGCTACCGTCACCATCTCCGCGCCGCTGGCTTCGAGAGCCCGCGCCGTTTCCTGAAACGACTTATATTTTCCCGTGCCCACAATCAGCCGCGAGCGAAAGGACCGTCCAGCAATCACCAGTGCGTCCGACATGCATACATTGTAATGAAAATCAGGGAGGGAATGTGCCTGTGTGTGGATGGACAGCATTGCGTGGGGACGGGCGCTCCTGCTCGTCCGGCGAGCGCAGCTCGCCTTCTTAGCCGGCAGCTCCGCAGCACTCGTAGAAAACCGCCGAGCTCCGCTCGGCCGACGGCCAAGATTGCCCGTCCTACACAATCATTTAGCGCCGGCTACGGCGCAGCCGCAGCCTCGGCCTGGGCGTAAAGCTCGTCGATCTTCTCGCGGTAGCGGTCTTCGATCACGCGGCGGCGCAGCTTCAGCGTCGGCGTAAGCGCGCCGTTGTCAGCCGTGAATTCGTCAGCCACCAGCAGCACCCGTTTCAATTTTTCAAAACGTGCCAGATTCTGATTCGTGCCGTCGATGATCTGCTCGTAAAGAGCCTGCACTTTCGGATCGGCGACAAGCTCGGCGCGCGACGAAAACGCAACGCCGTTCGTGCGGGCCCAATCTTCCAGCAGGGGAAAGTTGGGCGAGATGATGACCGCGGCGAACTTCCGTTTGTCGCCAACGATCGCGGCGGTTCCGATCAGCGCGTTGAGCTTCAGTGAATTCTCGATGGGCTGGGGCGCGATAAACTTTCCGCCGGAAGTCTTGATCAGATCTTTCTTGCGGTCGGTGACGGAAAGAAATCCCCCGGCGTCGATGTTCCCGATGTCGCCGGTTTTGAACCAGCCGTCCTCTATTTTGCCGTCTACAAAAGCGTTCTGCGTTTCTTCCGGACGATTCCAATAGCCCTTGAAAATCGACGGCCCCCGCACCAGAATCTCTCCGTCCGCGGCGATGCGGACCTGGAGATTCGGAAGAATCTTGCCCACCGTGCCGATGCGATGGTTGATCGGCGAGTTCACCGCGATCACCGGCGAAGTTTCGGTAAGCCCGTACCCTTCGTGAATGCGAATGCCCACCGTGGCGTACCACTCGGCCAGTTCGCGTCCCAGGGGCGCGCCGCCCGAAATGAACGTTCGTACCTGTCCGCCCATGCCTTCGCGAATTTTAGAGAAGACGAGCTTGTTGGCCAGCCTCCAGGCACTCGACGTGGGAGTGCGCCCCGCCAAGATATCAGGCTTGTTCTCGACGCCAACGGAAAGCGCCCAATCGAAGATGGCTCGCCGGGCAAACCTGCCGGCCTTGCGTTCGGCCTGCGCGTAGATTTTTTCGTAAACGCGCGGCACCGCGACAAACGTAGTCGGACGCACCTCCAGCAAGCCCGTTGCCAGTTGCTCCATGAACGGAACATAGGCCAGCGTCACGCCGTGGTAAAGCATGGAAAGATCAACGTGGCGCGCCGTGATGTGGCAAAGCGGCAGAAACGAAATGCTGATCTGCCCCGGCTCAATGTCGAACCCGAGCAGAGAGCAGGAAATGTTGGAAGCGATGTTGCCGTGCGTGAGCATCGCCCCCTTGGACGCTCCCGTCGTGCCCGAGGTGTAGACGATCGTAGCCAGATCATCGGGACCGATGGCGCGGGCCTGCGCTTCGAGCTTCTTTTCGAACTCGGCTTCAAGCTTTGCTTGGGACTGTGTTCCGGTCGCTGTTCCAAGCTGCGCAGCAGAATTGGACGCGCCTTCCCGCACCAGCGCGTCCATGATGACAACGCTCGCCGTCGAACCGGATGCGCGGCCCGCGAGATCGACGTTGTCCATTTCTACGCGATCCAGTTCTAAGCGGTCCATGACCACGACTTTCTCAAGCTTCGTCTGCGAAACGATCGAAAGAACCTTGCGGAGATGAATGTCCGACGAAACGAAAATCGCGCGACAGCCGGAGTCATTCAGAGCAAACGCAGTCTGCTCCGCCGTGAGTGTGGTGTAGAGCGGGACAGTGACCGCGCCGAGCAGCAAGGTAGCCATGTCCGCGATCGGCCACTCGGGCCGGTTCTCGCCGAGGATGGCGACGCGATCGCCTTTGCCGATGCCCCACTCCTCTAAGGCTCGAGCCGTGCGGATGGCAGATCGGCCAAACTCCTGAGAAGACACAGGCAGCCATTCGCCGCCTTGGCGATAAAGCATGGCCCGTTCGAGCTTGCGCCCGACCGCGGCGAAAAAAATATCGTTAAGAGTGGCAAGGCTCATAACCATGTGAAAACCATTCCATCATTGTCGTGCCTGAATCGGTCGCGCATCCGTCGCGCTTGAATTCGTTGCGTCCGAATCGCGGCTGGCCGTGGAAAATGGTTCCGATCAGAATGTACTGGTTTACGCCCATGTTCGGCAACGTGAAACGTTTTGAGATGTCGAGCACGGTGGAAGAGCGGCGCTTAAAGCGCGGCGTAAAGCATCCACGAAAGCGCGCGGACTGCAGGCAGTCGGTGCAAAATCCAGTGCAGGTCTTTGCGGTACTAAAAGAGACGATCTGCGTCAACTACGTGAAAGATCGGGGCCAAGGCGAGCAAAGCGTAGCCATCCTGGTGGTGTCGCGAGAAATGCGGTCGTGGTTTCGGCAATGACAATGACATCGAAAACTGAATAATCGTAACTGATCAGCCAGAGCTTCCTTGGTGTATTGCTCAAATCCGCCGCTGTTCATAAACCGCTCCGGTCTAACACTCGAGTTCTGAATTGCCATGCGTGCCCCGGCGAAACGTGGCGATTGGCGGCCCGCGGAGCATAATTTCATCTGCGCTTAATATTGTCGACATCTCCCCGTAACATCCCTGACGTAACGTGTCTCGACAATTCCGTCACGGGGAAGTCTGAGCCCTGCGCCGGGCAAATCTCAAGAAACGGAGAATTCAGCATGATTAAAGAGAAGCCATGTCTTCCAAATTTGAGGCGGGCACTCGCATTGTTGCTGGCATTGACCGTTACGCTAGGTCCGACCGTGGTTCCCGCTTTCGCCGCTTCCTCTAAACCGGAGACAATCCGAAAAGCCGCAACCACGACAACACCGATTCAGTATTTGGTGGTGATCTTCCAGGAGAACGTGTCGTTCGATCATTACTTCGGAACCTATCCTGTCGCGAAGAATCCCAACGGAGAGAACAGGTTCAGGGCGCTTTCCACAACTCCGATAGTCAACGGGTTGACGAGCACACTTCTCACCAACAACCCAAATTTGAACCCTGCGAATGGCGCCGGCGCCTCCAATCC
>Ga0209006_10002549_pt1 | contig 16611 bp, 11 predicted proteins | sample JacPin_JW_Ref_O2_FD_188567 | JGI IMG/M metagenome (GOLD analysis project Ga0209006, IMG submission 188567) | Forest soil microbial communities from Algoma, Ontario, Canada - Jack Pine, Ontario site 1_JW_Ref_O2 (SPAdes) (version 2) | ecosystem: Environmental > Terrestrial > Soil > Boreal... | reverse complement strand
GTTCGGTTCGGTCGTGGCAGCAAGCCGTTTGGAAGCGGCGGCGACGGCGGAGAGAACGAAGGTGCGGATGTCAGATTTCATGGCGGTTTCTCCTTTATGGAGGCGGCCTTGATAACCGCCTTCACTGGAGAAAGCGGTTTGGCGCGGGAAAAGGGGCAACCAAATTGAAAACTATTTTCGAGTCTCGTGGCGTTCGATCGACACCATCGCCAACTGCCGCTGTAAGAAACGCTTCTCCGGTACGGTGCAATGGCATTCCAGCGCCGCCGAAAACGCCGCCTTTGCTTCATCCAGCCGTCCAAGAGCTGCCAGCACATGGCCCTGCGTTGCGGAAAGCAAATGATACTTGTGCAAGGCATTGTTCTCTGCAAGAGGCGTCAATGCAGCCAGAGCCGCCTCCGCGCCGTGCACCTTCATCACCACAACCGCGCGATTCAGCGCCACAACCGGTGAGTCCGTCATCTGCATGAGCTGGTCATAGTGCTCAAGGATGGAGCTCCAGTCGATCTCTGCTGAGCTTGCGGCGCTGGCATAGGTGGCCGCAATGGCAGCCTGAACATGCCATTCGGAGATCTGGTCTCCTGCGATGGAGCGGTCGAAGTAGGAAAATCCGAGTGCGATCAGACTATCGTCCCAAAGCTTCCGGTCCTGCTCCTCCAATAAAACCAGATCTCCTGTTGTGTTCGTCCGTGCGGGCAGGCGTGCCGCCTGCAATGCCATCAATGCAACCAGGGCATCCACGCGCGGAGCCCCCATTGAAGAAGAGGCAACCAGCCGCCCCAGCCGCAGAGCCTCCAGGCAGACATCGCTGCGGATAAGCTCTTCCCCGGAGTGTGCCGCGTACCCGCCGCTAAATAGCAGATAAATCACTTTGAGCACCGAGTTTAGTCTCCGCTCCAGATGCGGCTTGGAAGGCATAGCCAAAGTCAGATTTTGTTCGCGAATCAACCGTTTCGCTCTCACCAGACGTTGCGCAATCGTACTTGGATCCGAGAAGAATATGCGGGCGATCTCCTCCGTACTGAATCCTCCAACCAGCTTGAGGCTGAGCGCTACCTGCGCATCCGGAGCGAGCTTTGGATGGCAGCACATAAAGACCATCCGCAGTTCATCGTCACGCAAGCTTTGCTCTCGATCGAGATCCAATATGGGCTGTGCCCCGGTTTCAAGCGCAGCAACCAACGCATCGGCCTTGCTTCTGAAAACGGCTCCCCGTCGCACCGATGAGATCGCATAGTTATACGCGGTGCGAAAGAGCCACGCCTCAGGCTTTGCCGGAATGCCCTCGAACGGCCAGGCCTGCACCGCACGAAGCATAGCCTCCTGGGCAGCATCTTCAGCAAGTTGAAGATGTGCCGAACCAAGCAGCCCCGCCAGCCAGGCAACAATCCGTCCGGACTCTCGGCGGAATAGATGCTCCAGCAATACGGGGCTGCCTGACTCTTGCACCGAGAAACACTCCTACGTGTTGTAGACCATGACCTGGCGAATCTCAATGGTGCCGAGACCGATATGAGGAATGTCGCGAGAGAGCTTGACCGCTTCGTCAAAGTCGGCTGCTTCGATGGTGTAGAACCCGCCCATCACTTCTGCCGACTCGCTGAATGGACCTTCGGTCACACTCACGCCGTCACCCTTTGCCCGGATGACCCGACCGGTATCTCGAACCAGTCCCGCGCCGCCGACGACAAAGGGCTTGTTCCGCCAGGCGAGATATTTCTCGACCTTCTTCTGCATCTCTTCCGGACTCAATTTCTTCCAGGCTTCGCCGTCGCTGTGTAGCAAGAGCACATACTGTGGCATGATGATTCTCCTCTTCCCGTTTCGATAACATACATCTACGCCAATAACGAATATGCCTGGAAGAAATCGACAGACTTTTGGGTCAGCTTGCAGAAAAATCCCCTCAGTTGCTTACGTCGGTATGCCAAACGGGCGCACCTCGACCGGTGCCCGGCAAGCGACCACAGCCTTGCGCCCCCATGCAAGTGCATCATCCAAACTAGCGGCTTCCAGTACCCAAAAACCGCCTATGTGCTCATTGGTCTCCAGGTACGGTCCGTCGGTGATGAGCACCTTGCCGTTGGACTGCGCCCGTAGCGACCTCGCGCTGCTAGCGGGTAAGAGGCCGCCAACGAAAACCCTGACACCGGCAGCCACCATCTCTTCGTTGAGCGTGTCGATATCGCGGGCCATTGCTTCGTCCTCTGCGGACGGGTCATAGTCGTCGGGGTGGTGAATAGCAACCAAATACTGCGTCATGATTTCTCCTCTATCCTTTAACGGACTTCGGGCGGGCTGCTTGCCCTGCCTTCACGATATATAGTCGAACGGCCGGCTTGGAATTGGACAAAACCATCCAGGAAATTTCGCTTCTTCGCACTTAAGACATGGAAGGGCTACTCGGGAACAGCCGCCACCACCTTAAACCAGCGCGTGCGAACCCGCGTGAACGCCAGAGATGGCGGCCAGGAATGGGAACGTTGTTTCCGTTGACAGACGCTGGATCTTAGTGGAGTGCGGCGCGAATCACCAGGTTCAATCCAATCATCAGGACCGCCGATGCCGGAATCACCAGAAGGGCGTTCCGGAGTCTTTTGGGATCGCCACCCGCAATCGCGCCGATGAGTTGCGAACTCACCGCCAGGCCTATCCAGCCACAGGTAATGACAAACCCGATAGCCGTACCGGTCATGCGCGGAAAAGCGTCGCCGACGATAGCCAACGTGGTGGGAAAGACCGGAGCCATGGAAAGCCCGGCGAGAAAAACCAGCGCGAATGCCGCTGCAGGCTTTCTGGTACGGAGCATCAGGAATGTTGTGACCGCCATGGTAATAGATGCCGCCAGAAGGACGGTGATCGAGGACACGTGGACGAGAATCGGGGAGACGCCGACCCGGCCGATCAGCAGCCCCAGTGCGAAGCCCAGCGAAAGAATGTTCAGCGCACTTGATTCAGGAATACCCTGGGCAATCAGGTGCCGCGTCAGCCAGTTCCAGACGCCAACCTCGCAGGTGATGTACAGAAACAGGAAGAAACCCAAAAGAAAGAGCAGTGGACGCCCCAGGACCGGTCCGGCATCCGTCAGGATAAACCGCCCCGTGCCAGTGGGCGGCGGCATTTTGGTCACGGCCTGAATTCCGAACGTGATCACCGTTAGGAAGGCTACGGTGTAACACAGCCGAACCCAATTGCGCGCAAACAGATGGGCGGAGATGAACGGAGTAGCCAACCCACCCAGCCCAAAAAAAAGATTAACCATGTTCAGTGCGACCGCGCGATGGGTCTCGCCCACGTCGCTGATCAGCGCGTTGGCCCCGGTAACGACAATTCCCCCGCCGACTCCCAGAAAGAACAGGAGAAGAACAATACTGCGAAAGCCGCTTGAGCGCGGCAGGGCGAAGAGCGCGAAGGATATGAATGCCAGCCCAAGCATCAGACCGGCCTTCTTGCCCTCATTATCGAGAAGCGGTCCCACGGCAAGCGAGGCGATAATCAGCCCCAGCGCCTGCGCAAAGGCAATGATTCCATTCTGCCTGGGGGTTAGCTGGAAACGGTTCGAAAGGTCGGGAAGTATCGTACCCAGCATGGCGGCAATCATTCCGTAGATAAAGGTGGCGACGATAGCCGCAAAAATGAGCACGCTGTGAAAGTTCCTTTCTAAAGCCGGTTAAGAAACTGAACATCAAACCACCCGCGAATACGATGACGTCTGCGCGAGGCCTGCAGGAGGGTACGGCAAATCACCTGTCAGGATGGTAAATGGTCAAGCCTACCACAGCAATCGCCCGGGGACTCGCCCTCCCGCATGCATATACTCTTTTCAGTCGTTCTTAATGCGCGTTTGAATATTCTATTGAGGACTTATGGGCAAAGAGATGCTGGGAATTGGTATTGTGGGGAGCGGATTCATCACGCGGTTTCACCTTCAGTCGTTCGTGGCTGTGCGGGACGCCGAGATCCGCGGCATATGGAGTCCCAACAACAAACGTGCCGGCGACGCCACGGCGTTCGCACGGTCGCTCGATTTGGGCGATACCGTCGCCTACGCTTCGATTACTGAGATGGTTGCTGATCCGCGCATTGAAGCGATCTGGCTATTGGGACCAAACCACAAACGCATTGAAAACCTGGAGGAGATCATTGCGGCCGCGAAAAAGCGTGCCGTGCCGCTGAAAGGGATCGCCTGCGAAAAACCGCTGGCCCGCAACATCGCCGAGGCCAAGCGGATGCTGCAACTCGTAACCCAGGCAAAAATACCAACCGCCTACATGGAAGATCAGATCTTTGCGCCGCCCATTGAAGTAGGCCGTAATATTTTGTGGGCACGCGGCGCGGCCTCCGCTGGGCGCCCTTATCTCGCTCGTGCCGCCGAGGAGCACAGCGGCCCCCACAAGCCTTGGTTCTGGATGGGCGAGCTGCAGGGTGGTGGGGTACTGAACGACATGATGTGTCATTCCGTCCTGGTAGTAAGGCACCTGCTGACCAAGCCGGGCGCTCCCTATTCTTCCGTTCGTCCTGTGCGCATTACGGCTCACATCGCCAGTCTCAAGTGGTCTCGGCCGGAGTATGTGCGCCAGCTCCAGAAATCCATGGGGAAGGCGGTGAATTATGCCACCCATCCCTCCGAGGATTTTGCCTCCGCGACCATAGAATTTGAAACCGATAGCGGCACGATTGCGATCGGCGAGGTTACCACCTCCTGGAGCTTCGTTGGTGCGGGCTTAAGGCTCTCCGCGGAATTACTGGGGCCCGAATACTCAATGACCTGGAATTCACTCGACACCGGCCTGAAGGTCTTCATGAGTCGTGCGCTGCATGGAAGCGAGGGCGAGGACCTGGTCGAGAAACAGAATGCGGAAAGCGGACAAATGCCCGTACTGGCCGGCGAGCCCGCCGCCTACGGTTACGAAGCAGAGAACCGTCACTTTTCGCGTGCATTCCTGCACGGCACCAAGCCTGCCCTTACCTTCGAGGATGGGCTCGAGGTCGTCAACTTGCTAATGGCGGCCTACAAGAGCGCCGAACTGGGCCGAACCATCGCTTTACCGGCGCGCGGGTTGGAATCCTTCAAACCCCTCGTCGCTCAGGGCAAATGGAACCCGCGAAAATAAGGTACCTGCCTCGTCCAAAATCAACTACGTGGATGTAATCAAAAAATGCTCTCGCTGAAACCTCCTGCAACCACCTCGCTCTCGGGTATAAACCGCCGTGAATTTCTCAAGACGAGTTCTCTGGCCGCCGCTGCGTTTGCGTTTGGCGCGCCAGCTTTTGTGCGCGGACAGAATCTCAACAGCAAGTTGAACATTGCCTGTATCGGAATCGGTGGTAAAGGCCGGAGCGATACCGATGCCTGCGCCGGCGAGAACATTGTTGCCTTGTGCGACGTGGATTCTGGTTCACCGGCTTACCAGACGCAAACCAAAAAATATCCCAGCGCAAAGTTCTACAAAGACTTCCGCCAGATGCTGGACCAGATGGGCAGTCAGATCGATGCGGTGACGGTTTCGACTCCGGATCATATGCATGCCATCGTGGCGTCAGCGGCAATGAAGAGGAACAAAGCGGTGTTTTGTCAAAAACCGCTCACCCAGACAATCTATGAAGCGCGCTATTTGCGGAAAATGGCCAAGGAGAAAAAGCTCGTTACCCAGATGGGCAATCAGGGCAGCTCCGCGGACGGTCTGCGCCGCGCGGTCGAGACAATTCAAGACGGACTCATCGGACAGGTGCATGAAGTTCACGTCTGGACGAACCGCCCGGTCTGGCCGCAGGCGATGAACCGTCCGCTGGGAGAAGATCCGGTTCCAGCAACATTGGAGTGGGATACCTGGATTGGGCCGGCTCCGTTGCGGCCGTATAAGGCCAGTCCAAATCCACAGGATCGATATGGAATTTACGAGCCGTTCAACTGGCGCGGCTGGCAGGATTTCGGCACCGGCGCGCTGGGCGACATGGCATGCCACACGGTCAACATGCCGTTTCGCGCCTTGGATCTCGAGTACCCAACGGTTGTGGAAGCGATGCCTTTCGGCCGGATGAACAAGGAATCGTATCCTGTCGGTTCCAAAATTCGCTTCGACTTTCCCAAACGCAAGGGGCACGTTCCCGCGGAACATCCGCATCTTTTCCATCATTACAGAAAGATTGAGCACGACCCGGTGACACTGTGGTGGTATGACGGCGGCCAGCCTGATCCCACAGCCCGCGGCGGCCATGACCTGAGCAACAAGCCGCCGGTTGAAGTGACTGCAGACATCATCGCGCTGCTTGGCAAGGTTCCCGATAGCGGTTGTCTCCTGATTGGCGACGGGGGCAAGGTTTTTTCGCCTGACGATTATGGAACGAATTTTTTTGTGAAGCTGAAGGGCGATCAAAAGTTCCTCAACTACACCGAGCACCCGGCTATGGCGCAATATCCGGAGCGCCTCCCGCGCAACCATTACGGCAAAGAAGGCGCAAGCCCTGTTTTTGCCCATGCACAGGAATGGCTCGCTGCCGTCAGGGAAAACAAGCCGGAGATCTGCTACTCGCGTTTTGACATCGCTGCGCGCCTCACGGAGATCATGCTGCTGGGCTGCGTGTCATTGCGCGCGGGGCAGAAGATTGAGTGGGACGGACCGAAGATGGTTGCGAAAAACTGTCCTCAGGCTGCGCCATTTATACGACGGCAAGACCGTTCCGGCTGGGCTCTTTCCTGATGGAATATCTGCGGCAAAGCGGGGGACCTCACTCGTCGCCCGAATTTGCAGGGCTCACCGGTCGATCTTGAAGGTCCCGGTCGTCAGCGGCGGCTGATTGCGTCTACTGAGAACTCGCATCGCTGCGAACTGTATGCGACACGAGCACAAACTCGCAGTTGTCCGTTCCGGAGGAACAATGCAAGTTCCCGTCGCGGAACAAATGTGCTCGTGATCCGGGCGGTAGCGCATCGGGCATCTTCAATCGGTTGAGTTCCAGGCCGAGAGTACTCATCTCCGAAGATCCCTCCACCAGATGATTCTCTTTGAGGCCGTTGCCGGCAATCAATACCCAGAAACTGCCCGAGCCTTCTGTAGCAGTGGGCCTTAGTATGCGAAAGGTGCGCATATCCCGCAGACTTGTCGTCGCATCTTGCACCGTCCCGGTCGCTCCATCCCGCTGCAGCCGTTCAATGTTTTTCCTGATCGCAGCACATTCTTCGCCGTTGTTATCGGAGCCGGCACTCGCCAGGGCCATTTGACCGGCGGTAAGCGCCTCCGACTTCTTTTGCAAAGCTTCCAGTACTTGTGACAGATGGTCGCCAACGGCAACGTCGGCCCGGGTGAACCAGGCAGCACGGATGTAGGGTTCTGCTTCCGCCGGTTTGCCTTCCTGAAACAGGACCCAACCTAGCGTATCCCACGTGGCGGCAAGGAGATTCGTCTGACGAAAGTTCGTTTCCTGGGCCTGTTGCAGGGTTACCTGGCTTGAAGCAGTCTCCAGCATCTGGATGGCACGACGGCTGGCTGCTTCGGCCAGGGGTAATTCCAGCTTCATCTGTGCCAGCTGATAGGCCGCGCTGTTCAACGTGCCGGGGTCAGCCGATTTTGATAGTGTCTTGTCCATAGCCACTGCTTCCTTGTCGCGATGAGCTCGATGCAGGGCAGCCGCCAGCATGATCTCAATGGAAGGGTCGTTGGGGTGCGTCGCCATTGCGTTCTGCAGGGTTGTCAATGCCGCGGCATCGTCTCCCGAACGGGTTTGCGCCGCGGCCAGGGCGGTGAAGAGGATGGAATCATTTCGGTCCAGATACCGTCGCAGCAGTGCTTCCGCATCTGCATAACGCTTTTGAGAAACATAGAGGTATGCCAATTCTGTAACGATGCTGCTCTGGTCATCGCGGTGCTGGAAGAGCTCTGCTTCGTAATCACGGATTGCTTCATCAGGTTTGCCGTCATGGCTTGAAATAAACCCCAGCATGCTCCACAAGTACGGATACGCGGAGTCTTTTGACTTTATTTCGTTGAGCATGGCCCTCGCGGCGTCCCACTTTCCCTCGAGTTCCAGTTGGCGCGCTCCCTTTTTCATGGTCAGCAGCATGGCCCTCTGTACCGAGTCGTCGGGCGGGGCGTTGTTTGCAGAAGGAGGGGTCTTCGGTTCAGTGTCCTTCTCCGGTGTGATGGCAACGGTAGGCGGGGCAATCTCAGGCAAATTCATAGGGGGGCCGGTGAGCGAAATGTAGGTTTCGCCACTCTCCGCTCCGAGAGACTTGGTGTAGGCGTAATAATCCTTCCAATCTGCCTTGGGTACTTTCTTTTTCAGGATCACAACCTTGCGTTCGACGATGAGCTCGCCTTTATCGAGTCGGTAGGTCTGATCGAAGCTCGCGTACTCGCGTTTCACGTGGACCGCATCCGGCAGGTTCGCGCCATATCCTTCCGGCAGTTTGATGCGAGTGACCGCATCCAGCGTGCGCAGTGCACCTTGATCGATGTCGTGTTCCGGCGCCTTATCCTTGTCGATAAAGGTGATCTCGAGAACCGGAAACAGGGGCAGGATCCGGTGATTCTCCCAATCGGCATACGAAGGCCGGGTGTAGTCGTAACTCAGGTGTACTGGACCCGCTGGATCCTGCTGCTTTAGATCTGTGTTGCTCACTGTCCCTGCAAACCCCATCGCGCGGGAGACAGACTGCATCGCCTCATCCCACTGCGACGGCGCAGCGCTCTGCACCAGAAGGCGAAAGCCGAGCTCATTGTCTGAGCGCAATGTCATGTCCATATGGCTCTTGAGCAACCCATCCTTGTCCAGGCTGCCGGCCGCGTTGAAACGCTCGAAGTACGGGAATGGCGGATCAGCCAGGGTTCGCTCGAGACTCGCTGTAACGGCAGCGGGCACAACCAGGGACAGTTGGTCGCGAATGGGCTCGACCAGCACACGGAATGCCGCCGACCCGGGCGTCGTGTCCAGCCAGGTTCGGCCACCTGATAATTCGACCGTTGTGATGACATGGTTGAACAGAGCTGGCGAAGGTAAGTCAGGCACCGCTGTAATCCCCATGCCGATCAGGGCAGGCGCGGTGACGAAGCCGCGGGCGCGCAGCAGCGCTTCCAGTAAGGTGTCTTTATCTTTGCAATCGCCATACTGGTGATCCATTACCTCTTCCGCCGTGTGAGGCTGATAGCGGCCTACGCCGAAATCGATCCCAACGTAGTGGATACGCGTAGAAACAAAGTCATAAAGCACACGAACCTGTTCTTCAGGTGTTTTCGCATCCTTGGTCAGCTCATTTGCCCGGCCTACGATGGCGGGTGTGGGCGCGGAGCGGGGAAGCGCAAGACCGCGGTACCAGGTGCCCACTTCGGCCCAGCTGTGAAACGTCGTCCAGGCAACCGAGGGCAGCCTGCGGCCGTCTGCGTCCTCGTCCGGATCGTTGATCTTCTGCACTGCGCTCTGCGCAGACCCGGCCTTGGCGCTGCCGGTCGGGGTGAGTTGGGAAGCGCTCCACGAATAGGTGCGGACACCGTCATGCTGTTTGGGCGTCGTTGGATGGTTCGGATCCCACACCTGTACGTAGGCATTCACGGGCACTTCGAGGGTGAGGGTTTGCGAAAGAACGACTCCGGCATCTCTCAGGAAATGTTCCGCACCCCAGAACTGGTCCGGCACTTCCGCTTTGGTGCGCACGGTGTGTAACTGGTAATCAATCACGTCGCCGGCGGAGAGGGAACGGACCGGGAGCTGCTTTACTTTCAAGTCACTATAAAGCGGGGCAACGGTGGTTACTGGAGCGGGCATCTCCATCGCGTCCGCCACCGGTGTCTCGACCGTGGTTCCGTCCGCTTTGTGTACACGGAGGAAATCGATGTTGCCTGTTTCATAGGCCGAGGCAAAGCCTACCTGGATGACAGAAAACTGGCGAACGGCTCCCTCGGATTGCAAGCGAGCGGTCACGTGGAGGATGCGGTCGCCGGTACCGTCGGCGTGCATATGGATGGTGGTGTCGTAGTGCTCCCAGACCAACGCCTCGTCATGGTACTGGTCGAGGGCCGATTGGGCAAAACAACCACAAGAGAAAAAGGCAGCAAGAGAAACAAAAGCAAGCGGAAGACCGCGCATAGCTCAAAATGCTACACCAGAGACCGGGCTATGCGAACTTGCAAGAAAGAGGGGCTTGGTTACTTTCCAGGGACGAAAGGTGACTATAGATGGAATATGCAAGTGTAGCAATTTGCGGGACGAAGACCGGAAGGGACAGCATACCTACTGCAGCAAGCCTCGGTGATAAGCATAGTGCCCCTTATCCCGCGATAAGTCGACTTATCCCCATTATTGGTCGCGTGCGAGAAAAGTACTTGGGGCGGAAGCCGTGACCACCGGCGAAATGGAAAGCCAGGTCAGTCTGGATTACGCCTGCGGGCCGGGAACGCTGACCATCCAATTGACGCCGAATTTGTCTGTACACATCCCAAACAGGGGGGACCAGAAGGTGGGTGCGAGCGGCATCATCACACTGCCACCCTGACTCAGTGCAGCAAAGACCCGCTTTACCGTGTCTTCATCAGGATCGTCCACCGAGATGTTAAATCCGCCGAAGGGCTTGCCTCGTCCGGGAGGAGCGTCAGCTCCCATCAGGATGATGCTGCCCAACGGTAAGGCAGTGTGCATAACCAGGTTCTCTGAGCCTGCCGGGCGAGGCACTCCAGCGGGTGCATCGCCATATTTCATGGTCATCAATCGCTTGGCGCCGAAAACAGTCTCGTAGAACGTGAACGCTGCGTCACAGTCGCCAGTAAAGCCCAGATGCAGGTTCGTTTTCATCACATCTCTCCAGTTGTTACTTAGCGTTCTGACGGGTTAGCGGAGTCATTGCGTCTTGCTTCAGATCAGAGGACGGTTCGCAGGGCAACCTTCACACTCTCGCGCACTGCCCGAGCGGCAACGGCGACCGACTCACCCGCGGCCTTGGTATGGGCGAGTGCCGATCTGCGCCGTGTTCCCGGGTGCTCAAAGGCTTCGGTCTCGATCCCACCACCGAAAAGGGTATGCTCCTCTTCCATTCGATCGAGTGCCGCGTTCAGTTGGGCGACAACCAGCTCGGCCTCATCGGCGACGACAATCAGTTCAAGATTGACCTTCTTGTATAGCATCTGATCTCCAGCTTTCGATTGTATGCCTGATCGGCGCCGTTCACTTGAACGTGTAGATCAAACCAGCGCCCAGGCGCAGGTTGTTCTGCACATTTGTTGTGGCGTTGGGCATCTGGGTGCGCAGCCAATTGGCTTCGATAGCGCGCAGTGCAAGCCGGTTTTTCAGGTGAACGTTGACGCCCCCGCCGGCATACAGCGCTAAGCTGTCCGCGCTGTCGTTGGCGCCGCCTGCGGCAGGAAAGATGCTGTGCAAGCCGTTGGCCTCTCCCGCCAAAACCTGGCCGTAGACGGCGTAGCGGTCACCGAGCGACCAGGTGTACCGCGGCCCGAAGGTCGCCGTTACCAGGTCAAGTCCTATGCCCGGCGAGGAGCCGGTATTGGCAGTATGCAGCCCGGAAACGTCTGCCACGACACCCATCCCACGCCAAAACCGGCCGTGGATCTGGACGCTGCCGCCCTGCATCCAAAAGCTGTTGTTGCCAACCACATTCGACAGCAGCGGATTGTAGGCCAGCGCTATCTCGAGCGAGCCCTTGGTTTGTTTTGTCGAATCCTGATCCTGTCCCCAGGCTGCAAGGCCTGCCATCATGCAGGCTCCCACAAGGAGCACCTTTGCGCGAATCGAGATACGCATGTCGAGTACTCCTTCTTATTCCACGGTGAGCGTAACGTTGGTGGAGTGCGACAGTCTGCCCGAAGTGGCGATCACGGTCACGGTATAAGTCTTTGGCTGTTGTCCGAAGAAGCCATTCGAAGATCCACCGCAGCCGTTGAGAGTCGCCATTGCGCTCAGGCCAGCGATCATCAACATCAGTACCGAAAGCACCCGGCCGAGCCGCTTACCGGCGCGCCGCATTCCGCCCGCGAACGGCAGCAGCAGAAGTCCCCAAAAAACAGGGGGCAGGTGACGATTGGGAGCGTGCTTTTTGTCGAGGCTCGCCGTCACTTGCGGAAGTTGGATGGTCAAGATCACGTTGGTGAGTGAGGAACCAGCCGGCAGCAAATTCGGAGTGAGGGTTCCAGTTGCTCCGGGAGGCAGCCCGCTCAACGTCAAAGTGATAGGCGCCGGGAAGGTTGCACCGTTGGACGGCCCAAGAGCCAGCGTGTAGGTAGCGGTCCCTCCAGGAACCACCGTCCGCGAAGTTCCGCCGCCGCTGCCAGGGGAGCCGGAAATACTCAGGCTATAGTCCTGCACCAATTCAGCCAGCACAGAACTGGTGCCCGCGGCCGAGTTCGTGCTGCCGCTATATACAGCCGTAATGCTGTGCGTGGCTGCAGCCAGAGATGAAGTGGTATAAGACGCTACACCGTTCGATAGCGCGACCGTACCTAGGAGCGTCACTCCATCGAAGAAGCTCACAGACCCGGTCGGAGTACCGGAAGCGGATGTCACCGTTGCCGTTAATGTAACTGCAGTGGTGACCAGTGCCGGATTGGTGCCGGAGACTAAGCTCACCGACGCGGGTGTGATCTGGCCGACCGTCAATGGAATCGTGATTGGGGTGGAAGTGACGCCGTAGTTGACGTCGCCGCCATAGGTCACGCGGACCGTATAACTGCCACGAGCCAGCGTACTCGGAATGGGAATGGTGGCCGACGAGCTCGCCGCGCCTGCGGTCAAGACGGGCGACCCCGATGCGGCGACGGTGCCGGATGAATTGAGAATGCTGTAGCTGATGGTGCCGGTAGGCGCAGCAATCGTGTGATAGGGCCCGGTGACCGTGATCGCTACTGAGCCCGATTGTCCATAGGTCACTGCTACCGTTTGCGTCGGGCCGCTCACCGTCACCGCGGCTTTGCTCACGACCACGGTGACGGTTCCACTGCTGGCCGCATAGCTGCCGCTGACGCCGGCGTAGTTTGCCGACAGCGTGTGCGCGCCGATCCCGCTCAGCACAACACCGCTCAATGTCGCTGCACCGGAGTTCAGGCTCGCACTGCTTAACGTTGTGGTTGTTGTGCCCAGCGTATCGGTGAACGATACCGATCCTGTCGGATGGGTGCTGGTGTGGGCTTGATCGGCGACCGTTGCCGTAAGGCTGGCCGCTTGACCATTCGTCAGAGCGGTCGGAGCTACTGTCACTGTCGTCGAGGTCGCATCGGCACTGCTAAACGCTGTACCGCTGACAGCGACCTCCTGGGTGTTGCCGGGGACATTGAGCGCATTGTCGGTCACAGTGATGCCGGCGCTCAGGCTGCCCGCCGATTGCGGAGTAAACTCGACCGCCACGTCGCATGCCGTGCCGGCCAACAGAGAAGTAGAGGATGTGCATGGATTCTCGTCGCTGGAGGAGTTAGAGAAATCCGGTGTGTAGGAGGGATTGAGGGAAAAAACCAGGGGCTGATTTCCCAGGTTGGTCACAGTTGCTGTCTTGGGCGGACTGCTTGCCCCTGTCCCGGTGCTTGGAAACGTCAGCGCGCTTGCAGAAACATGGGAGAACAAAATGCGATTGTTGCCGGAGTCTGGTATGTACAGGTTCCCAAACGGATCCACCGCGATACCAAAGGGAGATCCCAACCTGGCCGGAGTGGGCAGACTGTTCAATGTCAACACTGAGGCCACGCCCGCCGTAGTGATTTCCACGATGCGGTTGTTGCCTCCATCGTTCACGTAGAGATTGCCCATGCCATCGGCAGTCACGCCTTGAGGCCGGCTGAAGGTAACCCCGGTTGGCGTCAGCAGCGATGCCGCGCCCGCTGCCGTCACCTTGATGACGCGGCTGGGATCGGCGGCGTACCCGTCGGGGATATAGATGTTACCCATCGAGTCCACTGCCACCCCGGTAATGCCGAGCGAAGTGGTGGTGTACCCTGTCGTCGCGATGACCGTCCCAACGCCCTTGGAAGTCGTTCCCGCCACTAAGAGGCACGAAACTTCGACCACACGGCCGTTGGTGTAATCAGAAATGTACAGATTGCCTGCGGCGTCGAAAGCCAGCCCCGTAGGGTGGCCCAATGCAGTGGCCAGGCCACTAATAGTCAATGCGGAGGCGACACCCCCCGGCGTTATCACGACAATGCGATTGTTCAAGTGGTCGCTGATGAACAGATTGCCGGCGCCATCCAGAGCCACGCCGTCGACTTCCTGACCGAAGGTCAAACCGCTGGGGGAGACCACGGATGCAGTGCCTCCTCCAGCGGGAATCATCACCACGTTGCCTCCGTCATTGGCGTCATAGATGTTTCCCGCACCATCCAGAGCAATTTGGAAAGGAAAATTCAGGGGCACGTCGCCGGTGCTTACTGCCGTTCCGGCATTCGGAGCTAACGCCGCTACCGGAGCATCGCCGAAGCCATACAGTGGAATCGTAATGACCGGGTTGTTGTTTTCGTCATAAAGCACCAACGCGCCGCGTCGCAGACCGGGCGCCGTCGGCAGAAACCGGACCTGGATGAAGCAGCCCAGGTAATTACTCGTGCTGCTGCAGGTCCTGTTGCCGCCTGCCACCACGCTGAAATCCTGATTCTCCGCGCCGGAGGTGAACACCTTGAATGGCGTCGTTGCACTGAAATTGACCTCCGGGAAAAAGGGCAGCGACAGCGTCACTCCCGTGGCCTCACCGAGCTGGACATGACCAAATCCAACAGCCGATCCATTCAACGACGATGCATATCGCACCGGCGAGTCTGAGGACCAATTGGTTGCTCGATCGACAATCAAGACCCGGTCGTGACCAGCAGCGGCACCACTATCTGCAACGTAAACTGTTCCGAAAACGTCCAGCGCAACCCCGAGGGGTCCACTGAGCGAAAAGTTCCCCATGTAGAGGGAAGAAAAAAACAGCCAGGTGCCGGCGCCCGATGTGTCGACCTCGGCGATGTTATTACTGCCTGTGGACGCAATGTAGAGGTTCCCGATACGGTCTACGGCAACGCCGCTCGGAGCACTCAGCTCGGGGACTAACTCGCCGGTGTTGACAACTGTACCGGCTGTACCTCCCGCGGCAACCTTTACCACGCGATTGTTCGCCGAATCGGCGATGTAGAGATTCCCCGCCGTATCCACTGTCAGGCCGATGGGAGTGTTGAGCGTGGCCGGGTTGGGTAGACCTGTAATTGCCAGGACCGACGCAGCGCCACCGGAGGTCACTTCCACCATCCGATTGTTGCCCGTATCCGCAATAAAGATATCCCCGGCCTGATCGAGCGCGACGCCTTTTGGAGAGCTCAATATCACGGCGCCCGTACTGATCACCGAGCCTGCTCCGGAGGAGGTTACTTTTACGACGCGGCTATTGGACACGTCGGCGTCCGTTATATAGAGATTTCCCGAGCCGTCGATCGCGATTCCCGTCGGAGACACCAACGCCGGGCTCAAACCGCTGATGGTGAGCACCGACGCGGTGCCGTACGCATCCACTTCCACAATCTGGTGGTTCCCCGTGTCCGCGATGAACACATCGCCCGCCGGGTCCACAACCATGGCGGAAGGGGAATTGAATGCGATGCTGTCCCCGGTGTTCAGTGTTCGCACCAAACCACCAAACATCCAGCTGGCCTCTCTTGCGTGTGCAGGTTGCACGACGGAGAGCAGCACAGACAAAACAAGAACAGCCTTCAGCCGGCGAGACCCTCGAGCAAAAACCATGAAATTACCTCCGTCGTAGACGAATCAACTTTGCAGGCGGACACAGGAACTCATGTGCCGGTGGTTCGTAACGGTGTGAAGTTTGAATCGAACGTGAGCAAAGACATTTCAAGCGTGATCAGCAGATCCCTTGGCAAAGTAGACAAGATAGATTTTGGAAAACACCTGCATGGCCCAGTTACAAGAGAAGTGCCATAGCCCACAGCAATCCTCGGCGGGATCATCGGCAATCGGAGGGAGAACTTCAGCATTCGAGATTGTTCAAATCCTTCCTGTTAAAAATTGCTGCTGAAATGGTGAGGCGTGAATATCCCAGAATGGTCCTCCTCTTTTTTCCCTAACCCTGCAACCGCCGTTCTTGGTAGCCGTCCGTATAAGTGTTCACGGCTTCCGTGACAAATCGTTACAATGCGTTACGCAATGAGGCCGCACATGGCCGCACGATGAGTTCTCCTGAAAGTGCCCGGAGGAAAAACGATGACTAAATATTGGTTAGCGGGGATGGCCGTCTCATGCGCCCTGGTAGTTGCGTCGATCAGTGCCGTAGACTCCGCCGCCAAATCCCCGCCGCCCTCAACGGAGACTGCCCAGATCGTCCAGGCCGCAAGCAGCTTTCTCGCGACCCTCGACGCGAAACAGCGTCAGAGTGTTCTGTATGCCTTCGACAATGAGCAGCAGCGGGCACGGTGGTCGAACCTTCCCACCGGGTTCACCCCTCGTGGCGGTATCAGCCTCAGGCAGATGACGCCCGCGCAACGCTCGGCTGCAATGAACCTGCTCGCCGTGGCTCTCAGCAAACGGGGCTATGAGAAGGTCCAGCAGATCATGGAGGGCGACGAGGTCAACAAGAAGACCGACACCGGGCCACCGGGCGCGGGCAATCGCGGCAACCGCCCGCCACGTGGAAACGGT
>Ga0209006_10002548_pt1 | contig 16623 bp, 32 predicted proteins | sample JacPin_JW_Ref_O2_FD_188567 | JGI IMG/M metagenome (GOLD analysis project Ga0209006, IMG submission 188567) | Forest soil microbial communities from Algoma, Ontario, Canada - Jack Pine, Ontario site 1_JW_Ref_O2 (SPAdes) (version 2) | ecosystem: Environmental > Terrestrial > Soil > Boreal... | reverse complement strand
CCCCAACTAGTGAGGCTTTCAAAGGTTTTTGTAGAGGTTGACTGCAACTACGAATGGCACCTTATGAACACAAAGATACGCATAATTTCTAAATGAGCTGTGTTTTGCAATGGATATTTATATATATTTTCGCACTAGACTGCACGGAGAAACGAATGAAAAAAATAAACACTGTAGAAAAATTACTAGCCCAAATTAAAGATACTGAAGGCTTTTGGATCATTGGGAAAGCTACCGGTACATATCATCTCCTGGGGGCACCTGAAGAATTATATATCTGCAGACAGTTTAATAACCAATATGCTGCAGGCCGTATCATTCCGATCACTCACAAGCTGTTTAAGCAACTGAAGTCCTCTACCTATCACCCGCAAGTGTATTACGCTTTAAATATATTAGATCTTACAAGGAAACAAAATCAGCAAAGGATCCCTCATACCGGCAACGGGTGAGGGATCCTTCTTTGGGGGGTTACCTTAGATTACCCTGCTCAACAATCTACAGTATTAAGTTCTTTGACTGTGCATAGATAGAATATACCAAGTGCTTGCTCTGGCGTACCCCCGATACAACAAGCGACTGACGTGTAATAACCGGTACCTATTCTATTCCATTCTGCAACGAATGGCTGAGTGATCAGTATACCCGCAACATTATCTGTAAAGGATAATAGAAAAGAGGCTAAGGGCCGAAGGAGCGGGAAACATACAGCAAGAGAGCTACAACTGGGCGTAAGGCGTAAACACCCTTACGTTGCTTAACCGCAAACCTGACTGACACCCCTAACGAGGGGTTGTCAGGAGTAAGGCGGGGATCAGAACCCCTTCTCCACAGGAATAAGGGGGTGAAAAAATCCCCGCATACACAGGTATAAGGGGGGTGTCTAAAGGCATTACTCATACGCGCGTATAGGAGTAGCGTGAAAGGAGGGTAAAAAGGGTGTGGTTATTTTTACTTACCTTTGTATTATGGCATTCACAGTAAAAGACACAGATACAACGTATGATCTGATTCCGGTGCAACGTTTACAATGCTCCCGGTGCAAAGAACCTATTCCGATTAATGTGCACTATATGCTGTCTTATGAGGAAAGCACTGGCCTTTCCCGGGTGTATTGCATGAAGTGCATTGAAGAAAGTACTACTGAAGAATAACTATTTTACAATGTAAATATTCACTGAAGCATGGCCTGCAGGTATGCCAAAGTAAGTCTTATCCTTAGTGAACTTCTGATCCAGGTACTGGCGGTATGTGCATTGATAAGCCGGGTAATACTTCTTCTTATGTAGTATGGTATCACAGAACTTACTTACGCCGGTGCTATCCGTGAATACATGGCGCTCGTTATGTTCGCCCTGGTAAGTGAAGCGCTGCAGGCTCTCTATATGTGCAAGCCCTGCCGGTAAGCGTGGTTCTTTCTTCTTTGGCAGATTTTTTGTTGGTTTGCTTTTCTTCCTGGACTGCTTTATGATGTACATAGGAGTACCTGCTCTCAGTCGCTGCAGTTCGGCTATTGTGATCTCATCTTCTTCATCTTTCCAATGTCCCGGAGATCCATATATCCATACTCGCTTTATCATTTCTTCAGGTCTGGCCGTAAAACAATTCTTTCGTTTTGCATCTCTGGCCACAATGAAGGATCCATCTTTAAACTTCTTAACTAACTCCCCTCTGTTCTGCTCTGCACGCTCTTTACAGATAATGTTATCTCCTACTTTGAATCTTACTTTCTTTTCTTCAGGGAGTGGAAGCTGTAGCTTCTTCTTAAATAAACTTTTCTTTTTCTCTGCTATAGTGATATCCTGGAAAACTTTCTTTGCCAATGCTAAGGTAGGCTGCTTCACCGGTTGCGCTGAGATCTGATCATACATTAACTTAACGGCCTGCTCCACTACATCAGCATCGCTCTTGTATTGCGTATTGCTACTGATAAAGGTAATGTAGATCTTGGTGGTGCTGGTTGCTCTACAGTGTACGATCTTGTCTCTTGCACCTGAGGCATCTTTATTCTTAGCTCCTTTTGTTCTCATGTGTTATTTTGTTAATACAAATATAACACAAAAGGAATAATCAGTTATGTATGATCAGGTTCGTTATGTTATTCGTAATAGTGTTGCTTGCACTTGCATTCCCCCAGGTAACTTGCACATCTATCTTCTCATTTGCGTTGGTTGCTTGCGTAACTGTAGATCCACCATTATTTAAATCGAATGTAGTGATCGTCGATAGTCCTGAAGTAACACTGGTAGTTACATCTCCCCTACCCGATACTACGAAGGTCCCTGTCGTTCCGGACACGCCCTGAAGCGTAATATAGATATCAATATTATAAGCTGCATTACTTAGCGATACCAGGCCACCTGTACTTATTACATCGCTTGCGAATGTAGTGCCACCGTACAATAAAGTAAACGTAATACCATTAAGAGTAGCAGCTGTACTTATAATCCCTGCAAGGTGAACGTGGAAGGTTCTGCCGGCAGCGTTATTAGTATTATAGCCCGATAAAATAGTCATGCTTCCCGCACCTGCGCCAACAATGCTTGTAGGTGCTGTACTATTGGCAACGGTTACAGATGTAGTTTGCGTAAAGCCTGTTAAAGCTAATGTAGTAAACTGGCTCGTCATGGGAGAGAAGCCAAGGTTCTGTCCGGTGCTGTACCACAAAGATCCGAATAATGGAGTAGTAGGAGTAATTCCACCGGAGAATCTTATTGGTACTAATACAGAAGAACCAGCTGCAATAGTCAATAGTGCTGATGATGATGGGCCGGTTCCAATTCCAAGAGTTGTTGGGATTTGCACACGACTATTAGTATCTATAATTATATAATCTGTCCACGTTGGACTTCCGCCCCTTCTATTAGCGAAGTGTTGTTCAATCGGTGGGCGTTGTGTGGCTTTCTTAACTATGCCATACATCATAGACATAGGAACCCATGTAGAAGTATTACGTGGCCACCATTGCGGCCCGGCAATAGTATCGCCCGCCAAACTTGAGCTTGGTATCTTGCTCGTTCCATTTTCCGCACTAAATGAAATGCCACTATTCGCAATACCTGTACCACTACTGCTTTGGTTTACGTCCATTTGTTCGTTAACTAAGTTAATAGCATCCGTACCCGTTGTATCTGCATTGCCTGTAATTGATAGACGTTGGAATGCTCGAGAGTAATAAAACTTATTACTGTCCTGGGCGATCGTTGCCCGGGGATATTCAAATAAAACAGAGCCGTTGGCAAAATTTGGCTGAGGCCCTGTAGATCCGGTTACACCGGTAGAACCTGTAGGGCCAGTAGTTCCTGCAACACCCGTAGGGCCTGTTACACCGGTAGCGCCATTTGTTCCTGCAGTACCGGTAGCGCCTGTTAATCCGGTTGGCCCAGTAGATCCAGTTACGCCAGCAGTTCCGGTTGCACCTGCAGAACCAGTAGGGCCAGTTACACCCGTCGATCCTGCACTACCTGTCGCCCCGGTAGGCCCGGTAGCGCCAGCTGATCCTGTGGGGCCCGTTGGCCCGGTGGGGCCACTCGAAGAACATCTGTTCAGCTCAGCCTGGTATTTGTAATATGCCCAGCGTGCCTGGTAGTTCTGATTGTATGCAAGTGTTTGTCCGGCTTGCGGTGGAAACAATGTATCTACTGCAGATCCGCAAGTATATATCCCCAGGGCACTATCAATCTGGTAAATGGTATATTCTGCCAGGCTCATATAGTTTGCATAATATATGGCGCTCTGTGCGGGGAGAGGGTGGGGGAGGATGGGGATCTGTGCTTTCGGTTTACAACCAAACATGCATACCAGGGCGAAAAGGAATATTAATTTTCTCATGTGAATAATGTATAATTCAGTTTTATATTTATAATTCCGGTAAGTACCGGGTTAACTTGAAAAGTAAGATAGACCGGTGCAGTGAAGCTAGCAATCCCCGTGCCCTGCAGCATTTCATTGTACTGGCCCGCATTAAGTATTATAGGCGTACCGCTGTCGAATATTGCAGCCGGTGCAATTAATGATCCTACCTGCACCTGAGTAGTTGTTGTTGTTTTTAATACCAGGATCCACAGCTGCTCTATACTTGCCTTTCGCAATTCAACACCAGTGTACATCGGTACGTTGACTACTCCATTCTTCAGCTTAGCATTAAATGTATAATTGAAGCTCTGCGTAAGGTTATATGCAATTACAAAGCTCATGGCGTTCGTTAATTACTGAGCAATAACATAACCTATGTACATTGTGAATGATCCTGCATTGATTTGTGGAGTTCCTAAGTCAATGAATACTTTACCATCTGCAGGCCATGGCGTTTGTATGCCTCCAGCTATGAATCCCTCTACTACTTCTACCGGTTGGCCCACACTATTAGTAAAGCTGAAACCGAATGCATTATTACCGGCGCTATCCTGGATGAATATATTTGTACTACCAATTCCAGTTGGGCTTGTAAGTGCTTTAGTGACATTGATGTTTACCAGTGTAATTATAGCTCCACCCGGTATATTGATCGGAGTAAGGCCGGTAACATCTCCCGGGACATTAACTACTATAGATTGCCAAAGCAGATTGGTGATCAGTGTTTTCATTGCCCCATGGTTTGAAGTTGTTGAATAAGCGCTACCAGCTTGCTTGCATAGTTCACATCAGCTCCACCATATCCACCTGCAGCTACTGCAGTAGCGAATGTAGCAGGATCAGTTGTGGTGAATGCATTATCGTAATTGCTATTCGCCCTCAGGTAGTTTCCGAAGTCTATTGCGCTATCGGTCATACTTGCATATTTCCTGAAGGGTTGCCCGCTTACCATGAATGTAGGGCCTGTCCAGCTGGAATCAGCTTCTATACCGAAATAATTATTTCCCTGAACAGCCAGGGCGCTGCTGCCCCACCCACTCTCCAGAGCAGCTACTGCTTCTACTACCAGGTGAGGAACTTGCACGGCAGTTTCTACAGCTGTAGCATCTGCTGAAATAAGATTAACGAATTGCGTGGGTGTAAGTGTTCCGGTATTAGTTGCCGGAGAAGAATTACTGATATTGTTTGCAGGAGCGCTGGATGTATTGCCCTTAGGCCACAGCCACCAGGCTAAGCCAATAATTAAAGCAGTGCCCAGAATATTGTCTTTCTTTGCCATGCTCCATTATTCAGGCATAATAGTATATTCTAAATAAAAAATGCCTCTGCCTGCAGTATAAGGTTGCCCGGTGATCTGAAACTGCACCTGTTGCGCCACATTGCTTATATACGCTGTGGTTATTAGGTTCAACGATATATCAGCTTCAGCTACTTTTCCATTCAGCAACGTAATTGCATTCATGGTAACACCATTTACTATAATGTTTATTCCACCCCCACCGGCACTTGCCCAGGCAGTTGAAGTCTTTAAACGTAATGCAGTAATAGATGCATTGGCCGGTAACATGATAGGAGTATTAACGGGGGCAGCATTCACCGCTCCCCCGTCTTTACCAACATCATACAGGAATCCTGTAATTAAATTTGACAGTACTACCGCATTCATTCTACAATGCAGGGCTAATCACATCGTATTCGAATACCACATAGAACTTACCTGCAGTAAGTGCAGCGCCTGCAATTACCAGGCTCACTTGTCCGCCTGCAGTTACTATGCCTGAGGTAGCATTATTAGCAGTTGTGGCCACTACATCATTCAAGCCATTTGAAAGGCCCACGGTAGGGATATCTGCTTTACCGGTTGCACCGGTTGTAAGCAAGCTCGTTCCGCCTGCGGTCATATTAATTGTAGCAGCGCCACCGCTGGTAACGGTTGCCAGGGTATCTACCCTGGTACGCACATAAGCGCCTGCAGGAAGAATAACCGGAGTAACTAATGTGCCTACAGCTCCGCCATCTACTGAGAAATCGTACAGGAAAGACTGTTTAAATGTATCTACCCTTTGTAATGGGTTAACTAAATTTGCCATGATATAATGGAATTAAAAGATTAGTATTAAATAGTCCCCTGGCTATATTCTATATGCATAGCTAAAGAGCCACCGGTAAGTGCAGCGCCGCTTATAACCATCACCACTTCATAGCCGGTATATAGCTTCAGCGGATTAGCGTTGAAGTCGTTACCCGGGCGTGCAACAAAGTTACCCAGCTGATCCAATGTATTGTAATATGCAAAGCCCTGTGCCGGTGCAAGCGCTGTGCTGAATGTTACCGGTGCAGCCACACCTATCTGCCTTAGTCCAAAGCTGATAATGGCTGAGCCACCGCTGGTAAAGGCTGTAAGCGCTGCTATTACAACACGGCTTATAATTCCATTTTGCGGAAATGTTCCGCCCAGGCCTATAGTGCCTACTGCACCTGTGCTAGGATCAATTACAAAGTCGTAATCTACTCCCAAGTTCAATCTTCCTACTGCTATTCTTCCCATGACATTTTTTTATTTAAACCGGTTAATATTTTATTCTGCCTGTTTACGTTTAGGCTTGGAATCGTTACGCCTGAAGTGGCTTGCGCCATGTTCGTGGTGTTCCTTTACTTTCTTTGCAGCTTTCTCTGCAGCCAGTTCTGAATTAGTAATAAGATCCTGATCTATTTCTTCTACTTCTTCAGTTTTGTGTTTTCCCTTTTCTTTATTCATTGTTTTTTTTAATTAAACTATTTTTTATTGAATTCGAATAGCACAAACAGAACTGCTCCGATTGCAAGCCATCCGGTTACTCCTAGTGCCTGGGAGGCTGCTTTAACTGCACCTCCTGCAAATCCCCCAACCGCTCCGCCTATAACCTGTCCAAATGCAGTCAATGTGCTTTGTAAGGAAGGATTAGCTGCTGCAGCCTGGGTTAGCAATGTCTGCTGAGCTTGTATCTGTGCTGCAGTCATGCAATTCTGTATATCAGATAACTGAACCCATCCGTATGCCACTGTCTGCTGAAGCTCCAGCATATTTACCAATTCCGTTAAAATTGATGTGCTGTCCTGGATAGTATCACTTGTTACAGCTATCCATCCGGTTCTGCCGGTGCCACCTAAATATACCACGCTTCCTATTACTTGTCCCGGAGGAATGGTAGTGATCATGCTCGAGGTCGGATCACTATCCTGGTATATCACAACATTTGAAGATCCATTATTGGCCAATGTCATTCCGATAGCGATAGATTGTCCACCTACGCTATATCCTGCATCGCCTATGGGTCTTGCAACGTGCATCTTATCCTACCAACTTATTATGTACATCAGCGAATGATCCACCGGTATTTATCCTGCCTGAAGGGCCACGTACCCGGCTATGGCTCTTGCGCCTTTTCTTTCCGCTTATACGCTTGTACACTGCTCTGGGCTTTAGAAATTTCTTACGGGTAGTATACATAGGGTAGGAGCTGGGCCCGCTTACACGCCTCCTGCTTTTTCTGCGCTTCTTACGCCTGCCTACTATTATAGCGTGCTTTACCTTTATCTTCCTGCGCTTCTTAGGGCCTGAGGTGCGGTGTGCCTTCCTTTTTTTAGTGCGTTTTCTTCCTACACCGCTTTTCTTTTTTTTCTTTCCAAGCCTGTATCTGCGTAGTCCTGCAGGCTCTTTACCTTTTTTTGCCATGTGTTATGAATTAGGGATTAAGGCCATTAATGTATCTACCAGCTGAGGCTTGGTTGTTAATTCATTCATCAGCTTCAGCATTTCAGCAGGCCGCTGCTGTAGCAGGGCCATAAAATTAATTATAGGCTCAGGGTACGTGTTTACAAGGGTTAGCAATACAGTAGCATTATTTATGCTGATCTTTTTATCGAGCATGGCAAGCTGTACCTGGAATGCTTGTACCTGTTCCGGTGTAACAGCTGTATTGGCTCCTTCCATAGTCATTTTTGCAGTTCCGTTATTTCCAATGCCAGCGCCTGCAGCTGCTGCCGGTGCATTGGCCATTTTTATTAAAGGCAGAATTTCTTTAGCTGCACCTATAAGTTCCTGCATATCGCTTTTCTCGGGCTTCTTATTCTTCAGCTCATTGATCTGATCCTGGAAACTTTTCATTTTCAATTCTCCGATCGTATTCTGCAGTGCAGCTCTCTCAGCTGCATTCTCTTTCATTAATGCAATTACTTCACTGAAACCTACGCCATTTACCACAGACCCTGCTACCGGTAAGCCTGAAGTTGCAGCCGTTGCATCGAACCTGACTAAATAAGTATGTGCACTACGCTCCTGGGTGCCGGCTTCTGTTTTAGCGCCAAATATTCTCAGCTTCACATATGCACTGATCAGATCGCTCATTGCTTTGAACTGATCAATAGCATTAAGTGTAGATGTGCCTTTTATCTCAGTGATCTTATACCCGTTCATATCCTGAACACGCATAAACTTATCACCGTTCAGCTCGAATAATCTATAAAACTGATCTGTATTAAGCTCAGCCATTGTGTCCCTTATTTTTATGGTTGAGGAACTGGTACTCTACAATAAATGTAACAGTAGCATCGGAGCATACTACATTAATCTCGGAGCTATCGTTATAGAAAAATGAAAAATATTGCTTGTTGTTGTAACTGCCCTGGTTTCTCTGCCTCAATATAACCTGGCCACTATTCATTTCAGTAAATACCGGTGTTATGGTTCCTGCCCCTGCAGTGCTTTCCCATTGTATGCTATGAATGAGTATAGATACGCAACCTTGCGGCTTCAGATCTTTAAATGCAGCATTTACATTCGTATCGGTATTTACTTTGCTAAGCGCATAGTAGATAGGGCTGAAGTTTGCCTCAGGATAAATTCGCTTTATATATTCGTAGCATCCCTGGAACATTACGATTGATTTGGCGCAACCGCTGCAGGCACAACAGGCACACTAGTTTCACTTTGTGGTACCGGTGTATGCTTCACGTACATTGCCGGTACTTTTTGCAAACTATTACCTTCTTCACCCAGCGGAGGCATATTGTACTGAGATTTTGGAATGTAGTAAAGATTGATCCATACTTCAGGGCCTGAAGCCACACCGCCGGTAGCGCCACCTATAAGGGTAGGGTTACTTATGGTACTTGTGTTTAAATCAAATGCCCAATATGGAATATTTACTTTCCTGTAAATTTCATTCTGCACAATAGGCGAACCTGCATATACATTCAGTAAATCATCGAGGCGCAATGCAGGTATATAATTCTTCCCACCGGTAATAACATTCAGGTAAAGCTGTGTAGCCTGGGTAGTAGTGATCAACTGAATATTACTAGGATCTACACTATCAGCATATACGCTAAGGCCGAATATCAGGCCTATGTCTGTCTGCAGTGTTCCACCCAGTATCTGATCATTGGATCCATCGAGGCGTAATTTTATCCTGGACTTCTTCCAGAATATTCCGTTATGTAAAAAATACAAACTTTCTTCCATTGTACAAGTATAAAGAGGTTGCCGGGGAATACCCAGGCAACCTCAAAGATTAATGATCTACTGAATAGAAGGAGCAGGGCCACCTGAAGCCTGACCGTAAGCGATGAACCAGGTACATTGTAAGAATGCATTGCTGGTTACATCTACCAGGGCAGAAGGGTTCGCTAAACATTTAATGTTAAATGATAACACGCCCAGCTTACCGCTGAATAAACGGATAGGATTGATAAGCACACAGCCATCATATTTATCTATGGCCAATGGCGATCCATCCGGTACCTGCCTGAAATCATTAATATCCAGGTTGGTCATTTGGTTTTCGCTTTCCACTGCTAAGCTGCCGGTAGCCTGGTAAATAAAGTCGTCGCTAAGGGTATTACCAAAAGTCTGATACCTTCTGGTCATGGTGTTTGCACCATAACCGATCCTCAGGCGAATAGCATAAACTGCAGCAACGTTGTTTGTAGCCAGATTAATATTACCCAGCGTTGCTGAAGCAGGCGGAGCCAATTGAGACGCAAATACAAACTCGTAATTATTCTGGGCCACGTATGGCAGCTCTTGCTGCAATACTGCAGGCATAGTAGTTAAGCGGCTGGCAGTCATAAACTGGTTAGGCTTATAATAGCCCAGCATATTAGGCTGCAGCAGGTATGCATACGAAGGATACTGCTGTGCCCAGTAAGCGCCTTGCTGTGCGCCCTCATCACCAGAGTTACATGCCATGAATGGAGCCTGAAGCAACTGAATTGCCAAACGCTCACTGTCCCTTATTGCCGAAAGATTGTATTTCATTATTTACTTTTTAGAGGTTGATTTATATTTTGTTAATACATTTATATTACATGCTGAAGCCTACGCCTGCCTGGTATGTTCCCGGTATGCCATACGCCATTGGTAGATCAGCTACCGGTAAAGACTTAGCGCCTACACCTGCACCATATTTACTGGGTATACCCAAGCCCATTGCAGCTTGCCTCAGTTTCTGATCCAGCTCCTGTTCTGCAGGGCCCATAATAGCCCAGTTAGCGCCTGGTGTTGCACCGCCAAAGTTCTGACGAGCTTCTTCCAGCAGGCCCCATACACATAAGCCTATCAGCGCCAGTTTAGCATATTCATTCTCTATCATGGTGCTGCCCCATGCTGCACCGGCAGCTACAATACCGCCCCAGTGCATATACTGAAATGTGTTAACGAAAGTAGGATCGGCTGCAATGTTCGTTGCGAACAATGTATTACGATCAATCCACTTAGCGCCTGCAATAGCGCCACCTGTCATCCACGCACCCTCTATAAGGGTATTGAATGTCTTTTCAGTATCAATGTTTAAACCGATTCCTTTGCCCATTTGGTTTGATTTTAAATTTATAAATTATCGATGCTCCTATTAAGCCTATGCCTAGTAGTATTGTGCCTATTACGTTAGCAGGTATTGAATGAATAATATTAGGTAATACTATTCCCAGGAATATACATTTAAAAAGCCAGCCTCCGGGAGAACCGGCTAAGCTGCCGTGTGTTGTTCCGGTTGGGCCAGGATTATTAGAATTACCCGGAGTGGTATTAGTTGGTAGTGGGGTAGGGGTAGAAGAGCTGCTGCCACCGGTTACTGCATTGGTTACTGCGTTCACCACTGCACTGCTTACCGAAGGAGGTATGCCCAGCGCAGAGGCCCCTGCGGTTATAACGGCTGATACTGCAGTCTGGATCCATTTATTATTCTGGGTAGCCGGTGATCCTATTCTATTTATAATTCCATTTATGAAAGCAACCATCTGATCGGGGTTGCTATTCCGCTGCGGATTATTATCTTCCATTACCTGTATGTCACCTCCGTAGCCGGCGCTATCCAGCCCTTGTATCCACGTATTTAAGGCCTGTGTAGTACCCGGGCCCTGTGCAACCCAGTATAATACAGCTGCGGGTGTATCGGTGTATGATCCCCATGGTGTGACAAATGTCATTTTGCCACCGCTGGTAGTATATGATGCAGGTGTATATGAAGGAGCACTTGATGAGCCACGCACAGGCTTATGCGGCCTTGGGTGTGCCGGTGCATCCCACACTATAGCGGCCCCTGTACCTTTGCCCCGGTGCAGAGTATGTATATTTCCGCTTACTTTTAAATTGGCGCTGGTAATAGTAGCATCCTTAGGGCTTTGTCCTTTGCCATGCGGCATTGGCACTTTATAGCCTGCTTTTAGTAATGTACCCCAGGCAGTCCTGAATGTAGTATCTGAAGCCTGGCTGTATGTTATTGTATTAATGCCGGCGCTGCCTGGCGCAACCAAAGAAGCAGCTGAGCTTGAACCCATGGGCCAGCCATACCATCCGCCAGGGCCTTGTCCTTTTTGCCACAATAACATATACATATTATATAGCTGCTGAGTTGGGGTAGGGGTAATGCCTGCACCTACTCCGCTATACTGAGTATCTATATTGCCAATGGTTGCACCACCCGGTACATACGTAGGTGGTAGCTGGCTGCCTAACAAAACAAGCTCTTTAATATCTGCAGGTGCTCCCCCGTATTTCTGCCATATATCATTAATGGCATTGGGGTTTTTAGAAAGTGCAGCAAGCATTTGAGTGGCTATGCCATTAATATTATTATGTATAGCGCTTAAGAACATACCTCTTGCTATAGCGGTAACATCGGTACCGGTACCTGAGGAGCTGCTATCACCAATGCCTCTGCCTACTGTCTTGGCGGTATTTAACACATTGTCTGCAGCACATCCTATATCCGATGCCCAGCCCGTTGTATTGGCTTTGCCCATCATGGTAAGTTTATATCCGTTGCTTGGCATTTTTTGTCCGTTTAATAGGTAAAGGCAATATGATTTGTACTTAACCTCTTTGTCGTATACATCCAGCGTACAGTCCAGTGTGATGTAGTTCTGCAGATCGGGGTTAGGCAATATGATATATATGTGGGAATAGTTATCATTCCCTTCGTAGAACACATGCTTGAATATTGGCTCGTACCCTGCAGCGCATAATATGCTGCCCAGGAGTATTGAGAATTTTTTACAGTCTGCATTTTGCAAACGCACGCTGAGATCGGGAGTGCGTATGATTTCGTTACCTTCAGGATCGAGCTTGTAATCGAGATTCCTGCAGGCCCATTCATATAATGCTTTAATGAAATCTTCGCTGGAAGTACAGCCTGTTTGCTGGCAGTACTCTTTAATATGTTTGACTGCTGCAAGTGCAAAGCTGCTCCGGCAATATGCCCGCACAGTAGCGACAATAGCATTAAGCACATCAGAGGTAGTCGCTTCATCTTTTAAGGTTTTTTCCCATTGTACAGACATGCATACTTATATATGCAATGCTACGGAATAAAATAGAAAAGGCTGCAGTGTGTGCAGCCTTTAGGAGTGTTCTGTAAAAAAAAAAAGTTATTCTACAGCGTTTTGACGAATTTGGTAATTTGTTCCTGATCTATTGTATTGTCTCTTATAAATTCTTCAGAATTATCTATTACATCGCAAATAATAGCCTTTGCAGCATTTCCATTAACTAAATACATTTTATGCCCTATCTGCATTCGTACCTCATAGCTTTCCTTTTCTTCTCTTTCGGAATAAGCCTGCTTTAAGCCATCGAGAGATTGCTTAGTATAAAATGTATTGGCCAAGCGGCCCAGCCAAAAATTCAGATCTTCAAATTTTTTTAAGTCCATTGGAGTAGGGGAGGGGGTTATTAAGTTAAAAGTTGAAAGTGAAAAGTTAAGCAACTGGGGGTTTAGGTTTTTTATAGATCTGTTTTTTTGCCCAGTAGGTGAATGGGCCAAAGCCACCGGCTTTCAATATCTGTTCATGGTAGAACTTTTTAGTTATAATATGGTACCAGGGTATCTTCATTATAATCATGAATTCTACTATGAAGTACGCACGGCCCACCGGTAGCCAGCATATCAGTATCCATCCCCACCAGCTATTCATGGTAATGGTCTTTCCGGTTTTACTGATTTTATTGCATCCAGTTCCTTCTTCACAGCTTCATAACTCTGTTTCCATTTATGTATCTCTCTAAGTAGATCTTGCCGGGTTCTACTATGCCGGGGTTTTACTTTATCACTCATTGCAATAATTTTTTCAATTTTGATTCCACTTAATCTTTTTGTCCATTTTTCAATTTTGAATCTGCCCAGGCTTGCGTTAATATTTCTCCCATCTTATTATAACCGATATCTGAAAGCGCCACCAATGCTGCATTGTCTATTACTATCGTCCTGCCTTCCACAAGATTTTTGAAATCACTTTCGCTTAATATTATTCGCATTGGGATCTCCAGTTGCTTTTGTCTTTGCTTCTTTTTTGCAGCAATCTCATATTTTCTCATCTGCCATATAACGCATACGAAAAGAATGACGAACAGAAAGGTTATTATTAATTTATCAATCATCGTCTTTAGTAATTATTACCGGTGTGTGAATTATTTCTTTACCTTTTTTCTTCAGGCTGCTTTTATTATATTCCTTTCGGAGCTTCTCAATCGTTTTCTTTTTGCTTGTCATTGCTACATAAAAGCTAAATGCGATTGCCTGTTCATATTCCGATCTGCCTGCAAGCTCGTATGCGAATGTCTCTTTAAAATCGCCATACAGCATAATGTAGCGCTCCTTTCTTTGTGCATCAGGATTTAACTTATGCTCATTCAGGGCCTTCTCTACTTTATTCAGCAGATCTTCTGTTTCTTCACTATTCGTCATGCATTGATATGATAGGTATACTGCAAAATGTTATCAATACCCAGATTGCAATCATGGTGCCTTTGCTTTCCTGAGACATTTTGCAAATATCGAATGAGTTGTTATAAAACGCAAGTATTAGAAATCCAATCCCGAACAATAACACAAGCAGTACAAAAAATAATATTACTTTTTTACGCATGGCCTGTATGCTGCACCGTCCGCAAGATCAACTATTACACCTACCGGGCCCCAGTTAAATGGGATAACCGGAATGCATACCCACCAGCGCAAAGCCCGGTGGGTTCCATCGGTAGGTTTTGTTTTCTGGCAATCGGAAATTTTTCCGCCGCAAATGGTAGCGCAGCTGCTAAGCATAAGCACAACTGCAAGAGATGAGAGAATTATTTTTTTCATTTGGTTTGGAATTTTGGGTTAAGTAGCATTTTTAATTTATCTTCAGGCATGGGCCAATTGAAGCCGAGTAATTCGCTGAGCCTGGCAATATCCTTCTCATTATACTTAGCACCTATGCTATGCTTTTTGAATTTCTTACCTTCCTTCAGCTTTTTAATATGCAGGTGAGTAGTGGTAACTGAGGTACCATAGATCAAGGCGATATCGGAAACGGAGTAGAGCATTATCCTTTAATTGCATTCTCAGGTACTGCATCTTGCGGCACTTCAAAATAAATAATGCAGTGGTGCAGCATTACATTTTCCCGGCGGGTAACAAGTGTTGATCCGTTCATACCCGGTACATCTACCGATCCTATTCCACAACTGTCTATCCGCTTAATGATTTTACCATTGGGCCCCAGATGCTGCATAAACTTGTTAAATGTTTCCTGGTACTGATCGGGTGCACAGCTGAAGCTGGAATGCCCGGATAAAACTTTCGGAGCGATTTTTGGTGTTTCCATATTTTCGGGAGTAATATGGAGCGAATATAGCAATTATTTTGTACTTAATTCCTTAATGAAGATGAATCTGTGATGATCTACTACGAATCTCTCTAATAGCTCTTGTGCTTGTTGCCTATGCTGTTCGCAATATCCTTCTTCTATTCTATCGTCATGTATAACCATAACTAATTTTAGCTTGGGTTCATTTTTACAATTCTTTATAAACTTTTCATTATGCCCACAGCATTTTAATCTTTTAGGATGTATATATTTTAGACGTATTCTCATTTCCCTAATTTCATATCTCTGCAGGCCTGATCTATCAAAGTCCATTGATCGGGCATGGTGCGATACATATACACTACAATACACTCTGATTTATTACCGGATCGCAACTTAATAAGATCCTGGTTACTGGCTGCAGTAAGCTTATCGAAAAGTTTAATTTTTTCGGCATCGAGGACAGATTTGTTATTCAGGTAAAGCCAGTAATCACGCTCCACCGGTAGGGTGTGTATTGTCATTTGATTTTTGTTAATTCTTCCAGTTTCATATTGCAATAATCGACAAATAGAATGTACAACCCCATGTTTGCAAAATTAATTACATCAGCTCGTTTGGTGGCTTCTTCCCACTTACCATGACAGCAGGCAGTAATAAATCCGGTCTGAGGTTCTTTGCAGATCATACGGGCGTGGATCAATTCTAGGGTATGCCTAACTTCATTAATACTCTCTATTCGTTGAGGTATTGAATAATTCATAAAACCTCGGGACTGAATAGACTGATAGAACCAGGTAAGGAAGGTTTCAAAATTTTTCATATTATATAAAGGAACTATATACTTATTAATACTAACTAACTTTATTCTTTTTCTTCATAACAAAGAACTCGTTATATAATTCATAAGCCAATCTTTGAATAGTTACGGTTTTAATTGTATTGTTTTCTTCAAAGAATTTTGATAAAAATCGTTCAATCTCTTCTTTTGGTGGGAGAATATCATGTTTATTTTTCATGTTTTATTTGGTATTGTTAAGTATATAGTTGCCTTATATAATTCTTATACCCTCACCGCAAACTAAGCAGGCAATGAGTGTAGGTTCAATATCTGTATCAGGATTAAAGTAAGTCAGCTCCACAGGTACAAGCTTCTTACAGTTAGGACAAGTATCGAGATTATCTTCATCGATAGCTTGCTTAATTTTTTCTTCAATATTCATGGCTTTTGCATTTTGAATTTTGCCAGATATCCTATTGGCAGGCGCTTTACAGTTACTGCTTTATTAAACTCACCAGCATAAAATGCCATAGTGAGATTAAAATACTTACGATGGGGTTCGATAGTGCTACTGGCACAGATTACCCATAGCACTTCTATCTGTGAAAATGTTAGTGATCGTTTGCACCCTATATCCGGGCTGCTGATCAGAATTGCAAATTTTTTCATGGTGTCAACCTTTTATTTTGTTAATACAAATATAGCATTTTAATTATGAGCGTAACATGAAGAAATATTTTTTACCTGATCACCGGAACCGGAACCCCTGTAAATGGAGAAAGCCCCAACTAGTGAGGCTTTCAAAGGTTTTTGTAGAGGTTGACTGCAACTACGAATGGCACCTTATGAACACAAAGATACGCATAATTTCTAAATGAGCT
>Ga0209006_10002547_pt1 | contig 16629 bp, 16 predicted proteins | sample JacPin_JW_Ref_O2_FD_188567 | JGI IMG/M metagenome (GOLD analysis project Ga0209006, IMG submission 188567) | Forest soil microbial communities from Algoma, Ontario, Canada - Jack Pine, Ontario site 1_JW_Ref_O2 (SPAdes) (version 2) | ecosystem: Environmental > Terrestrial > Soil > Boreal... | reverse complement strand
GGTGTTTCCGGGAGCGGTGAAGAGCGTCGAGGAACGCGGGTTCGGCGACGTCCTGGAACCGAAGGTGCTGGCGGAGAACGCCCTTGGGTTCTACGGCGATCGCCTGCGACAGATCATCGGCAGGTAAGGACGACACGCATGACAAGCACCGATACGAACCGCCCGACCGCGATGCGAGCGATGGTCGTCACGAAGCCCATTGCGCCGGCCTTGCCCGAGCTCACCGCCGCCCAAGAGCTGGCGCTGCTGTGCCGTTGCCTGTTCGCCGAGGGATACGACGACCATCTCGCGGGTCACATCACCTACAAACAACCGGACGGGACGTTCCTGGTGAACCCGTTCGGGCTGACCTGGGACGAGGTCACCGCGAGCGACGTCATGACAATGGACGCCGACGGCAAAGAGATCTCGGGCCGGTGGACGATCACGCCGGCCATCACACTTCATGTCGAACTGCACCGCGCCCGCGACGATATCGCGGTGGCGATCCACAACCACTCGCGGTGGGGAACGGTGTGGGCCGACATTGGACGGGCGCCGGAGATCTATGACCAGACCGGTGCCCTGTACCACGGCGGTGTCGCGGTGTACGACGAGTACTGGGGATCGGTGGACGACGCGAGCAACGCTCGCGCCGCGGCAGCAGCAATCGGCGACAGCAACGTCGGTCTGCTGGCGAACCACGGAGTGGTCGTGCTCGGCAGCGACATCGAGCAGGCCTATCTGCGGGCGATGTCCTTCGAGTGGCGTTGCCGCCAGGCCTGGCGCATCGCCGCCGCCGGGGGTGGCGTACCAATGAATCGCGACGCTGCCCGCACCTACGGCGAATTCTTCAACACGCACCCGTTCACTGGGTTGTTCCAGGCGATGGCACGCCGCGAGCTGCGCCGGGACCCCGGGGTCTTGAACTAACCGACTAGGTGGCGCGGGCGCCCGCCACGGGCGCCTCACCGCCGGGCTGTTTCATGAAGACGCTGACGTGTGAGATCAGGCCACTTCCGTTGCGCTCGAACAGGATGCACTCGGGATATTCGGTGAGGACGCCGTCTACCTCGAAGGTCTCGCTCAGCTCGACGAACGCCAACCGGTCCGAGACGCGGGATACGCGTTGCACTTTCAGCTCGTAGTCCTGGAGCGACTGGATGACGTCACGTAGGAAGGCGACGTAGCGCTGCTTGCCCTCCAGCCGATCACAGAATGGCCCATCCCGCGTGAGACCCTCCTCGGCGATGGTGGCCGCCAAGCCATCCCAATCGTGGGCAGCCATGCACCTCAAATACCGCTCGATCACGTCTGCACCGATCTCGCTCACGTTGCCCCCTCACCGGTCTTCGCGCCTAACTCAACCCACAGTAGATTGGCGAGGTCTGACTCAGTTGTTGATCCCGGTGGTTCGCACGATGAGGGTCACGGCCCGTCGGTGGTTAAGGTGTCCAGACGCCGAACGGGACGTACGGGTTGGTGCCAAAAGGCGTGTACGGATTCGCTCCACCGACGGTCTGGTCCTGCTGGTAGACGATGATGGGTCCACCCGGCGGCAGTGCCACGGTTCCGTCGGCGAGGGCAGGGTTAGCCAGCCCGATGGCTGCGGCCGCGAAACCGACTGAAGCGATCGCGGCAAATCCTAGCTTCTTCATGTCGGGCGCCTCCTTGTGTTGTCTTGGCGGGAGGCTCGCGGGCCGAAGTCCGCGGGTCTGACGCTCTGATCGGTGCTCGATCTCACCGGTCTGCACACTCGAACCGGCAGGTCCAGCCGTTTAGTCCGTGGTCGGCAGGATCTTAATCAGGGCTGGCAGAATTCGCACTCATAGTGCCGTTACTGCCAGAACCGGGTTAGAGGGATCCAGTTTGGAAGCAACCGGAGGTGAGGGTGGAGTTGCCAGGCAGGCCACTGCTACTTCGGGCACTCCACATCGATATAGACGGTGCGAAGGCCCCCCGCTGCGGCGTCGGCTGTGTTGATCGTGTTGACCCAGCACTGGTTCAGATCGACGTCGGGAAGACCGTTGGTGTACTGGACCTGCACGTCGTACCCCCGGGCCTCAAGATCGCTGATGGTGGCACTGGCGTCTTCTGAACCCGGTGTCGGCAGCGCCGGGTCGGCGGCGCCGATCGGCGCGACCGCGATCGCCGCGGCTCCCGCGGAAACCAGTAATGGCGCGATGTATCGCGACGTGAGCGACATGGCGGTCCTCCTTGTAAGGCAAGGCTATGGTGGCCTGCTTCGAGTATCGCCCCAAATTGACGCCCGCGATCGAACTACCAGGAAAGGCGATAGTGGTTATCAACAAATTGCGAGAAAGCGCGCGACCCGGTTCGGCAGACGATGAGCCGGCAGTCCAATCCCGTCGTGGAAGGTGCACATCCGCCGCGCGAGGGTTCGACCCGCGCACGCAGAGTGTGATTCAGCCGAGGACCGCCGGGCTCCGGCTATAACAGGCCCGCGACAAATGACGCGGCCTGGTTCGTCCCTCCTGGGATGTATTGGTGGTGGGCAGGGCTGTCGAGGCTGCTGCCCGGGCCACATATTGAGTCGCCGCCATTGCACAAGTCGATGGTCCGACCCCCATACACCGGTGTGAGTCCGGGCAACGGGCCCATGACTTTGTCGAACGGGTTGCCGAACGTCGCAACGGCGGCCACATGGTCGGCTGCCTCGGGCGGCAGCGCCGGCGCGACGCCGCCGAGCGCGGGCGTTATCGCATCCAAGCCCGGGATGGACCCGAGGCCCGGTATGGCACCCGCGCCTGGCGTGACACCGATGAGCATGTCGATGACGGCCGCGCCCTGCGAGTAGCCGGCGAGCACCAGCCTGGTGGCGGGGCAGTTTCCGATCATGAACATGACGTGACCGTTGGCATCGTTCACGCCGTCGGCGACCCTGAGGAAGTTCATGGTGGCGGCGTAGTTGACCGCGTACTGCCCAACGGACCTGCTGCCTACCTTCGAACGCAGCGAGTTGATGAACGCCTGGCCCACATCCCCGACGCCTGCGGAGTCGTTAGTGCCACGCGCGAACACCACCTCGATGTCGGGGCAACCGTCGGCACCGGCCGAAGGCGTGCCGATCGGTGAGACAAACAGGGCCCCGGCCGTCACAGTCGCGGCGCACAGCGAGTTAGCAATCCGGCGTAGGCGGGCCATGTCAATATTCATTGACCGAGAATAGCGGGCGCCATCGCTACCCAAGCGGTTTGGGCAGACTGCCCCGCGGCAGCCGAGAAAGGGCTTGCGTTACAAGGCAAGCGCCGCACCTCATCATTACCCCTGCGACGAGGGCTTTGATCGCAGGATTTGCCCGCTCTGAGCTTGGTGTTGATCAGGCTGGCAGCAACACTCACGCAGTCCCGAACACGCCGCGGGGAAGGGTCAGCGGCAAGTCCAGCGAACTGAGGAGACCCGCTGGTGCGTCAACCACATGGGGAACCGCGTTCACGACACGCATAGCGGTGGCCACCATCGCGCCCGCGCCCGCGACCATCCCCGAGATACCGGCACGAGCAGGATCGCGAAGGGAGACCGCCAGGGTGCAATCGATGTCCGGCTCGCCCTTGACGACCACCCGGTACGAAAGGTCGCCCACACCCGTTGGCCAGTCCGGTGCGATGTCGTGTGCAAGCCGCGTGACGTGTTCGATCACGATCGCCTCGCGTCCATCGATCACACCGATGGCCTGCATGCGCAGTGCGGCACAGGTTCCCGCCTCGACCCTGCCGAACGCCACGTCAAATGTCCGATCGGACGTCCTGCGGTCGAAAGTCTCACGCACTTCCTCGATCTCGACGCCCAGCGCCTCGGCCACCAGTCGGAGCTGCCCTTGCCACTCGCCGGCGATGGCGCCCGGGAAGCTGATCCACGGTTGGTACTCGAGCGGCCGCCCGAATCCCAAGGCATCGCTCATGATGTCTACCACCGCGTAGTCGTCGTACAGAGCGATCTCGTAGGCGTGGACCTTCTCGATTGACGCCGACTGCGTCATCAGCACCAGCGGCAGATAATCGGCCGCGAAGCCGGGTTCGATTCCCGACGCATAGAAGGAGACCTGCCCCGCCTTGGCGGCGGCCGCCATCTGATCGCGCCATTCCGACGGCTCATATGAAGCGGGATTGATCAGACGTGTTGTGCTCGTGGAGACGACGTTGATGCCCGCTTCGAGGAGCCGAACATAGTCGGGGATGGCGACCGCGTCACGCTCAGGCCCGCTCGCCGCGTACACCACACAATCCGGCTTCAATGCGATCAGCGCATCGGCGTCGTCGGTGGCGATGACGCCGATGGGCTCGCCGTAGGCGAGCTTGCCCGCATCCTTACCGACCTTCTCCTCGGAGTGGACCCATACCCCGACCAGGTCGAGATCAGATCGCCGGTGGATCGTGCGGATGGCGATGGATCCGATGCCGCCCGTCGACCAGACCACCACCCGCTTCACGCCTGATGCCACGGTGCCTCCTTGTTCACTGGTACCCCGGACGAGAGTCTGATCGGCGGCGCGGTGGCGGTCACTGCCGTGCGGTTCCTACCGGTAGTTGTTCATGCTGGCTGTCGACCTAACTTTTGCTCCGGCACGCTAGCAGCCCCGAAATGAGTGGTCAAGAGCGGAATCGATTGACCAAATATCTGTTCCGGCGTAGAGTCCCGGCGCGGGATGATCATGCTCCGGTTCGACATGCGCGCGCCTGCCACTGGCGCTCCGGCGACCGAGCTTTACAGCGCAGCGGTCGAAATGTGTGCATGGGCCGAGACGCGCGGCGCGTTCGTCGCGGTACTTTCTGAACACCACGCCGCGCAGGACGGCCATCTGCCAGCGCCGCTCCTGCTTCACGACGCGATGACCGCGGCGGCCTATCGGCACGGCGACAACACGGTGGCCAGCATTTCGCGCGCCCGAAGCGTCGAAGAACTGCGCGCGGTGCCGGGGCCCTACCGCATCTTCACGGTCGACGAAGCAGCCGCATATGTGCGGGGCGGACGAAAGCGAGCGGCGACGGCGGCCGCGCGCGCACAGGAATCCGTCGTCGAACGCTGATTGAGGAAAAACGTGGTCGCGAACCCAATTCGTGTCGTTGTCTGGTCAACCGGAGGGGTCGGCTCCATCGCCGTCGACGCGATCCGGCATCGGCCCGACATGAAACTGGTTGGCGTCTGGGTACATTCGCCGGAGAAGGTCGGGCGTGACGCTGGCGAACTCGCGGGTGGCGCACCGATTGGCGTGCCAGCGACAAACGACGCCGATGCCCTAATCGCTCTGCGGCCGGACTGTGTGGTCTACGCGGCCAGCGGCCCAGAACGCGATGCCGCCGCGGTGCCTGACTATTTGCGATTGCTCGAGGCCGGGATCAATGTCGTCTCCACGACGTCCACGAGCCTTGTCTACCCGCCTGCCTACTTCGCCAAGGAGTGGCGCGATCAGCTCGAGGCTGCGGCGAAGTCGGGCAACGTCTCGTTCTACGCGTCGGGCATCTTCCCCGGGTTCGGGTCAGACCAACTTGCTCTGCTGTTGAGCACCCAGTCGAAAACGATTCGCACGATCACGGCGACCGAGGTCGCCCTCAACGACCACTATCCCGTCGCCAGCGTGATGATGGACGGGATGGGATTCGGTCGACCGCTCGACTTCGAACCGATGCTCAAGACCCCGGGGTTCATCGAAATAGCTTGGAACGCACCAATTCACCTGATGGCCGATGGCCTGGGCGTCGAAGTCGAAGAAATACGGGGATCACTCGACCGGCGACTGACCGATAGAGACATCGAAGTCGCTTTCGGCACGATCAAAGCGGGTACGTGTGGCGCAGTCTGCACCCGGGCCGCCGGCGTTGTCGACGGGCGGGAGGCGATTGTGATCGTGCACATCATCCGGATGGCCCGCGACGTCGCGCCGGAGTGGTTGAGCTCGGAGCACGACGCCACGTATCGCATCGACATCGAGGGCGACCCGGACATCCACTGCTCGTTGACGCTGGGTGACCCCGAAGGCCACGGCGCCGGCCGAAGCGCGATGGCGGCCACCGCGATGCGTGTCGTGAACGCACTGCCCTACGTGGTCGAAGCGCCCGCAGGACTTCTCAGTTCGCTCGATCTGCCGATGACGTTGCCCCGCCACGCACTCGGGTGAACGGTCACAGTCTCAGACGGACCGCTCAGCTGAGCGATACCTTGCCCATGATGAGGTCAAGGATGAACTTGCCCGGTGCGAACGATCCGGTGATGGACGACATCGCGTGCCCGTTGTCCACCAGAAGATTCACGCCGCTGATTGCCCTGGCAGCATCGCTGTTGAGAAACACCATCGCGCTGGCCATCTCGTCGGGGGTATGAACCTTGCTGCCTGTCGCCTCGCGGTAGTCCTGCGCAAAGGAGAGCCAGAGGTCGGCGTTGGCCTGGGCGAGCGGTGTATCGGTGGGACCGGGGCAGATCGCGTTGATCCGCACGCCCTTCTTCAGGAAAGGAAAGGACTGAATCGCCACGTACGCGTTGATGACCTGCTTACTGAAGCCGTAGTGGATGAACCCCTCCGCCTCATGGGCCGCGACCCACTCTTCCGCGGATTTGTAGTCAGGTGTGGCCAAGAACTCCTGAATTCGGGGGAGATCGTTTTCCCATCCAAGCCCGGCCAGTGACGAGATGAAACAGATCGCCGACCCGCGGGGGAGTTGGTCGTTGTCGAGCATCCGCTCGATCAAGTGTCGGTGACCGATGAAGTTGATTCGCATCAGGTCCGGCCCGTCCGCCACACCCGCGGCCGAGAAGATCGCATTCACGGGCCCACCGACCTCGTCGATCGCGCTGTCGATCGACGCCGGGTCCCGAAGGTCGACGGTGAGCGCCCGGTCGACCGGGTAACTCACCGGAGCGTAATCCAGCACAACCACCTCGGCGCCGAGTTCTTTGGCCATCTTGGCTGCCGCGGCCCCCATACCGGTGGCACCCCCAACCACAAGCACCCGCTTGTCGTCGTACCGAAACTGCTCGATACCAGTCATCTCGTCCTCTCCAACGGGCCGCCACTGTGGCGGAACACCTGCACATTACGGGGGAACATATGTTTGGTTCAAGGGTGGGCCGACCTCTAGGATGCTCGTGTGACAGGTGCCAGCGCCATCGAGGTGTACTACGACCCGTTCGATTTTGAGATCGACGACAACCCGTACCCGAGCTGGAAGCGGCTGCGCGATGAGTCTCCGCTCTACTACAACGACAAGTTCAGCTTCTATGCCCTAAGTCGATACGAAGACGTCGCGCACGCGCTGCCCGACTGGGACACCTATCGCTCCGGTAAGGGAACGACCCTCGACATCATTCTCAACGGCATCGACGTTCCCCCCGGCGTCATCCTGTTCGAGGATCCCCCGCTTCACGATCTGCATCGGCGTTTGCTGTCAAGGGTTTTCACACCGCGGCGCATGGAGGCGATCGAGCCACTGACACGCCAGTTCTGCGCGTACGTGCTCGATCCGTTGATCGGCTTGGGCGGCTTCGACTTCATCGCAGACCTCGGGGCGTGGGTGCCCATGCGAACCATCGGCTATCTCCTCGGCGTCCCGGAAGAGGACCAGGCAGCCATTCGCAAGAACACAGATGCCCTTCTCGAACTCAAGGACGGCAAGCAGCTTCGTGAGGTTCCGCCGGACCTATTCGAACGGAGCTATCAAATGCTTGCCGACTACATCGACTGGCGGGCCGAGCACCCGTCCGACGATTTGATGACCCAGCTGCTCAACGCCGAGGTGGAGGAGGCGGATGGAACGCGACGTCAGCTGACCCGCAGCGAGGTGCTCAACTACACGGCCACGATCGCGGGCGCCGGCAACGAGACGACGACGCGTCTGATCGGCTTCATCGGCCAACTGCTTTCGGACCATCCTGACCAACGCCGACAAATCGTCGCCGACCCGTCGCTGATTCCCGGGGCGATCGAGGAGGCGTTGCGCTACGAGGCGCCGTCGCCGGTGCAGGCGCGACACGTCGCCCGTGACGCGGAGTGCTACGGCCAGACGGTGCCCGAAGGCTCAGTGATGCTGTTGCTGAACGGGTCGGCCAACCGCGACGAGCGGCACTTCGAGGACCCAGATCGGTTTGACATCCACCGCAACGGCGCGCACCTCAGCTTCGGGCAGGGACTTCATTTCTGCCTCGGTTCGGCGCTGGCCCGCATGCAAGCGCGCGTGGCGCTCGAAGAAGTGATAAAGCGCTGGCCGGATTGGGAAGTCGACTACGACAACGCCGCCATGGCGCACACTGCGAGCGTGCGCGGGTGGGCGCGGCTACCGGTCATCGTCACCTAGGCATCGCGAACGGCGACCCCACGCGCCACGGTGTCGCGAGCATAGATGAGCGCCGCTCGCGTACCCAGGTCACGCACAATGTTTTCCGGCATCCACAGCACATCCATCACACAGCGCGACAGCAACTCGGTAGACGGGCTGTCGGTGCGAATCTCTTTCGACTTGATCCCTTCAGACAGCAGCGATTTGAGTTGTCGCAGTCGCTTGCTGAACAACAGCCCCGGGTTAGGGGTGTCGGGCGGCGACTGTCGCATCCACGCCAGCTGAATCTTCCACTCATCGGGGAACTGGTCCAAAGCATTGATGTTGACCCAGCTCAGTGCATCAAGCTTCTCGATCGGTGTGGCATCTGCGCGAAGAACGGTCGCAAATCCGCCACCGACCTTCGTGCCGAACGACAACATGATCGACGCAAGAAGCTGGTCCTTCGACCCGATCAGCCGGTAGACGGTGCCAGTACCCAGGCCCGCGGCGGATGCAATGTCCCTGATGGTGGTGACTTCATAACCCTTGCGGCCGAACTCGGCGCGTGCCACCGCGCGGACGTGAGCGGCCTTGTCGTTGACCGCGGACGCAGGCTCGTCGTTCCATGTCTTGATTGCTTCCTCAGCAGCGGCGAAGGCATTTGACCGGTCGAGTTCCTCATCAGTGGGCGGCCGGCTCGCAAGACCCTGCAACATGATTCGGCACAAAACCGTCGCGACCTGTTCGGGGGATGCGTTGTGCCGAATGACGTCAAGCCCTGCGTGCATTGTGCTCTGGCAAATCCGGTCGGCCAGAGTGGGAAGGTCGATATCAGGTCTGATGTAGCCACTCCACCTGCCGGCACGCAGCGTCTGCAGCATCGCTTGCTGAACGGCAGTCGGGGGTTCTTGGAGCAACTTAACGAGTTCTTCATTGGAGCTGGGCGCTTCGTAGAACGACATCTGGAGAGCGGCGCGGTGCTTCACGGCGCAACGCGCGATGGCCGATCCGAGCTCGACGATCTTTTCCGACGCTCGCCGCGAGTCGGGTTCATCCAGCCGCTCGAGAGCGATTCTGCCGAGGCGATCCAAGTCGGCGTGATAACGCCTGATCAGCTCGACGAGGATCGCTTCCTTCGATTCGAAGTGATGGTACAAACTGCCCGGCAGGATGCCCGCCGCGTCAGCAATTTCCTGAAGGGAAGTACGGAGGCCGGAGGATCCGATCAGCGACGCAGCGGTCTCGAGCACCTCGGTTCGGCGCGTGCCATCGGGGTCTGCAGCCTCAGACGAATGCTGAAGCGTCACAAGACCTCCACGGCTATTCACGCCCGTCCCGGGGAACCAATCTTTGGTACAGATTACCAGAGGGTAACCTCACACGGCGCACGCTTCGTCTGGGCAGGAGGCGGACGGAGTCATCCATTTTCACCCCGTGCTCCTCAGGCGGTACCGAATACCGTTCACCTGCATCTCGCGATTGACTGCGATCCAAGCCGAACTCTAGTGTGGAACAGATATTTGGTCAATCAAGCTCCCCACTTAGCGCGAGGAGGCGTCAGATGGCGGAGTCGACGGACACCGAGGACCTGCCTCAGAGCGTCCGGGACGCGCAGGAGAAGTTCGATGCGGCGATGGGCGCCGACGGCGACGCCTCTCCGTACCCCTTGCTGTGCGAGCTGCGCGCGAAGGGACCGGTCCATCCCGGGTGGCCGGAGATGGGCATATGGGAGAACACCGGCGAAGGCCCACCGATGTTCACCGCGTACACCTTCGACGCGGTGAAGGCGGTCTTCACCGACAACAAAGCCTTCAGCACGCGCTGCTACGAGGCGATCGTTCGTCCGTTGCAGGGCCCGACCATCCTTGAGCTGGACGAACCCGAACACCAGGTGTACCGCAAGCTGCACGAGTACGCGTTCGCGCGCCCCTCGATGCGCCGGTGGGAGGCCGAACTCGTCGGGCCCCTGGTTGAACGCACCGTCGACAAGCTCCGCGACGCCAAGCGAGCCGACCTGGTAGCGGAAGTGTTCATGCCCATTCCGGTGCGGGTCATCGCCGCACTCCTGGGCTTGCCGGAGGGCGACGTGCCCGAATTTCACCGCCTTGGCATCGACCTGCTCGGATTTCGGGCCGACATGGACTGTGCGCTTCGGGCATCGGCGAAGTTGCGCGAGTACTTCGCCGGCATCCTCGCTGATCGAAGGCGCGATCCCCGCGATGACATGGTCAGCGTTCTGGCCAACGCAGAGATAGATGGTGTGCGACTGTCCGACGAACAGATCTTTGGGTTCATGCGCAACCTGTTGCCGGCAGGCGCGGAAACCACCTCGCGGTCAACGGCGAACCTGGCGTTCGGCTTACTGACGCACACCGACCAGCTGGCCGACGTCATGGCCGACCGCAGCCTGCTTGCCCAGGCCATTGAGGAGGGGATCCGCTGGGAAACCCCACTGCTGAACTTCATGCGCGAGGCCACTCGAGACGTCGAGTTCGGCGGACAACAGATTCCCGCCGGCGCAATGATGGCCGTCAACCTCGGCAGCGCCAATCACGACGAGACCAGATGGGAACATCCCGAACACTTCGATATCTTCCGGGAACGCAAGCCTCACATCGGCTTCGGCCACGGCGCTCACGTGTGCATCGGGATGCACCTGGCCCGCCTCGAGAGCACCATCATTTTCAACACGCTCTTCGACCGGCTGCCCGGACTGCGTCTGGATCCCGAGGCGACATATCCGTACGTGGCAGGGATGTACTTCCGGTCTCCGCCCCGATTGAACGTGATCTGGGACTGACTACGTCGGACTGATCCCCAGACGCTCGCACACGGCGAAGACCTCCTCGTAGATCGATTCGGGAATCATGAACGGCTCTGTCGCCGAGACTTCAGACAGATGCGCCGCGACGTCGTCGGCAGTCGGGTTGGTGTCTTGTCGTGCCAGCCATCCCCGGCCGAGGCCGATGAAAACACGGGCGAAGCGGCCGCCGAACGCCGAGTAGTTGCGGTGGCTGAATTCGCAGGCCCGACTCGCTAGGTAAACCACCATCGGCGCGACGAGCTCAGGCCTAATCGCTTGCAACAGCCCAGATTCCTCAAGGGCTTTTGCATTCTCCACCGTCTCCGTCACCATTCGCGAGACGCCATACGGCAACACGGTGTTGGCGAGGATTCCGTGCGGTGCACCTTCCAGGGCGATGACGTTAGTCAGCCCGACGAGGCCTGCCTTCGCCGCCGCATAATGCGCTTCCATGTGCTGTCCGAACATGCCCGCGGACGACGAGACGAACACAAACCGGCCGTAGCCCTGCGACTTCATCACTCGATACGCAGGCTGACTCAAGTAGAAGCCGCCGTCGAGGTGCACGCCCAGCATGCGGCGCCAGTCGTCCGTCGAAAGATCTTCAAACGGAATGCTGTTGAAGATGCCCGCGTTGCTCACCACCGCGTCGAGGCGGCCGAAGCTCTCTATCGCGGTTTGGACGATCGCGTCTCCGCCTTCTGGACTGTCCACCGAATCGTGCGAGGCGACCGCCACACCGCCTGCGCGCGCAATCTCGTCGACTACCTGGTCGGCGACGCTGGTGTCCGCACCGCTTCCGTGCATCGATCCGCCCAGGTCGTTGACCACAACGGAGGCACCGCGGCGGGCAAGCTCCAATGCGTAGAGGCGGCCGAGACCGCGGCCCGCCCCGGTGACAATGACGGCCTGCCCGGCGAAGTCGATCATGCTTCCCCTGCAACGTCGGTAATTGACTGCGACCACGCCGGACTCTACGGTGGAACAGATATTTGGTCAATCAGGCGCTGGCGTTGGAATCGATGAGGGATCTGCTGACAAGCGACACCGAGGTCGACGGCCTCGAGCGGTTGGGCTTGCTGGCATCTGCACTTTTCGGTAGCCCGCTGCAGGTGGCATCGCTCGAGTCTGGCGAACCTCCCTGGACCGACGGCAAGACGGTTTTCATCGACCCCGCAGTCGATTGGCGCGGCCGACTTCAAGCGCTCGCTGTCCAGACCTCGCTGCTCGCGGCGGGCAGCCTGGCACCCGAGATCGTCCGCAAGCTCGTGCGACGACCCGGGTTGGCCAAGCGTTATCTCGTCGTTGAGGGCCATCGTGCCTTGACGGCCAATGATCAGCTGTTACCACCAATGGTGCGGTCACTCATCGACTGCGAGATCGCCGCGCGCAGCGACTCCCCGGCCGAGTCGCTGGCCCTGGCACAGCGCGAACTGCAGATCCCTGATCCGCCCGAGATTTTCGGTGCTATTCGCGCGCGAACTCTGTTGGCGTCCAGGGCAGGTCCCGATTCCTCTACGGCAGCGGGTGAACATGTCCCGCGCCAGCAGTCGAGCAAGAAGCTCGCCGAAGTCGATGACGACGAGAACGAGGGCGCTGGTGCTGGTGCTGGTGCGATCGACCTCTTCTCCAGCCCTGTCGGCGGTGGCGGCGCCATCGGCAAGTTGCTCCAGAAGGTGCTGGGCGTGGTGCGTCAACTGGGGGAAGGGGGGTCGCCGGGCGCCGATGCACCGACACACCGAACACGCTCCGGCGCTCGGCGTGGAGCGAACTTCGTCCTTTCGACGGCGCGAGAGGGTGCCTTCGATGACGACACCGACGAACGGCACGGAATCACCTACCCCGAGTGGGACGTTCACTTGCAGCGCTACCGGTCCAACTGGTGCACCGTCCAGGAAGTGGAGCCGCGGCCGAAGGCGGACGACACCGCGCTGGGTTTGTCCGACGCCTACGGACTCCGTCGACCGCTGGCTCGCCTGGGCGTCGGTCTCGCCCGCTGCCATCGCCAGGTCCAGGGCGACGACATCGACATCGATGCGGCAGTCGAAGCGAGGGTCGAGGTGATGGCGGGAACGGCACCGGACGAAGCCGTCTACCTCGACAGCCTTCGCCGCAAGCGCGACCTCGCCGTCCTTATCCTCCTTGATGTGTCCGGTTCGGTCGCCGAACCCGGAGCGCCGGGTCAGACCGTGCACGAACAACAGCAGGCCGCCGCGGCGGCATTCACCATCGCTCTCCATGACCTCGGGGATCGCGTGGCGCTCTACGCCTTTCACTCCCAGGGCCGGTCAGCGGTGAAGCTGATGCCGGTGAAGCGCTTCGACGACGACGTCGACACATTAGTGATGCGCCGGCTACGTGGACTCGTTCCCGGTGCGTATTCGCGGCTTGGCGCGGCGATCCGGCACGGCGCGGCAGTGTTGGAGCGCGACGGGGGTACGTCACGGCGGCTGCTGCTGGTGCTCTCGGACGGATTGGCCTACGACCATGGTTACGAGCGGGTTTACGGCGCCGCAGACGCACGCCGTGCGCTTTCCGAGGCGCGCCAGCGCGGCACCGGCTGCCTGTGCCTGACGATCGGCGCAAACACCGACGCAGACGAACTGCGCCGCGTATTCGGCGGCGCTGCCCATGCGACTGTCCCGCGACTCGACCAACTGAGCGCGATGATCGGACCGCTTTTCCGGTCGGCGCTGCGGTCGGCCGAGGTGCGTCGGCGTACCAACACAGGCGCGAAACCGGCTGCGAGAGAGGGAGAATGATGGCTGGCCATGAAGTCCGCCCATATTACGTGCCAGTGGGCAACGAGGAACACGTCTTCACGGCCGCCTTCCGGCAGGGGCTGTCGCTTCTGCTCAAAGGACCCACGGGATGCGGCAAGACACGTTTCGTTGAGGCCATGGCATACGACCTCCAGCGCCCGCTGATCACGGTGGCCTGCCACGACGACCTGACCACCGCCGATCTTGTCGGGAGGTTCTTGCTGCGCGGCGGCGAAACGGAATGGGTCGACGGCCCGTTGACGCGGGCCGTGCGTGAGGGCGCCATCTGCTATTTGGATGAGGTCGTCGAGGCGCGACAGGACACCACTGTGGTCTTGCACCCGCTGGCGGATCACCGCCGTCAGCTCCCAATTGATCGGCTCGGCATCACACTCGACGCCGCTCCCGGGTTCTGCCTTGTGGTGTCGTACAACCCCGGGTATCAATCAGTTCTCAAGGACCTTAAAGATTCGACGCGGCAACGAATGGTCGCGATCGAATTCGGTTTCCCGACTTCGGATGTCGAGGAGAAGATTGTCGCGTGCGAGGCCGGCATCGACCACGACAACGCTGCGCAGCTCGTGCGGTTCGGGAACGCGATCCGCCGACTCGAGACCGCGGGGCTCCGCGAGGTCGCATCGACACGGGTACTGATCGCCGCCGGTCGACTGATCGTCGAAGGCCTCACCGCGCGTGAGGCGGCGCGCGTCGCGGTGGTGGGACCGCTCACCGACGACGCCATCGTGACAAGCGGCCTGGTGGAGATGATCGACGCGTACCTCACCGGACGGGTCGACTGAGCCCGATTGACGGTGAAGGTGTGCAACGCTAGGGTCTGAACAAATATTAGGTTTCCTAGACCGGCCCGCGCCAACGGAGGTGAGATGGGCTACGAAAGCACCGCGCAGCCGATAAAGATCGGGTACCTCATGGACTTCGTGCTGCCTGAGGGCTACCCGCAGGAGATGCGGGACGACCTGACCCGGCCGTTCGACCTGATCTTCGACGAAGGCGTGAAGCAAGGGATCATCGACCGCCCGATCGAGATCGTTTACCGAGAGGTCGAAGGTCTCCCGAAGGGGTCAGTCAAGGCGGTGATCGATGCATACGGCGAGCTCGTCGACGAAGGCTGCCTGGTGGTATTTGGACCCCATATCACCGATAACTGCGTGCCCACCCGCGAGGCCATCGAAGAGCGCTTCCGCGTGCCAGGTGTCAGCGTGACTGGTACTGACGACTGGTTGGGCGAGTGGACGTTCTCGTTCCCGCAAGGTTCGATGACCGACGAACCGATCTTCTGGGCGGACCTGCTCGCCAAGGGCGGGCACACAGAGGTTGGCGTGCTGATCGAGCAGTCGCTGGTGGGCGAGAGTTATCTCAAAAATTTCCGAAACGCGTGTCGGCGCAAGGGTATTAGGATCGTGGCCGAGGCATCGATTGCGCAGACTGCTCAAGACGTTAACGACGCGGTGCGTAGCTTGCGTGAGGCGAAGGCACCTGCGGTCGTGCACATGGGCTTTGGTTTCGGCATCGTCTTCGTCAATCCAGTCCTAGAAGCACTCGACTGGAACCCGCCCCGATTCACGAGCACTGCGTTCCAGAACGCGTGGATCAATCCGATCCTGTGGAACGCCTTCATGGGCTGGACCGGCAACGATCAGTACGACGAGGAAAACGCCGTCGGACAGCGGTTCCTCGACCGCTTCGAAGCGGCATACGATCGGCGCCCACAGTATTGCGTGCCCGTCGTCAACTGCGACGTCGCCACCACACTGCTGCACGCATTCACCGACGCTCATCCGCTGAGCCCCCGCGGCGTCAAGGAGGCCCTTGAGCGGGTCAAAATGCTGCCAGCGGCGTCCGGCGCCCCTGGCACGAGAGTGTCGTTCGGTAAGTGGACCCGCCGGGCATGGATGGGCGCCGGCTACCTTGTTGCCCGGCAGTTGGATGCCGACGGTGTCAACTCCCATCTCGTCGACCGCTTCGGTGAGGAGTAACCAATGACTACCGACCAGACAGCGCAGTCTGCCGTCAATCCTCCGGCCGAATCGACGAAGCGTTCGTGGACCGGCGCCGTCTGGGTCGGCGTCGCGCTAGTCCTGTTGGCGCTCATCGCAGCCAACGCACGCATGGGTGCGGTCTCTCCCCGGATCCGCAATCCCGCCGTCACCGGCGCACCCCGCCCGGTCGAGCCACTGTTCGGTTATCAGCACTGGCTGGGTCTGTTCCAGATCTTCACGATCATCACGATGCTCATCATCGTCGCGGTGTACGTGGTGGTCTGGCGCCGACACCCAAAACATCCCGTGCTGTTGATGGGAATCGTCACGACACTGATCGTCTGGCAGGACCCGATCATGAACTGGTCGCCGTACGCGGTCTATAACCCGCAACTGTGGCACTGGCCCGAGGACTGGCCGCTGGTGTCGATCTCGCCGACGGTTGAACCGTTCCTGGTGATCGGGTACATCATGTTCTACCTGGGGCCGTATTTCCCGGCCATCTGGATCCTCCGCAGGATTCAGGCTCGCCGCCCCATGGACTCGTTTGTGTGGCGCCATCCGCTGGTCAGCCTGGCGCTGATCATCCTGCCCATCGGGATCCTCATCGACGCGATGCTCGAGATGACGCTGGTGCGCACCGGCTTTTACATCTACGCGCAAGTCATTCCATTCGGATCCGTTTTCGATGGACAGCCATACCAATTCCCGTTCATCTGGGAAACCGTGATGGTGACATTCGTGATGATCCCGGCGGGCGTGCTGCTCTATCGCGACGACACCGGACGCACTGTTGCCGAGAAGCTGGCGCGGCG
>Ga0209006_10002546_pt1 | contig 16631 bp, 15 predicted proteins | sample JacPin_JW_Ref_O2_FD_188567 | JGI IMG/M metagenome (GOLD analysis project Ga0209006, IMG submission 188567) | Forest soil microbial communities from Algoma, Ontario, Canada - Jack Pine, Ontario site 1_JW_Ref_O2 (SPAdes) (version 2) | ecosystem: Environmental > Terrestrial > Soil > Boreal... | reverse complement strand
GAGGCCAGCGGAACGAGTAACATGAAATTTATGATGAACGGAGCCTTAACGGTCGGAACCCGCGACGGTGCGACCATCGAAATGGCGGAGGAAGCCGGAGAAGAAAATATGTTCCTGTTCGGACTCACCGTGGAGCAGGTCGAGAACAGCCGCGCCTGGTATGACCCGCACTGGCACTATGAACATGAGCCGGAGACACGGGCCGCGCTGGATCTCATTTCCTCTGACTATTTCAGTCGCAACGAACCAGGAATATTCGCACCCTTGCGCGACCTGCTTCTAACGCAGGGCGATCACTATATGCATCTCGCAGACCTGACTTCGTATTGCCAGGCACAAGACCGGCTCGGTGCGCTCTATGCCGAACCCGGCGCATGGGCGCAGAAAGCAATTTTGAACGTCGCCAGCTCCGGGAAGTTTTCGAGCGATCGCTCCATTGCGGAATACGCAAGCGAGATCTGGAAGGTGGAACCATGCCCAGTACTTTAGAAAAACAGTCCCCGGCAGGTGAACGCATTTCGCCGCTGGCCGGCAAACCAGCGCCGAAGGAGTTGCTGGTGGACGTGGCTCGCCTGCAGAAGGAATATTTCGAGCGGCGCCCAGACCTGGAGGATCCAAACCAACTGGTCAGCTTCGGCACCAGCGGACACCGTGGCTCGCCCCTGCGCGGGACATTTAACGAAGCGCACATCCTCGCAATTACCCAGGCGATCTGCGAATACCGGCGCCAGCAGGGCACCGATGGCCCGCTCTATATGGGGAAAGACACCCACGCAGTCTCGGAGCCCGCGCAGCGCACCGCCCTCGAAGTACTGGCGGCAAACAACGTGGAGACGATTATTCAGCAAGACGACGGGATAACGCCGACACCGGTTATCTCGCGAGCGATTCTGGTTTACAACCGTGGGCGCAATCAGAAAGACCATCTCGCGGACGGCATCGTGATTACGCCGTCGCACAATCCTCCGGAGGATGGAGGCTTCAAGTACAACCCCCCCAACGGCGGCCCGGCTGATACCGACGTGACCCGCTGGGTAGAGGATCGCGCGAACGAATTGTTGCGGGCCGGCAATGCGGGGGTCAAGCGGATTCCGTACGCTAAGGCGATCGGGTCCGCGACCACTCACCAGGAAGATTTCATCCTGCCGTATGTTCGTGATCTTAGGAATGTCGTTGATATGGATGCGATTCGCGGCGCCCACCTTAAACTTGGCGTTGACCCTCTCGGCGGAGCTTCATTGCCTTACTGGGCGCCGATCAACTCGATTTACGGGCTGGACATCGTCATCACCAATCCGGTTGTCGACCCGACATTTTCGTTTATGACCGTTGACCACGACGGCAAAATCCGCATGGACTGCTCGAGTCCCTATGCGATGGCCAGGCTGGTTGGGTTGAAAGATCAGTACCAGGTGGCTTTCGGGAACGATACCGACGCTGACCGGCACGGCATCGTAACTCCGGCTGCGGGCTTGATGAATCCGAATCATTACCTTGCCGTTGCCATCCGCTATTTGCTCACGCACCGGCCGCAGTGGCGTGACACAGTTGCGGTGGGCAAGACTCTGGTGAGCAGCAGCATGATTGACCGGGTCGTCAAAAAGCTCGGCCGCAAACTCAGCGAAGTGCCGGTGGGTTTCAAGTGGTTTGTGCCGGGCCTGGTCGATGGCTCGTACTGTTTCGGCGGAGAAGAAAGCGCTGGAGCAAGTTTTCTTCGTCTTGACGGCACAGTATGGACGACCGATAAGGACGGCCCGATCATGGACTTGCTGGCGGCGGAGATTACCGCGCGGACAGGCAAGGATCCCGGAGAACATTACCGCGAACTGACGGCGGAGTTCGGCATTCCGTACTACACGCGCATCGATGCGCCCGCCACACCCGAGCAGAAAGCAAAATTGGAAAAACTCACCCCGGACGCGGTAAAAGAATCAGACCTGGCGGGCGAGCCGATCACCGCCAAGCTGACTAAAGCCCCGGGCAATGATGCCCCAATCGGCGGCTTGAAAGTTGTTGCGGAGAGCGGCTGGTTTGCAGCGCGACCCTCCGGTACCGAGAACATTTATAAGATCTACGCCGAGAGTTTCAAAAGCCAGACTCATCTGAACTCGATCCTTAGCGAGGCGCAGGACATGGTGAATAATGCGCTCGGTTCGGGAGCGCAATAATGGCCGATGATGACGGCGGCACGAGTGTTCCACCGTTCCCGCCTGAATATCGTGCTTCTGGCTTGCTGTTACACGTCACTTCCCTGCCCTCTCCGTATGGCGTCGGCGATCTGGGATCGTACGCGTTCTCGTGGATTGATCGTCTCCACGATGCCGGCCAAGCGTGGTGGCAGGCCCTCCCGCTGGGTCCGACTGGTTACGGAAACTCGCCCTATCAATCCATTTCGTCGTTTGCCGGCAACGAACTGCTGATCAGTCCCGGCTCTCTCATTTCGGACGGGCTGATACAGGCGAGCGATGGTGATGAGAATGAAGCTCAGTCTCACTTCTCGGCGGATGTGGTTAACTACGATTCTGTAATCCCGTTCAAACAGCGGCTGCTCGAAACGGCATGGGCAAACTTCAAAGCCGGGCAGAGCAGCGCAAGAGGTCTCGCGCCTGCCTACGACGAGTTCTGCGCCAGGCAAGTGCATTGGCTGGAAGACTACGCTCTGTTCCGGGTGCTGAAAGCCAAATTCCACGGCGCTTATTATCTGGAGTGGCCAGCGGAGTTGGTCCAGCGCAGCCCGAGTGCTCTCGCCGGGGCGCGGCGAGAGTTAGCAAGTCAAATCGATCAGGTACGCTTCGCGCAATTCCTTTTGTTCCGGCAAACCGATCAACTCAAGGAGCATGCCCACGCGAGGGGCGTGAGCTTGATCGGAGATCTGCCTTTCTTTGTTTCTCCCGATTCCAGCGATGTTTGGGCGAATCCAGAATTATTCCTGCTCGATGAGCAGTGTCGTCCGCGCTTCGTCGCCGGAGTTCCTCCCGATTATTTCAGCGCGCAGGGTCAATTGTGGGGCAATCCCGTTTACAACTGGGATGCCGTACGTTCGACTGGTTATCGGTGGTGCATCGATCGGTTGCGTGCTCTGCTGGCTCATGTCGATGTGATTCGCTTGGATCACTTCCGCGGGTTCGCGGCTGCGTGGCACGTTCCAGCCGGAGCGCCAACGGCTCAGTCCGGGCGGTGGGTGGAGGGTCCGGGAGCCAGCTTTTTTCAAGCGGTGCAAACCGAGTTGGGTTATCTACCATTCATCGCGGAAGATTTGGGTATGATTACACCCGACGTGGTGGCCCTGCGCGACCAGTTTCGTGTGCCGGGAACGCGCGTCCTGCAATTCGCCTTCGATGGTCATGCGGACAATCCATATCTGCCGCACAACTTTGTCCACAATACAGCCGTGTATACCGGCACGCACGACAATGCCACAACTCGACAATGGTATGAGGAATTGCCCGATTACCAGCGGCAGAACTTCGTGAGCTACCTCAGGCGTGCGCCGGAAACGAGTGCGGATGCCGCTCCGGAGTTGATGCGGCTGGCATGGTCCTCACCAGCGGCGCTGGCGATTGCTCCGTTGCAGGATCTGCTCGACCTGGGAAGCGAAGCTCGTATGAACGTGCCAGGTCGTGCCGATGGAAACTGGCGTTGGCGTGTCCGAGAAGACATGCTAACAACTCAGGTTTTTCGATGGCTGCAGGATTTGACGGAGAGTTCGAAGCGCTCAGTCAGTCCCGCAACGTCTGTCGGGGCGCAAGTGGACCGCGGTCGGGCGAGAGCACAAGTCTAGAAGCCTCAAATCTAGAAGCAGACGGGAGGTTAACCTGGTCGTTCAAGTTGCCAAGAGTATTCTCCTGGTGGTGAGCGCGCTGTTTCCGATCGTTGATCCGATCGGAGGCGCTCCGGTCTTTCTGCTGCTTACGCGAGACTACGCGGATGAGACGCGACGAGTGCTGGCTCGCCGCATTGCCGTAGATAGTTTCATACTGCTGATCGCGTCCTTTACCCTCGGGGCGCATGTACTCTCCTTCTTTGGGATTTCGCTCCCGGTTGTGCAGGTCGGCGGTGGGCTGATCGTGATTTCAACGGGCTGGGCGATGCTGAATCAGAAAAACGCGAGCGACCAAGGTTCCCCCAGGCAAACGGTCACTTGCGCTGATGCTCTGAGCCAGGCGTTCTACCCGCTGACGCTTCCTTTGACAGTTGGTCCCGGCTCCATCTCGGTTGCCATCACTTTGGGCGCGAATACGCCTCAGCACCTGGGGGCAAACCTGCTGTCCATCCTCGCAGCGGCGATCGCTTCCGCCTTCATCGCGGTAACCATCTATCTCTGCTACGGCTACGCAGATCGGCTCGCGAGCAAAATTGGCGTGACGGGGACGAACGTAATTTTAAAACTCACCGCGTTCCTGCTGGTGTGTATTGGAGTGCAAATATTGTGGAACGGCGCGAGCAAATTGCTAGGTTCGTTGCCGCAGTTTAGCGGCGTTGTAGCGCTGCCGCATTGAGAGCGAAGCGAGCGGCTGGAGTGAATGCTGAAGTGGATGAAAAGAGAGGGGCAGTGAACGGTTCAAGCGTCGATGTGCCCGCCAACATGGTTGATCCGGCCAAGGCTACTGACACCGTGGCGACCCCACCTATCAAACGACCCACTTGGGAACAGGCTGAGGGCAGCCCATTGCCACTTGGCGTCAACTGGATCGAAAAGGAGCAAGCGTTCAACTTCGCCGTTCACTCGGAACATGCGGAGAGCGTCACTCTATTGCTCTATTCTCCAGCCGATCTGGTGAATCCTTTTCTGAGGGTTCAATTGGATTTTCTGCACAACAAGTCGGGGCGGATTTGGCACTGCCGCGTCCCGGTCACAAAGCTTGGTGCTGCTCGTTACTACGCGTATTCCGTATCAGGTGAGTCGATTCCTCAACTACACAGTTTCGATCCGCAGAAGGTCCTGCTCGATCCCTACGCGAAGTGCATTTTCTTCCCACCCGGTTTTGATCGCAACCTGGCCATGCGGGAAGGATCCAATGCCGGGAGCGCGCCTTTGGGGGTGCTGGCTGATCATCGATCGACATTTGACTGGTCAGGGGTTCGGCTTCCGTATCATGAGTCGGATGCAGTCATCTACGAACTTCACGTGAAAGGTTTCACCAAGAACCCCAACTCAGGTGTCGACCCATCGCGTGCCGGCACATACGTCGGTCTCGTGGAAAAGATCCCTTATTTAAAAGAACTCGGGGTGACGATTGTAGAACTAATGCCGGTTTTTCAGCGTGATCCACAAGAAGGCGACTACTGGGGCTATATGCCTTTGAATTTCTTCGCGCCGCATGCTCAGTACGCGAGCACGCAGCGCGCTGATGAGCAGCATCTTGAATTCAAGAACATGGTGAAGGCTTTTCATGAGGCTGACATCGGCGTAGTGCTGGACGTGGTATACAACCACACTTGCGAGGGCGACTCCAAAGGGCCAATTTACAGCTTCAAGGGTCTCGACAGCTCCGGTTATTACATGCTTTCCTCCGATCCGGCCAACCCATACGCCAACTACTCCGGTACAGGGAACACCTTGAATTTCGGCCAGGCTCACGTGCGCAAGATGGTGATCGACAGCTTGCGCTATTGGAAGCGCGGCATGCACATCGACGGCTTCCGCTTTGATCTGGCGTCGGTATTCAGCCGCAATGCAGACGGATCTCTCAACTGGGGCGAAGCGCCCATCTTCAGTGAAATTGCCGCGGATCCGGAATTAGGACGCGTGCGTTTGATCGCGGAACCCTGGGACACAGCCGCCTATCAACTCGGACGCGGCTTTCCCGGCCTGACTTGGCTCCAGTGGAACGGACGGTTTCGCGACGACATTCGCCGTTTTGTTAAGGGCGACAACGGGATGGTTCCCGAAGTGATGCGGCGTATCTATGGCAGCGATGATTTATTCCCTGACAGCCGCGCCGATGCTTATCACGCTTATCAGAGCGTGAATTACGTAACTTCCCACGACGGCTTCACCCTCTACGATCTGGTTTCCTATGATCGCAAGCACAATGTGCAAAACGGAAATAATAATCAGGACGGTACCGACGCGAACTACAGTTGGAATTGCGGGCTGGAGGGGGATGAAGGCGTCTCCGCGGCGGTCCGCGCATTGCGTCGGCAGCAGGTAAAGAATTTCTGCTGCCTGCTGTTCTTGTCGAACGGTACGCCGATGTTTCGCGCTGGCGATGAGTTCCTGAACACACAATTTGGCAACAACAATCCCTATAACCAGGATAACGAAACGGGATGGCTGGATTGGAGTCAACTCCGATCGAATAAGGACATTTTCCAGTTCTTCAAGAACATGATTGGGTTCCGCAAAAATCATCCGTCGCTCAGCCGAAGCAGGTTCTGGCGGGAGGATGTTTCCTGGTACGGAGTCGGCTCCAAGGTCGATTTGACCCCCGATTCGCACAGCCTGGCGTTCTGCCTGCACGGCGCTTCTCATGGGGACGACGATATCTACGTCATGATCAATGCGTACTGGGAAGAGTTGGACTTCAATGTGCAGGAGGGATCAGCCCAGGAGTGGAAAAGAATCGTGGACACCGCTTTGCCCAGTCCAGATGATTTCTCAGGCGACGGAATTCCTTTAGGGCAGACGAAATACCTGGTGTCTCCAAGATCGATTGTGGTCTTATGTCGACCCCTCTTATGTCGAGCCACGAATAGCGACACCCGGGGAAGGCGGTGAGCACGCGATCGAGGGTCATTGTCGTCGGTGGCAAGCGGCCAAGAAGCATTAATTTCGTGGGGCACGATGAAAATTGCAACCTGGGCCATGTTTTGCTCATCTCCAAATATGTTGGACCGCTTCGGGCGAACGCGAGACAGAAAGGTTTATATGAATACTCTCGGACATGCTGCAGGGTTCTCAAGGCCTCGATTGGGCACGCGGATTTCTGCTTTCGTAGTGTCGTCGGCCCTGTTATTGGTGACTTACCCTCAGACTCTGGCGGCCTATCAGGACGCGCAACCACCGGCACAGGACGCACCGGCACAGGGCGCGCCGACGCCGCCCTATACGCAACAGACTCCCGAACAGTTGCAACAGCTGGTCGCGCCGATTGCTCTATATCCCGATTCACTGGTCGCACAGATCCTCACAGCATCTACGTTCCCTGAACAGGTTGTCGAAGCCGACCGGTGGGTGCAGGCGCATCCTGATTTGAAAGCCGAGGCCCTGGGCCAGGCCGTGGACCCACAACCGTGGGACCCGAGTGTCAAGGCGCTCGCGGCATTTCCATCCGTCCTGGGAAATATGGACAAGAACCTTTCCTGGACATCATCCTTGGGCGATGCTTATTACAACCAGCAGCAAGACATAATGGACGCAGTCCAGTTCATGCGCCGCAAAGCGCAAGACGCCGGCAATCTCAAGACTACGCCCCAATTAAAGGTCACCGATCAAGACTCGGCAATCGACATTGAGCCCGCTGATCCCGACGTGGTCTACGTTCCTGCATACGATCCGTGGCTCATTTACGGATATCCCGTCGTGGCCTGGCCGGGATGGTATCCGTATCCTGGAATCTGGTTTGATGGGCCATACCTTTCGTTCGGAGTCGGCTTCGGAATCGGGTGGTTCGGCGGTTTCGGATGGGGCTGGGGCCATTGGGGATTCGACTGGCATAACCATTACGCCGTGTTTAACCACGGCAGATACTTTTCCCGTAGCACAACGTTTTATAACCGGAGCAATTTCTATCGCGGCGGAGCGGACCGTGGCGGAGTCGATCGTGGCAGAGCTTTCAATCGTCCCGGTGAGGGAGCCAGGCCTTTCGGCGGAGACAACCGGGCCGCCCGCGGATACGCCGAGCCCCGCGGCCAAAGCGGGGTCCGCTCGGGTGCCTTCAGCGGCTACCAGCGTGGCGGAGAGACTCGAAGCTTTTCCTCGCGCGGAAGCGCCAGCTTCGGCGGCGGCGGAGGATTTCACGGGGGCGGGGGCGGGGGTCACGCTGGCGGCGGAGGGCGGCGGTAATCGAGGTTGCCGGTATGTTTCTGCTGGATCGTGAAATTTAGAAATGGAGAGAAGCCGCATGCGGAAAACGAACCTGAATGTTGACAAATATCGCGGAGTAAATCTTCCTGCTCTAACCGCGGTCGCTATCCTTTTGACGTTGTGCGTTTCCTCGCGTTCCATGGCGCAACAGCCGGGCCAGAAAACATTTTCGTCCGCGGATGACGCGAGCAGCGCGCTGGTCACGGCAGCGCAGAGTAATGACGAAAAGGCTATGCTCAGTATCCTCGGACCAGACGGAAAGCAAATCGTGTCCTCGGGAGACGACGTCGAGGACGCCCAAAGTCGCGCCAACTTCGTACAGAAGTATCAGGAAATGCACCGTCTGGTGAAAGAACCGGATGGAACGACGACGTTATATATTGGCGCGGAGAATTGGCCTACACCGATACCGCTCGTCCATAAAGGCGCTGCATGGTATTTCGATACCGACGCAGGCAAGCAGGAAATTTTATTCAGGCGGATTGGCCGGAATGAAATGTCGACCATCCATGTTTTCCAGGAACTGGTGGCAGCCGAAAAAGAATATTCTGCGCAACACAGCGAGTACGCCCAGAAAATCTCCAGTGATGACGGGCAGCACAATGGCTTGTATTGGAAGTCTGCCAATAGCGAACCCCAGAGCCCCATCGGACCGTTGGTGGCAACGGCCTGTGTTGAGGGCAACGCCAACAATCGGGACAGCGCTCCGACTCCGTATCGCGGTTACCATTACCGCATTCTGACTAGCCAGGGGAAAAATGGCCCCGGCGGGGCAAAAAGTTATATCGCAAACGGCAAAATGACCGGCGGGTTCGCGTTCGTAGCGTATCCCGCGGAATACAGGTCTTCCGGTGTGATGACATTCATCGTTACCGACGATGGCGTGGTGTATCAGAAGGACCTCGGGAAAAAGACCGAGGCACTCGCCAAGGCCATGAAGGAATACAATCCCGATTCCAAATGGCAAAAGGCCGTAGAGCAGCAGGACCAGGTTGCTGGCGACCAGAAAACCAAGTGAGAGGTATCCAGTCGTTTGGCGGTCTCCACGTCTTCTTATGCCCGACTTCATGCCTCGACTTCCAGGATGGCCTCAACCGCCACGGGCATGCCCAGAGGAAGACTTGCCACGCCTAACACTATACGGACTGCGGTTTTGTGTTCTCCAAAGACGTCGCGGAACAGCTCAGAGGCGGCGTCGGCAACTTTTGGTTGATCGAAGAAGTCTCCGTCCGTTGCAAGATAGACGCACAGTCGAACAACGTGGGTGACTTTATTGAGCGAACGTAGCTTCTGCTTTGCCGCTGATAAGACATTCAGAGCGGCGATGCGGACCGCCTCTCGACTCGCATTCGCATCCGGTTCTTTCCCGAGACGACCGATGAACTTCGGCTCGTGTCCGATGGCAGGAAGCATACCGCTAGGGAAGAGCAGATTGCCGGTCTGTACGGCCTCGACGTAGGCGCCGGACGGAGTCGGCGGAAGCGCGAGCTCGATGCCGAGCTCGCGCAGCCGGCGCTCGGCATTGGGCGGCTGCGAGCCCTTGCTCCGTACCATTTGCCTGAGTGCACACCGCCGTCCACGTGCAGCACTCCCCCGTCACATGACGGGCTTCTGTGACACGCTATCGCGGACATTTCTCGACTATCTAAATGCCAATGCAGATGCGATTCGCGCCAAGGCCGAACTTGCTCTGTCCTCTATCGCCCGAATCAAGTCAGAGCACTTTTCCCGGCGAGCTAGCGGGCACGTTTCCTGATGAAGTTTTGTTGCACAACCGCGATATGCAGCGATACACAATAGCTCTGGCCGATAGCGGCGAAGCGATTTTCACTGAATGCGTCAAGTCGAAAGATCCATGTCATCCCCGCCGCGCTGCCTCGATCGTGGCGATGTTGATCTTTTTCATCGGCATCATTGCCTCGAAGGCACGCTTTGCCTCGGCGCCACCAGCCGCTAATGCCTCCATTAGCGCGCGTGGGGTAATCTGCCACGAGAGGCCCCAGCGGTCCTTGCACCAACCGCACCGACTTTCCTGGCCGCCATTGCCGACGATCGCGTTCCAGTACCGGTCCGTCTCTTCCTGATTGTCCGTCGCAATCTGGAAGGAAAAGGCCTCATTGTGCTTGAACTCCGGGCCGCCGTTGAGACCGAGGCACGGAATGCCCACGACCTTGAACTCCACCGTCAGCACATCGCCCTGCTTGCCACCCGGGTAGTCGCTGGGCGCTTTGTGGACAGAGGTCACTTCACTATTCGGAAAGGTCGCGGCGTAGAAGCGCGCCGCATCGTGTGCGTCCTTGTCGAACCAGAGGCAGATCGTATTTTTCGGTTTCGAAGCCATAAGGTCTCCTTGTGCGAATCAGGTCGTTCAGACCAGGTCGTGCAAAGCAGGCTGTGCGAGTCAGGTCGAACGAAGTCCGGGGTCTCGCATCTATTTGATTGGCCGTGAACCCGTGATGAGGATGTCCACGAGTCTTCGGGCGCTTTGCTGCCACTCGGGACCGGACGCCACGTGGGAGACACCGATCAGTGCGCGAAGCAGATCGAATGGCTCCAGATCTCTACGAATGTCGCCGCTCTTGATTGCGCGCTTCACCAACAAATCAATTGCTCCCTGGATCTGACTGCGTGAACCTTCATACAGTTTCGAAGGCCCTCCAACGATCGAGTTTAGCGCAGGGCCGATGATCTGCTTGGTCGCGATGTAGTCAACGAACAATAACATCCACGCTCGCAAGGCCTCAATGGGAGGAAGACTTTCGGAGAACTTCTTCGCGGCTGCGGCCGCTTTCTCTACTTCGGTCCGATAGACCGCTTCGATCAGTGCGTCGCGGGTAGGAAAGTGGCGATACAGAGTTCCCGCTCCGACGCCTGCCTCTTTGGCGATGTCGTCGAGGCTGGCGTTTGCCCCGCACCGGGTAAACGCCTCCTTCGCCACATCCAGAATGAGCTCGCGGTTGCGCAGCGCGTCGGTGCGCGGTTTTCGCGGTGCAATTTGCTGGGTTTTGGTCGGCATAAAAAAAGTTGCAACCGGAGACTGCCTCCGGTTATCTTATCTAGTGATTCGGAGACACTCTCCGTTTTAGCCGGAACACGGGCCGCCTGTCAATAGCGGTTTACCGGTTCCGCGGATTCGATCTCCGGCTCCAAGAGGTGAGAAATATGAATCCAATCGCTCGTTATGAACCATTGAAGAATTCCAATCATCCTTGCTCCGACTTCGCGACAATGGCGGAGCAGGAGTTGTCCGCATTCTTCAATGCCATCACCCAGTTATTCGGATCAGAACAGGCGAAGCTTTCGGCAGAAGATTGGCTGCAGGAGTTGATCAAGACCGATGCTCTGCCCTCTTCGACCCGCGAATGGCGATTGCTCACTGCGAAAGCGTCGACTCGGCTCGCAAGTCGGGTGAGCGCCTCATCCCGATCATCATCACTATCGACGGAACCACAAATTGCTTAGGAGGAAAAGATTATGCGTGTTTTTCTAACCGGTGCTACGGGTTTTATCGGTTCTGCCATTGTTCGCGAACTCACCGACGCAGGTCATCAGGTGCTCGGCCTCGCGCGGTCGGAGGCGGGCGCCAAGTCGCTTGCCGCCGCTGGTGCCAACGTCAAAGTCCATCGCGGGGACGTTGAAGATCTGGACAGCCTCCGCAGTGGAGTCGCCGCGTCCGATGCCGTGATCCACACCGCGTTCGTCCATGACTTCTCGAAATTCAAGGAAGTTTGTGAGATCGACAGACGCGCCATCGAGACGCTTGGCTCCGCACTCGTCGGCTCCAAGCGCCCCTTGATCGTCACCTCCGCGACCGGCGTCGTCTTCACGCCCGGCCGCCTCTCCACCGAGGAAGATGCGCCCAACGCCCCCATGCCTCGAGTATCGGAACAAGCAGGAGCGTCAGTCGCGGCCAAGGGCGTGCACGTTTCGGTAGTACGCCTTCCACAGGTGCACGACCCAGTCAAGCAAGGCCTCATCACCTACATGGTCGAAGTGGCTCGCGAGAAGGGTGTCTCGGCGTATGTGGGTGACGGGCTCAATCGCTGGCCGGCCGTGCATCGACTTGATGCCGCCCGCCTCTACAAACTAGCCTTAGAAAACGGGCCAGCGGGATCACGTTATAACGCAGTCGCAGAAGAAGGTGTGCCGCTAAAAGAGATAGCCGAGGTAATCGGCCGAGGCCTGAAGGTGCCGGTTGTCTCCAAGTCTCCTGAGGAAGCGGCCGAGCACTTTGGCTGGCTCACGCATTTCGTAAGTGGTGACATGCCAGCTTCCAGCGCGCTGACGCGGAAATGGCTAGGATGGCGTCCGACGGGTCCGGGCCTCATTGCTGATCTTAAGGCGATGAAATATTCCGAACACTCCGCGGATGCCGTGGTTTCGCGCGGTTAATGCGAAACCGAATCCACATCCGTCACATCGAAACAGTGAGTACACAGTCAGTAGAAGGAGATGGAAAGATGACCACGATAGTTGAGACAACTTCATTCGGCGCAACTTCAACTACAGATGACGTTTTGTCTGGCGTGAATCTAAAAGGCAAACGGATTCTGGTCACGGGTGTTTCAGCCGGCCTCGGCGTGGAAACGGCGCGCTCCCTGGCCGCGCACGGCGCTCAGGTTGTAGGCGCGGCGCGGGATTTGAACAAAGCCAAAGCCGCAACCGAGCAGGTGCGAAAAGAGGCCGCGGCCCATGGCGGAAGCTTAGAACTCGTTGAGCTCGATCTTGGCAACCTGAAAAGCGTACGTGCCTGCGCCGACGCGTTGCTGGCAAAAGGAAAACCGTTCGATGTGGTCATCGCCAATGCCGGAGTGATGGCCACACCGCTCGGCCACACCGTCGATGGCTTCGAAACGCAGTTCGGGACGAATCACCTGGGCCACTTCGTTCTGGTAAACCGAATTGCGGCCCTCATACGTGATGGCGGCCGACTGATCAATCTTTCTTCTCTGGGTCACCGTTATTCTAATGTCAACCTCGATGATCCAAACTTTGAGCGGACACCCTATGAGCCATTCATTGCCTATGGAAGATCCAAAACGGCGAACATCCTCTTCGCGGTAGCCTTCGACAAACGCCACCGCGACCGAGGCGTACGCGCTGCCGCAGTACATCCGGGAGTAATCCACACGGAACTGGCCCGCCACGTGGACGCCAGCCAAATCGAAAAGATCATCGAGCAAAGGAATCAGCAACTCGCCGCGGAGGGCAAGGCGCCGTTCCAGTGGAAGAGCATTCCGCAAGGAGCCGCAACTTCGGTGTGGGCCGGAGTCGTTGCTCCCGCCGGAGAAATCGGCGGCCGATATTGCGAGGACTGCCACGTCGCGAGTCTCGTGCCAGCCAACGCGCCCATCGACACCATAAACCAAGGAGTGCTTGGATACGCGCTTGATCCGACAAATGCCGAGGCACTCTGGAAGAAAAGTGAAGAAATGGTTGGAGAGTCGTTTTAGCTTTCCTCGTTACGACTGAGGAACACCGCACCCAGCACGAATGAAGACGAATGAAGAGGAATGAGAAATGAAAATGATTGAACAAGAACAAAAAGACCTTGCCGGCAGCTTCACCCTGCTCGGCAAATCGATGATATTAAACCGCATGGGCTACGGAGCCATGCAACTGGCCGGCCCAGGAGTCTGGGGACCGCCCCGGGATGTCGATGCAGCCACTGCCGTTCTGCGCGAGGCGGTAGATTCGGGCGTGAACCACATTGACACCAGCGACTACTACGGACCTCACGTCACCAATCAGATTATCAAGCGCGCGCTCCATCCCTATGCCAAGGATCTCGTGATCGTCACCAAAGTAGGCGCTCGTCGAGGTCCGGACAAGTCATGGAATCACGCCCTTTCCCGCCATGAACTCGAGGATGCCGTTCATGACAACCTGAAAAATCTTGGCCTCGACCATCTCGATGTCGTCAACCTTCGCGTTGGCGGAATCATGGCACCGGGGCAGGAATCGATTGAGGAACCGCTGACGGTCCTCGCCGAACTCAAGCGCCAGGGACTGATTCGGCATATCGGTCTCAGCAACATTTCTCCCAAGCAGTTCGCTGAGGGGCAAACCATTACAGACATCGTTTGCGTGCAGAACTTTTACAACGTCGCCCAAAGAAGCGACGATGCTTTCATCGACAACCTTGCCGCGCAAGGTATAGCGTACGTTCCGTTTTTCCCGCTGGGAGGCTTCACTCCATTGCAGTCGTCAGCACTTGACGCAGCCGCAGCGTCGCTCAAGGTCACACCTATGCAGGTTGCGCTTGCCTGGCTTCTCCAGCGCTCGCCCAATATTCTGCTGATTCCAGGCACATCTTCCCTCGAACATCTTCGCGAGAATCTTCAGTCTTCGATGCTTCAGATTTCCCCTGAGGTGATCGCCGATCTCAACGCAATCGGCGGAAATGCCCCGACTGGAGGCACACATCGTAAGAACTGATCTGCGGCATCTCCGGAAAGTTGAAAGCTTGAGTTGCAACTGAGCAAGCAGCACGGTCCGCAGCGCTGAGAGCGGGCCGTGGTCGGCGGAAGCTTATTCGTGATAGCGGATTACCGCATCGCCCAAAGCGTCCTTCAGCGGGCTGAGCCAGGGCTCGTAGTTCCGCCACTGGTGGAGCCCCTCGGAAAAGATCGGCTGGCGGACCTGTTCAGAGCTCGCCGTGTAGACACTGCGTTCCAGCTTGTGGAACTCGACGCAGGCCGGTTCAAATTCGAGGCCGCAAAGTTTCAGGATGCGTCGAACGTTGCTCTCTAGATCCTGGACGACATCCTTGTACCAGACTCGGAGTACCCGTCCAGGAAGCACCGCGTCCCAGTGCCGCATCAGTTCGAGATAGCTCTTGTAATAGCGAGCGATGTCCTCGACGCTGTAGGTGAACTCCTGCCCGCTGGCAAACAGTTGCTTGAGATTGCTAACGCAGCAAGCCATGGGCTCGCGCCGCACATCAATGATCTTCGCGTTCGGCAGCATAAGATGGATGAGCCCAATGTGTCGGAAGTTATTTGGCATTTTGTCGATAAAGAACGGCTCATCGCCGCGATAAGCGCGTGTTTCCGCGATGTATCGCTCGCCCAGTCTCCGGAAATCTTCAGGCACCAAGTTTGCGAGCACCGCTGGATAGCGCGGATCGCCGCGCTCTGATCGTGGGCTCTCCATGCTGCAGCGCTCCATGCTGCAAACGACGCGCGGGATTTCAGGGAGTTCCTGCGTGCCGTCGACCTGCGAATGAGACGCCAGGATCTGTTCAACCAGCGTTGATCCCGAGCGCGGCAAACCGAGAATGAAAATCGGATCTGCGTCCGGCGCTCCGACGCCTGTGCGCGCCCCCAAAAACTCCGCCGTGCACACTGCGATCTGCTTGCGCGTGTTCATTTCGGTAGCCTCTGGACGGTAGCTGGTTTCGGCACGCTTGAGTGCGTTGCCGCGCTCGTAGAATCGCCACGATTCAGCGTACTCGCCGCTGTCCTCATACGCTTTGCCCAGCGCGAAGCATAGATGGTAGCGATCCACAGGGTTGGCGTTCGCTTCCTGGGCGCGCATCTGCGCGATCTCGCCATGCGAGAAGTGATAGGTTTTGAGATTGGCGAGACTCCAATATGCATCACCGAAACTTGGTCGAATGGCCACTGCCCGTCGATACGACTCGATGGCCTCCTTCCGCCGTCCGACGTTCTGAAGCGAGTGACCGAGCGCTACTTGTAAATCGAAAGATTCTGGCGAGGTCGCGAGCAACTGGCCATACAGCTCAATCGCCCGTTGGTTTCGTCCGAGACCGACGCACGCCGCTGCACACAGGGGGAGAAGATCTTTATCGCCGGGATCGAGGATCAGCATGGCGTCAACTAGGTCATGGGCTCGCAGATATTTCTGCTGGTCAAGCAGAACACGGACGTAGTCCAAACGTGCGGCCCGGTAGTTCGGCGCAAGCTTCAACACTGTCTCGAGCCGCCGTTCTGCCTCCTCGAGCGCGTGAGATTGGTGCTCGATTCTGGCGAGCAGTCTCATGGCCTCAACGTGCTTGCCGTCCTTGAGCAGATATTCCCGCAGGATGTTTTCTGCTGCTGAAAGTTCACCGTCCGAGAACCGACTTCCAGCTCGCACGATCTCGGGTGGTAGATGCTCCAGAATCGAAACCTGCTCGGCCGCCATCGTTGCTCCCTTTGCATCGCCGGTCATGTCGTACAGGCGTTCGAGCATCTTCCAACTCGCAGCCAACGCTGGGTTGAGACTCACAGCTTCCAGGAATGCCGCGATCGCACGCCGTGCATCCCGCAGACTCGTGTGGCAATAACCACGCTCCTGGTAAAGAAGACTGAATCGCGGGTACTGCTGTTCGAGCCGCTGCAACGTTGCTAACGCCTCGTCTATCCGGTTCAGGCAGCGCAGGTTGGTTGCGATCAGGTACAAAGCATCGCGATTCTGCGGAGCTGACACCGCAAGCTCTTCAGCCGCGGCGAGTGCTTCGCGATAGCGGCTGCACTTGCTCAACTCACGAATGCGAACCACTTCCGGTTCGATCAGCGAATTCGCAGCCGGATTCTGCATGGCAGTCGATTATAGTGATGCTGGAGCACGAGGCCGAGGAGCCGCCGCTCGATTTGAA
>Ga0209006_10002545_pt1 | contig 16633 bp, 17 predicted proteins | sample JacPin_JW_Ref_O2_FD_188567 | JGI IMG/M metagenome (GOLD analysis project Ga0209006, IMG submission 188567) | Forest soil microbial communities from Algoma, Ontario, Canada - Jack Pine, Ontario site 1_JW_Ref_O2 (SPAdes) (version 2) | ecosystem: Environmental > Terrestrial > Soil > Boreal... | reverse complement strand
TTGCCAGCAGCCGTGCCCGGGTTATCGATGCGAACTGTTCCGTCCGGAGCGCCAGAGGTATTGGCGTTGGCGAAATAGTCCACCTTGAGCGTATCGGCTTGACCGAAGGCAGTCCCGGCACAGAGGCCCAGAGCCAGTGTACAAGCCACAAGTAACGCGATTCGACGCATTTCTTTTTCCTCCTTGGAGATGACGATGCCGGATGGGGAGGGTGGCCCGGCTTTTCGTGCATCCTTACTGTAGCGTTTATCTTGTCCACCACAAGTCCCCAAGTGTATTAGCCCAAAACTACTAAGCGTTCTTAAACCCTAACGGTTCAATCGGATGGCGAGGGTGAACGCCTCGTCACACTCAAACGAGTGACGCCCTAAGATATTCGACTCTCCCTGTGGAAAACCAAGATCGGTCGAAGACTCGGACTCACAGTTAGTCGTCGGCGCTGACCGTAGACTCGCGGCTCGCGACTTGCGAGTCGCCATTGGCCGCCGCAATCTCCTGATCTTTGTACTGCAGTTGATACAGTTTGAAATAAATCCCGCGCTGCGCCAGCAGTTGCTGGTGCGTTCCCATCTCGCGCACCTGGCCCTTATGCATGACGATGATCTTGTCGGCCCGCTGCACGGTCGAGAGCCGGTGCGCGATAATCAGCGACGTTCGCCCCTCCACCATCCTGCTCAATGCGTCGCGCACCCGAAATTCGGTTTCGGTGTCCACGCTGGAAGTGGCTTCATCAAGAATCAGAATCCGGGGCTGGTGCGCCAAGGCCCGGGCGAAGGAGATGAGCTGCTTCTGTCCCGTCGAAAGCGTCGATCCCCGCTCGCGCACCTCTTCGTCAAAGCCATTGGGCAGCGCGCGAATGAAGTCCGCCAGATTGACGTCCTCCGCGGCCTTTTCCACATCGCGGTCCTGAATGCGCTGCGTGCCCAATCGAATGTTGCCGCCGACGGTCCCGGAAAACAGGAACGGGTCCTGCAATACCACCCCAAAGCGGCTGCGCAGGTCAACCAGATCCATATCCCGCACGTCGACGCCATCAAGTCTTATCGCTCCTTTTTGCACATCATAAAACCGCAGCAGCAGAGAGATCAGCGTCGTCTTGCCCGCACCCGTGTGGCCCACGATGGCCGCAGTCTCTCCCGGCTCGATGTCGAAGCTGACATCGCGCAAGACCCAATCCGCGCCAGATTCGTCGAGTGCATCTCCATATGCGAACCACACATGATCGAACTCAATGCGGCCGGGCCCGTCAGGTTTCAGCACGACCGCGGGAGAAACCACGTCCACAGGCGTATCCAGCAGCTTGAAAATGCGCTCGCTGGCCGCCATCGCGGATTGCAGAATGTTGAACTTCTCGCTGAAGTCCTGAATCGGCCGGAAGAACCGTTGGCAATACGCGATAAACGCCACCAGCACGCCCAGCGACGCGGTGGCCGTAATCACCTTGAAGCTGAAAAGTGTCTGAGAGCTGCGCTCCAGCGCGAAGGTACTCACCGTCAGCTTGCGCATCACATCGTTGCCGCCGAACCAGATGACCGACGCAATCGCAATCGAAGAAAAAATTTCCACCACCGGATAATAGAGCGCATAAGCCAGGATGGCGTCTTTGTAGGCGTCCATGTGGCTGCGGTTGATTTCAGAAAAGCGCTGGTAAGCCTTACTCTCCCGGTTGAAAAGTTGCAACACCACCATGCCGCTGACGTGCTCCTGCAAATAAGAATTGATACGCGCGATGGCTGTCCGTATGCGCCGATACGAATCGCGCACTTTGTCGCGGAAAATCTTGGTGGCAAACACAATCAGCGGAATCACCGCAAAGGTAATGAGCGCCAGCTTCCAGTTCATGCACAGCATGATGCCGACAATCCCCGCCAGCACAAACACATCCTCAAAGATCGAAATCACCCCCGAGGTGAACATTTCGTTCAAGGCGTCCACGTCGGTGGTGACTCGCGTGACTAATCGCCCCACCGGATTCTTGTCATAAAACGCGATGTGCAGCCGTTGCAAGTGGCGGAAGATCTGGCTGCGCAGATCGAACATCACCTTCTGGCCAGTCCACTGCATGTAATAAGTCTGTAGAAATTCGAAGACGAACGTAGCCAGCAGCAGGCCCACATAGAGCGCCGCAATCTGCGCAATGCCGGTCAGGGGACGCGGACTCAGCCAACTCCATAACCCGGATGCTCCCGCTTTCGTCGGCGCGAGATATCGGTCGATGGCGACTTTCGTCAGGTAGGGACCCAGCACGTCGGCAAACGACTTCAGCAAAATTGAAACCAGCGCGATGGCCACCTGCCAGCGGTAGGGCCGCAGATAGGTCAGCAGCCGCCGCATCAGCCGGCTGTCATACGCTTTGCCTAATATCTCTTCTTCTTGGGCCATCTAAACCGCAGCGACACCACGTCAGGAATGCTCATTAACAGGTTACCCCAACCGCCTACTCAAGAATAGATCGCCAATGCCGTGGCGACTGTGCAAAACGCTTTGCCGCTCGCGGGGATGGGATAATGGATCGAGCATGCCTCTCGGCATTTACATATCGGTCCCGTTCTGCCGCACCAAGTGCAGCTACTGCAACTTCGCCTCGGACGTTTTCTCGCGGAAAGTATTTGATAGTTATGTGGTTCGCGTGTGTGCCGACATCTCCATTGCCCCGCAGACCGCTCGCGCGATGGGTGGCCAGTTCGAGCCCGAAGTGGATTCTATTTATATGGGCGGCGGAACTCCGACGGTGCTGGAGTCCGCGCAATTGCAGCGCATCTTCACCGCGGTGCGCGAGCAATTTTTGGTACTGCCCAATGCCGAGGTCACAGTCGAGTGCGCTCCCGGTACCTTAACGCTGGAGATGATCGACACCCTACTGCGCTGCGGCGTGAATCGCGTCAGCCTCGGCGTGCAATCGTTTGTCGATGGCGAGGCCGCGGCCGTGGGGCGTCTGCACAAGCGGACGACCGTGATCGAGGAGGTTGCGCGGTTGCGGGCGTCGGGAATCGCGAACATCAATATCGATCTGATCGCCGGACTGCCGCATCAGACGGCCGAAAGCTGGCGGGTTTCGGTCGAAGAGACCATCGCTACTGGCGCTCCGCACGTTAGCGTCTACATGCTCGAAATCGACGAAGACTCGCGCTTGGGCGGCGAACTCATCGCCGGAGGCACGCGCTATCACGCGCATTTCGTGCCCGACGAAGACGCTACCGCGGACTTTTACACCGAAGCCTGCGAAAAACTAAACTCGGCGGGAATCGTGCAATATGAAATCTCCAACTTCGCCCGACCGGGATTCGAGTCGCGTCACAATTTGAAATACTGGACGCGCCAGCCATATCTCGGCTTTGGCGTGGACGCGCATTCGATGCTAGGAGCAACAGGTCGGGTAGGGGCAATAGATCGGGAAGGGCACGAGTTTTCTCGTGCCGCCACGACCCAGGCACGGGAACCGGGCTTTAGCCCCGGCGGTGGCAAGATCGATGCGGTGCGCTTCGCAACCGGCGATTCGCTGGAAAAATACGTCGCCGGAGCGCCGCTACAGTCCACCGAAGTCAGCCGCGAGGCTGCGCTGGAGGAAACGTTTTTTCTGGGATTGCGTTTAACGCGCGGCGTCTCTCTCGATCAAGCCGATGCCAAGTTCGGCGCGGGGGCAGTCCGCCGACACGATCCCGCTATCGCGGAGATGAACGCCAACGGTTTGCTGGAGCGCGAAAACGAAATAGTTCGCCTGACCCCGCGCGGCAGGCTGCTCTCCAATGAAGTTTTCCAGTGTTTTCTTTCTCCCGTCGAATCCGTTCGTTAGCGAGTCCCCATAGCACTCAACTTTCCTCCAACCATCCGGTCGGTCGGCCAGCCCATCAAAACTCGCGAAATCCTCAATAAACAAGCTTCCATTCGCGCATCGCAATCCGGCCGCTGGAGGTAACTTTTGCCGCCTCAGTCTCTATGTTCTAATCAAGATTCGCCCGTGGAGGCGCCGTGGATTTTCAGCTCAACGAAGAACAGCTTCATCTCAAGAAGAGCGTGCGCGAATTCGCGCAGCGCGAAATCCTGCCTAACGTCATGAAGTGGGATGAGGCCAGCGAGTTTCCACTGGCCACCATCAAGGAACTGGGCAAACTCGGACTGCTGGGATCGATCTTTCCTGCCGAATACGGCGGCGCAGGCATGGGCTACGTGGAGTACGTCACCGCCATCGAGGAACTTTCCCGCGTCGATGGCTCAGTCGGCATCATCGTCGCCGCGCACACTTCACTCTGCTCGAATCATATTTTTCTCGCCGGAAATGAAGCGCAAAAGAAGAAGTACATCAGCAAACTAGCCACCGGGGAATTCATCGGTGCGTGGGGCTTGACCGAGCCATCATCTGGCTCCGACGCGGGCAGCGCCCGCATGACCGCCGTCCGCAAGGGCGGCAACTGGGTGCTCAACGGCACCAAGACGTTTTGCACCAACGGCCATTATGCCGATGTCATCGTCGTAATCGCAGTGACAGACCGCTCGGCCCACACCCACGGCCTCTCCGCGTTCGTCGTGGAAAAAGACACCAAGGGATTTCGTCCCGGCAAAAAAGAAAACAAACTGGGCCTGCGCGCCAGCGACACCGCCGAACTGATCTTCGAAGACTGCGTGATTCCCGCGGAAAACCTGCTGGGCTCCGAAGGCCAGGGATTTGTCGATGCCATGCGTGTGCTCGACGGCGGCCGCATCTCCATCGCCGCACTCTCGCTGGGCATGGCCGAAGGCGCCTACGAAGCCGCGCTCAAGTACGCCAAAGAGCGCAAACAGTTCGGCAAAGCCATCGGAGAATTCCAGGCCATCCAGTGGAAGCTGGCCGATATGGCCACGGAAATCGACGCCGCCATGCTGCTCACCATGCGCGCCGCCTCCATGAAGGATGCAGGCATGAAGACCACGCAGGAATCCTCGATGGCGAAACTCTACGCCAGCGAAGTGGCCGTGAGATGCGCCAACGAAGGCGTGCAAATCCACGGTGGCTACGGCTTCATCAAAGACTATCCCGCAGAAAAATTCTACCGCGACGTAAAACTCTGCACCATCGGCGAAGGCACCAGCGAGATTCAGCGCCTAGTGATCGCAAGGCAGTTGCTGAAAGAATAGATTCGAATCGGATTGAAGTTTAAAGCCGAACTCGCGTTATCGATTGGAATATTGATGGGACTCGCCTTCATCCTTTTTGTGCGAGGCATTGTCCTTATCGCTGAAGACTATTCTCGCCCCGACATCGGGAAGGGGTGGAACACCGTGGGCCTAATTATTGCCTCGTTGCTTGCATCCGCATCGGCATTCGAGGCGTACCGGTTCCTGAATTTCTTTTTCATGGCGCGTCGAACAAGTCGTGCTTTTCGACACTTCAGTTGACTTTTCTTCACTTCGGCGGGCAGCCCATCGCAAGACGCACCATATCGGCAATCTGGCAGATACGTGTGTTACTCAGCATTCTCAGTGGAGCACGCGGCTCCGCCAGCGATTCTTTTCGAACGACGCTGACATCTTCGGCGCAAATGCTGGATGGATGGAGGCCTGTTTCTCCTGGACTCAAGCGAATGCGGGTCTCGACTTCTCTTTCCACAGCGCCAGTGAGCGGCGCGACCATGACACTATCGGCGCGCGGATGCCGGTTTCGCGCATCCTGCGAAACGATCACTACCGGTCGTGGCGGCTTACCCGGAGGGTCAGTCGGCAAGTGTACATACCAGATTTCTCCTCGGAGAGGTTGGCGCTTCATTACTAATCCTTATTGGGGAATTGAGTTTCGGCAAACTTCGCCCAAGCCAGATTCTCGGCGCGTTCTTCTTCGGAAATGGTGTCGTAATAGCGAGTGATTGAGGCGGAGACCCGCTCCATCTCTTTTTCTTCTTGATGCCGCCGGACAATCTGTTCGAGAACGGCCGACAACGATTTCTGCTGCTGCGCCTTGCGCTCCGTCTCCAGAAACGCAACCGTCTGTCGCGAGAGTGAGAATGTTCGCTTGGCTTTTGTTGCGCTTTGATATCGAGGCATAAATCTCGGTTTTATTGTAGCATACTTTGGTCATACCGAAGTATGACCTCTCTTTGATTCGTCTGAAACATTCACACTGAGGATAGATGGTGGTGCCCTCGGCCTGCGCGAGACGCGAAGCGATCCACTCCTTTACACTGGCAGCTTGCACTCCGACCTCTCATCCCAGACCGCCCTCCTCCGCTCCGGCGACCCCCGCGCCCTCGCCCGCGCCATCTCCCTCGTCGAAAACCGTTCCCCCGGCTGGTCCGATCTGCTGAAGGCTCTCTTCCCGCACACCGGCAAAGCTCGCGTCATCGGCCTCACCGGCCCTCCCGGAGCGGGCAAGAGCACCCTCGTCGATAAGCTTGCGCGCCTCTATCGCGAGGCCTGCCACACCGTCGGCATCATCGCTGTCGATCCTACCAGCCCTTACACCGGCGGCGCCATTCTTGGGGACCGCATCCGCATGCAGGAGCATTTTTCCGATCCCGGTATCTACATTCGCAGCATGGCCACCCGCGGATCGCTCGGTGGCCTGGCCCGCACAACTGCCGATGTCGCTACGGTTCTCGATGCATCGGGTCGCGACATAATCCTCATCGAGACGGTCGGTGTCGGCCAGGATGAAGTCGATATCGTCCGCCTCGCCGATGTCACGGTCGTCATCCTCGTCCCCGGCATGGGTGACGACGTGCAAACCATCAAGGCCGGCATCATGGAAATCGCCGATATTTTCGTCATCAACAAAAGCGACCGCGACGGCGCCGACCGCGTGGAACGCGAGATTCGCACCCTGCAATCGCTGGCCACGCGCCACGACGGCTGGACGCCTCCCATCGTAAGAACGGTCGCCAGTGAAGGCGCGGGCATAAAAGAACTCGACGCCGCGATCGCCAACTACGAGTCGTATCTGCAAAAAGGAAATCGCGCGCAACAAAAGAGCGTGGAGCACTGGCAGGCGCGTCTGGTAGAAATGCTCCGCGATACGCTGCTGGAAAAAGCGCGCGCGCAGATGGCCAACGGCAATCTCGAACGCCTGGCCGCGGAAGTCGCCGCGCATCAGCGCGATCCCTACACGCTGATCGAAGAGATTGCGTCGAAGACCGGAATGAAACAGCCGTAACATGGAGCCATTGGTCAATAACCACCAACACGAAGAGGCCATCGAGAAATGGATGTTGGCCGTCCTCGAAAATGACGGTGTTCATCGTTTCGACGACTTGCACATTGACGCTATCGATCCCGCATGGCGACCTCCGGATCGTTGGCTTGATGGCGGGTTGGAAGCGCTTCGAGTTGCGACTGTGGTCCGGCGAAGGAATCGGTTTCCGTTCTCGGTTGCGCTGGCATTCTCGCTCAAATCGAGCAGCCAGCCGCTCGGAGCTGATTTCTCCACCTGGAACGAATTTCGAGAGAGAATCGATTGGTCGCCCCCATCCCTCTACTTCCTTGACCCGGATAAAGAAGCGAAGGGTCCCCTGGCTCTCGGAGGTACAGTGAAAGATTTAGATCCCGCGATTTTCAACATTTTGGGGAAGGGCTTGAGCTGTTATTACCAGGAATTTCCTTCGCAGGAAAAAGACGAGTATTTTCGAAGCGTAGTTATTGAGAGCAAAGGCATCGATTTTTCGGAGTGATACGAGACTTTACGAAATCGTTTTCGCGCAGCAACGAATCGACCAAAGTTAATTATCAAGATGCTTCTTCTCTCCGCCGAAACTTCGGGCAGACAAGGCAGCATCGCCCTCGCGCGCGCAGATGCCGCAGGCACCTGCAAAGTAATCGAAGTCGCCTTCCTCGATCGCGGCAACTTCTCCGAGCAGCTCATCCCGCAAATCGCCGCACTCCTCAGCAAGCACAACTTCACAAAAAACAATATCGACGCCTTCGTTGTCGCCTCCGGTCCCGGTTCTTTCACCGGACTGCGCGTCGGCCTCGCCGCCATCAAAGCCCTGGCCGAGGTACTCGCCAAACCCATCGCCGCAGTTTCTTTGCTCGAAGCCCTCGCCCTGGCCGGAGGAATGCGAGGCCGCCTGATCTCCGCACTCGATGCTGGACGCGGAGATGTTTATGCCGGAGAATACGAAATCGCGGGCGACACCGCGGCCTTGGTCCACGAACAAGTGCAGACTAGAGAAGAACTCTTATCGATCGCGCAGCAATCAACTCGACCAGCCTTCATTGTCACCTCGGACCATACTCTCGCAGAAGTCATGAAAGCCCGTGCCGTTCCGGTCACCGCAGTTGACGTTCTCCACGCCGGTTCAATCGCGACATTAGCCTGGCGAAAAATCCAAGCCGGAGAAATCGTCGCGCCCGAAGATCTCGAAGCCAACTATATCCGCCGCTCCGACGCGGAAATCCTGCACAAGATGAAAGAAAATACCGGACACTAGCCAGCGATCACAACCCACTTGAACATTCGCCTCGCCACTCCCGCCGATATTCCCGCCATCCTGGCCCTCGAACACGCCTGCCCCTCCGCGGCCCACTGGAGCGAGAAGCAATATCGAAACCTATTCCGAAACGAAATGATTGAATCCTTCTCAAACAGAGTCGTCCTGCTGGCCGAAGAAACTTCCGAAGAACCTTCCGCCACTCCCGGGCAAACGCAACCGGCTCTCCTCGCCTTCCTCGTCGCCCACCGATTAGACAGCGAGTGGGAACTGGAAAACATTGCCGTCTCGCCCGCCGCCCGCCGGCGCGGTCTGGCGACCACGTTGATCCAGGAACTCTTCCGCCGCGCCCGCGAAAACAATGGCAATTCGATATTTCTCGAGGTGCGCGAATCCAACCAGTTAGCCCAGGTACTCTATGAAAAGCTGGGCTTCGCAAAATCCGGCCTCCGCAAGGGTTATTATCAAAGTCCGTCCGAAGATGCCATTACTTACCGCCGCCCTCTCTAAGCTATTTCTCACACTGAGACTCACTGCACTACTTTTAGGCATTGAACGTATATTCACACTGTGTTAACTTGAGCGCATAATTCCGGTTTGGAGGTCTGCTGGATGCTGACTCAGAGAGACCAGCTCATGACCAATCACGAGGAGTTCCGCAGATTGGCTGATGAGCACACGCAGTACGCGAAACGGCTCGATTCTCTTACTCAAAAACGTTATTTAAGTGAAGACGAAAAGCTGGAAGAAACTCGGCTTAAGAAGCTGAAACTGCGCCTCAAGGACCAGATGGAATCCATCGAGCGCCAGTTCCGGCAGCAGTATGGAGTCCACGTAGCCTAATCAGGTCTCTCGGCGCTGCCGTGGCGGCTTAGCCGCCGAGGGAATAAACTATCCGCAGAGCGGACACGAGCACAAGGCGCTGACCAAGCGCCTTTTTTATTGGCCCGCGCGGCCTCAGACATTTCCTGATTCGGCATCTCTGCGCAATTGCGTCACTCTGCCGGCCCCGACCCGGATAGAGTCCTAAAAAGACAAGAGCCGGAGCCGCGAACGCTCCAGCTCTTTGTCTGGTATCGCAGTCGTTCAGTACGTGGCGATCAAGATCTGTTCGCTGGTATTCCGTTGGCCGCTCGCCAGTAGTTCCTTCTCCAGTTTGGTCTCTTGCTTCGAGCGAGGTAACACCAACCCAGAATTGCCCGAGCCTCTCCAGATCTCCGCCAGGAAGTACTCGCCCCCGACGCAGTGAAAGACCAACTTGTAGCCGGTGTTTCCCGAAGAATCGTGTTGGACCGTCGACATCGCGCCCGCGGTGACATCACTGTTTCGTATCGAGATTGCGCCATCGCCCGCGCGATCGATTTTGTAAGTGCCGGCAGGAAGACTCGCCGACCCTACCCTGAAAGCAAAGGGTACATTAGCTTTGGCAAGAGCCTGAGCGTTGGCCGTGACGTTGAGTGCCATTGAGATCACCAGCAGTGGCAGGATCCCGATAAGGTTGCGTTTCATGACATCCTCCTTGGGGCTCCTTGCAGTGGAACCCAACTGAATTTGTCACTTGAGCTTTTCTGCGTCATCGCCGAAAGCTTGCAGTGACGCTTTGAGATATTGCATCTCTCCTGCCAAAGCTAAACCGGGCGCAGGGTTGAATCCATTCTTCAGCGGTTGCAACAACATGAACACGATTGCCCTGGTTCGGCACTGCCCCGCACGCGGAAAAGCGGTAGTTGAACGGCTACCCCGGGTAGCCTTTTGGTTCCCCGCCGGCCAGGATCGATTCAGCGACCTCGTCGGGCAGTTTCGACTACACTCGAAACATCAGGAGAAGGTGTGACCGATCCCAGACTGCTGGCGATCTCCGGCTTCCTCAAGAAAACGGTCTGGCCCGTCAAGGACGGCCCGCTGATTCTAGGAAGAGATCCAAGCAATCAACTGGAGGTGCGCGACCAGTCGGTTTCGCGAAAGCATTGCTCGCTGAGTGAGGTTTCCAGCGGTGTCTATGAAATCGTCGATCTCGACAGCCACAACGGGACCTTCGTCAACGAAAAAAAAATCAACCGCCAGACCATCCAACACGGAGACGTGATTCGCATCGGTTGGAGCGAGTTTGCCTTCCTCACCGGCCCTGCGGACGAGGCGGCGCTGTTGGCGTCGCGGATCGACGCCGGTTCCGGGAGCGTTGAGCTTAGAACGATGTCACTTGATCGTTCCGGCCTTCCCACCGATAGCTTGTGGATAGGCCGGATGGCGCGCGACCTCGCCGCATTTTTCAAGATCGCTAATTTCATCAACGGCACGCGCGATGTGCAAGCCTTGCAGCGTGAACTTCTGGCGCTGATTTGCGAAGTGATTCCCGCCGCAGAAGCCGCAGTCGTGCTCCAGCCGAACGCGAATGAAGAATCCAGCCTCCCATGCAACTGGAATAGAAAAGGCCTGGCCGGTCAGCAGGTTCGCGTCCGCGAGGACCTGGTGCAGCAGGCGACCTGGGAACGTTGCGCGGTGGTCAGCGCCGCTTCTGCTGAAACGCCTTCCGCAGAACACGTGTTGTGCGTTCCGCTGGTTGCAATAGAAAAAATCCTCGGAGTGATTTATCTGGTTTCGCCCGCTTCTGACACTCCTTTTGGCGAGGATCAAGCCTACTTCGTCAGCTCTGTATCCCGCATCGCCGCAGTCACGCTGGAGAATTTGTCGAAGCTCGATTCTCTGCGCGCCGAGAACCAGCGTCTTCGGGCAGAAGGTAAGGGCGACAGCACCCTCGTCGGCGAGAGCAAGCCGATGCATCGGATCGCCGACTTCATCGGGCGGGTGGCGAAAGGCGATTCCACGGTTCTCATTCGCGGTGAGAGCGGAACGGGCAAGGAAGTGGTGGCCCGAGCCATTCACGCCAATGGCTCGCGCCCCGACGAGCCGTTCATCGCCATTAACTGTGCTGCCATCCCCGAGGCCTTGTTGGAAAGCGAACTGTTTGGCTATGAAAAAGGGGCCTTCACAGGCGCGACCGGGAGCAGGAAGGGCAAGTTTGAGGCCGCGGAAGATGGCACGCTTTTTCTCGACGAAATCGGGGACATGGCTCCTCTGCTCCAGGCCAAGCTCCTCCGAGTCCTGCAACAGCGTGAATTCGAGCGGCTCGGCGGAAACCGTCTGCTGCCGTTTAACGCTCGCGTTCTTGCCGCGACCAATAAGAATCTGGAGCAGGCCATCAAAGCGGGCGAATTCCGCCAGGACTTGTACTACCGCCTGAATGTGGTTTCCGTGGCTCTGCCTGCGCTGCGCGAGCATCGCGAAGACATTCCGTTGCTGGCCCTGCACTTCGCCAACAAATATGCCTCCAGGTGCAATCGCGGTTTCAAAGGCATCGCTCCCGAAGCGCGTTCTCTGCTTATGCAATACAGTTGGCCGGGCAACGTGCGCGAACTCGAGAACGCCATTGAACATGCGATCGTGATGGGACTGACCGACGAAATTCTCCCCGAGGATCTGCCCGATGCGCTGCTCGAGGAACAAGCGCCGGAATTAGCCACGGCGCGATACCACAATAAGTTGAATGAGACGAAAAAGGAACTGGTGCTTGCCGCGCTCAGGGAAACCGATGGCAGCCCCGTCGAGGCCGCTCGTGTGCTGGGAATTCATCCCAAATACCTGCACCGGCTGATCCGGAATCTTAACTTGAAATCCGATGTGAAGCGGCTGGGGCAGCGATAGAACGCGTGCGCGTATTCCGCGTCCCGGCGAACGCCCGCACTCGCCAGCCACTGGGAGCTAGGCTATTTTTGATTGGCGTCCGTAAGAAGTTAGGAAGCAAGCTGTCCCACCATCCAAATCGTGCAGGTGCAGCCTGCTCTATAATTAAAATCTCTCATGGTTCGTGATGGCTACTTCTACGCCGCGCCACTGATTGCCGCTGCCATTCTCATCGGCTGGCTGACCCATCCCGTGTGGGGTATCGTTCCTATGCTATTGGCCATCTTTTTTCTCTGGTTTTTCCGCGATCCCGAACGGGCCATTCCGCAGCAGCCGGGAGCGGTCGTTTCTCCCGGCGATGGCAAAGTGACTGATGTTTCTATCGTGACTGTCGGCAATGGCACTCGCGTACGCATGAGCATTTTCCTCAGCGTCTTCGATGTGCATGTCAACCGCTCTCCCATCGGTGGAACCATTCGCGACGTTCGCTATCAAAAGGGAAAATTCCTCGACGCGCGCAGCCCGCAATGCGCCGAACAGAACGAGCAGAACACAGTCACCGTCGAAGGCGAAGGCCAGACGGTTATCTTCAAGCAAATCGCGGGCCTGCTGGCGCGTCGCATCGTCTTCAATCCGAAGGTCGGAGATCGCGTGGCCCGCGGCCAGCGGGTTGGCCTGATCAAGTTCGGCTCCCGCGTGGACGTGATGTTCGATTCCTCGGCGAAATTGAACGTGAAGGTCGGAGATCGTGTTCAAGGCGGAGCTACGGTGCTTGCCTTATTGCCCGCTCAAGCGGAACTCGCCACAACCGCAACCTCGTCGCGCAGTGACGGAGCGCACTGATGGATACCGTTCCCAAACCGCGCCGGCGTCGCCTAAGCAAGGGCATGTATATTCTCCCGTCGCTGTTCACCACGGGAAATATGGCGGCCGGGTTTTGGGCCATCCTGCAAGTGATGACGGCAACTGCCACGGATTTCAAGCGCCTCGACAATGCGGCCATCGCGATAGGTTTTGCCGTACTCTTCGACGGACTCGATGGCCGTATTGCCCGCATGACCGGCACCAGTAGCGACTTTGGCAAGGAACTCGACTCGCTCGCGGATGTGATCACCTTCGGCGTGGCCCCCGCAATGCTCGCCTATACCTGGGGATTCCATCTGATGCCGTCGGTTGCGCTGACCGAGTGGCGCGAGTGGCACATCAAGCTCACTCAGTTGGGAGCCATCGCCTGCTTCCTTTTTCTGATTGCCGGCGCCAGTCGCCTTGCACGCTTCAACATCACGTCCAATCCGCAACCGTCAAATCCGGGACGGCCCGGCAAGAAATATTTTGTCGGCATGCCCATCCCCGCGGGCGCTGGAGTGATCGCCGCGGTCGTGCACTTCGAGGCGGGCGATCCCATCGCTTCCTGGTATACGGCGCTTACGTGGCTGGCCATGGTCACGGCTGTCGGCTATCTCATGGTCAGCACTTGGCGCTTCTATAGTTTTAAGGACATCGATTTCGGCTCGCGGCATCCCTTCCGGCTCATCATGTTTCTCGCCATCCTGGTCGCCGGTCTCGCTTACTTTTCCCGCCCCATGCTCTTCATCATTGCGTTGCTTTATATGTTCTCCGGAGTCTTCTGGCGCTTGCAGTGGATTTTTCGGCGCCGCCCCACTGCTCCTCCACCACCAACCTACAAGGAGGCTTCGCAGACCTCATGAGCACGTCTCCTAAATCTGCTTCAGCCCTCACCGCCCCTCGCGGCAATTTATATCGCGCGGCCATCGTCGGCGCTGCGTCGTTGAAGGGCAAAGAAGTTGCCGAGATGCTCAATGAGCGCAACTTTCCCGCCGTCGACGTGCGCCTGCTCGATGACGACGAGTCGCTCGGCCAACTCGAAGCTCTTGGCGATGAGATCAGTTTCATCCAGGCCGTGCGCACCGAACAGTTTGAGAACGTCGATTTCACGTTCTTCGCATCCGATATTGCCAGCACGCGCCAGAGCTGGAAACGGGCCCGCGACGCAGGCAGCGCCCTTATCGATCTTTCCGCGGCGCTGGAAGATGAGCCGGGAGCCACGGTTCGTTCGCTGTGGGTGGAGCGCGAACGCGGTCAGGTCCTGCCGCTCGAATTGCAGCCGGGCCCCTGCATCACCGCGCATCCCGCGTCGGTTGCGCTGGCTCTGCTGCTGCTGCGGGCGCGAAAGGCAGGCGCGGTGCGCCGCGCCGTGGCCACGGTTTTTGAACCCGCTTCCGAGCGCGGCCAAAAGGGCATGGACGAGTTGCACCAGCAAACCGTCAACCTGCTTTCGTTCCAACCGCTGCCCAAAGATATTTATGATGCGCAGGTCGCGTTCAACATGATCCCCCGCTACGGGCAGAAGACACAGCCGGCGCTGGATTCCATTGAAGCGCGCATCCTGCGCCACTATCAGAAGATCGCGGGAGGGGATGCGCCGAATCTTTCCTTGCTGCTGGCGCAAGCCCCGATCTTCCACGGCTACGCGGTTGCTCTCTCGCTGGAGATGGGGCATGCCGTCGTTCCTTCCGCGCTGAGCGATGCTCTGACCGGCGATCGCGTCGCGATTCCAAACGCCGAAGAAGACGTTCCCAGCAACGTGAGCGCCGCGGGGCAGGCGGACATTCTGTTGTCGGTAAAAGAAGACTCCGCGCAGCCCAACAGCTTCTGGCTCTGGGCCGCGATCGACAATCTCCGAATCAGCGCCATCGGCGCGGTGGAATGTGCGGAAAGCATGACCGCCGCGCGCCCCATAGGAAAGATTCAATGATGGGCCTTGCCGTGGCAGCGGTCGCCGATGACCTCACCACAATTCCTGTCATTCCGAACACGGCCAAAGGCCGGGTGAGGAATCTGCTTTTGCCCTTGCTGTTCCTCGTCGCCACCTCATGCGGCTACCACACAGCCGGCCATTCGGTGCAGCTTCCCGAAAATGTCAAGACCATCGCCGTCCCTTCGTTCAAGAACGAAACCAACACCTATCACATCGAGCAGATGCTGACCGCTTCAGTGGTCCGCGAATTCACAACCCGCACGCATTACCACCTACTCAATGATGCCAGCGACGCTGCCGACGCCACGCTGCGCGGTACCGTGCTCTCGACCTCCGCCTCGCCGCTCACCTACAACACGGCCACCGGACAGGCCGCCAGCGTGCTCATCGTAGTCAGCATGCGAGTCTCGCTCACCGACCGGCAAGGAAAAGTTCTCTACCAGAATCCGTCCTATCTCTTTCGCGAGCAATACGAAGTCTCGCAGGACTTGAACAGTTTCTTCGAAGAAGACTCGCCCGCCTTCCGCCGTCTCTCGCAGGATTTTGCCCGCACCCTGGTCTCCAACATCCTGGAGGGTTTCTAAACCCGTCGTTGGTCGTTAGCCGTTGGCCGTTAGTGTTTCGCCACCCTCCGACGACAAATGACCTTCAACGCGGTTAGAATTGGCTTTTCGCAAACGACGAACGACTAACGACCAACGACTTTCCTCATGCGCGCTTTCGCCCAGGCCGAACGCTTTGTCAGCGAAATCACTTCGCGCAAGCTGCGTGCGGCTTACGTGTTCGTGGGAGATGAAGCTTTTTTTCGCAAGCGATTTCGCGACGCGATTCTCGAACATCTGGTTCCCGCCGATCTGCGCGACTTCAGCCTCTTCGAGTTCGATCTTGCCGATAACGATCTTGCTGAAGTTCTGGATCGCGCGCGGACGCCATCGCTGATGGCGCCGTTTCAGGTCTTCTTCGTGCGCGGCGTCAAGAATCTTTTTGGCCGCGGATCGAACGAGGAAAAACTCGCGGCCATCGAGGACTACTGCAAGAATCCCAATCCCGATGCGCTCATCGTCTTCGTCGCCGATCACATCAGCATTCCCGCCGACGTGCGCAAAATGGAGATGCAGGACAAAGACCGCTACCAGCGCATCCGCGAGACCATGGGCCAATACTGCGGCATCGTCGAACTGGCGCGCGTCGAAGAGGGCGAGGCGGTTCGCTGGATTGGCGAGTACTGCGCCAGCCGCAGCGAGCCGGTGAAGATCGAACCCGATGGCGCGCGCGAGTTGGTCGATGCCCTGGGCGGCGACATGATGATGATCTCCAACGAACTGGAGAAGCTGATGCTTTATGTCGGCGCCAAGAACCGCATCACGCTGGGCGATGTGGAGACCATGGTGCTGGCGGCCAAGCAGCGCTCGCTGTACGAACTCACAGACGCCATCTCTGCCAAAGAACGAGTGCGTGCGCTCGAAGTGCTCGACGCCATGCTTCTGTCGGGCGATGGCGAAGAAGCGGCCATCGGCCACATTTACATGCTGGCGAAAACGTTTCGCCAGATGCTGGTGATTCTCGAACGCAACGTGCGCGACCAGCGCATGCTGTGGGCCGCGCTGTGGCAGGGTTTTCGCGTGCCTCCGTTTGCCGCCGACGACATCATCAAACAAGCCCGCCGCTACAAATCCCGCCGCGAACTGACCCGCGCGATTCGCCTCGTCGCCAAGGCCGATCTCGCGCTGCGCTCCAATCCTGTGAGCAAGCGCATGGTACTGGAGAAGCTGGTCATGGA
>Ga0209006_10002544_pt1 | contig 16635 bp, 14 predicted proteins | sample JacPin_JW_Ref_O2_FD_188567 | JGI IMG/M metagenome (GOLD analysis project Ga0209006, IMG submission 188567) | Forest soil microbial communities from Algoma, Ontario, Canada - Jack Pine, Ontario site 1_JW_Ref_O2 (SPAdes) (version 2) | ecosystem: Environmental > Terrestrial > Soil > Boreal... | reverse complement strand
TGGTGAGCGCGCGCAGGCCGCAATGCGCGTCGTCGACGCCGGCGTGGAACAGAACGTTGAGGATGCCGGTCAGCACCGGATTGCCGATGTAGCGGTTCTTCCACGGCATCGCGCCCGGCTTGATGGCGCCCTTGAAGCGCGAGCCCATGCAGAGATCGGCGCCGTTCATCAGCGCCTCGACCATCGGCACCGCCTCGACGAAATCGTAGGAGCCGTCGGCGTCCCCCATCACCAGATAGCGTCCGCGCGCCGCCGAAAAGCCGCCGCACACCGCCGCGCCGTAACCGCGCCGGCGGATGGTCACGACGCGGGCGCCGAGCGGGCTTGCCAGCTCCTGGCTGCCGTCGCTGCTGCCGTTGTCGGCAATGACGATCTCGCCGGCGAGCCCGTGCCGGTCCTTGAGCACGTCGAGCGCGCGCTGCGCGACCTCGATGCAGTGCGCAAGGGTGCGACACTCGTCGAGGCACGGCATCACGATGCTGACGTCGACCACGCAGTTGCTCCGGGCCTTTGGTGGTGGTGGCGCGATGATGCCGGGATATCGCTAAGGTCGGATTAAGCTGGCGGCTAAAAATGTCCGGGCGCGGCCGCGCCAGGAATTGCTTAACTTTGTCGGCTGACCCGATAGACGCGAAATACATCGCCGGGCTGCGCCGCGACCGGATCGAGCCAACCGGGGACCTCGCCCGCGGCGAGCCGCCCCCACAGGCTCGCGGCACGTTCCTGCGCGCTCAAACCGGGCGGCGCGCGCTCACCGCAGGTGACCACATAGGTTGCGCCGAAGCGCGCCAGGATGCCGCGCGCCGCGTCGGGCGGCGACGCGAAGATGCGGTGATCGGCGATGATGCCGTCGGCAAGGCGATGATAGGGCGCGGCGATCACGCCGTGCGGCGTCAGCGCGAGCACGAACGAGCCGAAGTCGATGTCGGTCGCGATCACGCCCTGAGGCACGCGCGCGAGCTGGGCGTAGCTCGCGGTCTTGAAGCAGCCGGCGATCACGCGGCCGTCGCGCTCCTCGGTCGGCGGATGGCCGGCCGCCGCCTGCACGGTCGCGATCGCAAAGGCCGAAAGCACGGTCGGCGTCAGCAGCATGGCGGCGAATGCGCGCGCCGCGAGGTTCTTGAGATGCAGCAGCGCAAACAGGCGCAAGGCCAGCGCCGCGACGAGCGGCATGCCGAGCCACATCGCATACATCGACATCTTGGCGACCGAGACGGTCAGCACACAGGCGACGAGCACCACCGCGGCGGCGACCAGAAAGGCGAAATCGCGCCGTTGCGCAGGATCGCGCGCGAGCACCAGCACGGCGATCGCCGCGGCTGCCGGGAAGGTCGCGAGCGCCGCCGCCACGTCGGGCGAATTGCGCGCGATCTCGTTCAGCGGCTGCATCTCGGCGATATGCGAGAACCAGATGGCGCGCAGCTGCGGGTCCATCATCGCGTAGGGGCCGGCAAGACAGCGCGGCTCGATCAGCACGAAGGCGAGACCGGCGGCGCCCGCAATGGCGGCCGCTCCCGCGAGGCGCCACGCCACGCGCTCGCTCGCCGCCTTGGTGCCGGCAAGGCCCATCAGCAGGCCCGCAATGACGACCGGAACCGCCCAATTGATCGCAATCGAGTCGCATTCGGTGCGGCCCCAATGATCGGGCCCGACGATCACGAAGAATGCCGCCGCGGCGCTCGCGGCCAGCGCGAAGCCGTAGCGCGCCATGGCCGGCGCGGCGCGGCGGTCGACGACGTAGCGCAGCACGAAGGCAACGCCGCACAGCGCAATGAAGGCGAGATTTTCCAGGCCGATGGCGAGCGCGAGCCCGGTGAGCGCACCGGCCGCCCAGGCGGCGGCCCGCGCGCGATCCGACCAGGCGGTCGCGGCGAGCGTCGCGACCGCGAGCATGATCTGAATGTTGTGGTGATCGATGCGCCCGGGCAGGAACTGCTGAAAGGCGGGAAGGCCGACGACCGCGAGGAGCAGCGTCACCACCGCGGCGTCGCGTCCGGCGAGCCGCCAGGCGACCGCCGCTGCGCCGAGCATTGCGGGAATGAGCCACAGCACCGGCCAGATCACGCGCATCAGCCGCTCGGCGAGCGCGCCGTCGACGAAGGCGTGCAACATGAGATAGAGGCCGGCGAGCCCCGCATCGATCAGCCGCGACCAGTGTGAATCGTAGCCGGCCGGCGGCGCGAGGCGCGCCTGGTGCATGTCGAACCAGCCCTGGCCGTGGAGGAAATCGTGCACCTCGGCGAGCCGCATGGCGTCGTCGGTGTCGCCCAGGGTCAGCCCGGTGGCGGCCCAATGCTTGAGGACGAGGTCGGCCGCGACCACCAGCCAGGCGAGGCCGAGCAGAAGCGCGAAATTCGGCCCACGCGTCGCTTCGGCGGTCATCAGACGTCCCACATCCCTGTTGGCGTCGCAGACTCTGGGCCGGTCTGCATTGAGGTTTCATTAACGTTGCAGCCAACCCGGCACCTCTACGGAGGCCATTAAGCCCAGCGTTAACAAAGCTCTGCCAAGACTGGCGACGAGGCGGCAAACGGCCGGCGGACGCGCGAGTCATGGGCGCGACGACACCGGGTAAGAGCGGGACAGGCGCAGCGTATGACCTTCCACAACATCGAATTCGCAGCACGCGAGGCGCGCCGGCTGGTGGAACGGCTGCCGCGTGCCGTCCGATTCATCGTCGTCGGCTGCACCGGCCTGGTGATCGACCTCACCCTGTTCACCGCGATCGTCGCCGTCGCGCAGCATCCGCTGATCGTGCGCCTGGTCACGCTCGCGATCGCGACGATCGTCACCTGGCGGCTCAACCGCGCCTTCACGTTCGCGCGCAGCAACCGCCCGCAGCACGACGAGGCGGTGCGCTACGCGATCGTCACCGCGCTGGCGCAAGGCGCGAGCTACGCGGTGTTCGCCGCCCTGGTGCTCACAGTCTTCGCGTGGCTGCCGCAGGCCGCGCTGATGAGCGGCGCCGTGATCGGCGCGTTCGTCTCCTACAACGGCCATCGCCTGTTCGCATTCGCGCCCCACCGGCCGGCCACAGCCGGCGACTCGGCCTCACACGGAGCGCATCGCGCATGAGCGAGCCTGTCGACGTCCTCGTGATCGGCGCCGGACCCGCGGGCCTCACGGCGGCCTATTGCCTGACCAAGGAGACGCCCTCCGTCCTGGTGATCGAGAAAGACCCGACTTATGTCGGCGGCATCAGCCGCACCGTGCGCTACAAGGACTTCCTGTTCGACATCGGCGGCCACCGTTTCTTCTCCAAGTCGAAGGAAGTGGTCGACCTGTGGCGCGAGATCCTGCCCGATGATTTCATCGCGCGGCCGCGGCTGTCGCGCATCTATTACGGCGGCAAGTATTATTCGTATCCGCTGAGCGCCTTCGAGGCGCTGGGCAATCTCGGCCTCGTCACGAGCGCGGCCTGCATGCTGTCCTATGCGGTTGCCAAGGCGACGCCGATCGCGGCGCCCAAAAGCTTCCATGACTGGGTGCGCAACCAGTTCGGCGAGCGGCTGTTTCAGATCTTCTTCAAGACCTACACCGAGAAGGTGTGGGGCATGTCGTGCGACGAGATCTCCGCCGATTGGGCGGCCCAGCGGATCAAGGGGCTCGACCTGCGCGTCGCGGTCACGAACGCGCTCAAGCGCTCGCTCGGCCTCGGCCGGAAGAAAGCCGCGCCGGGCGAAAAAACGGACCAAGAAACGAACCAGGAATCGGGCAAGGACGTGGTCAAGACGCTGATCGAGACCTTCCAGTATCCGCGCCGCGGCCCCGGCATGATGTGGGAGGCGGCGGCGGCGAAGATCAAGGAGCGTGGCGGCCGCATCGCGATGGGGCGCGAGCTTGGCGGGCTGAGCTACGATGCGGGGCGCCGCCTGTGGACCATCGAGGTCACGACCGTCGACGGCGCGCCCGAGACCTACACGGCGCGCCACGTGGTGAGCTCGGCGCCGGTGCGCGAGCTGGTGGCGAAGATTTCACCCGCGCCGATCTCGCTGTTGCATGCGCGCGCGCTGCGCTATCGCGACTTCCTCACCGTCGCGCTGATGGTCGACAAGGCCGATCTCTTTCCCGACAACTGGATCTACATCCACGACTCGTCGGTCAAGGTCGGGCGCGTGCAGAATTTCCGCTCGTGGTCGCCCGAAATGGTGCCGAGCGGCATGACGTGCCTCGGGCTCGAATATTTCTGCTTCGAGGGCGACGGATTGTGGACCGCGCCCGATGATGACCTCATCGCGCTGGCCAAGCGCGAAATCGGGCAGATCGGCCTCGTTTCGCCAGCGGACGTGGTCGACGCCTGCGTGGTGCGCCAGCGCAAGGCCTATCCGGTCTATGACGAGGATTACCGCGACCGCGTGGCGACGATCCGGCGCGATCTCGAGAGCAGCTACCCGAGCCTGCATCTGGTCGGCCGCAACGGGATGCATAAGTACAACAACCAGGATCATGCCATGATGACCGCGATGCTGACGGCGCGGAATATCCTGGCGGGCGAGCGCATCTACGACACATGGCAGGTCAACGAGGACGCCGAATATCACGAGGCGGGAGCGGCGGGCGCGCGCGAGGCGCTGGCGAGCGAGCGGCTGGTGCCGCGGCGGGCGGGTTCGCAAGCGGCCTAACGCATGTTCCGGCGAAAGCCTGCCCCGGACTTGATCCGGGGTGGGTAGCGGTTCGCCGACAAGAACATGCGCCAGGATTAAGGCTGCGGCCAGGATATCTCGACCGCGCCGCGCAGGAAGCGCTTGCGCAGGCCGTTTTGGCGATCATCACCGAGGCGCCGCTGTTCACGCCGCGCATGCCGAAGACCGGCCAGCCGTTCAGCGTGCGCATGACCAATTGCGGACCGCTCGGCTGGGTCTCGGACGCAACCGGCTATCGCTACCAGCCGCATCATCCGCAAACCGGTGCGCCATGGCCGCCGATGCCGGCGATCTTGCTCGCGGCATGGCGCGATCTCGCGGATTATCCGCATCCGCCGGAAGCCTGCCTCGTCAACGTCTATGCGCCGAGTGCCCGCATGGGACTGCATCAGGACCGTGACGAGCACGACTTTTCCGCGCCGGTGGTATCGTTGTCGCTCGGGCAGAGTTGCCTGTTTCGCGTCGGCGGCAGCAATCGCAATGATCCGACGCGCTCGTTCCGGCTTGCTTCCGGCGACGCGGTGGTGCTCGGCCGCGACGCACGCCTCGCATTTCACGGCGTCGATCGAATAATTCGTGGTACATCGACCCTGCTGCCCGATGGCAGCCGCATTAACCTGACATTGCGCCGTGTGAACGAGCCGGTATGACGGGGCCCCCGGCGCCGGCCCGTTTTTCGCCGGCCGACGACGAGGTGAACCGATGTTGTTGCGACCCTTGCTTGTCCGCGCCGCGACCGCACTCGCGGCCGCAGCGCTTCTGGCATCGCCGGCGCGAGCGGCCGATCCGGTGTTTCCGCTTGCCTCGCATATCGGGCTCGTGGTGCCGGGCACCATGAAGCCGGCCCCGAATTTTCGCGGCTTCGTCGATCCCGACTCCGGCACCTCGATCCTGATCCTCGAGGTTCCGCCGCAGCTCTATCCGAAGGTCGAGGGCGAGATGTCGGCCGAAGGCCTCAAGAAACAGGGCATGACCGAGGAGAAGCGCGAAACCGTCACGCTCGAGTCCGGCAAGGGCCTGATGATCGTCGGCGACCAGGTCGTCGACGACAAGACGCTGCGCAAATGGATCATGCTCGCCTCCGGCACCGATGTCGGCGCCTTGATTGCGGTGCAGATTCCGCAAGGCGCCAGGGCCAAATATCCCGATGCCGATGTCCGCGCGATGCTCATGTCGATGGTGGTCCGCGCGAGCGTGCCGATCGAGGAGCAACTCCGTCTGGTACCGCTGGCGTTCGACGATCTTTCGGGATTGCGGCCGTTTCGCGTGCTCGGCAACAGTTCCGTCTTCCTCACCGAAGGCGCGACCGATCCGAAAGACGTGACCGCGCAGCCGCTGCTCATCGTCTCGGTCGCGCCAGGCGGTCCGCAAGAGGACTCCGATCGCGCCAATTTCGCGCGCCAGCTTCTGTTCAGCATGGGCGATTTCAAGGACCTGCGCATCGTCGGCACCGACATCATCCGGCTCGACAGCGTGCAGACGTATGAAATCCAGGCGGAGGCCAAGGATCCGAAGACCGATGCGGCGATGAAGCTCGTGCAGTGGGTGCGCTTCGGCCACGGCGCCTTCGTGCGCTTCATCGGGATCGCGCGCGCCGAGACGTGGAGCGAGGCGTTTCCGAAATTCCGCGCCGTGCGCGATGGCGTGAAGCCGCGAACCTAGAACGTGATGCCGGAAAGCGCCATCACGCCTGGGTGTCGACCGGATCGCGCGGCGTGGAGGCGGCGTTTTCGTTTGCGGCGGGCGCCGCCCGCGGGCCGCCCTTGGCCACGCCGACCAGTGCCGGTCGCAATATGCGATCCGCGATCATGTAGCCCGGTTGGATCACCTGCACGACGGTGCCGCTCGGCACGCTCGGATCCGGCACCTCGAGAATGGCCTGATGCAGGTTGGGGTCGAACTTCTGCCCCTGCGGGTCGAACTTGCGGATGCCGTGCTTTTCCATGACCTTCAAGAGCTCGCGCTCGGTCAGCTCGACGCCCTCGATGTGCGACCTGACCACCGGATCGGCCTGGTCGCGGAAATCGGCGCTCAACGTGCCAAGCGCCCGCTGCATGTTGTCGGCAACGCCGAGCAGGTCACGCGCGAAGCTCGCGACCGCATACTGGCGTGAATCGGCGATCTCACGGTCGGTCCGCCGCCGCAAATTCTCCATTTCGGCGAGCGTGCGCAGCAGCCGGTCCTTGAGGTCGGCCGCCTCCTTGGCGAGCGCCGCCGTCGGGTCGGCGGCCGGGGCCGCCGGATCGGCAGCCGGTTCGGTGTCGGGCGAATTGGCGGTCATTTCCGGTCCTCGGTTCGCGGTCCTGACAGGGGTCCAGCGCATGTTCCGGCGAAGCCGGCCCCGGACGTGATCCGGGGTGGACACCGGTTCGCCGATAAGAACATGCGCAAAACCAAAGAATCCTCAAAAGCGTGTTCCGGACGGAACACGCTTCAGCCGCCCCCGCATATCGAGATTCGGGCGGGGAAAATCAAGCGGGCCCAAGGGGCCCTGAGGCTCCTGGCGCGGGGTCAGCCGCCCAACAGCTTGCCCACCACCCGGGCCGTGTAGTCGACCATCGGTATGACCCGCGCATAATTGAGCCGGGTGGGGCCGATCACCCCAATGACCCCGACGATCCGGCCGGCGGCGTCATGATAGGGCGAGATCACGGTCGAGGAGCCGGACAGAGAGAAAAGCTTGTTCTCCGACCCGATGAAAATGCGCACGCCCTCGGCCTGCTCGGCGCGGCCGAGCAGGTCGGCGACCTCACGCTTGGTCTCGAGATCGTCGAACAGCAGCCGGACGCGCTCGAGGTCGTCGAGCGCCTTGAGGTCGTCGAGCAGATTGGCATGGCCACGCACGATCAGCTTGCGCTCGGCGCTCTCGCCGCCCGACCAGCTCGCCAGCCCGGCCGCAACGATCTTCTGGGTGAGGGCGTCGAGCTCGGCGCGGCTCGCCTCCAGCGCCTTCTCGACCTCGCCCCGCGCTTCGGCGAGGGTGCGGCCGCGAATGCGCGCGTTGAGAAAATTCGAGGCTTCGGTCAGCGCCGAGATCGGCAGGCCGAGCGGCAGGTTGACGACGCGGTTCTCGACCTGCCCGTCCTCGGCGACCAGGACGAGCAGCGCCCGCTCCGGCTCGAGCCGCACGAACTCGATGTGCTTGAGCCGGACATTGCTTTTGGCCGTGAGCACGACGCCGGCCGCGTGGGTGAGGCCGGACAGCAGCCCGGTCGCTTCGCTCAGCACGTTCTCGACCGACTTGCCGGCGGCCGCGACCTTGCCCTCGATGGCGGCGCGATCCTTGTCGCTGAGATCGCCGACCTGCATCAACGCATCGACGAAGAACCGCAGGCCGAGCTCGGTGGGCAGCCGTCCCGCCGAGGTATGCGGGGCGTAAATCAGACCCAGCTCCTCCAGATCCTGCATCACGTTGCGCACCGAGGCGGGCGACAGCGGCATCGAGATCAGCCGCGACAGATGGCGCGAGCCGACCGGCTCGCCGGTCGCCAGGTAGCTGTCGACGATCTGGCGAAAGATTTCGCGCGAGCGCTCGTTGAGGGCAACGAGGCTCGGCTGGCCAGACCCGATCGGAATGTCCTGCGCCACAATGAAGCTCTGGTTCACGCTTTCCGGCCCCCAGAATTGTCCATCCCGGGGGCGAAGTTCAAGCTTTGCCGCCGTTTCTTTGCCAAAACGCGATTCTCTTGGCGACCCGCTATCCATTCTTCGGGAAAATCATCTAAAAGCTGCCGCGACCGGGCCGCTGTCCTGCCCGCCATTGACCCCTTGGAGACCTTCCCGATGCGCCCGAGCCGCCGCCAGCCCGACGAGCTGCGTGCCGTCACGCTCGAGCGCGGCGTGGTGAAATACGCCGAAGGCTCGTGCTTCGTGAAGTTCGGCGACACCCATGTGCTCGTGACCGCGACGCTCGAGGACCGCCTGCCGCCCTGGCTCAAGGGCCAGGCGCGCGGCTGGATCACGGCCGAATACGGCATGCTGCCGCGCGCCACCCTGGAGCGGACCCGGCGCGAGGCCGCCGCCGGCAAGCAAGGCGGCCGCACCGTCGAGATCCAGCGCCTGATCGGCCGCAGCCTGCGCGCCGTGGTCGACCTCGCGGCGCTGGGCGAACGCCAGATCACCATCGACTGCGACGTGATTCAGGCGGATGGCGGCACGCGCACGGCCGCGATCACCGGCGGCTGGGTTGCGCTGCACGACTGCATTCAGTGGATGAAGACGCGCAAGATGCTCGCCGCCGATCCGCTGCGTGACCACATCGCGGCGATCTCGTGCGGAATCTGCAACGGCGCCCCGGTGCTCGATCTCGATTATGCGGAGGACTCCGAGGCTGAGACCGACGCCAATTTCGTCATGACGGGGTCGGGACACATCGTCGAGGTGCAAGGCACCGCCGAAAAAACGCCGTTCAGCGAGGAGCAGCTGCTCGCGCTCCTCGCGCTCGCCCGCAAGGGCGTCGGCAAGCTCGTCGACCTGCAGAAGATGGCGGTGACGTGAGCGCTGGCGCCCCCTTGCCGCGGCAGGACGGAGCGGCGACGCATCGCCGCATCGGCGGGCGGCTCGTCATCGCGACGCATAATCCCGGCAAGCTCGTCGAGATGCGTGAATTGCTCGCGCTCTACGGCATCGCGGCGGTCTCCGCCGGCGACCTCGGCCTGCCGGAACCGGACGAGACCGGCACGAGCTTTCGCGCGAATGCGCGCATCAAGGCGCAGGCCGCGGCGCAGGCCGCCGGAATGCCGGCATTCGCCGACGACTCGGGGCTCGCGATCGATGCGCTCGACGGCGCCCCCGGCATTCATTCGGCGCGCTGGGCCGGGCCCGCCAAGGATTTCGCCGGCGCGATGGCGCGCATCGATGCGCTGCTGCGCGAGCGTGGCGCGATGACGCCGGCGGCGCGCACGGCGCATTTCGTCTCGGCGCTGTGCGTCGCGTGGCCGGACGGACACGTCGAGGAGTTCGCGGCGACGGTCGACGGCACGCTGGTGTGGCCGCCGCGCGGAGACAAGGGCTTCGGCTACGATCCAATGTTCCTGCCCGACGGCTTTGCGCTGACGTTCGGCGAAATGACGGGCGACGAGAAGCACGGACTGCCGCCGAAAGGGCAGGGCCTGTCGCACCGCGCCCGCGCGTTCCTCAAGCTCGCGGAGGCCTGCCTTGACCGAGGTTGAGCGCGCGGCGCCGTTCGGCGTCTACATCCACTGGCCATTCTGCCTGTCGAAATGCCCCTATTGCGACTTCAACAGCCATGTCCGTCAGGCCGGGATCGACGAGCCGCGTTATGTGAAGGCTTTTGCCGCCGAGATCGCGGCGACCGCCGAACGCGTGCCAGGGCGCACGGTCTCGACGATCTTCTTCGGCGGCGGCACCCCCTCGCTGATGAAGCCGGAAACGGTCGGCGCCGTCCTCGACGCGATCGGCCGCCATTGGACGATCGCGCCCGATGTCGAGATCACGCTCGAGGCCAATCCGTCGAGCGTCGAGGCGGGGCGTTTCCGCGGCTACCGCGCGGCCGGCGTCAACCGCGTGTCGCTCGGCATGCAGTCGCTCGACGATGCCGTGCTCAAGCAGCTCGGGCGGCTGCACACGGCGCGCGAGGCGCTCGATGCAGTCGCGCTCGCGCGCGGTATTTTCGACCGCTTTTCCTTCGATCTCATCTATGCGCGTCCGGGCCAGACAGTCGCGGCATGGCGTGCCGAGCTCGCGCGTGCGCTCGCGGAGGCAGGCGAGCATCTGTCGCTCTACCAGCTCACCATCGAGCCCGAGACGCCGTTCGCGGCCTTGCATGCGAACGGCAAGCTGGTGCTGCCCGACGATGATCTCGGCCGCGATCTCTACGACCTCACGCTCGATCAGAGCGCGGCCGCGGGCCTGCCTGCCTATGAGGTGTCGAATCACGCGCGGCCGGGCGCCGAGTGCCGGCATAATCTCGTCTACTGGCGCTACGGCGAATATGCCGGCATCGGCCCGGGCGCGCACGGGCGGCTGGTGATCGACGGCACGCGGCACGCCACCGCGACCGAGAAGCGTCCGGAAGCCTGGCTGATGCGGGTCGAAACATCGGGCCATGGCATGGTCGTCGATGACGCGCTCACCCGCGAAGAGCAGGCGGACGAATTTCTGCTGATGGGCCTGCGGCTCGCCGAGGGGATCGACCCGAAACGCTACGCGGCGCTCGCCGGGCGGCCGCTCGATCTCGACCGCATCGCCTCGCTCGTCGGGCATGGATTCGTCGAGACGACCGCCGACGGCCGGCTGCGCGTGACGCGCTCGGGTTTTCCGGTGCTCGACGCCGTGGTGGCGGATCTGGCGGCGTAATAAGACGGCAAAATTCGGAATCGCCGATGAAAGACGTGGTCGTGATCGGTGGACCGAACGGTGCAGGAAAAACGACAGCCGCGCCGGACCTATTGCCTGCAAGCTTTTCCATTCGCGAGTTCGTCAATGCTGACGAAATTGCACGCGGAATTTCGCCATTCAATCCGGCCGGCAGCGCGGTTCTTGCAGGTCGCCTGATGCTCGATCGCATGCGTGCGTTGGCGGAGACAGGCGAGAGCTTTGCGTTCGAGACAACTTGCGCGGGACGCGGACATACGCGTTTCTTGAAAAGCTGTCGCACTGCAGGTTACCGATCGATGCTGATTTTCCTTTGGCTGCCTTCGGCGAGAGATGCCCTCGCCAGGGTGGCACGGAGAGTGAAGGAGGGTGGCCATTGGATAGCTGACGAGGTCGTTGCACGACGGTATGCCGCGGGCCTTTACAACATGCGTCACCTCTACCTCCCCCTTGTCGACTCCGCGCTGATCTATGACAATTCTGATCATGGACGCGGTCTCATCGCCGCGCGCGAAGCCGGTGACTCCTTGGTCATACACGACGAAGCGCGTTGGAGATGGATTGAGGAGGCCACGCGGTGACTGACCTGACCTCACGTGAAATGATCGAATTGGCCGTCCGTGCATTGGACAGGAACGCGCGCCGCTTTAAGAAGGCTCGGCCGGTACCCGGCAAGCGTCCAGCTGCTCGCGGGGCAAAACGAGCGATTCGCACGGCAACGAACCCGCAAGCAAGCCGAAACACCAAATTGCGCTAAGTCCCAGACCCGAACGTGTGCGGCGCCGGCGAGACCACCTGGCCGCCGGACGGCGTCACGCGCAGCACCGCAAGCCCGCGCTGGTTGGTGCCGTCGGCGCGGAAGCGGAAGACGCCGTCGATGCCGGCGAAGCCCGACGCATTGGTCAGCGTCTCGGGCGCGAAGCGGCGCGCGCCCTGCGTCTTCACCAGCGCCGCCACCAGCGCGACCGCGTCATAGGCGAGCGTCGCGGTACGCACCGGCTCCTGGCCGTAGCGCGCGCGATAGCGCGTCGAGAATGCGCGGAAGCCGGCCGAATCGGGCGCCGGATACCAGCCGCCGGCGACCGCTGGCTCGGCGAAGATGCGCGGGTCGTCCCACAAACCGGTGCCGATCACCTGCAGGCGCTTGAGATCGAGGCCGGCCGCGCTGAGCGCCTGCACGGCGGAGACGACGCCGTCGCCGGCGTCGGGGAGAAACAGCACGTCGGCATGGGCGGCGGCTTGCGCGATCAATTTCGCCGCATCGCCCATGTTGCCGCCCTGCGCCGGATAGCGCTCGAGCGCAACGACGCGTCCGCCCTTGCGGGAAACCACCTGCTTGAACTCGGCCTCCACCACCGAGCCGTAGGCATTGTCGGGCACCAGCGCGACGAACGAGCGCCGCCCCTGCGCAATCGCGTGCTCGACGATGCGATCGACATCGGTCTCGGGCAGGAAGCTCAAGAGATAGACCCCGCGGCCGGCCACGTTTGAATCGGTCGAGAACGCGATGATCGGAACGTTGCGCGTCCGCGCGATCTGCGCGGCCTGGGTGACCGAATGGGCAAACAGCGGCCCGAGGATGATCTCGGCCCCCTGATCGAGCGCCTCCTGCGCCGCCTGCTGCGCGCCCTGGGCGGTGCCGGCGTCGTCCTTGACCAGCAGCTGGATGTTCGGATTGTTGAACTCGGCGAGCGCGAGCTCGGCGGCGTTGCGCATCGATTGGCCGGCGAGCCCTGCATTGCCCGGGGCCGACAGCGGCAACAGCAACCCAACCTTGATCTGGCCGTTGCCGATGGCGGTCTGCTGCACCTGGTCGGAAGCCGTCGGGGCGGGTGGCGGCGGTTTCGAGTTGAAGACGTCGAGCCCCGGCATGGTTCCCGAACAGGCCGAGAGCAACGCCGCGAAGCCGGCGACAAGCGCAGCGCGCCAGCCGCGGCGGCGCCGCGCCGGCGCCAGGGCCTGCGGGATACGAAACATCGACCGGTCTCCTCGACGGTACGGCCGTCGGCGCCACTCCACAGCGCCAATCAGGCATATTGTCGACGAATGATTAACCAACTGGAAACTCTGGCATAATCGAGGACGCGCGGCTATCCGGCATGACGCCGCGCCGGCGCAAGGTTACAGTTGCGGCATGGGTGAGGACGCTCCACCAGGCGGAAAGAACAAGGCGGATCAAGCCTCTCGCGACGCCACGGGCTTTCGGATCGAGGGCCACGCGCTGGCCGCGCGACCGCTGCCCGCCGGGCTCTACCTGGTCGCGACCCCGATCGGCAACCTCGGTGACGTGACGTTGCGGGCCCTGGAGACGCTCGCGGCCGCGGATCTCGTCGCCTGCGAGGACACCCGCGTCACGGCGCGCCTGCTCGAGCGCTACGGCATCGCGACAGCGCTCACCCCGTATCACGATCACAATGCGGCGGCCGCGCGGCCGAAGATCCTGGCGCGCATCCGCGACGGCGCGGCGGTCGCGCTGGTGAGCGATGCGGGAACGCCGCTCGTGTCCGATCCGGGTTATCGGCTGGTGCAGGGCGCGCAGGAGGCGGGCTTCGCCGTCACGGCTGTGCCGGGAGCCTCGGCGGTGCTGGCGGCGCTCGCGGTCGCGGGGTTGCCGACCGACCGCTTTTTCTTCGAGGGTTTTCTGCCCGCGAAGGACGCCGCACGGCGCGCTCGGATCGCCGAGCTGGCGCGCATTCCCGCAACGCTGGTGCTGTTCGAGACCGGACCGCGCATCGCGCCGGCGCTCGCGGCGCTGGCCGAAGGCCTGGGCGACCGGCCCGCCGCGATCTGCCGCGAGCTGACCAAGCTGCACGAGGAAATCCGGCGTGACGGCCTTGCGGCGCTGGCGCACGCCTACGCGGCGGGTGCGGAGACGCGCGGCGAGTTCGTGCTCGTGGTCGCGCCGCCGCAAGCGGCCGCCGTGGCGCCCGAGGAGATCGACGCCCTGCTGCGGGAGGCGCTGCGCACGCAGACGCTGCGCGATGCGGTCGGCGCGGTCGCGGCCGCGACCGGCGAGCCGCGCAACGAGGTCTATCGGCGCGCGCTCGCGCTCGCCCGGGAGGCACAATGATGCCGGGCGGGCGCGACGACACGGCCGCCCGGCGGGCAGCATTCCGCGTCGGCGTCACGGCGGAAAGCCGCGCCGCCGCCTATCTGACGGGCCGCGGCTATGCGATCGCGGCGCGGCGGTTCAAGAGCCCGGTGGGAGAGGTCGATATCGTGGCGCGGCGCGGCGCCGAGCTCATCTTCGTCGAGGTCAAGGCGCGCCAGCGGCTCGATGACGCAGCGCTCTCGGTCACGCCGCGCCAGCAGCGGCGCATCGTCGCCGCCGCCGAGGCATGGCTCGCCGACCATCCGGACGATGCCAGCCGGGAGATCCGCTTCGACGTGATCCTGGTCGCGCGCAATGGCCGCGCGCAGCACATCGCGGCGGCATTCGACGCGACCCCGTGAGCTCCTAGAGCATGATCGCGAAAAGTGTGCAGCGGTTTTCGGAAAAGATCATGCTCAAGCAATAGGCCCTGTCAGGCGGCGCGTTCGATCGCGTCCGTTGCCGCGTCCTTGCGCGCGGTGTCGTCGCGCAGATCCTCGAAGAACCGGGCAACCGCCGCCGCCAGGCGATCGGAGGCCGACGCGAGGTGATCGGAGGCCGACAGGACCTCGCCGGACGAATCCCTGGTCGCCGCGATGGCCCGGCTGGCCGAGGAGATATTGCCCGCCAGCGCCTCGTTGACCTGCGCGGCCATCTGCGCGTTCGACGAAATCTCCTGGGTGGCGACGCCCTGTTGCTCGACCGCGCTGGCGATCGCCGAGGTGACCTCGTTGATCCCACGCATGGCAACGCCGATCTCGCGCACGGCCGCGACGGCGTTCTTGGTCGAGCTCTGGATCGCCTCGATCTGCTCGACGATCTCGTTCGTGGCTTTGGCGGTCTGCCCGGCGAGGGTCTTGACCTCCTGTGCGACCACCGCAAAACCGCGCCCGGCGTCGCCGGCGCGCGCCGCCTCGATCGTGGCATTGAGCGCGAGGAGGTTGGTCTGCTCGGCAATCGCCTGAATGAGATTGATGACCTGGCCGATGCGCTCGCTCGCGGCGGCGAGGCTGTCGATCTCGGCGACCGAGCGCCCGGTCTTGGCGTCGGCATTTTTCACCACATTGGCCGCCTGCGTGACCTGGCGGCCGGTCTCGCCAAGTGCCGCCGCAAGCTCTTCGGCGGCGCCCGCGACCGCCGTGACATTGCCGGCGGCGCGCTGCGAGGCGCTCGCGGCCGCGTCGGCCTGACCCGAGGCATCCGACGCGGTACCCGAGATCGACTGTGCGACCTTGCGGATCGAGGACGAGTTGTCGGCGAGCGACTTGAGCACCTGGTCGACCGAGGCGCGGAAGGCCTCGACGGTCGTCTCGATCCGCCTCGTGCGCGCAGCGCGCAGCGCGGCCTCCTCGGTCGCGGTCCGGGTGAGCTCCTGGTTGCGGCGCATGGCACCCTGGAAGACCTCGATCGCGCGCGCCAACGCGCCCACCTCGTCGTGCCGGCTCGTGTGCGGAACGGCGATGTCGGCGTCGCCGGCCGCGACCCTGCCGGTCGCGATCGTGATCGCCGATAGCGGTCGCGCGATGGCGCGCCAGAGCACCAGCACGCCCAAGCCCACGAGCACGAAAGTCGCACCTGCGAGCCCGGTCACGCACCACGCCGTCCTGCGCGTATCGGCCGCGAGATCGCCGAGCCGGCGCGATCGCTCGGCATAGATCTTCGCAAAGGCTTCGAGGTCCTTGTTGAGCGCCATACGCACGTCGCGGTTGGCGTCGTTGTCGCCCCATTCGCGACCGGCCGCGGGCGCGATCTCGATCGCGCGGCGGACCAGCTCCTTGCGGAAGTCGCGAAACTGGGCGACCCGCTTGGCGAAGGCGGCGAACTGCTCGGCATCGTCGACGCGCACCAGCTTCTGCCATTTGTCGACCACGCCGGCGATCTGGTCGTTGAACTTGAGCAGTCCGGCCGCGTATTTTTTCACCGTCGGCAGGTCGCTCGACATGTAGATGCCGCGCGATTCCATCACCACCGCGTAGACCAGCGCATTGACCCGTTCGATGTTCTCGGACGCCTGCGCCGCGACCGCGACCTCCTCGGAAAGTTGCGCGTTCTGCCGGTTGTTGATGTTGGAGACGACGGCGTTCCCGGCCGTGACGATGGCGAGCAGGCCGAAGATCGAATAGAGCTTGGCCGCAATCGAGAGCTTGGGCAATTTGGACATCGAGGGCGTCCCGGCGGTTGCAAGCGCGGAGGTATCGATTGTGAAAAGTGCCCGTTAATCCTTAACTATCGGTTGTCAAACATGTCACGACGAGCCGGGGACCGAGCCGAATGCCTCTAAATGTTGCAGTTCAGATGGATCCGATCGAGCGGATCAATATCCGCGGGGATTCGACCTTCGCGCTGCTGCTCGAAGCGCAGGCGCGCGAGCATGCGCTCGCCTACTACACGCCCGACCGGATGGCATTGCGCGGCAACGAGGTGTTCGCCACCGTGCGCCCGCTGACGGTGCGCGACATCGACGGCAGCCATTTCACGCTCGGCGAGGAAGAACGCGTCGCGCTCAAGTCGTTCGACGTGATCCTGATGCGCCAGGACCCGCCGTTCGACCTCGCCTACATCACG
>Ga0209006_10002543_pt1 | contig 16641 bp, 11 predicted proteins | sample JacPin_JW_Ref_O2_FD_188567 | JGI IMG/M metagenome (GOLD analysis project Ga0209006, IMG submission 188567) | Forest soil microbial communities from Algoma, Ontario, Canada - Jack Pine, Ontario site 1_JW_Ref_O2 (SPAdes) (version 2) | ecosystem: Environmental > Terrestrial > Soil > Boreal... | reverse complement strand
CACCGGCACGCAAGCCGCCAAGGAAGCCGGCAACATGGTCGATCTCGATTCCAATCCGACCAAGCTGATCGAGATTGTTGAAATCGGTAAGCAATTGCTGATTACCAGAGGCGCGCTCACCACGTTTTCCGTGGCCAATGACGTAGCCAAGTATTTCGCGATTATCCCCGCGATGTTCGCTGGGGTATTTCCAGTGCTAGGCGCGCTGAACGTGATGCGCTTGCACACTCCGGAGTCCGCGATCTTGTCCGCGGTGATTTTCAACGCCGTGATCATTATTGCCCTGGTGCCGCTAGCTTTGCGCGGCGTGCGTTATCGCCCCATGGGAGCGGCCGCGCTGCTGCGGCGCAATTTATTGTTGTATGGCGTTGGCGGAGTCATTGCTCCCTTCATAGGAATTAAGATTATCGACGTACTGCTCACCTATATCCATTTTGTGTAAGAGGCATTTATGAAAAAAACTATTCTTACCGCCATCTGGTTCACCTTAGTGACCACCGTCATCTTCGGAGTGATTTATCCGCTCGCAGTTACCGGCATGGCGCAGTTGTTTTTTCGCGATCGCGCCAACGGGCAACTCATCGAGAGAAACGGAAAGCTGGTCGGCTCAAGAATCATTGGTCAGGCATTCACCGGCCCTGGCTATTTTCACCCACGCCCGTCATCGGCTGGAACTGGATATGACCCGATGGCCAGCGGCGGCTCAAATCTGGCCCCCACCAACAAAAATTTAATCGAGCGAGTGAAAGCCGACGTACAAAAGCTTCACGCAGAAAATCCAGACGCCTCAATCCCAGTTGATATGGTGACAACGTCAGGTTCTGGCCTGGATCCCGACATCTCTCCCGATGCAGCGGAATTCCAGATTCCGCGCGTGGCGCATTCACGAAACATGTATCAAGAGGACCTCCGTGCCCTGATACAGAAGCACACCAAGGGACGCGATCTGGGGTTTCTCGGGGAACCGCGCGTGAACGTTCTGGAACTCAACCTGGAACTGGACAGTCTCCACAACGCCCACTAACACTCACGATTTTCGGCGTGGATTTTTGTGAGATGGCATGTCTGGACTCTGGAATCGGTACCCCATCCAGGGTTCCGTTAGGATGTAAACGGGATGGCTCGGATCTGTCTCAATCTTTTTCCGTAGTTGGCTTATCACGACTCGGAGGCTTTCCGTTTCCCCACCATGGTCGGGGCCCCACACAGTCTGCAATAACCTCTTGTGTGCAACCGGCTTTCCTTGATGTATGACCAGAAGGCGAAGGACTTCGAACTCTTTGGGAGCCAAATGCACTCTTACATCGCGGACGTCCACTGTTCGTTTGTCGAAGTTGATACTCAGCTCGGAGAGTTCAATTCCTGCGAGCGGCTCTTCAGGGTTGGAGCGCCTTAAGGCGGCGCGAATGCGAGCGAGGAGTTCGCCGATAGCAAAAGGTTTAACGACGTAATCGTCTGCTCCGGCATCGAGCGCGGCGATCTTGTCACGCTCGGAGTTATGGACAGTAACCATAATGATGGGCCCGTCAAACGACATTCGAATCTTGTTGCAAGCCTCAAGACCGCTCATGCCGGGCATGTTCACATCCAGAAGAATAAGCTCAGGCCGCTCTGTGACGACCATTTCGATGGCCTCTTGCCCGCTCTTCGCTTCTATGACCTCGTACCCATTACTGGAGAGAGTCGCTCGGAGGACGCGCCGGATTTGCGGCTCATCATCGACAACAAGAACGGTGGCGACATGCATCGTTGAAAGAATCCTGTTCGGTGAAATAGAAACTGACAAATCGCCGTTTCGCGCTACAACCGGAATGTTAGACGAAGAGAGCTAAAGAACGCCTGAGGGGAATATAAGGAATTTGTAAGGGATGAAGATTTTGGATTTGCTATCGGCCGACAGAAATGACTCAGCCGCCTACAATGATCAATACCCCATCCAAAGAACAACGGAAGACGAAGTCTTTCAAAAGTCGAAGCCAATACCAGAAATGGGTTCTCGGCCTTGCCGCCTGTATTGACCAGGAAATTATGCGCATGAATTCTAGAAACTGCCGAGCTCCGCAGATTGCGAACGGCTGAGAAGCCGAGCTCCAAGCTGCTCATATTCAGAAATGAGAAAGGAAGCGTCTTGTCCCGCCAGTGTAGCAGCGTCTATTTCCGTCGCCAGCAGGCTCGCAATCGCGATATCCGTGCTGCATCCCACGCAGTAACGTTCAGATCTGCCGGGTAGTTCAAACAACTCTTCAATTCGGCCACACACACTACACTGCGAAGATAAGTCTTCTTCACAACCCTTTGGTCCCATTGTCATTGAAGTTCCTTTCTCGCTGCCCCACAACTCGCTGCCGCCGGTCGGCGTCGAATGCGGCGAAAATGTCACTCGGAAGCTCAGTATAGAAAGTGGGGCGTAAAAAAGTCCTGAACGATTCATTAGGAAAGTATGAGTAGGAATTCGAGGTGCCCTTGGGTTGTTGCGTAAGCGTGGAGGGAATGGGGTCCGGCAAAACAACGAAAATGACTATCGGAAAAGCGTCAGGTCTCTAGCTTGAAGCGGGTGGACGCCAGCCGATACAGACGGCGCCACACGAGGCGATTCATGAGCACGACGATGGTGGCCATGATCAGCGTGGAGGCCAGCAGCACATCGAAGCGCCCCGAATCGCTGGCCCCGCTGATAGTGCTACCGAGGCCCGGGGCAGAAACAATGCGGCCCTGAAAATGGAAGTACTCGGCGATGATGCTGGCGTTCCATGCTCCGCCGGAAGCGGTGACCATGCCGGTGATGAGATAAGGAAAAATCGCCGGTAAGGTCAGGTAACGCCAGCGATCCCAGGTCGTGAAACAGAAAATACGCGCGACTTCTTTCAGGTCCGTGGGCACCGCCATGGCACCGGCGATGACATTGAACAGGATGTACCACTGGGTACCCAGGAGCATCAGCAGCATGGCGGCAATTTCCAAGCCGCCGCGCAACCGAATGAGGAAGAGCAAGAGAACGGGAAACAGCGCGGTCGCGGGAATGGAAGCGGCCAGTTGAACCATGGGCTGCGCAATTTTCGAAAACCGCGGACTGGATCCGATGGCGACACCTACCGGAACGGTCCAGAGTGCGCCAAGGAACAAAGCTGCGTTCACGCGCAAAAACGTGAACGACGCGCTGCGCAAAAGCGCGAAGTAGTCCTGTCGATGAAGGCTGGAGAGTTCGCCAATGCCGCGGAAGACCGCAAATGCCGAAACCAAAATTACGGCCACGCCCAAGATTCCCAATAGCCACTGACCCCAACGGCCGCGCCTATGCTCAGAGATAATGGCGCTGGCTTTCCGCGCGCCGCCCGCGAATGACAAGGTGAGCCAATTGATGAGGGGGCGCACGAGGAAGCGATAGGCTCGAATGACGAATGCGGCCCTGCCGACCAGTTGAAGGAGCGTCGACGTTTTCGTTTTCGCGTCCTGAACTTGTTCGAATTTGAATTTGTCGGCCCAGATAATGATGGGGCGCCAAATCAGTTGATCCAGAAGAACAATGACACCGACCATGGCAGCCAAGCCATAGAGGACGGCGCGAGTGTCACCATTGCCTGCGGCGGTTTGCAAGAAGGAACCCAAGCCCGGTAGGCGGAAGTCGCGATCGCCGAGGACAAACATTTCACAGGCCATCAGAAAGAACCAGCCTCCCGCGACGGACATCATGGAATTCCAAACGAGACCGATAGTGGCGAATGGCAGATCGAGTTGGGCAAAGCGTTGCCAGTTACCGAAGCGGTAAATGCGGGCTGCCTCTTTCAGTTCCCGCGGCTCGGTTTTGAGCGAAGAGTAAAAACTGAAAGCAATATTCCAAACTTGGCCGGTGAAGATCAGCAGAACAGAGCCAAGTTCCACTCCAATTTGCCGGTGGGGAAATAAAGCGACCATGGCGAGCATGACACCCGGCAAAAAACTGAGCACCGGAATCGATTGCAAAATGTCGAGCAGCGGTATGAGGATTATTTCTGCGCGTCGCGAGTTCGCGGCAAGGTAGCCGTACCCGAGCGCGAAAATCAGGCTCAAGCCGTAGGCTACGCCAATGCGCACCAACGAATACAAAGCGTACAGCGGTAAAGCACTCGGGCTTTGCGAAATGTGCGCGCCGGGCGCCACCGGCCCCAGCCACGAGCGGCCGATGGCGTAAATGCCAACGACCGCAGCGAACAAGAACAACATCACAGCAATATCAATCAGAAACGCCCACCGCCTGCGGGGGCCAATAGGGCGAGCGGGGGCGAGAAGCAAGGAACCGGAATGCTGTGAAACCGGAGTCGTCGAGGTCACTTGAAGGTTAGACCTCGGTCAGAGTGAGTTTGCCGGTCGCGGCATCGTAATCAAAAATCTCGGCGTAACGGCCCCATTGAATGGCCGTCTCCAACTGCCGCCGCGACTCCGCCTCACTGAAATGTTCATCGATGAGGTCGTGGAAGAATTCGTCCTGGAGGGTACGATCGGTCTTGGCCTTAAGGGCTTGCTCCATTTGGCGCAACAAGGGAACGTGTGCGAGACCGGCCGCTCGAAATAATTTCTTACGGGTTTGAATATCCGCTTTGGCGAACTCCTCACCTTCCGAAGTGATCACGGCATCGCCTTCTTCAATACGAAGGAAGCCGAGAAGGACAGCCGTATCCACAGTCGGCAAAAGAGCATCCACTTCCAGGCTCAGGTCATACGCGAGGCGATGAAGATCGGCGCGGCCGCCTTGATCTACAAGAATTTCGAGAAGTCCGGCCATGCCGCCGGGGCGCGTATGCGGAAGCATGATCGGGCGATGGGAAACTGCTGTCCCGCCGTTGGCCGCAGTATGGACATGGTCTTGTTTGTCATCGGGACGAGTAAGCACCCGGTAGATGGTATCCACCAATTCCACGAATTGTGGAGTCTTGCGGTCGCGCGGGTAAGAAAGATTGACCGCAAGATCGGCGTGAATATGAGCGGGATTACGGCCTAGCACAATGATTCGATCGGCGAGAACGACAGCCTCTTCAATATTGTGAGTGACGATAAAAATTGCGCGTGTGGGGATCTTGTTCTCAAGCCACAGTTCGAGAAGTTCGCCGCGTAGCGTCTCTGCGGTCAGAACGTCGAGCGCTGAAAACGGCTCGTCCATGAAGAGCACTTCAGGCTCGACCACCAGGGCTCTGGCAACGCCCACACGCTGCTTCATGCCACCAGAAAGTTCCTTGGGATAAGCGTTCTGAAAACCATCCAGACCGACGGCATCGATAATTCGGAGAGCGCGTTTGTGGCGCTCAATGGGACGCATGCCCCGAGCTTCGAGCGGCGCCTCGACGTTCTCCAGGACGGTAAGCCACGGGAAAAGCGCAAAGCTCTGAAAGACGATAGAAACGTTAGGAGATTCTTCGCGAACAGGTTGGCCATGCCATAGCACGCCGCCGGCTGAAGCCGGGGAAAGTCCGGTGAGCATGCGAAGCAGCGTAGATTTTCCACAACCGGAGGGCCCCAGGACGGCCACGATCTGCCCTGGGTAGACCGCGAGGTCGGTGGGCGCAATGACTTGCACGCGCCCTCCGTCGGGCTGCGTGTAGAATTTTTCGATTTGTCGCGCTTCGATGATCGGCGCTTCGAGTGTGTGTATGGTCCCCATAGGTGCGCCCAGTCTGACACACCAGAAATGTCAATCCGAAGCCTATTATAAGTTTAGCGAGCTCGGCCTAAGAAAGTCGTGAACGATCCATTAGCAAATCATAAGCGAATGATTCGCACCCATGTTTATTCTGGTCAGTTCGCGCGAACACTTGCTCATAGCCGATAGGCTCGAAGCTGAGCGCCGGCCAAATACTGCACTTCAACCCCATCGCGCCAGATGTTTGCGCCGTGATGCCTCAGAAGAACTAATCGCCTGGTCTCGAGGCAGGGCCGTTAGGTCTTCGTAAGCCTGGCCGCCGGATTGCGGTTGCTGAGCTCTGACTTGATACCACGTCTCCTGTATCGCAGCAATTCAACCGTTCGCAAAGGCCGGCCTGGTGTCGGTCAGTTTAGCGAGGTTGGGCATGTTACCTGCTGTAACACCGACTCAAACAAATCTCGTTGGATGACCAACTGGAAAGCCTTGATTTCCGCGATTCCGGAGAGTACGTGGCCGCGCTTACTTTAAGTAAGTGCGAACAATTTGAATCATATCCTCCGCAGCTTCCTCTGCGGATTTCGAATTCTTCGGCATGTGGTTGAGGATGTGGTCTTCCATGAGTTCCCCCATCAGGCTGTTAATCGCTCCCCGGGCGGCGGAGAGACGGTGAAGAATTTCAGAGCATTGCTCATCTTCATTCAGTCCCTTCAGGACCGAGTCGAGTTGTCCGATGACCTTTTTGGTTCGGTTTACCAAATCTAATTTTTCTCTAGAAGTGTGTGACATTTTGCTTGACTACCCCTACCCGGCTAGGGTATCCAGTTTATGTACCTACCCAGTGGGGGTAGGGTACAGGTAATAAGATTAATCTATATGGGAAACAAAACTCAAGATTCAGAACCTCCAGGTAGCAGCATTGGCCCGGAACTCCGCGATAAGCGAGCCTAGCACGAGGTATCTCTTGTAGTCCTGCTCGCTCTCGCGGAACAAAAAAACACGAGCGAGTGGGAATCTTCGCAACCGCTGTAAAGATCCCAACCGACAACTTAATTTCGGCGCCGCGAAATCATTCCTGCGCCATCAGGGCGGGTGTTTCTCGCGGAAGGAGGGGAAAAATGCTTTGGCATCACTTTGCAATTCGATTGGGGCTCGCCCTAATCCTTGGGGCGTTAATCGGCGCGGAACGCCAGTGGCGGCAGCGCATGGCCGGACTTCGGACCAACGCTTTGGTGGCAGCAGGTGCGGCGATGTTCGTCATGCTTTCGGCGCTGGCTGCACGCCCGGACGATAGTTTTCGCATCGCCGGACAAGTTGTTTCCGGAATCGGCTTCCTGGGAGCAGGAGTAATTCTGCGCAACGGGCTGAACATCACCGGTTTGAATACTGCAGCTACGTTGTGGTGCTCGGCAGCTATCGGGACGCTGGCCGGATATGGGATGTACGGTTCGGCAGCCACGGGTGCCGTAGCGGTCATCGCCGCGAATGTCTGTCTGCGGCCCATCGGTAAGGCCCTCAACCGTGGAACGGGCACGGTCGATGCGGACATTACCTGTCTGGTTCGGATCACTGCCCGGACCGATCAGGAAGCTCACCTGCGTGCGCTCTTGCTTCATTCGCTTGGCGGTCAGCCTCTGCTCCTCAAGTCCCTAAAGAGCGACGACGTTGAACATGCGGACAAGGTCGAGGTGCAAGCCATCTTGACGAGCACGGGCAGGCAGAACTTGCTTCTCGAACAAATTGTCAGCCGCTTGAGTCTGGAGCCCGGCGTCAGCGGAGTTAGCTGGGAGATCGTGGCTGAACATGAATAAGGAAAAGAGGAAAAAACTTGGAAACGCATTTGAGCAGTGACGACGAGCTTGACCCTAGATGTGAGATGTCACTTGTCGTTCGTAAGCAGTGGTCGCTACCAATTCGCGAATAAGTAAAGGGAGAAAATCATGCATGGCGTAAAAGATAGGGTTTTGTTTTTGTTGATTGCAGTCTTCACGGTGGCCTTCGCCGCGCACGCGGAAGTCGGGGGAAAAATCACCGGTGTCGTCAAGGATCAGAGCGGTTCGGCCATTGCAGGGTCGACAGTGCTGATCACCAATACACAAACCGGAACGAAACTGACCGCAACCACCGATCAAGAGGGCGTGTTTACGTTTCCTGTTTTGTCCGTTGGGCAATACCAGATCGATGCAACTTCAGATGGGTTCCAACCCTATCGGAATACCGGACTGGTGATCGACATTAACAGCGCGCTCGTGTTGGACGTAACGTTACAAGTGAAGCAGCAAGATCAATCGATTGTGGTTACCGAAGACAACGCACAAGTGGAAACGACAGACACCCAGCTGGGGCAAGTCCTCGGAAGCAAGAAAGTTACGGAGATTCCTCTGAATGGCAGGAGTTATACCGACTTGTTTGCCACACAAGTCGGTGTCACGCCACTGACGACGAGTGGTGCGGGAAACAGCACGTCGGGTGGCGGCTTCGGGACAGTTCCGGTCGCAGGCGCGACAAATACCGGGCAATTTTCGATCAACGGCCAACGCGAGGACGCTAACGGCTTCTCCATCAACGGCGCCAATGTTCAGGAAGGCATTGGCCAACAAGCCGGAATCATTCCGAACCTCGATTCCATCGCCGAGTTTCGTATCCTCACCAGCAATACTGACGCGGAGTACGGAAATTACAGCGGCGGATTGATTAACGTGGTGACTAAGATCGGCGGCAACGCCTTCCACGGTTCGGGTTTTGAGTTTCTGCGCAACACCGATCTTGATGCAAAAAACTACTTCTCCACCCAGCGCTCGACCTTCCAGCAGAACCAATATGGAGGAACCCTGGGCGGGCCGATCAAACGCAATAAGCTGTTCTTTTTCGGAGACTATCAGGGACAGCACACCAAGCAAGGCCAGGATACTGGAGTTGTTGCCGTACCTTCAATGGCCAATCGCGCTGGCAATTTCTCGGACTCTCCTGCCTTCACTGGCAAAGTCAACGGGCCCTATTTGGCACAAACGCTTTCAAACCTTTTGGGCTACAAAGTTACGTCGGGCGAGTCTTTCTCCAACGTTTTTCCGGGAAACGTGATTCCGCAATCAGCGTTTGCCATTCCTGCGACCAAGTTGCTTCACTACATTCCCTCTCCCAATCTTGGAATGCAGGATTTCGACTCGACCTCTCAAGCGCTGACGATTCACGATGAAAAAGCGGCAGGCCGCGTCGATTGGAATACAGATCGCTCTGGCAATTTCTCGTTCTACTATTTTTATGACAAATACGATCTCGACAATCCTTATCCCTCCGGTTTCGGCGGTGCAACAGTACCCAATCCGAACGGCGGAGCCTTCGACGCGACCTCCAGTGGGTTGGATCAATTGTTTGTGGTCAGCAACACCAAGACCTTTGGTTCGACACTCGTCAATGAAGCTCGCTTCAGCGCCACACGCTTAAATAATAATCTTGGCGTTCCGCAGGGCGGTGTCGGCACCAGCCTTGGCCAGCAAGGAATTTCGACCGGGGGCCAGGGCATCATTCAGGGCGCACCGAAATTTGCTGGCGTGGAGACGCTGTATTTCAACTCGTTTACGACCGGAACGGAGCCGTTCTTCGTAGCCCAGGTCAACAACACCTTTGACGCGAGCGATACCGTTTCCAAGGCTAGAGGCAATCACACGGTCAAGACCGGTTTCGAATACATCTGGTACAAGGTGAAACAGAATCCTGACTTGGTTGCCAATGGAACATTTTCGTTCTTCGGCAGCGGCAATCAGTCCACCGGCAATGGCTTCGCAGATTTTCTGCTTGGCCTTCCCGATTTTTACTCGCAGCAGTCTTCCCCGGCATTCTACGAGAGCGCCGCGAATGGCGGTGTCTTCGCGCAAGACAGCTGGCGCATTCGGCCCAACATCACCCTCAATTATGGTCTGCGCTGGGATTACATTACCCCTTGGGCCGAGAACCATCATCAGACCACCACATTTGTTCAAGGCGTAGAGTCGACTATATTCCCAGGTGCGCCACTTGGTTACCTGGTTCCGGGCGATCCTTTGCCAAACGGTTCGCATATTCCTGCGGCGATCGCGCCATCACCGCTTGATAACTTTTCACCTCGCGTAGGTGTTGCCTATTCACCATCTTTGTCGAGCGGATGGTTGAGCAAACTGACAGGCGGGCCGGGAAAGACCAGCATTCGCGCGGGTGCCGGGAGGTTTTTCACGGCAGTCGAAGGCCTGACCGTCGCTTATCCGACTGGCAATCCACCGTATGGGCTGACCTACACGAGTCCCGAGGCGCCGGTGATGGGCACACCCTTTGTCGGAGCACTGACGGGGACCAACTACATTCAGCAATTTCCAGTGAACGTTCCTCCGTACAACGTGTCGCCTACAAATCCGGATCCCAACGTAGACTGGTCACGTTACACGCCCATCAGCGGAGCTGGGAGCGTGTATCCTCACAACAAGACACCGTACACGATGTCGGCCAACTTGACGGTCGAGCGCCAACTTGGTTCAAATACTTTGTTGAGCATCGGCTACATTGGTTCTCTTAGCCGCCATCTGCTGGCGGTTCACTCGGTGAGTCCGGCAAACCCGGCGCTCTGCCTTAGTTTAAGTCAGCCGCAAGATGTAATGCCGGGAACTCCCACGTGCGGTCCATTTGGTGAAAACACCGTGTACACACGCGCTAACGGAACGATCGTCAACGGAACCCGCTCCCCGTATCCAAATACAATCGGCACCGACGCGGTGTACCAGAATATGGGCAACGCCAACTACAACAGCCTGCAAACGTCGCTCAAACGAACCGCGGGACGCTTCACATTCTTGGCCAGCTACACCTATGGCAAGTCGATGGACTGGACGTCCAGCATTCAAGAACAGGTCAATCCGTTTGATTTTCGCAAGGAATACGCAATCTCCGCCTTCGACCTCAAACACAATTTTGTTTTCAGCTACAACTACGAGCTTCCCATCGACAAATTGTTCCGAACATCGAACCGCCTCACGCAGGGCTGGACAATTTCCGGCATCACTCGCTATGCCACTGGATTGCCGGTCACGTTTCAGAGTTTCGGCGACAACGCGTTGGTTCAAGTCCAGAACAATGGCGTCAATAGCGTCAGCATCGATCTGCCCGATTACAATCCCACTCTGGGTCCACTGGATATCAACCGCAATCCGCGCAACAATTCTCTGGCCTTTAACACCAAAATCTTCAGCCCGAACGCGCTAGGCACGTTTGGCAATTCTTCCCGCCGTTTCTTTTACGGACCCGGGATCAACAATTACGACATGGCTCTGCGAAAGCTCACCAGGGTCACGGAATCAGCCTCACTGGAATTCCGTTTCGAGACCTTCAACACCTTCAACCATGCCCAATTCGACGGCGCGAACTCGGTGGACGGCAATATCAATGATTCCACCTTCGGGCGAATCCTAAAGTCACAGCCAGGTCGCGTTTCGCAAGTTGCACTCAAGCTGAACTTCTGAAAGGCAGGTGGCCTTTGAGAAATCGGAGCCCGCTTTCACCCGTTCGCCGCGAACGTCTTTAGCCAACTGTCGTTGTGCGGAAGGACTATTTTCGTTTCGGGTTCTCCGTTTGTTATATGTGTGGTTTGAAGAATGAAAAGGCTATACCACTAATCGGCGCGCTTGAACTGGGGGCCAGTGTTCGCGACTGGGTTGACCAGGAAATAGCAAAAGGTTTCATTTCGGTCATACTCTCCAATCGACATATTGGGCCGTGAGGGGAATTGTTCATCCTTATGCATGCAGTGCCTAAAAGAAATAGCGAATACGACCGTAATTCGACCGTGAATCCTGCTAACAAAACTGCTAACGGAATCCGGCAAAAGGAGCATAGTTAAGCGGTCAAGACCGACGAAATCGCCCAGGAAAATGAACAACTCAGCTCCTGACCGCAGAACTGCAAAACCTCCATTCGTGGGTTCGAATCCCACCCGCGCCTCCAAATTTTCGTGCTGAACGAAGTGCAGTGCCCTAACTCGCTCCTCGTTTAGCCAGATGTTAAAGCTCGCCTTGTAAAATTTAATCGCGCCAGCCAAACTTTCAACCATTGGTCTTGGAAAACGAATGATATGAAGGCTTACTCATGCGGTCGGCTGGCGTTGTTCGTTGCTCTCTTCAGCGTGTTCCCTTCATGTTCTCCAGCGCAGGAAAATTCAAGACCGCCTGTTGAGCAGAAATCGTCCGATCCGTCTGCAACTTCAACACCGGCACCGGCAAAGTTCACTGATATAACGGCTGCTCTGGGAATAAATTTTGAATATCTCGCGTCCCACACGCCCAAGAAATATCTAATTGAAACCATGGGCTCGGGCGTGGCTTTATTCGATTACGACAACGACGGCCGTCTCGATATTTTTGTAGTGAATGGCGCTCCACTCAGCGACCCGACGCCCAAGGGAACTGTTCCGCAAAAATCTGGCCCCAAATATTGGAACCGCCTTTACCATCAAAAGTCCGACGGCACATTCGAAGACGTTACCGAGAAAGCCGGGCTTGCCGGCCAGGGCTACGGCATGGGAGTTGCCGTGGGGGATTACGACAATGATGGATTTGAAGATTTGTATGTGACCGCGTACGGTGGAAACAAGCTTTATCACAACAATGGAGACGGCACGTTCACGGATGTGACGGAGAAAGCCGGAGTCGCCGGTAGTGGATGGTCCACCAGCGCCGCGTGGGTTGACCTGGACAGCGACGGACGGCTCGATTTAGTCGTGTTGCGATATGTGCAGTGGGATTTCGATGATGTGTGGTGCGGCGAGCGCAAAGAAGGCCGCCGCGCGTATTGCCATCCGGACGCGTTCCATGCTATCTCGCCACTCGTGTATCACAACGATGGCAATGGACACTTCACTGAAGTTTCGCGCCAACTGGGTCTTGCCGCGCCCGGTAAGGGATTAGGCATCGCACTCGCCGATTACGATCGCGACGGGCACATCGACATTTTTATCGCCAACGATTCCATGCCCGAATTTCTTTACCACAATAAAGGTGACGGCACATTCGAGGATGTCGCGCTCAGCTCCGCCGTCGCCGTCGATGGCGAAGGCCACACCTATGCCGGCATGGGCGTAGACTTCGCGGACTATAACAACGATGGTCTGCCAGACCTGGTAGTGACGGATCTCGCCAGCCAAATGTACGCGCTATACCGAAACAATGGCGACGGCACTTTCACATACGACAGCTATCCTTCCGGCCTTGGTCGCATGACCATGGCGCATTCGGGCTGGGGAGTTCGTTTCATCGATTACGACAATGACGGCTGGAAAGATCTGCTGATCTCCCAGGGACACGATCTGGATACCATCCAACTCAATTTTCCCTATCTTCGTTACCGGGAACCCATGCTGTTGGCAAGAAATACCGGCCAAAAATTTGTGGATGTTTCTTCCCGGTCCGGAGAGATCTTTCAAAAAGCCTGGGTGGGACGCGGATTGGCGATCGGCGATATTGATAACGATGGCCGGTTAGATGCTGTGGTGACCGGCAATGATGGAGCGCTATATGTGCTTCACAACGTCACGCCGACGCAGAACCATTGGTTAACTTTGCTGCTTATCGGGCACAAAAGTAATCGCGACGCGATCGGCGCTGAAGTGAAAATAACAACCGCAAAAGGTATTCAGATGGCAACCGTCTCGACCGCTGGCAGCTATCTTTCTTCCAGTGACAAGCGCGTGCATTTCGGTTTGGGGTCGGAAAAAACTGCCACCGTCGAAATTCGCTGGCCCAGTGGGATTCATGAAACGATCAAGAATGTCGCTCCCGATCAAATTCTTCAAATGGACGAACCTTCAACTGAACCCGTTGTAAAACGTAAGCCCCAGTGAGCTTATAAAACCGCGAGAACGAAGGGGTTTGTCTAAAGCGTTTCTGGCCGCACGCGAGCAATGGCGGAAACAACTACGGATTCTTAATTTCGGGCGGCATCTGCCATTGAGGAACAAAAAAGTCGCCTAGTAGATCTGCTTCAACATTTTCAGCAGCTTTAGCAGAGGTCACTGCAAAGGCGAGTGCCTGCTCCTTATCCCCCGCTCGAGCGTAAGCCTGGCTGAGGAGTCGCCTGGCCTGATCATTATTGGGGCTAAGTCGAAGCGCTTCCTGTAGCTCGGTAATTGCGGCGTCGAGACGTCCTAAACTCATTTCCGTTTTACCCAGACTGAGATGTGCTTCCGCATTAGAGGGATTTAGCTTCAGCGCATCTTGAAAAGCCGTGATGGCTTCTTCTCGTTTACCGCTACGATCGACCGCTAGGCCACGAAAATAGCTGAGCAGGAAATTCGGTCCCAGTTTTTGCTGCGCAATAGCCAGCTCGGCGGCCGCTTCCTCGGCGCGGCCCGTTCTCAAAAGCACCTGCGCCAATCCAACGTAGCCTGTAGGCAGCGGATCGCCGGCGGACACTAGGTCGCGAAAGACTCTTTCCGCTTCGGGGTAATGTCCGGCAGCAAGCTGTGCCGCTCCCATTCGCAAATGCAAAGCGTAAGACTTTGGATTAGCCGCGAGTCCATCTTGAACTGCGGAAATCGCGTCCGAATAGCGGCTCAACTCCATCAACTCGCGTGTCAGATTCAGCCAATGCTCTTCGTTGTCGGGAGCAAGGGCTGCGGCCTTGCGAAAGGCGTTAAGCGAGCGATCATTTTGCTTCAAGTCCGCGGCAGCAATGCCAAGTATGGTCCAGGCTTCAGCGGATTCAGGTGCGTTCGCATTGCCGCGCGTCAGAGCGTGTTGATAAAAATCAGCCTGAGTAATCGCTTTGGTGTAATTTCCGGCGAGTAGGTAAGCGAGCGACAAGTCGAATTGGCGCCAGAGATTTTCAGGCGTCGACGGACCCTTACTCAATTGCTGGATGATTCGAATCGCCGCGTCATTGTCTCGAAACGCCAGAAATAGCGATGCCACATGAATGGATTGCTGATCGTCTAAAGGGATTGTTGCGAGCTGCTCAAGAAGTTTGCGGGCTTTATCCGTATTGCCCAAGGCAATCTGCGCGGTCGCCCATTGAATCGAGAAACTCGTGTCCGGCGGCAAGGGCACGGCGGAGGATTCAATTTCGCGGATAGCCTGAGCATAAAGCTGTTCATCAAGCAGCACTCGGCCGAGATAGTAATGAGCAAACGAATCGTTGGGAGAGAGTTCTACAGCGCGGTTCAGAGCTACGCGCGCGGCCTCAAGCTCGTGCTCGTTCCATTTTAGAAATCCCAGATTCCGGTAAGCGTCTTCCATTTGCGGATCAAGGTGAATCGCCTCGTGATACTCGCTGGCGGCTTCCTCGTTTTTACCAAGCCGAACCAACACAATTCCGAGAAAATTATGGATGCGCGCATCTTCGGGGTGTTTACGCTTTGCTTCCGTGAGTTCCGCGAGAGCGTCCTCGATGCGATTTTCTTGAATTGCCGCAAGACCTTTTTGAAAGGAATCTCCCTGGCTCAGTCGTCGGGGTACAGGCCTGCTAAGAGAATCGGTAAATAGCGGATCAGCATTGCAGACAAAAATTAAAATCGCGAGATAGCCTGAGAAAATTCGGAACAAAAAGTGGAAAAATCGATTCATTTAATTTTCGGCGTGCCTTACGGGTCCCGGGTTGAATTTGTTATGGTCGCCAGCCGTTCCGTTTGCTTCTCCAACTTGCTGTGTGATTCGCGATTCAGCGACGTCGACAACGCGAATTCCCGGCTGGCATTCTCTTTCTGTCCCAAGGCTTGGTAGGCCCTGGCGAGTTTGTAGTGCACCGACCCATCGTGATCGGCAGTCACCGCGATTTTTAATTCTTCTTCGGCCTTGCGGTAATCGCCGAGTTCGGAATACGCCGTGCCCAGGTCCCGATGTATATCCGAATTTCCAGCATCGGCAGCGAGCGCGCTGTTCAGATAAGGCAAAGCTTTCTCAGGCTGGTGCTCCAGCAAATAAGTATCGCCGAGATCAGTCAGCGCCCCGGCGTGATGCGGATTGGACGCCAGTTCGGCCTCGAGTTCAATTCGCGCTTCCGGCACTTTCAGATCTTTCCAAAGCAGATGACCCAGGCTGTAGTGCAAATTAGGCAAGGAGGGCTTCAGCAAAACCGCCGCGCGATATTCTTCTATAGCTTTTCCGTCGTCTCCTTTCGCGGCCGCGATATCGCCCATCAGTTGATGCCACCGATAGGATTCGGGACCCTCCTGGTAAAGTCTCAGATATGCGGCGGTAGCCAATTTTTCGTAACAGCGCGCGCGCCAGTAGGAGGCTTCTAACGATTTGCTTTCTGTCGACGGCAAGCCGTCCAGCGTGCGGAGAGCCAGTTCATACTCTCCGGCCTGCAGCAACGCATTCACGACCTGCGTGCGCAGTTCAGCAGAGGTCCGCGGAGTCAGGCCGGCTTGTGCGCAAAACGCAATCTGCGAAAAGCGGTCTTGGCGCAGCAGCAGATTCATATCCGCTTCCGAACAGCTTTGGCCAGCAGTTGATTCCAGCGCCTGCCAACGTACCGAATTATCGTCGTCAGCCGCTTGAGCAGGATTGCCGCTTTGCGCCGCCAGAAAGGCAAGCGCCACACGCGCGGCCGGAATATTTTTATTTTGCAGTTCTGCCGATAAAGGCTCTATTTTTGCCAGCGCGACGCTGGGCAGCTGTTCGATAGATGAATCTCCGAATCCGCTTTCGCGTAAACCGAGGATCCGTTCCACTTGCATCTCATCAATGGCGATCGCCTGCGTCCAATCCTTCAGTGCCGCGTCAATATTTCGCTGAATCAATTCGATTTCTCCGCGCCGCACCAGCGCGCGTAGACTTCGGGGATTGAGCTGCAATTCCTCGCCGAATTCCTGTCCGGCCTGGCTCACTTTTCCCGCGTGCAGCAAAACTTCCCCGAGCTCCACATGAAGTTCTCTTTGTTGTGGGGAAGCCGCCAGAGCATTCTGGAAATGAATTACCGCGGATGGCCACTCATTGCTCGCAGCATAGCTTTCCCCCAGGAATTGTTCCTTTCGAAAAGACTCCGGAGCAATTTTTTCCATATGTGCAACTTCT
>Ga0209006_10002542_pt1 | contig 16644 bp, 13 predicted proteins | sample JacPin_JW_Ref_O2_FD_188567 | JGI IMG/M metagenome (GOLD analysis project Ga0209006, IMG submission 188567) | Forest soil microbial communities from Algoma, Ontario, Canada - Jack Pine, Ontario site 1_JW_Ref_O2 (SPAdes) (version 2) | ecosystem: Environmental > Terrestrial > Soil > Boreal... | reverse complement strand
CGTCGCTTGCTCGACTACCTCAAGAAATACGATTCCGAGAGCTACAAAACGTTGATCGGAAAACTCGGCATCCGCAAGTAACCTTGCTTGGCGGGGTGCCCCATTTCTCACGCGTTTGCTGCGCCAGAAGTGGGCGTAGGCTCCGGATATTTCTGAAAATTTCCGTCTGCGAACAGACGGTTCAGCATCGAGGAAGCTTCCACACGTGCATCTTCTAGAGCAACCCTCACACACCCCCGCTTGTAAGAGCGGAAGGGAAGGCCACGACTTTCACAGGCTGCCTGCAAACTCACGAATGTATGGATCGCTGTGGAAGAGCGGCCCTTTAGGGCCGCGTAAGCGTAAGTTTCAAGAAAACGGCGTGGGCTTTAGCCCCTGTGGGTCGCTTTTTTCCAGCCAACATCTCTGCCTCGCACTTGACCGTGCACCATCCCAAAGGAAAATGAATCATGAAACCAGAACCTAGTTCCATCACCGTCGACCTCGCCGGCGGCAAGCAAATCTCTTTCGAAACCGGAAAATTAGCTAAGCAAGCCGGAGGCTCTGCGGTTGTCCGCTTCGGCGATAACGTCATCCTCGCCGCCGCCACCGCGAATGCCGATCCCCGGGAAGGCATCGACTTTTTCCCGCTCACCGTCGACTACCGCGAATACACTTACGCTGGCGGACGTTTCCCCGGCGGTTTCATCAAGCGTGAAGGCCGCATGAGCGAGCGCGAAGTGCTCACTAGCCGTCAGATCGATCGCCCCGTAAGGCCGATGTTCGCCGAAGGGTTCAAGTGCGAGACCCAGGTCATCGCCTTCGTCCTTTCCGCCGACACCGATAACGATCCTGATGTCTCCGGCATCAACGCCGCCTCCGCCGCACTCACTCTTTCCGACATTCCATTTCTTGGACCTATCGGCGCCGTGCGCGTGGGCTTGGTCAACGGACAGTTCATCGTCAATCCCACCTACACAGAAATGCGCGAGAGCCTTCTGAACATCATGGTCGTCGGCACCGCCGAAGCCATCGTGATGATCGAATCCGGCGCGAAAGAAGTCAAAGAAGAAACTGTCGTCGATGCCATTGAATTCGGCCACACTGAAATCAAAAAGATCTGCGCCGGAATTAAAGAACTGCAATCGAAAGCCGGCAAGCCCAAGCGCACCGTCGAGCCGCCGCAATTTGACGACGCCTACTACAACGACCTGAAAAAGAAAGTCGGCGTCCAGTTGGCGGAAGCGTTAGACACGCAGAAGCATCCGAAAGCCGAAAGCTACACGCTGGCCAAAGAATTAAAGAAGAAGTTGCAAGCTGACATTCCGGAAGACGACAAAGCCGCGCTAGACAAACTGAAGCACTACTATGAAGTCCTCCGCGAGCGCATCTTCCGCGAGCAGGTCATCGAAAACAAACGCCGCCCCGACGCCCGCGCCTTCGATGAAGTCCGTCCCATCTGGATCGAAGCGGGAATTTTACCGCGCACCCACGGCAGCGCAATCTTTACCAGAGGCGAGACGCAAGCCTTAGTTACAGCCACTCTCGGCACCAGTGACGACATGCAGCGCCTCGAAGGCTTCGAAGGCGAAGCCAAGAAACGCTTCATGCTGCACTATAACTTCCCTCCTTTTTCGGTGGGAGAAGTGGGATTTATGCGTGGGGCGGGACGCAGAGAGATTGGGCATGGGGCTTTGGCGGAACGTGCTCTATCTGCGGTGCTTCCGGCGGAAGATAAGTGGCCTTATGCGATGCGCGTGGTTTCCGACATTCTGGAATCCAACGGATCGTCGTCGATGGCGACGGTTTGCGGGGCTTCGTTGTCGCTGATGGATGCTGGCGTGCCTTTGAAGGCTCCTGTCGCCGGCGTTGCGATGGGATTGGTGAAGGAAGGTGAGCAGTATGCCATTCTTACCGACATCGCTGGCGCCGAGGATCATTACGGCGACATGGATTTTAAGGTTGCCGGAACGAAGGATGGGATTACCGCGTTGCAGATGGATATTAAGGTTGCGGGGATCACGTCGCAAATTATGCGCGAGGCGTTGGCGCAGGCGCAGCGTGGGCGAATGCATATTCTGGGCAAGATGGAAGAAGTCATTTCTTCCGGACGCGAGAAGATTTCCGATTATGCGCCGCGCTTCTATACCGTGCAGATTCCGGTCGACAAGATTCGCGATCTGATTGGACCGGGCGGCAAGATGATTCGCAGCATCGTCGAGCAGACTGGAGTAAAGATCGACGTGGAAGACTCCGGGCTGGTGAAAGTTGCGTCGAGCGATCAGGCTTCGGCGGCGAAGGCGTTGCAGATTATCGGCGACATTACTGCGACTGCCGAGGTTGGAAAAACTTATCTCGGCAAGGTTACGCGGCTGGCGGATTTCGGCGCGTTCGTGGAAATTCTGCCGGGCACGGATGGCCTGCTGCATATCAGTGAAGTGGCGGAGCATCGCATTGCCGATGTGCGCGACGAGTTGAAGGAAGGCGATCAGGTCCTGGTTAAGGTGCTGGCGGTCGAGGGCAATCGCATCCGGCTTTCGCGCAAAGCGATCTTAAAAGAGCAGCGTGCGAAGATGGGCGGTGGCGCGCCACCTCCTGACGCGGCAGAGGGAGTTGCGCCGGAAAGTTCGTCGGCTCCGACCGGAACCGTGGTGATCGAAGGCGGGGGCGATTTCCCCGACGATGCGGCGAGCGAGCCGAATTTTAATCGCGAAGGCGGACCGGCGCCGATGGGAGAGCGTCCTCCAGGGGACCGGCCGCGCGGAGACCGTCCGCATGGCGGTGGTGGCGGACGCGGTGGACGGCACGGCGGTGGTGGTGGAGGCCGGGGACGCGGCGGTCGCGGTGGCGGAAGGAATGGCCGCAGCGGGTCCGGTGGCGGCGGTGGAAGGCACTAAAATCTTTGCCACGGGCATAGATTTTGACGGATAGGTCTAACGGTTGATTAGCTTAAGGCCACGGCCCCGGTTGTGGCCTTTTGCATTGGAGACTCTATGTATGAAGTCGTTCTAAAGCGGTTTGAGAACCCGGATGAAACGCGCAACTTTGAAAAAGGGAAGTTCGAACTCGTGCAGGTTGGAGGGATGACGATTGGACGGGCGACCTATGAGCCGGGCTGGAAGTGGTCGGTGCACGTGGGCAAAGCCCCGATGGCCGGGAGCGACTCAGCAAAGAGTTGCATGGTGGAGCATGTAGGGATGGTGGTTTCAGGACGGGCGACGGCGGCGATGGACGATGGGCGCGTGATTGAGATGAAGGCCGGAGATCTTTTTTACATCGCTCCGGGACACGACAGTTGGGTGGTAGGCGACGAGCCCTATGTGTCCCTGCATTTTATGGGGGCCGAGAAGTACGCATCGGGGAAAGCGTAAGAGCTTTGGCCGAGGGTTACCACAGATTTCACGGATAGATCGCGCAGCTTAATTGCAAAAGGCCTCAACTTTGGGTTGGGGCCTTTGCTTTTGACATCAGAAAATCAGAGACGCTGTGAAGGTGTCATTCAGATCGGAGAGGACGCTTGCGCCCGGAGTCAACGTCAGAACATGCTGGCCATAGGTTAGGTTCACGTTGAGGAAAAACGAGGGAAAGGTGCGATGCGTGGAAACGCCGTTGGACCAGATCTTCGCGGTGCCGACTGAAGTACCGTCGAGCTGAACGGTCATTGTAAGCAAGGTGTTGATGGACTGGGTCCACAGGCTGCCGGTTACGACCAAAACAGCTGGACCATCCAGAGGGGAGCGTTGAATTGAGCTTTGATTGGCAGGGGGCCGACCTGATTGATTATTTGCAGAATCTGCATAGGGGTTCTCCTGTGGAGCGCGTGCGCGGGCATTCGGATTGGACGGCAAATTCAAGCATGGGGAACGCCATTCGTACTTGTTGGAGGTAAAGCTATGATCGGGCCAGGAGTGACCGCAGCTCGCGACAAGCGGGAACGACAGGGCGTTCAGGTTTCTATCCTTTATCCCTACGGCCAACACCGCATTGCCCCATGATAGGGGCTAACTTACCCTTCGATTTGACTGCTATCTCCGCCACGCAAGGCTCTTCCTCGGCATGACCGCTCCATCCGGGATTGTTTACAACACATTTCACTAAACACGTTTGCCACATCGGCATGGAGACTAGAACGATGAAGTATTTTTGCTTTGTTTGTGCGCTGCTTACGCTTGCGTCCACAGCTTTCGCCCAAAACCACTTTGTTTACACCGATGACAACGTCAACACGGGCGAAGGAAACAGCGTGAATACGGTGTCTGGATTTTCCGTGAGCGCGAATGGAAGTTTAAGCCTGATTAGCGGATCGCCTTTTGTTGCTGGCGGCAGCGGTGGCGGCAATAATATCGACCCGAACGAGATCGCCATCGCGTTGCTGCCGGGGACTTCATATTTATATGCGGCTAACGATGGCAGCGGGACGCTGGCGGGCTTTCGCGTCAATGCGACGACTGGGGCGTTGACGGCTGTGCCAGGGTCGCCGTTTTTGGCCGATGGCGCTCCGGGCGGAGACTATTCGCTGGCGGTTAGTCCTGATGGGAAGCTTCTGTTCGCGACCGAAGAGAATGTAACCGTAATTCATGTCTATGCGATTGATGCAACGACTGGCGCATTGAAGCAGGTTCCGGGGTCGCCGTATAACGTGGGCGCGAACACTCAGGGTTTGAAAGTTACGGCCAATGGACAGTTTCTGCTGGCGGGAGAAGCATCTCTCGATGCGGTAGCGGTGTATGCCATCAGTTACAGCGGAAGGCTGACGCCGGTTTCCGGTTCGCCATTTGCGGCCAGCGGCGGCGCCTACGCGGTGGATTCGGATTGCGCGAGCAGCCTGGCGTTTGTGGTGAATGCCGGTTCGCCGTTGATCGATGTTTACTCGATTGCGAGCAATGGCAGCCTGACTCCCGTGGCGGGCGAGCCATTTTCCAATGGAACGACATCGACCAGCGGGGGCGTAGTTTTCAGCCCGGCCAATAATTTGCTTTTTGTCAGCGACACTTTCTCCAACGATGTTTCGGCGTACGCGGTGGCGACGGATGGGACGCTGACGGAGACTCCGGGGTCACCTTACGCAACCTCGAGTTGGACCGGTGGAATCACGGTGACACAGTCGGGCAAGTTCGTTTACTCGGCTCTGTTCACCGTGGCGGAGGTGGATGGGAGGGCGGTGAAAGCCGATGGCGCGCTGGCGCAGGTTCCGAACACGCCTTTCAGTACCGGACAGTCACAGACCGGAGTGCCCACGGCGATTGCGTATCCGCCGGCCGCGTGCCCGGCACAGTAGCGACGATTATTTGGTCGGGATCTGGAGGTTGCGGTCGAGGCGGATCTCGAGAGCTGTGCTTTTGTCGAGAACGAGGTCGTGGCCCGATTCGAGGGCGATGAAGGCGCTGTTGGCTGCGCCCTGGCCAGCTCCGGTGGTGGCCTCGCGCTTGTCTTTGTCGTGAACGCCGGGGGCCGCGCCTTCGCCGGCTCCGACCACAACGGCTTCGGCGATTTGTTCCTTGGTCATGCCTTTGCGGCCGATCTGGCCTTCGTCGCCGACTTGTTGCAAGCCGTGCTCGCCGGGGACTCCGGTGACGGTGGCGATGAGAGCGGTCCATCCATGCTGGGTTTCGATTTCGTCAAAGCTGAGGAGCAGGCGTGTGTGCAGGCCGGGTTCGACGGCGCTGACGTGGCCTTTGATTTTCTTGCCCTGATCGATCATGAGGCCACCGGTGGGCGAGAGCAGCGGCTCGGCGAGGCGGGCGTGGAAGCGGTCTCCCGCCTTGACGGTTTTGGTGTCGAGGCGGTCGGTGAGCTGGATGAGGACTGTGGTGCCCTGCGGGATGACGCTGGGCGGGGCGGGGATGGCGTCGCTATTTTGCGCAGCGAGGACGGATGGACTAAGCGAGAGCAGGAGAAATGGAAAGACGCGAAGCATACGGCTCAGCATTGGGAATCCTCGGGATTGGAGTGTTGAGTTCTTGGATGTGGTTAAGGGAAGGAATGGCTGCCTGAGGGAAGGGATGCAGCTAGCCTTTGGAGCTGGTGGAGTAAGCGAGAGGGTAAGACTGACCGCTTATGGCGCGGCGCAGTTCCTCAAAGATTTCGTCGGGCATTTTCTGAAAGATGGCGACAACCTCGGGATCGAATTGAGTCCCGGCACAGCGCACGATTTCGGCGCGGGCGGCGGAGAGCGGTTTGGCGGCGCGGTAGGGACGGTCGGAGATGATGGCGTCGAGGGTGTCAGCGACGGAAAAGATTCTAGCGCCCAGAGGAATCTCCATACCCTTCAACTGGCGTGGATAACCGGTACCGTCGAAATGTTCCTGGTGGGAATAGATAATGTCGCAGGCATTTTCAAGGAAAGGGATTTTCTTGACGATCTGATAGCCCTTAAAGCAGTGCTCGCGCATGATGGCGGTTTCGCTGGGATCGAGCTTACCTGGCTTATTTAGAATTTTGTCCGGAATTGCCATTTTGCCGATGTCATGCAGAAATGCGCCGCGGGCAATGGTGGCGACATCTTCGGGCGGCAGGCCCATGGCGCGAGCGATGGCCATGGTGAAGGCAGTGACCCGCCGGGAGTGACCTTCGGTTTCGCGATCTTTCAAATCAAGAGCGTCCCCCAGCGCCTGAAGGGTAATGTCGTAGGAACGCTCGAGATTCCTCAGCGCGTCCTGGAGTTGGAGAGTCCGATCTCGGACCATCGATTCCAACTCCGTCTGGTATTTGCGGTTTTCGATTTTGAGGCGGCGATTTTCCAGGGCGCGGCTGACGGTGGCGAGAAGCTGCTCGCGCTCGAAGGGTTTCAGCAGATAGTCGTAAGCGCCGTTGCGCAAAGCTTGCAGCGCGACGGAGATATCGTGAACGGCGGTGACCATCACGACCGGCATGTCGGGATATTTTTCTTTGGTGCGTTCGAGCAGGCCGATGCCATCGAGGTCGGCCATCATGAGGTCGGAGAGCATCAACTCGAAAGTTTCATTGGAGTTGAGCACGCCGAGCGCTTCCATGCCGGAGCCGGCCTGCTGGCAGGAGTATCCGGCGGAAGTGAGCATGGACGCCACGATTTCGCGGATGGCCTCTTCGTCGTCGACAACGAGAATGCGATCAGGCATGGAAGTCCCAGATAAGTCTATCGGCGATTGTAAACGAACCACGAGATGCCGAAAGTAATCAGTCAGGTCCGGAAACCCGATTGAGAACCGGCCCCAACGTGGTATTCAAGGCAGAGGCACACCCACGCCCTTCAACCGATGAGCACCCTAGTCTGGCCAGTGTGGAACACGTCGATCTGGAAGATGCTGATGTGGAAGGCATCGCTTTGGCACGCCGCGACTCAGGCCGGATTGGGGCGGCCGACGGCGACGGACTGGGCCTTGCTGGCGCTGCTGGCTGCTTCACTGCTTGCGCTGCGGATCTCGCGTGAGCGCTATCTGAAAGTTTGGATCGCGGGCTGGGCCGCGTTCGTTGCGTCGGGCCTGGTCGAGCATGTTTTTTCGGCGAATATTTCAGCGCGCTATGTGCCGGTGGGGGCGCAGGCGGCATTCGTTCTGGGCGTGGGACTAATGTCGTGCGCCGTGCTGATGTATTCGCGAAGCCGGGAGTTGCTGAAGCCGCTGGCGGTGATAACTCCGCTGCTGGCGGGCTTTGCGGCGGTGCGATTGCTGTTGTGGCCAGATTCGTTGCCCATGCGGGTGGCGCTGGAATTGGGCTATCGCATCATTCTGTTTACCGGAGCGATTGCGCTGCTGCGTGCGCGGAGAGGGCGAGTAGACGGCGGAGCGGCCATGCTGGCATTCTCCCTGCCGTTCCTGCACCTGCCGTTATCGTCACTCTTGTCTGTGCCGGGATCATGGCTTTCAGGATGGTCACTGTTGTCGCCGCCGGTTACGGCGTGGTTTTTCATGTGGACGGAAATTGAAATTGGCCTGGGCATGTTGCTCATGGTGTTTGCCGAGGTGCGGGCGCGGGAGCGACGGCTGAAAGTGGTACAGGCGCTGACTGCCAGCGCGACCAGCGCGCAGCAGAACGGAAGTCTGACACAGACTGCGCTGCAGGAGTTGCGCCGGCTGACGCGGGTTAAGGCGGTGTGGTTCCGTGCGATCGAAGGCGGGCATCTGGTGCCGACGCACGCCGAAGGAGGGTCGCAGGACTTTTTGCGGGATGCGGGATTTGTGGAACTCAGCGAGGAAGTGAGCACGATTTTGCGGGAGGGGCACGCGCAAGTCGCGGGCAGCGACCACTGGATCGAAAACACGGAAGTTCTGAGAAAAGAAAAAATCCGGCAGGTGGTGATGCTGCCGGTGGTGGGAAAAAAATCTCCGCTCGGGGTTCTGGTGCTGGGCAATGCACGCGTTTTCCTGTGGACGCCCGAGGAGTTGGAGTTTTTGCAAACCTGCGCGCAGCAACTTGCGCTGGCCACGGAGAGTTATCGCCTGCTGGAGCAGGTATTGCGATCGCAGCGGCAGTGGGTGAATACTTTCGACTCCATCCACGACATTATTTTTGCGCACGACGCTCAATTCAAAATCATCAAGGCCAATCAGGCGCTGCTGGAACACATTGGAAAATCGCCCTCCGACGTGATGGGAGTTGCCTGCGAATCGGTGCTGCCTCGCGATCTGGAGAAATGGACGGAGTGTCCGTACTGCGGACTGGGCCTCGATGAAGAATTTACCGAGGGCGCAGACCCGTGTTTTGGCGGGTTCTCGGCGGTTTCGACTTCTTCTTATTTCGAGCAGGGAAGCCAGCAGCGCGGAATGATTCATGTAGTGCGCGACGTCAGCGACCGGCGTTCGGCGGAAGAAAAATACCGGCTGCTTTTTGAACAGGTGCAGGAAGGCGTGTATGTCGCGACGCCGACCGGGCGGTTGCTGGATTGCAATGACGCGTTCGTTTCAATGCTAGGTTACAGCCGCCGGGAAGAGTTGATGGTGCTGAACCTGCATTCGGAACTATGCGTGGATCAGAAGCAGCGCGAGACATTCCGGCGCGAAGTCGAGTTGCATAATTTTGTGCGCAACTTCGACACCACGCTGCGGCGCAAAGATGGATCGTTGATGCTGGCTTCCGAAAGCACCTTCGCCAGCCGGAACGCCGCGGGGAAGATCGAGCGCTATCAGGGATTTGTTCTCGATGTGACGGAGAAACGCCGCGCCGAAGAAGAGATGCGGCGGCGCAACCGCGAATTGAATGCGCTGAATGCAATGGCGGTAGTGGCTACGCAATCGTTCGACTTGGATGAGATTCTGAATCTGACGTTGCGGCAGGTCGTGTCGTTGTTCGGAGCCGAGAGCGGATCGGTTTATCTTTCGGATACGGATGCGCCAACGTATCGGCGACGCGCCTCGTGGGGGCCACGCAGCCGCGACAAGGCCCGGCCTGCCGATATTTCCCTGCCCGAGGGCTTTGGAGATCTGGTGATGCGGTCACGTACTGAGGTGATCACGGCGGAGTATGTGCCGCATCTGCCGGCTCGCGTCGTGGAGTTTATGCGCTCGGAAACGGACCGGTCGTGGATCTGGCTGTTGTTCTGGGGCAAAGACAGTCCGATCGGCATCATGGGATTGTGCAGTCATCTGGGGTATGAGTATTCGAGCAACGAGGAAAGCCTGCTGGTGGCGATCAGCCGGCAACTGGCGACCACGATCGAAAAAGTAAGGCTCTATGAAGAGACCTGCCGCGCGTATGAAGACCTGCGCAAGACGCAGGAGCAACTGCTGCAAAGCGAGAAGATGTCGGCGGTGGGACAGTTGATCGCCGGCGTGGCGCATGAGTTGAACAATCCGCTCACTGCGATCCTGGGATATGCTCAGTTGCTGGAGAGCGAAGGACTCAGCCAGCGGGCGGCGGAGTATGTAGCCAAGCTGTTCAAGCAGGCTCAGAGAACGCATCGCGTGGTGCAGAATCTGCTTTCATTCGCGCGCCAACGAAAGCCGCAGCGGGATGAAGTGGACCTGCGGCGCGTGCTCGATGAGACGCTGACTCTGCGTGACTACGATCTCAAGGTCAACAACATCCGGGTGGAAAAAGATGTGCCACAGGAATCGACACCGGTGGTTGCCGACCCTCACCAGATCGAGCAGGTGTTCCTGAACATTGTCAATAACTCCGTAGACGCGATTCTGGAGACCGGGCGAGCGGGCAAGTTGAAGGTCCGGGTATTCGCGGAGAATGGGCAGGTCTGCACGCAGTTTGCCGATGATGGGCCGGGGCTAAAAGATCCGAAGCGAATTTTCGATCCGTTCTACACGACCAAGAGCGTGGGCAAGGGAACTGGACTGGGACTCAGCATTTGCTACGGCATTGTGAAGGAGCACGGCGGAGATATTACTGCGCACAACGGGCCGGAGGGCGGAGCCGTGGTGGAAGTGCGGTTGCCGCTGGCCACGCGGGCGGTTATTCCGCAAGCGCCGGCGCTCATTTCCGCGCGGCGGCGTGACGAAGTGATTGACGGGCGCGTTCTGCTGGTGGAGGAAGAAGAAGCGGTGCTGGAGTTTGAGCGCGACGTGTTGGCCGGAGCCGGCGCTGAAGTTGTGACCGCGCGAAAAGCCGAAGATGTCAGGATTCGCCTCCTATCTGAGCCTTTTCATGCTGTCATTATGAATGGAAGAATGTCCGGCGATTGGAATGCGAAGGATGCGCATGCGTGGCTCAAGCGGGAATGTCCGGGAATGGAGATGCACGTTCTGTTTACATTCTCGACGGCGCTGGAACCGGGAGATACGCGAGCCTTTTTGCAGGAAAATAATGTTCCTTATCTGGTGAAGCCGTTTGAAGTTGGAGATTTAATTTCTCAGGCGCGAAGTTTGTTGCGTAAGGAACTTGCGGCGGCGGCTTCTGCCGATTAGCGATTGTTCCGCTCCAATCCTTCTACTCTTTGAATCTCTCCCATCCTTAAATCTTGCTGCGAAGCGCCTTTAACAACTGGCGGACTGCGGGCTGATTTCTGCGGTACCAGCGCCATTGGCCTTGTTTGACTGCTTCCACCAATCCTGCTTTCGTTAAGATTGTCATGTGATGCGAGATGGTGGGTTGCGAAAGGCGGATGCGCTCCTCGATGTCTCCGGCGCAAAGGCAGTGGCCTTGCTTGTTTTGTCCGGGATGCGGTTTAGGCTGCGTAGTTTTTGCATTTGCGGGAGACTCTTTGAGAGTTTCCAGGATGCGGCGGCGAGTCGGGTCGGCGATGGCGTGAAGCAGGCGGTCGAGATCGGGTGGGGGCATGGACTAAGGAATAGATTGTAAATCGATGGATGTCAATACAAACAAAAACACAGCCCGGCTGCGCCCGGCGGACAGCCCCTTCGACTCCGCTCAGGGCAAGCTTGGGTGGCTGTCCCCATATAACCATTTTTACTTTTTAAGGATGGGATTGTAGCCGTCGCTGATGAGGCGGGTGCGTTGGCTCTCGGCGTCTTTGATGTCGGCGAAGGGGCCGAGTTGAACGCGGAAGAACTTGTCGGTGCCCGATCCGCTGGATACGAAGGCTGGATATTGTTTTTTCTTCAGGGCATCGACCAGGGCGTCGGCGTCGTCCTGCTTGCTGACGGCGGCCACCTGCACGAAATATCCGCCGCTGGGGGGAGCAGTTGCCGCAGGCTGCGATGTTGCCTCGGGAGTCTGCGTCGCGGTTTCAGATTTTGCTTCGGCGGACGGGGCTGCAAGTTCCGAGTTGGCGTCTTTCTGCTCCACAGATTTATAGAAACTCATGGGCGGCTGCTGCGCGGAATCCCCAACCGCCGGTTTTGCCGCTGAAGCTGAAACTTGCGGCGCGGAGGCGGCGCTGGCCGTGGTGATTCCGTCTGACTTGCGGCCCAGCGAGTAGCCGAGAGCGAAGAAGAGCGAGCAGATGCCGACCAGAAAGAAGAACAGGAATAACAGCTTTCCGGTTCCCAGCGTGATTTCCGTGTCTGTAGAGGAAGTCATAAGTCAGCTCCAACGTTGCGCTACGCAGTCTTTGTTGTGGGTGCCTGAGAGACATCATCGGATTTGCCCAGTATTTTCTGGAGTCCGGAGAAGAAGTCCACCGGCACCGGAAAGATCACTGTCGTATTTTTTTCCACGCCGATTTCGGTGAGGGTTTGCAGGTAACGTAACTGCACGCTGACCGGTTCGGTGGCCAGAAGGTGAGCGGCATCGACCAGGCGCTGGGCTGCAGAGAATTCGCCCTCGGCGTGAATGATCTTGGAACGTTTTTCGCGTTCGGCCTCGGCCTGTTTAGCCATGGCGCGCAGCATGGATTCCGGCATATCGACCTGCTTCACTTCCACGTTGGTCACTTTTACTCCCCAAGGCGAAGTGTGCTGGTCGAGAATGCTTTGCAGGCGGAGATTAATTTTTTCTCGGTGGGAGAGAAGTTCGTCGAGTTCCTGTTCGCCGAGCACCGAACGTAATGTGGTCTGCGCGAACTGCGAGGTCTGATAAACGTAGTTGGACACTTCGACGACGGCTTTGTTGGGATCGATGACGCGGAGGAAAATCACGGCGTTGACTTTCAGGGTGACGTTATCGCGCGTAATGATATCTTGCGGCGGAACTTCGAGAGCTTCCTGGCGTAGAGAGACGCGAACGATGCGATCGATTGGGGCGAAAACCAGAGCGATGCCGGGGCCCTTGGCGGTACTGAGCAGGCGTCCGAGGCGGAAGATGACGCCGCGTTCATACTCGGCGAGAACTTTGACGGAACTCAGCAGGTAAATAACGATGACTACAACGACGATAGTTCCGAAGCCAAAACCGATTTCCATAACTGCCTCCGCGCCCATGCCGAAGGCGCCCCTTAGGCGGATTGTATCGCTATAGAGCGGTGGCTGCAGGGCAATTCGCGAGGTGGCAGGTGCTTGGGTTGATTCATCGGCCTCGACTCTGCAAGGGGGTCCTCGGGCGAGGGCGCCCGCGCCACAGGAGTCATCTTGGCTCTACACGCAAAGTCAGGCCGTCTATTCCGCGCACGACTACTAATTGGCCGATGGGAACCTGAGCGCATGCGACGGCGTCCCACAATTCGCCGTGGACGAAGACTTTGCCTTGCGGCGAGAGCGCGGTTTGCGCGACGGCGGTTTCGCCCAGCAGTCCTTGCGAGCCCGTGACGACCTTGTTGCGGCGGGCGCGCAGGGCGATGCTCATCAGGAATGCGGTGATCAGGCCCAGCGGAATGCTCACCGAGAGTGCGGTCAACAGATGGACGCGCATTTCGGGGATGGGGGAATCGACCAGCAGCAATCCGCCGAGCGTGAGTAATGCAATGCCGCCGACCGTGAGGACGCCGTGCGAAGCGAACTTGGCCTCGGCGGCGAAGAGGGCGAAAGCGCCGACGATCAGGACCAGCGCAGCAAAGCGCGTGGGAAGAAGATTCAGGGCGAAGAGAGCGAGCAGGATAAAGACTACGCCGACGGTGCCGGGCAGCACTGCGCCGGGATGGTTGAATTCGATGTAGAGCGAGAGCGCGCCGATCGCCAGAAGCAGGAAGGCGATGTTGGGGTCCATGAGATAGGCGAGGATGTGCTCTTTGAGCGTCATGCCGAAGGGAGCGATGGACTGGCCTTCGAGATTGAGCGTGGCGACCTCGCCGTTGAAACGTTTGAAACTTTTTCCCTGTATCTGGCGGAAGAGATCGTCCTCGCTGGTGGCCACGTAGTCGATGAGATGTTGCGAGAGCGCTTCCTGTTCGGTGAAGGATTTGGATTGGCGGACCGCGCTTTCGGCCACTTCGACGTTGCGACCACGCTTGGCAGCGACGGAGCGCATGAGCGCGGCGGCGTCGTTCTCCAACTTTTCTTTCATCACATCATCCATCTTGCCGCCGCCGAGGACGACAGGGTGAGCCGCGCCGGCGTTGGTTCCAGGTGCCATGGCAGCGACGTCTGCCGATTCGAGTATGAAGATACCCGCCGAACCCGCATGGCTGCCCGCAGGAGCAACGTAAAGAATGACCGGAACAGGAGAGGCGGTGATCTTCTCGATGATCTCGCGCGTGGAATCCACCAAGCCGCCGGGTGTATTGATCTCGATCAATACAGCTTGATCGTTGCGGCGGTGGGCTTCGTCGATGCCGCGAGCGATGTATTCCTCGGTGATGGGCTGGATCGTATCGTCGACAACGATCTTTAAAACGTCTGCGGAAGCGGCCGAGCGGAGCATGCAGGAGACCGCGAGACAGAGCAGAGCGCGGAAGATGACTGCATTTTTCATGGCATGAAAATCATGGTTACATCCTGGGGAAATTCGGGTCCGCCTTCACTTCGAGAATCTGTTTGGTGTGCCGCTCGCTATGCGCGGCGATGTACAGTACCCATTCGTAGGCGTCCAGATTCTTGCCGATGGGGCTCATGATGGCATGGTCGCGCAAATCGTTGGTGTTTTTCAAAAAATCTTCCGTCCCGTTACGGCTCTCTATGAAAGCCTTGAGCGAACCTTCGGGCGAGCCGAACCGATTGGTTGGCCTCAGCTGGTCGGGAGCTTGCACCTTGTGCGATCGATTCGGGATTGCAGTCAACACCATCTGGTCGATTACGGCGACATCCTCGCCGGCGGGCCTTGGCGGTGCCTTCATCACTTTTTCGATGATCAACCCGCGGAGCAATCCCTCGGCGGCGGCAATGTGCTCGGTGCATTCGGCAACCGACCAGCGGTCGGGCGCGGACTTGAAATTCCATTGCGCGGGAGACAATTCCTTGGTCGCGTCAATCACGCCCTGCCGCGTCGATTCCAGATAACTCAACGCTTTGTCGCGGTCGGCTGCGGTGAGCGACTGAGCGTGGGCCAGGGTGCCGAACAGCAGGGCTAGAAGAAGACTGAGCGACGCGTTTTTTTTGAGCATGCGATTCTCCGGGGAGTTCAGGGTTTCAATCTTACCCTGTCTTGCGCACGGCAGAAGGAATTTCTTGGACATGGGACTGATTGAGACTGTCGTCCTGAGGGTGAGCGCCGGGCCAGCCGGGCAAGTCCGTGCTGCCTGTGATGAGGCGGGCTCCGCGCTCGTACGTGACGTAGGACCACGCCCACTGGATGAAAACCAATATCCGGTTGCGGAAGCCGATGAGAAAAAGAATGTGGACGAAGAGCCAGGCCAGCCAGGCGATGAATCCGGAGATGTGAATCTTGCCGAATTCGGCGATGGCAGCGGCGCGGCCGATAGTGGCGAGGCTGCCTTTATCCAGGTAATGGAACGGGGGACGAGATTCCAAGATGCCAACGTCACCCCCCCCGTCCTCTCGCGAAGAACGCGAGAAGGATGGGGCACCCGCTTCGATTTCTTTGCGGATCATTCTTGCGGCGTAGCGGCCCTCTTGCATGGCGACTGGGGCGACACCAGGTAACAGCTTTCCGTTTTTGTCTTTGAGCGAGGCCAGGTCGCCAATGACGAAGACTTCGGGATGGCCGGGGCAAGTCAGATCCGGCTGCACCAAGACGCGGCCGGCGCGATCGATGGGCGCTCTCAGGTTCTTACCCAGCGGTGAGGCGGCGACTCCCGCAGCCCAAAGGATTACGGCGGCGCGGAGACGAGTTTGGCCTACGTAGACGGCTCCCGCTTCGACGTTGGTGACCATCGTCGCGGTGCGCACCTCGACGCCCAGATGCTCCAGCTGCTGCTGCGCGCTGCGCGAGAGATCTTCCGCATATGTGGGAAGAATCCGCGGACCGCCTTCGAGCAAGAGGATGTGCGCCATCTTGGGATCGATGGAGCGGAATTCGTGAGCGAGGGCGTGGCGGCTGATTTCGGCGAGCGTTCCGGCCAGTTCCACGCCGGTTGGTCCGCCGCCGACTACGGTGAAGTTCAAGGGCGTGGGAGGGTCGCCGTGCACCGCCTGATTTTCGGCGAGTTCGAAGGCCAGCAGTACGCGGCGGCGAATCTCGATTGCGTCTTCGATGGTTTTGAGGCCGGGAGCGAAAGGCTCCCAGTCGTCGTGTCCGAAATAGGCGTGGCTAGCACCTGCGGCAACAATCAGGTAATCGTATGGAATTTTTCCATCGGGCATTTCCACGAAGCGATTTTCCAGATCGAAGCCGGTGACCTCCGACATCAGAACTTCAGTATTTTTTCGATGCCGGAGAATCGAACGAATGGGAGCCGCAATCTCTCCCGGAGAAAGTCCAGCGGTCGCCACTTGATAGAGCAGCGGCTGAAATGTGTGGTAGTTCTTGCGGTCGATCAACGTGACGGCGACAGGCGCGCGGCCCAGCGCCTGAGCGGCGGCCAAGCCGCCGAATCCGCCGCCGACGATGACCACGCGTGGTTGATTTTCTTCTGTTTTCTTGCTGTTCATGATTCTGCCCTATAAGATTCAGCGCGATGATAGAAGTTTCCAGAAGTTCGAGCGTAGAGCAGCCGCGTTCCGCCTGGATGCGCGTATTACTGCCCTCGGTAGGTGATTTAATTTTTCTGGCGATGCTGGCCACGCTGCTCTGCACGCCGCTTTCGACGAAGCTGTTAGGCGACGGTGGCATTGGCTGGCACATTCGCACGGGACAAATTATTGCTGTGACGCATGCGATTCCGCGAGTCGATCTGTTTTCGTCGACCATGAACGGGCGGCCATGGTTTGCCTGGGAGTGGCTCTACGACCTGACTGTAGGACAACTGGAACGAGCGGCAGGTTTGAACGGTGTAGTCTGGCTAACCGCGCTCACGATTGCATTGGTTTTTTCGTGGACTTTTCGACTGCTGGTGCGGCGAGGGGTGAG
>Ga0209006_10002541_pt1 | contig 16645 bp, 13 predicted proteins | sample JacPin_JW_Ref_O2_FD_188567 | JGI IMG/M metagenome (GOLD analysis project Ga0209006, IMG submission 188567) | Forest soil microbial communities from Algoma, Ontario, Canada - Jack Pine, Ontario site 1_JW_Ref_O2 (SPAdes) (version 2) | ecosystem: Environmental > Terrestrial > Soil > Boreal... | reverse complement strand
CCGATTCATACACTCGCAAGGCGGTAAGGGAGGCCGCCATAAGCCATCCAGGAGGGTCGAACGGCTGCCTTATTCTAGCCTGATTTTGTAATCCACCCAAGGTGAAACTGCATTGCTGGGGATCCCACCGTTTATCGTTCTCAACTCTCCTTTGTGGAGCAAACCATCGACACCGGCCGACGTGTTCGAGGTATATAAACAAGTTACAACGTGGTGTTTGTGGTGGATGCAATGACTGACCGCGATCCCGACGTGCACCGTTATAGCGTCGAGAAGGGGTTTCCGCGCCTGGGCGAGACAGAGACGACTGATAATGTGCTGAAGATGTTGGCGGCCCGCTCGATTCATCACCTATGCCGGGAGGGCGATCGAGGATCCTGACGGTGTATGATTTTTAGCCGGAGGAGATATGCGCCTACCTCGACGGTTGAATTTTGTCTGCAGCTTAATCACGGCTGGTGTGATGGCCGCCAGTACTGCCGGATTTTCGCAAACGGACGCGAATTCAAAAACCGAAGCGGTGGCAACTGCGCCGACTTTCAAATTGATTCCCAGCTTGGACAAGGATCTGATGGACACGGCTGCCGATCCTTGCGTGGACTTCTATCGTTACGCTTGCGGAAATTGGAGTAAGCTGCATCCCATTCCCAACGATTCGCCATATTCCGACCAGTTTTACAACCTCGATCAATATAACCGGCAAGTGTTGCACGGCATTCTGGAGAGCGCCGCTCCGGCAGGCGGCGCGCGCGATGCGAACACACAGAAGATTGGCGACTACTACGAGAGTTGCATGGACGAAGCCGCCATTCAGAAGAAAGGTATGACTGCGCTGCGGCCCGAACTGGATCGCATCAACGCGCTCTCCAGCAAAGACCAACTCCCCGAGTTGCTGGCGCACCTTCAACTGATCAACGTAAACGCGTTTCTGGGATTTGGATCACAGCAGGACTTCAAGGATGCAACGCGGGAAATCGCCGTGGTAGCGCAGGGCGGGCTCGGGTTGCCCGAAAAAGACTATTACCTGCGTACCGGTGAAAAAGACGAAGAAATACGCAAACAATACGTGCAGCATATCGCCAACATGCTGAAGTTGCTGGGCATCAATGAGGCGCAGGCGGCGAGCAACGCGCAAGCCATCATGAAGCTGGAAACCGCGCTGGCCAAGGTTTCTCTGGATGTAACCGCGCAGCGTGATCCGCACAATATCTATCACATGATGCCGGACAGCGGACTGCAGGCGCTGACGCCAGATCTGAACTGGGAGAAATTTTATCCCGCGACCGGCTCGCCGCAATTCAAGGAAATCAATGTAGCCGAGCCGGACTTTTTTAAGGGCCTGAACCAGGTGATTGCGGAAACCGACCTAGCAACGATCAAGACATATCTGCGCTGGCAGCTGGTGCAGTCGCTGCCGGGCACTGTTTTGCCGAAGGCACTGGACGACGAACAATTCGATTTCAGTGGACGCAAGCTGGTAGGAATTCCTGAGCAGGAGCCGCGCTGGAAGCGCTGTGTCTCCAGCACGGACGGGGCGCTAGGTGAGGCTTTGGGCAAGGCGTACGTGGAGGCGAAATTCTCCGCGTCCAGCAAAGAACAGACTTTGCAGATGATTCATGACATCGAAGCGGCTATGGGCCGGGACATTGAAAGCCTGGACTGGATGAGCCCGGAGACCAAGAATCTGGCGGAGGAGAAGTTGCACTTGATCGCCAACAAGGTCGGGTATCCAAATACGTGGCGGGATTATTCCAAGCTGACGGTGGAGCGCGGCGATGCGCTGGGAAATAGCCTGCGCGCCGCCGAGTTCGAGTCACATCGCCAATTGGCGAAGATTGGCAAGCCGGTGAATCGCGATGAGTGGGGAATGTCTCCACCCACGGTAAACGCGTATTACAACCCCAGCATGAACGACATCAACTTCCCGGCCGGTGTCTTACAGTCTCCATTTTTCGATCCGTCATCAAGCGCGGCCCTGGACTTCGGCCACATTGGTCTTTTCATGGGTCACGAAATCACGCACGGGTTTGACGACCAGGGCCGGCAATTCGATGGTCACGGCAATCTGCATGATTGGTGGACGAAAGAAGACGCGGACAAGTTCACGGGGAAAGCGGAATGCCTGGTGAGTGAATACAGCCAGTTCAGCGTTGGCGACACGAAGCTCAACGGCAAACTCACGTTGGGCGAGAATACGGCGGACAATGGCGGTGCGCGACTGGCCTACATGGCTTTTCTGGCGCGGGCGGCGGAACAGGGGCTGGATCTGGATAAGAAGATCGCCAACGGATACACGCCCATCCAGGGATTCTTTCTAGGCTTTGCACAGGACTGGTGCGCGCAGTGGCGTCCGGAGCTGGAGCGGCTGATTGCTACGACCGATCCACATTCGCCGGACCGCTTCCGGGCGAATGGAGTCCTGGTGAACATGCCAGAGTTTGGCAAAGCGTTTGGCTGCAAGGCGGGACAGCCCATGGTTGCGGCAAATGCTTGCAGGGTGTGGTAGCGCAGGCAGGGCGGCTTGCAGAAGTTAGTTGCTAATTGAGGAAGTACTGACGGTAGAGCGTGTCACGCTGGGCCGGGCGGAAGCCGGCGTCGCGGATGATGCGGCGCAGTTCTTCTTCGGTGGTGCAGTTGGTTACACCGGCAGCGCGCACTACATTTTCTTCCAACATCACGGAACCAACATCATTGCCGCCAAAGCGCAGGCCCATCTGGCAGACTTTGAGTCCTTGCGTAACCCAGCTCGATTGCACATTCAGAAAGTTTGATAGATACAGACGCGAGATGGCCAGCACTTTCAGGTATTCAACCGCTGTGGCTTCGTCCCAATGACGGCCGCCCAGGGCGGTGTGTTGCGGCTGGAAACTCCACGGGATGAATGCCGTGAAACCGCCTGTTTCTTCCTGCAAATCGTAGAGAGCCTGCAAATGATTAACGCGGTGTTTAGGGTCCTCTCCCACACCGAACATCATGGTCGCGGTAGTTCGCATGCCGATCTGGTGCGCCGTACGATGAACATTGATCCAGTCCGCAGTGAGGCATTTCAGGCGCGCAATTTTGTAACGGACTTCGTCGTCAAGAATTTCCGCACCGCCGCCGGGGATGGAATCGAGGCCGGCGTCACGCAGGCGAAGGATAGTGTCCCGAATGCTGAGGTTACTGTACTCAGCGATGGCGATGATCTCGGATGCAGAATAGCAATGCAGGTGAATCTGCGGAAAGCGCTGCTTGATTCCGCGCAGCATTTTTTCGTGCCAGTCAATCTTCAGATCGGGATGCAGGCCGCCTTGCATGAGGACGCCGGTACCGCCAAGTTCGACGGTCTCGCGAATCTTGTCGTAGATTGTGTCGAATTCGAGGATGTAACCTTCCTTTGCCGCGGGCCCCTTGAGCGGGCGATAAAACGCGCAGAAAGTGCAGTATTCGGTGCAGAAATTGGTGTAGTTAATGTTGCGATCGATGATGTAGGTGACCACGCCCTCAGGGTGAAACTTCCGGCGAACGCCATCCGCATCCATGCCGATGCCGATGAGGTCATCGGACTCGAACATCTCCAGAGCTTGCTGTTTGGTGAGCGACATTTGCAACTCTAATTCTAAAGGAGGATGGCGGCTGGGGCCAAATCTGGGCTATGCCTTTTTCATCCTCAGATATTGCACGATGGTCATGATGGCTCCGATGACAGCAAGCCCAATGAGTATCGCCATGGAAGGTTTGTAGTATTGCGAAAAGAAACGCAGTATGTGGACACCGTAGTGAAAACCCAGGAAAGCCGCGATGGAATAGCGTACCGCCCGCCCCAGGGCTAAAGCACCGAGAAACTTCGCTTTTGAATACTGCATGGCTCCGGCAGCCACGAGAAATGGGACGAAAGGAAAGGGTGGTGGCATTAGTGCTGGAATCGCCACCGCGCCGAATCCCCAGCGTTCAAAAGTGAGGGAAACTTTCTTGGCGCGGCGCTTGGATAGCTTGCGCTCCATGGTCTCCTTGCCGCCTTTGCGCGCTAGAGCGTAAGTAATGTAGCCGCCAATCACTGCACCGAGGGTAGCCATAGCAGCGTAATAGGGCCAGGGATGGAGATGGCGCGCTGCCAGCCAGATGGTGAGCACATCCATGCTGCCGGTGAGTGGGATGACAGAATTGTCGGCAACGCCGAGCAGAACAAGGCCCGGGCCGCCCATGCGGCGGAGGTGACGCCACACCGACATCGCCAACAAAGGATGCAAATGAAAAAGCATTCAGGTTGTAGGAGTGTACAGGCTAGGCGCGGGATTGCGCTACACAGGTTTCGGCGGGGCTGAGAAATTTGATTTCGGGAGCGGCTGGCAGAGCACCCATTTCGGCAGCGTAGCCATAGAAAAGCTGCAGGCCTTCGAGGCAAGCGGCGTCGAGGTGGTAATAAATGTTTTCCGTGAGGTAGGAGTGGACATCGGCTTCCGGGAGGTTAAGTTTGACGGACCATTCGCGCGTAATTTGAGCGAGGCTTGCGGGTTCGAGGCCATGATCGCGTGAACCCTGAAACTCGGCGATCATATTCGTGGGCTGAGCGGCCTCTCGCAATGCGGCTTGCCGCACCGCCCAGAAGGCGAAGACGAACGGTTTACCGGTAAAGCGAATCCATTCTTCCGCGAGATCCAGCGTGAAATAGCGAGAGCGATCAATTTGAAGAGCGGGATCACCGATAAGGAGCCCAGCGTCGTGTTGAGCGAGCATGGTGTCGATATCCGGCGACATGGGGGTGAAGGTCCGTCCACCACCCAGCCATTTTTCGAAAAGAATTTTCGTCAGCGCCACCGAGGTCATTGAAGAAGTGTCCAAGGCCACGCTGCGTACTTTTTCCAGCGGTAATTTGCTGACCAGCAAGATCGAGCGAACGGGTCGGCGGGACGCGATCGCGATCTCGGGCAATATCGCGAGATCCGGGATCTGCGTGTAGGCGGCGGCGGGAATGATGCCGATATCCGCGGTTGAGGCTTGTAATGCTCGAGCGCAAGAGGACGGCAGCGTGTAAGAGATATCGTAATTCCGTCCGGCAGTGCCGTGCTCGAAATCCCACATCAGGGGAGCTGTGTTGAGGTAGGAAATCGCAGAGATGCGCAGACGTCTCATTCCTGTTTTGATTTTAGCAGACGTTTTTTCGAGCCGAATTGTGATGAACAACCTTGACCGGAGCTTGGGCAAATCACTAAAGTCCGCGCATCAAGTGGAAACAGGAGCAAAAACGTGTCCAACGCCGTGGCATCACCTCCAACCCACATCCTGGAATGGCTGGCAATTTCGCTGACGCAAGGTTTGGGACCAACGCGGGCAAGGAAGTTGGTGGAACATTTTGGCAGCGCCGAAGCGGTGTTTCATGCGTCGCTCACGGAACTGGAAAGTACGGGGATTCAGGCCGTCACGGCGCAATCGATCGCCACGGGGAAATCGGCTGAATTGGCGAGGGAGGAGATAGCAAAAGCGGCCGGTGCCGGAGTGACGGTTTTGTCTGGGGATGATCCATGCTATCCGGAGCGACTGAAACAAATTTACGATCCGCCGTTGGTGCTGTATGTTCGAGGCGATCCCGAGGTTCTGAAGCGGCCAGGCATCGCCGTGGTCGGCACACGCCACCCCACGCCCTATGGTTCGGGGATGGCCGAACGACTGGCAACGGATCTTGCATCGCAAGGATTGGTGATTATTAGCGGAATGGCGCGAGGAGTGGACACCGCCGGGCATCGGGGTGCGATCACGGCAAAGGGCAAGACGATCGCGGTATTTGGGACTGGGGTGGACGTAATTTATCCAAAGGAAAATTCGCGACTGGCGGATCAAATTCTGGCGCTGGGTGGAGCCCTGATTTCGGAATTTCCCATGGGAACATTTGCGGCGCCTCAGAACTTTCCCATCCGCAACCGGATTTTGAGCGGGATGTCGGTGGGTGTGCTTGTGGTGGAAGCAGCCGAGTATTCCGGCACAAGGATTACGGCGCGCTGCGCGCTGGAACAGAATCGCGACGTGTTCGCGGTGCCGGGCAATGTAACCAACAAAAACTCATGGGGACCGAATACGCTGATTAAGCAAGGGGCGAAGCTGGTGGCAACCTGGGAAGACGTGTGGGAAGATCTGCCAGCCGAGGTGAAGCTCAGACTGACTCCCGCGTCCCCCGCTGAATCCGGCGGCACGCCGTCCGCATCTCTATTTCCGGAAGCAGGACTTCCTCCCCACGAAAAGAAAATACTGGGTTTGCTGAAAGCCGACGAAGCCACGCACATTGACGAACTGGTAGAACGGCTGGAAGCGGAGATTTCATCATCTGAGATATTTTCAGCATTGTTCGAATTGGAGCTCGCTGGTAAGGTACGGCAGATGCCGGGGAAGAACTTCGTGAAGAGCTTTTGAAAGGCTATCAGCACTTAGCTTGTTGCGAATGACAGGCTGTTTCAGGTCAAGCAGCGGAAGTGAAACGAATGCTGTCATCTCTCATGAAAACACTCAGAGCTGACGGCTGAGAGCTAAGCGTTTTTGCCGGTAACTTGTTGATTTCGTCTCATTCGTGCTAGCTTCGAAGCGAATTCTTAGGAACTGAGGGAACATTGTTAAAAAGTTTAGTCATTGTCGAATCGCCGGCGAAGGCGAAGACCATCCAGAAATATCTGGGAAAGGGATTTACGGTCGAGGCCTCGCTCGGCCATGTAAAAGATTTGCCCAAGAGCACGCTCGGGGTGGATACCAGCAACAACTTTGAAACCGATTATGTTGTGATCCCCGGCAAAGAGAAGGTTCTGGCGAGATTGAAGAAGCTGGCCGGGCCGATGGACGCTATCTATCTCGCGCCTGACCCGGATCGCGAAGGCGAAGCGATTGCCTTCCACTTGGCCGGAGAACTTGACGGGAACGGATCGCACTCCAAGAAAACCAAGAAGAAAAAGAAAAAAGAAGATGCGGATGCGCCGCCTCGCATTCAACGTGTCACGTTCAACGAAATTACGAAACGTGCGGTACAAGCGGCGTTCGAACATCCGCGTGCCATCGATCAGAACCTGGTAGACGCGCAACAGGCGCGTCGCGTGCTCGACCGGCTGGTCGGCTATCAGGTATCTCCGTTGTTGTGGGACAAGGTACGGCGCGGACTTTCCGCTGGGCGCGTGCAGACCGTTGCTCTGCGGTTGATTGTGGAGCGCGAACGCGAGATTAAAGCGTTCGAGAAAAAAGAATACTGGACGATCGACGCGCACCTGGCGGCGAGCAAGCCACCCGCCTTTGACGCGCGCTTTCTCGGTAAGGGCGAAGAGAAGATTGAAGTCACGAACGGCGAAGATGCGGAAAAGATTCGCGTCGCCCTGGAGCAGGCGGACTGGCTTGTTCGCTCGGTCGACAAGAAAGAACGTCGCCGCAATGCAGCGCCTCCGTTTACCACCAGCAAGTTGCAACAAGACTCCTCCCGCAAACTGCGCTTCAGCGTGAAGCGCACCATGATGATTGCGCAACGACTCTACGAAGGCGTGGACCTCGGCGAAGAGGGCCAGGTCGGACTGATTACCTACATGCGTACCGATTCCACCCGGGTTGCGCCTGAGGCGATCCAGGAAGTGCGTGAATACGTGGGTAAGGAGTACGGAGCGGCATACCTGCCGGAAACGCCGAATACATATAAGGAGAAGAAGGAAGCGCAGGCGGCGCATGAAGCGATTCGGCCGACGTCGGCGATGCGCCATCCCGATCAGATCAAGCAATATTTAAAGGAAGACGAGTTCAAGGTTTACAAGTTGATCTGGCAGCGATTTGTAGCATCGCAGATTATGCCGGCGGTATTCGACCAAACCACCGTAGATATCGACGCGAAATCGAGGAGCGGCGATGTTTTCTGGTTCCGCGTCACAGGTTCGGTGTTGAAGTTCGACGGCTTCCTGCGGGTTTACGAAGAATCGAAGGAAGGCAAAGACGAAGAAGACGAAGAGTTGAAGCACAAACTGCCGGCGCTGGAAGCCGGGCAGAAGCTCACGCTGAAAGAACTGAAGCCGGAGCAGCATTTCACGGAACCTCCACCGCGCTACAACGAAGCGTCTCTGGTCAAGGAATTGGAAGAACGCGGCATTGGGCGGCCTTCTACGTATTCGGCAATTCTCTCGACCATTCAAGAACGTCAGTACGTGCAGAAGCTCGGCGGAAAATTTACGCCGACGGAAATTGGGTTAGTAGTCACGGATCTGCTGGTGGAGAACTTCCGCGATATTTTCGATGTGGCCTACACGGCTCGACTGGAAGAAGGACTCGACGAGATCGAGGAAGGCAAGGAAAAGTGGACGGACACGCTCGCCGAGTTCTACAAGAAGTTCCAGAAAGATCTCAAATATGCCGAAAAGCATATGGAGAACATCAAGAGGATGGAAAAGCCTACAGATGAGAAGTGCGAACTGTGCGGCTCGCCTCTGGTGATCAAATGGGGAAAACACGGATCGTTCTATGCGTGCAGTACGTTCGATAAGGAAGATCCGAACACCTGCAAATTCACCAAAGAAAATCCGATCAACCTGCCGGACTTGGATACGGCGGATGTACAGGAGACGACGCAGGAAGAGTATTGCGAAAACTGCGGCCGGGTGATGGTGCTGAAGCGGGGTCGCTTTGGGCAGTTCATGGCATGCACAGGCTATCCCGATTGCAAGACAACGAGACGGTTGGATCAGGGCAAAAAAGTTCCGGACATTCCGCTGGATGAAAAATGCCCAAAATGCGGGCGCAATATGATGATCCGGCACGGGCGGTTCGGCGAATTCACCACCTGTAGCGGATATCCCGAGTGCAAGTACGTGAAGCAGAACTTCATTGGCGTGAAGTGCCCCGAGTGCAAGGACGGCGAACTGGTGGAGAAGCGGGCGCGCAAGGGCAATACTTTTTACGGCTGCGGAAATTACCCAAATTGTAAATTCACTTCCGCGCACAAGCCGATTCCGGAGAAATGCCCGACTTGCGGCAGCGAATATTTGGTAGAAAAGTATCTTAAGGCGGGGCCAGTGATTGCCTGCCCGAACAAAGAGTGCGATTTCGAACGGCCGGCGCCACCCGCGGAAGCGGCCGCGACGAGCGCCTAGAGGCGTTGCCAGTTTCGTGTCCGGTGATTCTCTCTTGTAGTTGCGATACGATCACTACAAAAAGGTGGAGGAGTTCTCGTGTCCAAGAAAGCAACGACTGCCGATGCTCAACTGATTCTCCAACTCTACGATTTGCGGCGCGAGGCTGAAATGCGCAGGGCGCGCCAATGGTGGCTCACCGGTTTCTGGCCCGCGAACGTCGACGACTACATGAAAGTCGCCAGCGCCTCGGGCACTCCGGAAAACAATTGGCTGCGGCAGGTGAGCAGTTATTGGGGTATGTCTGCCACGCTCGTCCTGCATGGCGCGTTGAACGAGGATTTGTTCCTGCAGCCATCCGTAAGTGGCGAGATGTTTATCGTGCTCGCAAAGGTCTATCCATTCCTCAAGGAGTTACGAAAAAAATCCGGCGAGCCCCAGATGTACGCAAACATCGAGAAAGTGATCATGGGCTCAAAGTCGGGCCGGGATCGTTTCAAGTTCATGGCGAAACGAGTGGAAGGGATGCGAGAAAAGATGTCACCGGCGAAGAATCATTGATTTTGGCGACTTCCCTGCTCTTTTCACCTACAAAGACTTCAGCGTTTCACCGTGCATCATCCACCATCGATCATGGGCCATCGATCTGCGAGTGATCTGTTATTCTAATCGGCTGTGCGGATGATCTGGTGGTTTCTGATTCTGGGTGTGAGTACCCTGACAGTGGTGTGCGTTGCCATTGCTTTGTATCTGCGTTTGCGGCGTCACTTGCAGGCCGCGCGCGCTGCCCACGAAGGCAGTTCCAACGAACCGGGCCCTGAAGGTCCGTCGGGCAGAATTGAGTCCTGACCTTTGCGCACATTCGGAGAGATTTTATGGAAAAACCAACAACACAGATTCTTGGCACGCGAGAACGAGTCGTCGCTTCCGAAGGAGTGCGAAACATTGGGCTGGTGATTGGTGGCAGTCTGGTGGTGGCGATATGCGCGCATGTCAGCATCCCTTTACCATTCACACCCGTGCCGCTCACAGTGCAGAATTTTGGAGTACTGCTGGTGGGATTGATGTTGGGGAGCCGGCGCGGATTTGCGGCGCTGACACTTTATCTGGCGGAAGGCGCGATGGGATTGCCGGTCTTTAGCCCGTTTGGCCCAGGCGGACTCGCGCAGTTGATGGGGCCGACCGGCGGTTTCCTGTTGAGTTATCCCCTGGTCGCTTGGTTGGCCGGATATGTAATGGAACGCGGAACCCGGAGTTTCGCACGCGCAGCGATGGGGAGCTTTCTGGGCGAGATCGTGCTATTTGCGGGCGGCCTGGCGTGGCTGGCTGTGCTTACCCATTCGGTCATACAGGCGTTCCGTTTGGGACTTTATTGGTTTTTGTTTGCCGAAATTATTAAGGTGATGATGGCAGCCGGAACTGCAGCGCGATGGCGGCGCACTCCGGTGGATGGCGCACAGATTCGGCAGTGAGAAGTTGGAGTTTAAGAAGATGACGGTAAGCTCGGAACAAGAGGCAAAACAATCTCGTGGCAATGACCCGCTGGTGCGTGAGGTATCGATTGCTCACAGCCCGGATTCGGATGATGCGTTCATGTTTTACGGTCTTGCCACTAACAAAGTGCGCGTACCGGGATTGCGCTTTACGCACACCCTTTGCGATATCGAGACTTTGAACCAGAAAGCGCGGGAAGGCGTTTACGATGTAACCGCGATTTCATTCCATGCCTATCCCTATATACAGGATTTGTACGCCCTGATGTCGTGCGGAGGCAGCGTAGGCGAAGGCTATGGGCCGATGATCGTGGCAGCGCGGTCTTTCACGCTAAGCGAGATCAAGGAAAAACGTATCGCGATTCCCGGGACGCTTACAACGGCTTATCTCGCGCTGCGGCTTTTCGCCCCAGGAGTGGAGACGGAAGTTGTGCCCTTTGATCAGATTATTCCGCAGGTGCTGGAAGGTAAGTACGAAGCCGGACTCATCATTCATGAGGGGCAACTGACCTACGATAAGGCGGGATTGCACCGCATTGTCGACCTTGGACGCTGGTGGCAGAAGATGACCGGCCTGCCGTTACCTCTGGGAGGAAATGCGATCCGCCGCACACTGGGGCCGGAGCTTATTTCTGCGGTGAACACTGCGTTGCGGGATAGCATTCAGTATGCGCTCGATCATCGCGAAGAAGCGCTATCGTACGCCATGCAGTTCGCGCGTGATCTGGATAGTCAAACCGCGGACCGATTTGTCGGTATGTACGTAAACGAGCGCACGCTTGACTACGGCTCGGAAGGACGCGAAGGTGTGGCGCGACTCCTCGACATGGGGCATAAGGCAGGAATCATTGGGCCTGAGGCGCGGGTGGATTGGGTCGCGTAACTGGGTAGCGAAAAAAGTACGCTTTGCCGCCGAAGCTAAGCTCCATATGGTATTTTTCGACTCAGCTTTATTTCGAGATTCTCCGATACCGCCAAGGTTTTAACCGCAATTGAAGGCTAAGAGCGAAAGGCTTGTCTCCTCAAACCCTCCTGATCGACGCCGACGACACCCTTTGGGAAAACAATATCTATTTTGAGCGCGTGATTGCGCGGTTCATCTCATTTCTCAATCATCACGAATTTTCACCCGAGCAAGTGCGGGGTGTGCTCAACGACGTGGAGCGCGAATGCATTGGGACGCATGGATACGGTCTGCATAGCTTTGCGCACGCACTCATGAATACTTTTGAACGGCTTAGCTTAAATCCGGTCACGGCAGAAATGAACGAGCAGATCCGCAGTTTCGCAAATACCATCGCCGATCATCCCATTGAGCTTCTGCCTGAAGTGATCGAGACGCTGCAATACCTCTCTCCCCGCCATCGGCTCTTCCTGTTGACCAAAGGGGCGATCGCAGAGCAATCAGGAAAGATCAAGCGATCGGGATTAAAAGATTATTTTGTGGCGACGGAGATTGTGGCGGAGAAAGATGCTGCCGCGTATCACCGGATCGTTGAGAAATATGAACTCGACGCCGACTCCACCTGGATGATTGGCAACAGTCCGAAGTCTGATATCAATCCCGCGCTGGCGGCTGGATTGCACGCCGTGTTTGTTCCGCACGGCAATACGTGGGTGCTCGAGCATGATGAATTGCAAGCGGCGATAGCGCCGCAGCGCCTGCTGATCGTGGGCAATTTTGCGGAGCTTCGCGAACATTTTTGATACTCTCCGAAGGTGCCAGAATCAGATTCGTCACCCCATTTTCCATTGGTTCGAAAAGCACCAAACTAACCAACAACGCGCGCTCCGCGCGTTCGCCAGCGCATGTTACGCTCATTCTGCTTAGCTTTCTTGCACGCACGTGGAGACAAATAATTTCCGCAGGCTGTTGCGCACTGTTGAAGCTCTGTCTGATCTAGGACCGGAACTGACAGCCGAGCGCGAATTCAGTGAAACATCGCGCCGCATGCTGTCTGCCGTCATGGAAGCGGCCGGAGCTCGCGAAGGCGCGCTCTTCGTTTTCAACGAGAAGCCCACTATGCTCACCTCCGTGGCATCGGAGGGCTTCGCCATGTTGCCCGATCCCGCAATCATTCCTCTCCTTCCCAAGCATGCTCACGCTCTTGCGGCGGCCCGCGGACCCATCGTACTTAACTCTTCCACCTATTCGGTATTTCTGAGCTCCAATGGAAATGTGGCTCCGGAGCTGTTCAAGTGCATCGCGCCGCTTCGCTCTGTCGGCAAACTTGCTGGCGTAATCGCATTGGGACGGCGTCCGGGCGATGTTCCGTATCTGGGAGCGGAATTGGATGCGATGGAACTGTTGTGCAGTTACATCGGCCTGGCCGTGCACAACCACGCTCTGACGCAGACGCTGGCTCAACGGGTTACGGAAAATCTGCGGTTGATGGCTTCTTTGCACGGATTTTATGACAGCGCTTTGGAAGCCTTTGCCACTGCGATCGACGTGAAGCACGTGAATATTCATGGCCACTCGTTGCGCGTGGGTCGTTACGCTGCCGCGATCGGCGAGGCGATGGGAGTGGAGCCCGGCGATGTGGCAGCGCTACGCAGCGCAGGGTATTTGCACGATATCGGCAAAGTGGCAGTGGACCGTCGGCTATTCAGCAAGCCAGGGGCGCTGAATCCCGAAGAATTTCAAGAAATGGCGGACCACACGGTGGTAGGCCATCAGATTGTGAGCAGCGTAGAGTTTCCCTGGCCCAAGATTCACGAGTCGGTACGCTGGCATCACGAGAGGTGCGACGGGTCGGGCTACCCTGACGGCCTGGCTCAGGAAGAACTGCCGATGCCGGTTCGCATTATGGCTCTGGCCGATACCTTTGACGCCATGACCAGTGAAAGGCCATACCGGGAGCCCCTTTCGCTGGGTGCGGCGTTAAGCGACCTGGTACGCATGAGTCCCCAGAAGTACGATCCGAATGTCGTGCAGGGGCTGCTGATTCAGGTGCGGCGTGACGCCGTGGGAAGTAACCGTGTCCCGCTTTTGACCAATCATACGGCCGTGAATATTGCTCCTACCGATGTGGATCAACTGGCTGCGACGCTGCAGCATAAGATATCTCGCGGCAAGATGTATTTGACCTAACATCTTCTCCCTTCTGGCCTTTACGCTTCTGACCCTCCACGGATTTAAACTCCTTCGGTAACCAGAGATTAGCAACTTTTTTCTACATCAGGGTTCATAATAAGAGGGTTGTTTTCCTTCCCTGTTTTCGGAGTCCTCATGCTGGTGCGACGGGTCGAATTCGCCGCTGTTTTTTTGTCCATCGGCCTGGTCTGCGCGGTTTCCCCTTTGCTAGCTAAGAAAAAAGATAAGGACAAAGCTACATCCAGCGTCGGCGAGCAGCGACGAGCCTTACACGCTCTGAACCGTCTGACTTTCGGTCCTCGTCCGGGCGATGTGCAGTCGGTGATGGCAATCGGCGTTGACCATTGGATCGACCGGCAATTGCATCCGGATAAAATCGACGATAGCGCATTGAATGCGCGTCTGGAGCCCTTTCGCACGACCCGCATGAGCACGGAAGATCTTGCGAAAAACTTCCCCGATGGCCAAGAAATCAATCAGATCATGAACGGCAAAAGGGCGATGCCGTCGGACCCCGCCCTGCGGATGATTTATCAGGTGCAGATCGCGCGGCAGGAAGAGCGTAAGCAGCGCCAACAGGAAGCCGGCAAGAATGCGAACGCCGCAAGTAACCGCCTGAGCGTAGCGGACTCCGCTATCTCGAAGATGCCTCGCGGCACGAATGAATCCGCTACGAACCTCACGATGAGCGCGGCTAACGATTTAACCGCAGACACAAACGCAAAAGCGGGTGAGAACGGCGATGCCAGCGGGCCTACAACGGCAGCAGCCAAGCCGACGGCAGAGGAAGAAGAGGAGGCCCGGCAACGCGAGGAACAGCTTTACGCAGATCTCGATGTGCAGCAACTCCCGAGCCTCCCTGCTGAGCAACGTTTCAAAAAGATTCTTGGCCTGTCGCCTGCGGCCCAATTGACACTCGCAAATTCGCTGCGTGGAGGAAAAGGGCAGGAACTTCTTGAAGGGCTGCTACCGAAGCAGAAGGAAATTTTGTTGGCGATGAATAATCCCGCCGGTGTGGTCACCGGCGAATTGGCGCAAGCAAAATTGATACGCGCTATTTACAGTGACCGGCAGTTGGAAGAAGTAATGACCGACTTCTGGTTTAACCACTTTAACGTTTTTGCGGAAAAAGGAATCGATCGGCTACTCATCACCAGTTATGAGCGCGATGTGATCCGGCCGCACGCTCTGGGAAAATTTGAGGATCTGCTGGTGGCCACGGCCAAGAGTCCGGCGATGTTGTTTTATCTTGATAACTGGCTCAGCGTAGGTCCTAGCTCCGCACAAGCCCTGGGACTTCCGGCGCGTGGCCCCGGTCCGTACCGACGTCGTTATGCGCCGCGGCCTAACCAGAACAAACGCGCCAGCGGGCTCAACGAAAACTACGGTCGCGAACTGCTGGAACTTCACACTCTCAGCGTGAACGGCGGATACTCGCAACGCGATGTGACCGAGGTCGCCAAAGTCTTTACGGGATGGACGATTGAGAAACCGTATCTGGGAGGCGGCTTCAAATTTGATCCTCGCATGCACGAGCCTGGGCCGAAGTTGGTATTGGGCCGGCGTATCAAACCCAAGGGCGAAGAAGAAGGCGTGGAAGTACTGCATCGCCTGGCAACCAGCCCGCAGACTGCGCATTTCATTTGCCTGAAGCTTGCGGAGCGATTTGTTTCGGACGATCCTCCACCAGCCTTGGTCGATCACCTGGCAAAGACATTTTTGAAAAAGAAGGGCGATATTCGCGAGGTGCTTTCTGCTCTTTTTCAATCGCCCGAGTTTTGGGACGACACAACGTATCGGGCCAAACTGAAGACACCGCTCGAGTTTGTTGCGTCCGCAGCTCGCGCCAGTGGGGCCGAGATCGATGACGCCCTGCCGCTTACCCGGCAACTGAACAATATGGGAATGCCACTTTACGGCGCGCAGCCTCCAACCGGCTATTCCATGAAAGCAGAGACTTGGGTGAGTTCTTCGGCGTTGCTCAATCGCATGAATTTTGCTTTGGCACTCACTGGCGGGAAGATTAAGGGCTCGAGGGTTGACGTGGCACCGTTGGCGAACAACGTGTCGGGGAACGCGCAAATGGATGCGGCTCTCGTCTTGTCATCGCTTGAAATAAGATTGCTAGACGGAAACGTTTCCAAACAGACGCATGATTCCATTACGGCGCAGCTAACCGTAGGTCGTACCGGCACCCAATCAGGGAACAACGGCGCGCAGCCTAAGCCACCAGATGGTGGGCGTTCTATCGATGTGAGCATGATGGCTGGGCTGTTATTGGGCTCCCCGGAGTTTCAGAGGAAATAGCTCTTAGCCATTGGCTATTGGATCGAATTCTATTGCGGATGAAGGACGATCATCGAAGGGTGTTCAGGGCTACGAGCAAGGGGCCAATGGCCAGGAGCTGTTTTTATGTCGATTACGCGTCGCGTTTTTCTTCGTAATAGCGCGCTGGCCGTTGTAGGGACAGCTGCTGTGCCGAGCTTTCTGGCGCGTGCAGCTTGGGGCGCCACTCAGATGGGGACGCGCAACAAGCGTTTGGTCGTGATTTTTCAGCGCGGCGCGGCCGATGGATTGAATATCGTAGTTCCCCACGGCGAGTCGCAATATTACGCGATGAGGCCGAACATCAACATTCCGCGTAAAGCGGTGCTCGATCTTGATGGCTTCTTCGGCCTGCATCCTGCGCTCGCATCGTTGCAGCCTTTTTGGCAGCAGCGCCAGTTAGCGATCGTGCATGCAGCCGGATCACCCGATCCGAACCGTTCGCACTTTGACGCCCAGGACTTCATGGAGTCCGGCACTCCGGGTATCAAGTCGACCGATGACGGGTGGCTCAACCGCGCACTGCGCAACTTGCCCGAGGTGTCGAAAATCTGGATGCGCTGGTTGAAGCGGTCCGCAACATAAATGCGATTCTGCGAATCGCTCGCAATGGAATGCACTTGATTGAATTGACCGGGTCCGGAGCCCGGCTCGCCCCAAGATCCCACCCAATT
>Ga0209006_10002540_pt1 | contig 16646 bp, 17 predicted proteins | sample JacPin_JW_Ref_O2_FD_188567 | JGI IMG/M metagenome (GOLD analysis project Ga0209006, IMG submission 188567) | Forest soil microbial communities from Algoma, Ontario, Canada - Jack Pine, Ontario site 1_JW_Ref_O2 (SPAdes) (version 2) | ecosystem: Environmental > Terrestrial > Soil > Boreal... | reverse complement strand
AGACGGCGCGAACCATCTCAATCTCCGCCGCCCGACGCCCGCGCGCTTTTCTGCATTGCAGAGTTTCCCAGGATCTGCAGCGAATCGCGCAGCAGTTTTTCGAAATCGCTGCCGCCCGCCGCGCGCGCCTGTTCGATCGCGCGCTCGACCGAGCGCTCATCATAGCCCAAGTTTACGAGCGCCGACGACACATCCGATTCCAATTGCGTGCGCGTAGCCGGCTTGCCCGCCTCCGGCACGTCCACCGCGGCCAGCTTGTCACGCAATTCCACTACGATTCGCTCCGCCGTCTTTCTGCCCACGCCCGGAATGCGTACGAGCTGCGCCAGATCGGCCTTGCGGATCGCGGGCACCAGTTCCTCGACGCCCATGCCGGACAAAATCTTCAGGGCGAGCGAGGGTCCCACGCCCGACGCCGATATCAGCAGCTCAAAACATTGTTTTTCCCGAGCGGAGAAAAACCCGAAAAGATTGAACTGATCCTCGCGCACATGCGTATGTATCAGTAGCGTCGCTTCGCTATGCAGCGCACCGAGCGCGGCGAACGTGGAAAGCGGGATCTGCACCTGATAACCCACTCCGCCCACGTCCACTAGAACTGCGTTCGGACGCTTGTCGATGAGCTTGCCGCGGAGCGCACCAATCATGTCGAGCGATTATCGGTTAGGGGCCCGGGTGTGTCAATTCAACGGGAATTCGAGAGTTACGCGGTGTCGCAAACTGACACGCTGCCAATTTTTCGCATGCATACGAATTTTCGTATGCGGTTGCATTTCTACTCCATACGAAAAATCCAAATTGGCCCGTCAAAAAAATGTATCAATCACACGATGAATTGCTTTCCTCGTGAACACCATCGCGTCTAAGCAGATTGCAAGGGGTGTTTTACTTCTGGAGGAAAAAATGATTTCCCGACGTGGATTGAATTTGTTCGTGCCCATTCTGGTCGCCCTTCTCGCCGCCATGCCGCTCGCGGCACGCGACGCAGGGAAAAACGGCAAAGCCACCAACACAGACGTGGACATTCTCAGCTCGGTCACACTGGCCGGCAAGCAACTGGCGCCGGGCAACTATCACGTCTCGGCGGACGACGCCAAAGTGACCGTCACGCTTAACGGCAAAGTCGTAGCCGAGGCGCCGGTGACATGGAAAGACGAAACGTCCAAGCCGAAATCTTCCAACATCGTGACCAACGACAATCAGGTAACGGAAATTCACTTCAACGGCAAGATGCGCTACGTTTCGATCAGCTAGCAATTTTGCTGCGGATGTTTCCGGGGAGAACCGGCGGGTGTTTCCGTCCTAGGCGCCCGCCGTGTTTCTTCGAGTTGAGCGGTCCCTGCGCACGGCCTCATCGATCAGCGATTCCAGCTCCCGCCGGGAGAGAGTGACGCTTCCAGCTTCCGTCAGATCCGAATTCGCGGCGCGCTCGTGCGCGACCTCGGCTTCGGGCTGCGCGCCAGCGCAATAGCGGGCGCGTGCGGCCACCAGCTTTTCCACGTCGGCGCCGGAAAGAATGACCTGTTTTCCGAGACGCTCGGTGACGAGGGAAACCTGCGCGAAATGTTCCGTGGTCTCCATGCGCAGGAACGCGGTGAGCAGATCCGGCCCGTAGGTCACCACGCCGTGATTGGCCATCAGAATCGCATCGTGATCGTGAACGTAAGGTTCGATCGAGGCGCCCAGCTCGGAGGTCCCCGGCGTGGCGTAGCGCGCCACGGGAATCGAACCCAGCGCGATGATCAGTTCACAAAGAATTGGCTTATCCAGCGGAATTCCCGCGGCGGCGTAGCCCGTCGCGGTGGGCGGATGCGCGTGGCAGACGGCGTTGATATCCGGGCGCAGGCGGTAAATCCGAAGATGCATGCCGAGCTCGGTCGAAGGCTTGCGCAAGCCGCTGACGCGCTTGCCATCGAGATCGATGATGACGAGATCTTCCGGATTCATCATCGCCTTGCTCATCGAAGTGGGGGTGAGCAGGATGCGATCCGGGCCGAGGCGAACGGAAATGTTTCCGTCGGTGGAGGCGACGAAACCGCGGTCGTGAATCCAGCGGCCTACAGCGCAAATGTCACGGCGATGCTGTGCTTCCGTCTTTACAGCCCCGTGAGAGATCGACTCAGGTTGCATGACCGCCTCCGCGACCCTGCCAAAGAGGGGCGTAGTTTATGCATAAAACCCCCTCAATTTCAAGGCGCGAGCGACGCGGTCAATCGCCATGATGTAGGCGGCAATACGATTGTTGACGCCATGCATCTCGGCATAGCGGACGACTTGATCGAAACTCTGATCCATCACGTCCTGTAGTCGTTCGTTTACTTCACTTTCACGCCAGAAAAACCCCTGGCGGTCCTGCACCCACTCGAAGTAGCTGACGGTGACGCCGCCTGCATTACCGAGAATATCAGGAATCACGAAGATTCCCTTTTTTTCGATGATGGCGTCGGCGTGCGAGGTCGTGGGTCCGTTCGCGCCTTCGCACAGGATTTTGCAGTCCACGCGGTCCGCATTTTTCGTCGTGATCTGGTTTTCCGTAGCAGCGGGAACCAGAATGTCTGTGGGGCGGAACAATACTTCCTGCGCGGACATTTTCTCGCCGCCGCCGGGAAAATCCGGCAGCGGTTTTTTCTGGACGTACACCCATTCGTACAGTTTCGGGATGTCGATTCCCTTCTCGTTGTAGAGACCGCCGTGAATGTCCGCCGCGCCGATAATCTTGTACCCGGCGGCGTGCATCAGCAGCGCTCCCTGTGACCCGACGTTTCCGAAACCCTGGACGATCACGCGCGTACCTTCGCGCTTCATCCTGAGTTTTGTGAGGGCCTTGTCGCAACACATCATCACGCCGCGGCCGGTGGCTTCGCGGCGTCCTCGCGAACCGCCCAGTTCGAGCGGCTTGCCGGTGACAACGGCGGTGGTGGCCTGGCGGACATGCATCGAGTAGGTGTCCATCACCCAGGCCATCGTTTGTTCATTCGTGCCAATGTCGGGCGCGGGAATGTCGCGCTCCGGGCCGAGCCAGTCGGAAAGAGCGGCGGTGTAGCGGCGGGTGACGCGCTCCAGTTCCGCCTTGGAGAGTTTCGACGGATCGCAGATGACGCCGCCCTTGGCGCCGCCGAAAGGAATGTCGACAACCGCGCATTTCCAGGTCATCCACGCGGCGAGCGCCCGGACTTCATCGATCGAGACATCGGGCGCAAAGCGAATGCCGCCTTTGCCGGGCCCGCGGACGGTCGAATGCAGGACGCGGTAGCCGGTGAAAACTTCGAGCTTGCCGCTATCGAGCGCCACCGGAATGTAGCAGGTGATTTCGCGCTCGGGACATTTCAAAAAGCGGTAGACGCCTTGCTCGAGTCCCAGCTTCTTGGCGGCGATTTCAAATCGGGCCTCTGCGGACTCGAAAACATTCAATTCTCCGGTGACTGGCTCAGCAGCCATCTATTCCCCCCTAAATTTCGTGTTGCAGCGGAAGCGGTTGTTGCATTTCCGCGTTTGCGCCGCCCCACCCATTGGGCGGCGTTGAAAATCACTCTCAGCCTGATCGCTTCATTGGCCGGTGGCACGGAGATCGCAGCCGGTCATTTCGCGCGGCTCGTCTACTCCCAGCACGCCTAGCATCGTGGGAGCAATATCTCTCAGCGAGCCGCCGGATTGCAACTGCGCCCGACCGCTTTCGCTGACTAAAATGAACGGAACGGGATTCGTGGTGTGGTACGTGTGCGGACCGCCGGTGACGGGATCGATCATGGTTTCGGCGTTGCCGTGATCCGCGGTGATGATCCACGCGGCGCCGCGCGGCTTCAGCGCCTGATAAATTCTGCCGAGTTGATCGTCGACGGTTTCGACGGCCCTGATGGTGGCCTCGAGTTTGCCGGAGTGGCCGACCATATCGGCATTGGCGAAATTCATGATGATGGCGTCGAAATCGCCCTTCTCGATGGCGTGGATGACGGTGTCCGCAACGCCGGCGGCGGACATTTCCGGCTTCAGGTCATAGGTCGGCACTTTCGGCGACGGGACGAGAGCGCGCTCCTCGCCGCCGAACGGTTTTTCGATGCCGCCGTTGAAAAAATATGTAACGTGCGCGTACTTTTCGGTTTCCGCGACGCGGAGATTTTTGTACTGAAGCTCGGCGAAGACGTTCGCAAGGATGTGTTCGAGCTTTTCTGGCGCGATCAGATATTTCAGCCAGGGCCAGGACTTTTCATACTGCGTCATGCCGACGTAGACGAGATTTTGGGGACGCTTCGGATCGGGAAATTCCTTGAAGCCGGGTTCGACGAGCGCACGGGTCATCTGGCGGGCGCGATCGGCGCGGAAATTGAAGAAGAGAACGGCATCGTCGTCGCGAATCACTCCGCGGGGCGCAGCGGATTTGCCGGCGGCGGCCTGCGTCGTGATGACAGCGGGAACTACGAATTCGTCCGTGACGCCTTTCTCGTAACTCGCGCGCACGGCGGCGACAGGATCGGAGAATTTCGATTCCGAATCGCCATGGACGATCGCGCGATATGCTTTTTCGACGCGCTCCCAGCGATTGTCGCGATCCATGGCGTAGTAACGGCCGCTGATGCTGGCGATCTGGCCGACGCCGAATTCGCGCATCTTTTGCTCGATGGCGCGGAGGAAATCGATGCCGCTTTCAGGCGGCGTGTCCCGACCGTCCATGAAACAGTGGACGAAAACTTTTTCGACTTTGTTTTCGCGGGCCATGCGCAGCAGAGCGTAGAGATGTTCGAGGTGGGAGTGCACGCCACCGTCGCTCGCGAGGCCCATGATGTGCAGCTGATGCGTGCGCCCGCGCTCCATGGCCTCAAGAAGGAGCGGCTGGCGGAAAAATTCTCCGCTGGCGATGAGCTGATCGACACGGGTGATGTCCATCTGCACGATGCGGCCGGCGCCGATGTTGAGGTGACCGACTTCGCTATTGCCCATCTGGCCGTCGGGCAGGCCGACGAAGGGACCGCTTGTGTGGATCAGCGTGCTTGCGAAATCCTTCAGCAGGCGGTCGTAGTTCGGCTTGCGAGCGAGGGCGATGGCGTTGCCCTTGGTCTCGGCGCGGTAGCCCCAGCCGTCGAGGACGGTGAGGACGATGGGTCGCGGGCGCTTGGTCATGACGATTGGCGATACGATCGGCCGAAAATGACGCCCAATACCTCTCCGGTTTGTAGTCGAGTAGACGTGGCGCCGATGCTTTGTTTTGAGCCAGTTACGGAGGCTTCTATGCAACAACAGCGGCGAGTCGAACCGCGCGGAAAAACGTCTGAAGGAGCAGCGGTAAACTTGGCAGGAAAAGCAGGGGAAAACACCCGCGTCCCGCTGGCGAACAGCGCCGGGTGCCTGGACTGCGCCGTCCGATTCCCGCACCCGAATTCAGAGCATCCTAGCATGGCGAATTACGTTAGCACGGGAGGGAGGCGATGCAAGGGGGTTGTTGATGTGGACTTTTGGCTGGGGCAAACATCCGTAGGTCGTAGGGCCTACACCTGAGAGACACGGCGGAAGGAGGCTGATACGGTCGTGCTTTGGAGGACGACCATGCTTGGGAAACGACTGATCCATGCTGCGAGTTTGGTCCTTGCGCTGCTTTTCGTTTGGCCCGCGCTGGTTCGCGCGCAGGAACAGAATAAGCTGCTCGGTGAAGTGCAGGTTATCGGCAAGACGAAAATCGACAAGACGTCCGGCGTTTGGGTGGATGGGCAGTATCTGGGCTATGTGCAGGAATTGACCGGAGACAAAAAGATTCTGCTGCTGCCGGGGGCGCATGAAATTACGGTCCGGCAGGTTGGGTATATTCCGCAGACGCAGACGATGACTGTGGAGCCCGGGAAGACTGCCGCCATCCAGGTGAACATGCAGAAGGATCCCAACGCGGTGTTCCCTACGGGGCCGACGGCGGAGGTAAAACTGGACGTGACGCCGGACCGGGCGGCAGTGTTTGTGGATGGGGGGTATGCGGGAACGACGCATGAGTTTGGCGGCGTGGGGAAGGCGATGATCATTGCCCCGGGGAAACACCACGTGAAAATCGCCTTGGCGGGATTTCAGGAGTTCAACACGGATATTAGTTTGAAGACCGGGCAGAAGCTTACGATCAAGACGGAGCTGGTTCCCGGGAGTATCAATGATGCGGGGCCGGCGATTAAGAGCAATTAGAAGCCGGGCGCCAAGCCGTAGGTTACCCACAAGAGCAGTCTCGAAACAAATCTAGCTCCAAGGAGCCGGCAGGAGGCGCTTCCCTGCGCTCAGGACAAGCCGGCTCTAGGAATTCTCCACCAGATTTCGAAGCCGGCTCAGGCGCATGTCCCATCGGTGCGAGATTTCGGCCAGGAACTTGTGCGCGATTTCCAGACGGGCAGGTTCTAGCTGCCAGATGCGTTCGCGGCCTCGGCGGGTGTGGCGGACGAGGCCTGCGGCCGAAAGCACATGCAGGTGCTTGGTGATGGCCTGGCGGCTGACGGCGGATCCGACCGTCAGGCGCGCGATCGAGTGCGGGCCGCCGGCCGAGAGGCGGGCGACCAGAGCGAGACGCGTCCGGTCACCCAGTGCGGCGAAGAGCGGGGCGGCGCCCTTCAGATTGGGCTCGGCCGTGCGATCAGGACGCATCGCTGAGGTGCTTTGCAATCAGGCGCAGGACGCCGTTCCACCCGCCTTCATTCGCCTGAAACGCGCGGGCGCGACGCGAGAGCGGGATCTGGTCGAAGCCGGATTCGGTGATTGTGAGCATCGTTTCGGCGCCGCGATCTTCGAGGACGAATTCGATGAGCGTCATCGGCTCGGCGGAGTAGTCGATACCCTCTTCGACGCCGAACGGGTGCCACTTGAACGAGAACAGGCGCTCGGGTTCGATGCGGTCGATTACGAATTCGAACGGTTTGCCTTCGAAGGGTTTTTGAGATTTCGCGACCTCGGCGTCGACGGCCGTGGGAACCATGATGCCGCTGATGGGCGTGCCGGGCTTGAACGGCCCTTCGAAGCGAACGCCGAACCAGTGGCCGAATTCGGCAGAGTCGGTGAGGGCGCGCCAGACGCGGGAACGGGTGGCGCGGAGGAGAATTTTCTTTTCGATGCGGTCGGTGGACATCAGCAACCTCCGGGTTGCATATTACGCGAAGGGCTTTTTAAATGCAACCTTTTAGTTGCGGGACTTCGATCGAGGTCATCAAGCCGTGTGCGAGGCAGATCGTCGGCAGGGCGCCAGGCATCAGCGCCGGGCATCGTTCGCAACGCCGAGGCGGGCATCCATTTGGTGATTCGGGTCAACTTAGTAGAGGCAGCTTGCCGCAATGAACCGGGGGCGCTATAAAATAAGAGTGACTTCTACCAAACGGCCTTTCTTCACCAAAAATTCAGTGCGTACTTTGGCAATTTCAGAAGCGGGACTGCGACAGCTCGCGTTCGCGGGACTGTTTGTGCTGGGTTGCGGCTTTCCCGCCGCCGCGCAGACGGCGCCGGCGACACCGCAGACGATGCCCGCGGCAGGGCCGGGGGGACAGCAGGCGCCCGATCCGCAGACGCCCGGAACGATTAGCGGGACTGTCGTCGATAAATCCGGAGCGGCGCTGGTGGGAGCAATCGTTAAGCTGACGCGCGGGGACCAGGCGCTGGCTCCGGACGTACAGACGGACGATAACGGACAGTATTCCCTCACGAAGATTGCGGCCGGGCCGTATCAGGTGTCGGTTTCAGCGAACGGATTTACGACGGTGACATCGTCGGGGACGCTAAATCCGGGTCAGACGATGTTGATCCCGGCGATCACGCTGGAAATCGCGGGGACCGTGACAAAGGTGACGGTCGAGCCGCCGAAGGTCGAACTGGCGGAGATACAGATCAACGAAGAAGAACACCAGCGCGTGCTCGGATTCGTCCCGAACTTTTACGTGAGCTATATTCCCGATGCGGCGCCGCTTGATACGAAGCAAAAGTTCGAACTGGCGTGGAGATCGTCGGTGGATCCGGTGACGTTCGGGATCGCGGCGGCCGTGGCGGGGCTGGAGCAAGCGGTTGCCACTCCCAGCGGTTGGGGCCAGGATGCGGCCGGATATGGCCAACGGTACGGGGCGTTCTACGCGGAGGATGTGACTTCCACTTTCCTGGGCGATTTTCTGCTTCCGTCGGTTTTCCACCAGGATCCCCGATATTTCTACAAGGGAACGGGGAGCACGCGGTCGCGGGTGCTGTATGCGATTGCCAACGCGGTGATCTGCAAAGGTGACAACAAGAAGTGGCAGTTCAACTATTCGTATGTGATTGGTTCGCTGGCGGCTAGCGGGATTGCCAATTCCTACTATCCCCCGAAGGATCGCGGCGTGGGGCTCACGTTTGAAAATTCGGGGATCGGGATCGCCAGCACCGCGGCTGCAAATATTCTGCAGGAGTTTGTGATTCGCAAGCTGACGCCGAACCTGCCGAAGCTGAAATCGGACAAGGACTAGACGCCCGGACCGCGGTGGCACGGAAGCCGCCGGAAATTCCCGGCCACGGCTACTCGGACTCGGACGGCCACGATTTGCAGGCGACGACGTCATCGGGATGCGCGCCCGCCGGTTCACCGGCCTCCAGCCGCAGGCGGAGCCGGACGTTCTTCCTGTCGCTCATGCTCGATTCGAAACTGCGGTTAACGGGATCGCGGTTCGCTCGAGGGCGGAACGATACCTTTGAGGCGCATGTAGACGGCCATGGCGCCGTAGCATTCATTGTCGTGGCCTGCGTTACCGGCGAGCGAGGCTAGGCGCGTGGTGGCGCCGCGGAAACTCTGGACGACGTCGCCGGAGTTTGAATCGGTGAGGCTGGCGTAGGCGGCATCGCAGATTTGGAAGGAATCCTTGAGCGCGGCAACCAGGTCGGCCTTGGAAGTTTTCGAGGCTGCGCCGCCACCGGTGGGATTGCCCGTCACGCGGGAACAGCCGGCGGTCTGCGCGTCGGCGACGTGGGCGACCCAGCCACCGAAGCTGCGTTCTTCGGGCGTGGGCTTGAAGTCATAGGCGTCGTCGGGCATTTTGTCGGCGGCTTTGAGCAGGTTGTTTTTGACGACGTTGTAGGACTGGCGGATTGCGTCGGCGGTGCTGGGCGCGGCAGCAGTGCTGGGCGCGGCGGCAGTGCCGGCCGGGGCGGCGCTGGGCGCGGCGGCGGATGACTGCGCCGCGGTTCCGGCGCCGGCGGGCGCTTGCGCGAACAGCGGTGCGGCGGCGAGTGCGAACGTCCCCATGAGTACGAGTGCCTGGCGTTTCATCGAATTCCCTCCTCTTTTCCGGCGGTGCCGAAATTCCCCCGTGTGACCGAGCGGATTATAGAACGGGGATGCGGGGTAGCAGAAGATAAGTCTTGGAACCCCCGTCTCTGGAAAGCTCGTAAGCGGCGCAAGGAAGCGCGTCTGCGTTAGTGGCACGCGCTTCCCATCGGCTTCCATTTCTAGCGGTGTGGATGGCGATGAAGCAATCGAAGATGCTACGTCGCGGGAGAAGCTACCGGAATTTCGGAATTGTGCAGGACCTCGATGAGCCACGATCCGTCTTTCTGACGCGCCATTACGCAATTGATCAGAGTCTTGCGGAAGGGGCGGGGCGACCCGTCAGGCGCTTTCGCGCCGGTCAGTTCGCAATCGACATCCACGGCGGCCCAGTCCGCGGTGAGAAATCGAACGCTGCGGATCGCTGCAACCAGATGGCTGCCTTTGAAAATGGTCGCAAAGAACGGAGCGTGAAACGCTTCGATACCAGCGCGACCGTGAGCACTTTGGCCCACGACGTTTGTGAAGTCGGCGTCCTCCGTAAAGGCCGTTGCGAACGCGGGGGCGTCGTGCTTGTTCCATGCGTCGGCCAAGGCTGTCACGCCGCGCTGGATGGCTGAGCGGTCCTGGTCCTGCGTACGACTGGCAGCATGGGAAATCGCTACGGCGAGCAGCGGCGAGAAACAAGGCGCAGAGCATAGCAGCGTCAGCAAGAGGCGGGGCATCAGAGACCTCCTTTTCGAAGCTAGTGGCGAGCGAGAGCCGATCGGCCGGGGTAGCGGGCGGCCTTGCCCAACTCCTCTTCTATGCGGAGGAGTTGGTTGTATTTGGCGATGCGGTCGGTGCGGGAGGCGCTCCCGGTTTTGATCTGGCCGGCGCCCATGCCAACGGCGAGGTCGGCGATGAAGGCGTCTTCGGTTTCGCCGCTGCGGTGCGAAATGATAGAAGCGTATTTCGCTTGGCGGGCCATTTCGACGGCTTCGATTGTTTCGGTCACGCTGCCGATTTGATTCAGCTTGATTAGGATCGCGTTGGCGACTCCTTCAGAGATGCCGCGCGCGAGAATCTTGGGATTCGTGACGAAGAGATCGTCGCCGACGAGCTGGATTTTCTTGCCCAGCTCTTTCGTGATCATGCTCCAGCCGTCCCAGTCATTTTCGGCGAGGCCGTCCTCGATCGAGACGATAGGGTACTGGCGGACCCAGTCGGCCCAGAACGCGACCATCTGTTCGGAGGTGCGCGAGGACTTGTCCGATTTCTTGAAGACGTATTTCTTGGCGGCGGGGTCGTAGAACTCGCTGGCAGCGGGGTCGAGCGCGATGGAAATTTGCTCGCCGGGCTTATAGCCGGCGGCGGTGATGGCTTCGAGAACGCGGTTTACGGCCTCCTCGTTGGATTTCAGGTTGGGCGCGAAACCGCCTTCATCGCCGACGGCGGTGGAGTAGCCGTTTTTCTTCAGCACGGATTTCAGCGCGTGGAAGACTTCCACGCCCCAGCGCAAGCCTTCGTGAAAACTGGGGGCCCCCAGGGGCATGACCATGAATTCCTGCGGATCGACGGAATTATCGGCGTGGGCGCCGCCGTTGAGGATGTTCATCATGGGAACCGGCAAGACTTCGGCGGATTTGTCGGTCGAGTATTTCGAGAGATATTTGTAGAGCGGCTGGCCTGAGGCTGCAGCCGCTGCGCGCGCGGCGGCCATGGAAACAGCGAGGATGGCATTGGCTCCGAAATTGGATTTGTTCGGCGTGCCGTCCGCTTCGATCATGCGGTGGTCAAGAGCTCGCTGATCGCTGGCATCGAGGCCAGTGACGGCTTTGGAGATTTCCGCGTTGATGTGCCCGACCGCTTTCAGCACGCCTTTGCCGACGTAGTGCGACTTGTCGCCGTCACGAAGCTCAATGGCTTCGTGTTCGCCGGTCGAGGCGCCGGACGGGACCGCGCCGCGGCCGAATGCGCCGCCTTCAAGGCGGACGTCGGCCTCAACGGTGGGATTGCCGCGGGAATCAAGAATCTGGCGGCCGTGAACAGCGACAATTTTCGTGGACATGATTTCCGAACCTGATCCTTTCTCGAAAGCAAAAACCAAGAAGTGGAGTTTACGGGAATCTTTGCCTGCGGCCAAGCACGGCGGTTAGGCGCATTCAGACGTGGCGAAAACGACCTATGAAATGCGAACCCGCCGGCGGCTTGCGCTGCCGGCGGGCTCGGACGTGCTTATGAATATGAGTCTCTATGAAGCGTTGCGAAAGGAATTAGTGCTGACTGTGGCGCCAGTTCCAGTATTCCTTCTGGTCGTCGGCTTTGCGTTTGCCGAAGTCTACGTGGTCGCGGTGCGTGTCGTGTTCCCAGCGGTTGTAGTAGACGACCTCGTCATTGTTCCAGACGTGGTAGTCGTTGTAGTAAGGATCGTAGCTACGGTGGTAGCCTCCGCCCGAGCAGCCCCCGATGAGGATCGGCGCGGACAAGGCGACGGTGAGCGCGAACATCGAAAGGGTGCGAGTGAGTGAGCGCATGCTCGTGTACCTCCAGCCGCGGATTATTCCGCAACGGCGTGGCGGAGAAAATTCGGGGAAACACTGAGCGAAAAGGGGTAAAAACTGTAGCCGCGAAAGGGCGGCGGGACGTTTGGGCTGAGGGCGTTTTGCTCAGGCCCAGCCATTGCGCTGGCGGAGCGAGGTGATATGCGCGACGTGATGCTTGCCATGCCAGGCATACTGCGCGAGCAGGAAATCCACGGTCTCCGAGCCCCATCCGGGATGGCGGAATTTGCGGCGGAACTGTTGCGGTGTGAGCGAGCGCAGAAGGATTACCCAGCGCGTATGGAGATTTTCGATCAATGCGAGCGAAGGTTCGATTGGCGGGGTTTTGGTATCGGCAAGCTCGGCCCACAGATTTTCTTCATAGGTCTTGATGGTGGGCTCGTCTTCCGTGACCGCGAGCTTGAAGCGCGTGAGGGCGTTCATGTGGCTGTCGCCGATGTGGTGTACGAGTTGGCGGACAGTCCAGCCGCCGGGGCGGTAGGGCGTATCGAGCTGGGCGGGCGAAAGGCCAGCGACGGCGGCGCGGAGGCGCGTGGGGACTTCGGCGATGGCTTCCATCGCGGCGCGGCGCTCGTCGGGCGTTAGAGTTGAGACTGTTTTGAATGTACCGATTGGGTAGCGCAGGTCGGGTTCCAAGGATGCCTCCGAGAAACTTCATTGTAGCGCGGACAAGAAGGACCAAATTGGCGCCTACAGGGGGCGACCGCAATTGCGCCGTCATCCTCAGCGAAATCGGAGGAGCTCTCGTCGCGTGAAAACGTCACCGGGCGTTAGACCGAAGAGAGATTCTTCGACTGCGTGAGAGGACATTCCGGCTTTAGGGGAATGCAGTGCCAAACCGTCTGATCACTCCGCTCAACAATGACGATGCGCAGGTGAACGATTAAGCGATCGCCAGGCCTTTCCGTGACAGGCGCCCACCTGAAGGTGGCTGCTGCATAACCGCTGTCGATATCTGCGTTACGAGAACGAGCGGGGTCTGGCGGATTCGAACAGCGGGGAGAGCTCGCGGAGGCGTTTTACTGTTTCGATGACGCGGTCGGCTACGTAGACGACTTCTTCTTCCGTGTTGAAGCGGCCGAGGCCGAAGCGGATGGAGCTGTGGGACAGCTCGTCGGAGACGCCGAGGGCGCGGAGGACGTAGCTCGGCTCGATCATCGCAGAGGTGCAGGCCGAGCCGCTGGAGACTGCCACATCGTTAATGCCCATCAGAAGAGCGTCGCCTTCGACGCCGGAAAAGCTCAGGTTCAGGTTATTCGGCAGGCGATGCGTCATCGAGCCGTTGACGCCGGTGCCGTCGAGGCTCGCCGTAATCGCATCCTTGAGCTTGTCGCGAAGGCGTGCGAGGCGCGGGCCTTCCTCGGGCATTTCTTTCTGGCAAAGCTCGCAAGCTTTGCCGAGGCCGACGATTCCGGGAACGTTGAGCGTGCCCGAGCGCATACCGCGTTCGTGGCCGCCGCCGTCGATGGTGGGGGAGATTTCGACTCTCGGATCTTTCCGGCGAACGTAGAGCGCGCCGATGCCTTTCGGGCCGTAGAGCTTGTGCGCGGAAATCGAGAGCAGATCGATCGAGTCGCGCTGCACGTCGACAGGAATTTTGCCGACGGCCTGCACGGCGTCCACATGGAAGAGAATTTTGTGTTCTTTGGCGATTTTGCCGACTTCGGCGATGGGCTGGATGACACCGATTTCGTTATTGGCGTACATGATGGAGAGGAGGATGGTTTTTGGCGTGATGGCGCGGCGCAACTCGTCGAGGTCGATCAGGCCGTCGGGCGCGACCGGCAGCACCGTGATTTCATACCCGTATTTCTCCAGGCGCTTGCAGGAATCGAGAACAGCCTTGTGCTCGGTGGCTTGCGTGATGATGTGATTGCCCTTGGGGCGATAGGATTCAGCGACGCCCTTGATGGCGAGATTGTCCGATTCGGTGGCCCCGCTGGTGAAGACGATCTCGCGGGGCGTCGCGCGGATCAGGCGGGCTATTTGCGCGCGGGCGTTTTCGACAGCTTCCTCGGCTTTCCAGCCGAATTCGTGGTTGCGGCTGGCGGCGTTTCCGAACTTCTCGGTGAAATAGGGCAGCATGGCGTCGAGGACGCGCGGATCGAGAGCCGTGGTCGCCTGATTGTCCATGTAGATGGGAAGCTTGGGCCCCATGCCAGCATCTTAGTCGGTTGGGGCGGGGCGCGTCCAGCAGACGGGAGCGGTGGCGCAATCTGACGCTGGTGGACCAGGCGCTCCCGTACGGGGTCAGACTGAGGCGGAAGGGCCGCGCAGCAGATGGGTTTTCGACGGGCCCCAATTGTGGCAGAGTGCAATCGCAAGCGTGAGTGTTCGCTGACCTACGGTGGTCTGCGACAAGGCCGGGAAATGCGTGTGCGGAAGAGGTTTATCGTATTCGCCCTTTGCGCGGCCGGCGCGATCGTGTGCTGGCCGCGCGGCGCGCGCGCGCAGGGCGGTCCACCGTATCTGACCAACGACCCCGGGACACCCGGGAACGCGAATTGGGAGATCAATATTGCGTCGATGCAGACGGTGGTGCGCGGCGAGGCGGAATATCAAGTGCCCCAGTTGGACATCAATTTCGGCTTGGGCGATCGCATTCAGCTGACGTACGAAATTCCCTATGTGGTGGATACGAGCGCGCGTGGCCCGCACCAGAGCGGCTGGAGCAATGCGTTGCCGGGAGTCAAGTGGCGATTTTTCGATCAGGGCGAGGGCGGATGGCAGATTTCGACATTCCCTCAGATCGAGACCGGAGCGTCGACGGTGGCGCGGCTGAAAGGGATTGCGGGAAACGGACCACGATTTCTGCTGCCGGTGGAAGTGGCCAAGCGCGAGGGAGCGCTCGATTTGAATTTTGAGGCGGGCTACTACTTCCCCTGGAACGGGCCTCAGGAGCGAATCATCGGTTTCGTAGCCGGGCATACATTCAACAAGCGCTTCGAGCTTGACGGCGAGGTTTACAACGATTGGGCGATGCACTCCCTGCCACACGACACGACATTCGATTTCGGCGGGCGGTACAAACTGCACGACGGATTTATTTTGCTGATGATGGCGGGCCGCAGCTTCAGCGGGAATGCGAGCGGGCAGCCGGAGTATATGGGGTATTTCGGCATACAGGTGCTCTTGAGCAAGTACGGGCGGACGCTGACGCATGACAACTGAGCCGGGCGCGAGTGCGCCGCTCCGCGCGATTCTGTATGATGGCCGCACACGGGAGGGGCCCATGAGCGTTCCGCGATTTTCTCTTCGCTTTCTGGCTTTCGTTTTGTGCGCGGGTGCCTGCGCGGCGACGGCGTTGTGCGGCCAGCGGATGGTCGACTTGACCGCGCCGGATGGGACTCACCTCAAGGCGACGTATTTCGACGCGGGCAAACCAGGACCGGGGGTTCTGCTGCTGCACCAGTGCAATCGCGACCGCAAAGTCTGGGACGGGCTGGCGACGCAGCTTTCGGGCGCGGGGATCAACGTCCTGACGCTCGATAATCGCGGGTTCGGCGAGAGCGGCGGAGCGCCGCACGACACGTTGGACCAGCAGCAGGAAGGAGCAGTCGAAAGGGAAAAATGGCCGGGCGATTTCGACACGGCGATCAAGTATCTGGAATCGCAGCCGGGCGTGACGCGCGATGCGATTGGCGTGGGCGGCGCGAGCTGCGGTGTGAACAATTCCATTCAGACTGCGCGGCGGCATCCGGAGGTGCGATCGCTCGTACTGCTTTCTGGTTCGACGGACCTGGGGGGCCGCAATTATTTGCGCAACGGGCCGAAGACGCCGGTGTTGTTCTCGGTGGCGGATGATGATGAGTTTCCAGGTTCGGTCGAGGCAATCGAATGGCTTTACAGCCTCACGTCGAATCCCGGGAAAAAATTCGTGCACTACGCCACAGGCAAGCATGGCGCGGAGATGTTTCCCGAGCACCCGGAGCTGATGAGCGCGATTGTGGATTGGTACGTTACGACGCTGCTCAAGACTCCGGGCCAGGCGCCCGCGGAGAAAGAGGTCCTGGTGCCGCAGCAGGTGCGCAATCTTGATTTGATCGATGAACCCGGCGGCCCCGCCAAGGTGGCGGCGAGGCTGGCGGAATGGCAAAAAAACAATCCGAAGGTCGAGCCGTTTCCCGAAGCCGTCGTAAACACGATGGGATACGAGCATTTGCAGGCCGGCGAAACCAAGCAAGCGATCGAGATTTTCAAACTCAACGTCGCAGCGTTCCCGGAGTCGCCCAACACGTACGACAGCCTTTCCGACGGCTACATCGCCTCGGGGCAAAAGGATCTGGCGCTTCTGAACGCGAAGAAAGCGCTGGAGCTCTTGCCGGGTGACACGAAGGACAATTTGCAATTCAGGGAAGGACTGCGAGCCACCGACGAGAAGAAGCTGCAGGATCTGGGCGACGCCGGGAAATAATCTTGCGCGCGCCGATCACCAAAGCCCTCCGGCTCTGAAATCCCAGGCTACGCGGCATCGCATAGCAAAAAGCCCCGGGACGTGATCGAACGTGTTCCGGGGCTTTGTTCTGTCCAGCATAGGGCGATTGGTTTAGCGGGTGTCGTCGTCCAGCCCAAAAACGGAGGGCGCAAAAGCGATCCCGCGGAACACCTCTCCGAACTGCGCGGAGCGGATGGTAACGAAGCGATCCAGGAAATAGCTCTCCGAGCTGCGCGCCGCTGGCAGGGAGGTGGCGTTTACGATGTCGGTCACCTTCAGCAGCTTGTTCGGGTCCGCGCCCGGATCGCCGCTGGTGCTGACGGTGGACGTGACCACGTAGAGTTCGACGGTGCCGTCGCGGTGAACCTGGCCGGTGAGATTGCGGCAGCCGTCGGTCGCCGGATTCAACGCGGTTGGATAGTTCGGGATGCTATAG
>Ga0209006_10002539_pt1 | contig 16648 bp, 14 predicted proteins | sample JacPin_JW_Ref_O2_FD_188567 | JGI IMG/M metagenome (GOLD analysis project Ga0209006, IMG submission 188567) | Forest soil microbial communities from Algoma, Ontario, Canada - Jack Pine, Ontario site 1_JW_Ref_O2 (SPAdes) (version 2) | ecosystem: Environmental > Terrestrial > Soil > Boreal... | reverse complement strand
CCGCAGACGGAGCCGCGCGAATTCACTTTGTCGATTCCAAACGAAGCGTTCAACAAGCGCCGCGTGCGTTATCAGGATGCGCCGGATATTTGTTCGCACAGGCTTCATCGTGAATTGGCTGCAACCGAAAATCATCCCTCGGATACCCACTTCGATCTTACGGATGCTGAGCTAGATGAATATCGCACTACGCACATGCACAAACCTCCCAAATATCCTTACGCACCGAAGCCCGACCAGGACGCTTAACGCGCGCGCTGTCCGTTCGCAGCACTTTGTAGGAAACGAAACGGAACCATCCTCCTCTGCCTTTGCAATCTCTGCGCTATTCCTACGCAGGAATTCCTTCAAGATTCTTGCCGTTTCCGCGGTTGTGCTGGTTCCCTGCCTTTGGCATAGGCGCATTGCCGCAGGCGATCTGGCAAGCCATATGTACAACGCTTGGCTGGCCCAACTGATCGAACGCGGCCAAGTGACCGGCTTGTGGCTCGAAGCACGCTGGAACAACGTTCTCTTCGATCTGCTAGTGAGCGGTTTGGGAAAGTTCTTCAGCTTGCAGGTCACCGAAAAAATTGGTGTGTCCTTGTGCGTTCTAGTTTTCTTTTGGGGCGCGTTTGCGCTCGTTTCCGCTGCGAGCAAACGAGCACCGTGGTTTTTGGTTCCTCTGTTCGCGATGATCGCCTATGGCTACACGTTTCACATGGGCTTCTTCAATTACTATCTCTCGCTCGGCTTGGCGTTTTTCGGAATTGCAATTTTCTGGCGCGGCAAAAAGTGGGAGCGGCTGATTCCCATGGTCATTGCTCCCTTGATTCTGCTCGCCCATCCTCTGGGCCTCGCATGGATGGCAGGAGCTATTGTCTATATTGCGATCGCTGAAACGATACCAACGCAGTATCAGCCTTGGTTACTGCTGATCGCAGGAATCGCGCTCGCGCTGATTCATTTCGACTTTTGGCGGCACTACGAGATCATGGTCCAGCCCAATGCCTTTTATTTTTTCAATGGCGCCGATCAACTGCTTCTTTTCGGTCCGCGTTACGACATTCCGCGCATCGCGCTAATCTGTTTCGCCGTTGCGGCGTTGGCGGTCGATATTTACGCGAGGACTCTCGATCGCGCCGACTTGAAAAAGTATGCAATTCCAGCGCAGCTTTACGTCCTTCTAATTTTGGCGGCGTGGCTATTGCCTGACGCGATTCGATTCCGCCCTGGTAACTCCGCTCTGATAGCATTGCTGACCGAGCGGTTAACTTCCGTTACGGTGGTTGTGTTTTGTTGCGTGCTTGGCGCGATGCGGCCGCGTTGGTGGTACTCGATCGGATTTACCGCAATCGCCGCGGTATTTTTCGCGTTTGTATATCAGGACACGAAAATCGTAAATCAGATGGAAGATCAAGCAGCGCAGCTCGAAAGAACTTTGCCGCGGAATTCACGCGTATTAGCCACCATCAAGCCGCCGCAGCCCGGTTCCAGGATTTCGATTCAGCACATCGCCGATCGTGCGTGCATCGGCTATTGTTTCAGCTATGGCAATTACGAGCCCAGCTCTGAGTTTCGCGTGCGTGCATCGCCAGGCAATCCTTACGTGATGTCGGATTACGATCAGGTCGTTGACATGGAAGACGGCACGTACGAGGTTCAACCCGAGGATTTGCCTGCATATCAACTATACCAATGCAGTCCCAGCGGAACAGAATTGTGCATCCGTTCGCTCGAAGCTGGAGAACAAAATGACCGTCTGGGAGTTCATCCAGACGACTGAGACTCGTTTCGTCGGTCGGTCGGCCGCCCTATAAGGTTGGCTAAACTAGAGCCGCTGCTTACCCTCTGCGATTTAGCAATTTATTTGAACAGATACTGTACAGAAATGCCAATATCCGCGATAATTCCGCCGGCTCGGTACCGACCTCGTATCGTTCTGTAAGGGAGTCTCACATGCGACGTGCTGCTGGAATCATGCTGCTACTCGCGTTGACGTGCGCCCTGGCTCTGACCATGGCCCAAGACACAGCAGACGGCCCCGCAGATGGAAAGGCCCAGAAGACGTTTCGAGACGCTCTAAAGAGTGTGCAGGAACATAAGCTGGATTTAGCTCTCGATGAATTCAAGAAAGCCGACAAGCAGGATGGCGGGCACTGCAAGGCGTGCCAGCAAAAAATGATGAAATACGGAATCGAGTTCCGGGACTGGAAGGCCGCCGAAACGGGCGCGAGCGAGATGGTGGCTGAGGCCCAGGGCGATCATGACCTGGCGCTTGCTCACGAGCAGTTCGGAGTGGTTCTAACGGACGAGGCGCTCGACAAGCACAAAGATGAGATCTTTCTGCGAGCTCACGAGGAGTTCACCAAGGCGCTCGCCAGCGCGGCAAATTTCCCAGCTGCTCTATATGTTGACGGGCAAGCGTTAGCCCACATGAAGCGTGACGACGAGGCGAAAGCGCAATTCGCGCTATTTGTAAAGACGGCTCCCGCGAACGATGCCAAACGCGACCGCGCGATGCGTTTCATTGAAGATCCCGAGCTCGCGCGCGCGAGAATGGCGCCTGCGTTCGCTGTCACCACGATCGATGGACAGAAAGTCTCTATCGATGATTTACAGGGAAAGGTGGTTCTGATCGATTTCTGGGCCACGTGGTGCGCGCCGTGCCGCGAGGCCTTGCCGCATATAAAAGACATCGCCAAGAAATTTCAGGGGCAGCCTTTGGTAATACTCAGCGTCAGTCTCGACACGGATGAAGAGAAATGGAAGCAATTCGTCAACAATAACGGTATGACTTGGCTGCAGACTCGCGACGGCGGATTTACCGGACCGGTGTCCCGACTTTTTAACGTTGCCGCTATTCCGCATACGTTTACGATCGACTCCGACGGCATTTTGCAAGATGAGCATATCGGTGACGCCTCCATCGAAGGCAAGCTGAAGAAGCTGGTGAAACGCGCAAGCGAAAGCGAGCTAGCCGCAAAACCGGGAAAATGATTCCGGGCGGCCGCCCGCTCATTTTTACTTCGCCGGCCGATTTGCGCGGGTTCCTGCGAATCCTGTATGATTCTCGGCACGTTCCCGGTGCCGAGGCTGGGAAATTTGACGGAGGCGCCTTGAAGAACGGAAAGCACCACAATCTTCGCACGTATCTTTTGGGAGTGGTGATCCTGGCGATGAGCGCTTCGCTATTTGCCGCGGGAAGTATTTACGATTTCACGTTGAACTCGATTGACGGCAAACCGATGCCGCTCGCGGATTTCAAAGGCAAAGTAATTCTGGTGGTGAACGTGGCCAGCCGTTGCGGTTTCACGCCACAATACAGCGCGCTTGAATCCATTTATGAAAAGTACAAAGACCAGGGCTTCGTAATTCTGGGTTTCCCCGCCAACAATTTTGGCAGCCAGGAACCGGGCACGAATGCCGAGATCAAAAAATTCTGCTCGGCGAAATACAATGTTACTTTTCCGATGTACGCCAAAGTATCGGTGAAGGGCGACGACCAGACTCCGCTATACAAATACTTGACCGAGAGCGCGAACCCCGCTGTTGCCGGCGAAATCAAATGGAATTTCACGAAATTTCTGGTGGGTCGCGACGGCCGTGTGGTTCAGCGCTTTGAGCCAGAAACCACACCGGATTCGACGCAGGTAACCTCGGCGATTGAAAAAGCGCTAAAGCCTTAAGTTCCTATTACAGCGAGCCAAACACGATCACGCCGGTGGGCGTGCCGACATACACTCTTCCGCTCGCGATCATCGGCGTGATGAATTTGTTGTCACTGAAGGTGTCGCGGCCGTTGGGAGCCTGGCTGCTGTTGTACAACTCGGTCGCAAGATTGGTTGCGTCGTACGCGTGAAGCACACCTGTTCCGCCGTTATTTTCCACCGCCCAGACAATTCCATTCGAAGTTCCATTCGCGGAGATACTCGGTGTGGCGCCGGGATACCCAAACTTGGCAGCGCTCTTTGACCCTGGTGACGCCACCAGTTTGGCGTTTGCAATCGCGAACGCTTTCAAGGAATCCCCGACCGCGCCGTAATAAACGGTATTGTTAAAATACGCCGGAGTTGCAAAAGACCCGCCGGATAGTCCGTTGGAGGAAATTTCCTGATAGATGGCGCTGTCGCTGCTGGTATTGAATTTCCCCATCAAATCGCGGTTTACCACGTAAATAATCGAGTCTTTGCCGGCGCCGACCGCAAGGTGCCAGGTATTGTTGGCTGCGTCTTTCAAGTCCGGCAAAAGGATTTCTCCGCCGGAACCTAAATCCTGGTCCGCGGCCGATTCAGACGTCGTATTGTGCATGGTGAAATAGTCCGCAACGCTCAGAGTGTTATTCGCGGTGGAAATCTTAATGAAAGCGTTGCCGTAATCCGAATTTATAGGATTTCCGCTGGCATCCAGCGTGGTGTCAAACGTGCCGTTGGCATCCAGAAAATAAAAGTTTCCGGAGGAATCCGCAGCCGGTCCGTCGCCTGCCATCCAAATCGCGCCGTCGCCGCCGTTGGGAATCACGTTAAGGACCGACGTGCGCTGAAGCGTTGTTTGATTGTAGCCCATGATCCAGCCGGTATAGGCTCCCGCGTCGCAGTGTGAAGCCCATGTGGTGTAAATCACGCCATTGAGCAGAAGGAGGGCCGCGCGTTCCTTATATTGTTTGGGATCAAATGTGGTTTGGCCGCCTTGATTCGGAAAGGTGGCTTGGATGGTAGTCGGGCTGCCGGAGATTTCCGCGCCAGTGGTGATATCCAAAGCGTGCAGCCGATGAAAATAATTGCCGTTGGAATCTTTTGACATAGCCACCAGATACATAACGCCATGCGAACCAGCATGAGGATCGATTACCGGTGTCGAAGTGACGCCAATTTCGGGTGTCACCTGGCCGCAGCCTCGATTGTCACTGCTGGACTCGTTTGCACCAAGCACGGACACTTTCCAGAGCTGGGCAAATGTGTCGGCATCAAAAGCGTAGGCCGAGTCGTGCTCCGTTACGACGAACACAACGTTGTGCTGCGCGCCGGAGACAGTCAAATTGGAAACATACAACGGCTCGGCGTCCACCAGACCATCCGTTTGTAGAAATCCTACTTTGCCGAAATTCGAAGAATTCAAGCTAGCCGGAGTCAAAATTGTTTCATTCAGATTTTGACCGGTGCGAGCCACGTCATTGTGAAAGGTAAGCACATTGGCAGTGCTTGATTGGACGGGATTCACGGTTAGCGTTACCGTGTTGCTGTTGACCATTCCCGCTGAGTTGCTGACGGTAACGAAAATCTGCGCGGCGTTGTCCGATGCCGGAGTCTGCATGATCGTAAACGTGTTCGAGTTCGTTCCTACCGCAGCTGAATTCATAGACCACTGATAGGTGAGCGGCGCCGTGCCGCTCGCGCTCACGGTGAATGTTGCATTCTGGCCCGCCGTGATCGTCTGCGCGCTAGGCTGCGACAAGATCGTCGGCGCAGTCGGATTCGTAGTGCCGCCGCCGGAACCTGAGCCGGCGGATCCGCAGGCGGCAAGCCATACCGTCATAGCCGCAAACGTCAGGCATTGAATATATTTGTTTTGGAATCTCAGGCTCAATCCCCTCACGATCATATGATTGAATTCGATATCCCGAAGTTACGTGACGCCGGCGGCTTTTGCTCAGAGTTAAGCGATTCCCGTTGCAGATTCCATTCTAGCTACTGGGCAGAAGGCTTACTAGCTGCCCTCTCGAACAGCTTTAGGCCAGCGCGTGAATTACTAACGAAAATTGTCACTTGGAGATAACTAACCTATGGCATGTTGTCTCAACGACTTCAAACACGCAAACAACTTTTGTCTCGTCCGCGGGTTTTACTTTCCCAAGCGACCTTCCTAGAAGCTAAGGGTCGAAAAAGAGAGGACAGCCATAATGAATATTAAAGGACTCTTGTTCACCTCCGCAGCTTTGTTGATTTTTTCAACGCCGTCGGCTTTCGCGCAGTCCCAGCCTGCCGGATCTTCCACCGCGCCGGCGCCGGGAACCGTGGGGGAACGCAAGGAAAATCAGCAGGATCGCATCGCCAACGGAATCCAGAGCGGCCAGCTCACTGCTGGTGAGACAAAGAATTTGGAAACCAAGGAAGCGGGGCTAAACAAAGAGGAACATACGATGCGTTCTGAAGATGACGGCCATCTGACCGCTGCGGACCCCGAGAAGTTGAACAATCAGCAGAATCATTGTCGAACCAGATTTACGACGACAAGCACAATGCCGACACCGAGCATTACGGCAATAATGAAGTGGGAGAGCGCCGTGAAAACCAGCAGGATCGCATTGCACAGGGTGTAAAGAGCGGACAGCTCACTCCTGGTGAAACGGCGAAGTTGGAAAATCAACAGCAAGGCATCAATCCCGAAGTGAGCGGGATGCGTCAGGCAAACGGCGGCAAGTTGACCAATGCGGATAAGAAGGCCGTCAATCAGCAACAGAATAAGGCGTCGAAGAACATCTACAACAAAAAACACAACAACCGCAAACAGTAATCACGCGGACGTAGCACGATTGAAAGAGAAGCCTCGGCCGTCTCGCTGGGCTTCTTTTGTTTGGACTTCTTGGAATAATACGGGCTATTTGGAATAACCCTTTGGATGGCGCTGCCGCCAGCTCCACGCCGACTGAACAATGTTTCGCAAATCGGAAACCGCGGGCTTCCAACTCAGAACTTTTTGAATCCTGGAAGAGTCGGCAACCAATCTGGCAGGATCGCCGGCGCGAGGCGCGTCGAAGCGAACACGAACTTCGCGTTTGGTCACCTGGCGAGCACACTCAATCACTTCCAGCACGGAATAGCCGTCACCGGTCCCAACGTTAAGAGCTTCGGATTGCCCGCCGTCGCGGAGGTGTCCGAGCGCCAGGATGTGAGCATCCGCAAGATCTGAAACGTGAATGTAGTCGCGAATCGGAGTTCCGTCCGGCGTGGGATAATTATTTCCGAAGACTGCGATCTCCGGTTTTTCTCCCGCAGCGGCGGCCAGAACATTTGGAATCAAGTGCGATTCGGGATCGTGGTCCTCGCCGTATTTTTCGGTTGCGCCCGCGGCATTGAAATAGCGCAGCGCCATGAATTTAAGGCCGTACGCGAGATCGTAGCTTTCCAGAAGGCGTTCCATACAGAATTTGGACCAGCCGTAAGGATTCTTCGGCCATTGCGGACATTTTTCAGAAATCGGAATTTCCTTCGGTTCTCCATAGGTGGCGCATGTTGAGGAGAACACTACGGTCCGAACTCCTGCGCGAATCAGGAATCCCATCAGTGCGATTCCCTGCTCCACATTATTCTGGAAATATTTTGCGGGCTCGGCTACCGATTCGCCCACCGAAGCAAGCGCCGCGAAATGAACGCAGGCATCGATCTTATGCTCATCCGCAATGCGCGCTAGAAGCGCCAGATCGCCTACTTTTCCCTGGTAAAAGTTGATTTCCGAACCAACCGCGCCGCGGTGGCCGTACACCAGATCGTCAAGCACCACCACATCTTCGTTGTTCGCGCGCAGCCGCTCGACAGTCACGCTGCCGATGTATCCCGCGCCGCCTGTAACCAGAATCGCCATCTCAGCCTTTCGATTATTTCAATCGCAACGAAACTTACTCGAGACAGAGTACTACAGCTGGCTGCGCGCTTCACGGAGTTAAGCGCCTAGTGACGACGCAGCATGAGCCTGCCGAACTAATCCGAATGCTTTCACCAAGCCGGGCGGGTCGATGGTGAACATTGATTTCTTTTTGCCTTCCAATTTGATACTGCGGCGCATTTATCTTGGATATTTGTTTGCGCAAGGAGCCATCTGGGGACTGCTACTTCACGGGCGAGCGCGTGTGTACACCTATCTACCTGATTCGCTGCGGAATTTTCTCACCATGCCGCAGTTCACCGCGTTGCTGGACGAATTCGGGTACTCACCGGTGATCGCGCGTTCTTATATTTTTGGCGGAATTGGCCTCTATTGGGCGACACAGAAATAAGCCGGAAAGAGATCCCGGTTGCTCAAGGAATCTCACAGACCGTTACCGCTGAGTTCTCATACGAGCACGGCAATCCTGCCGAGCTTCCATTTCTGACAATCACCCAGGTCACGTCGTAGTTTTTTTTCAGACGTTTGAAATCCTCGAGCTTGAATTTCCGCCAGTTTTTTCGCCCGCTCACTTCCAGCTTCCATTGCCAGGCGAGTTCCGGAAAGAGCGCTACCACTGATGCGTCTTTATCGCCGTCGGCTAACATGCTGCGTTCCGCATACGCGCGGAATCCGAAATAGTCTTCTCCCGGCTGGCTGGCATAATCCGGATCCAACGCGAATAACGCGCTTTGCGGTGTGTTGCTGCGAACCCAATCGAACGCTTTCACCCATTCGTTCCGCGGGTCCCTGCCAGGCCATTCAATGTGATAGCTCGAGGAAAATTCCTGCCGCTGGGCGTAACACATGATCGAAGCCAGAGGAAGGAACAGCAGCATCCATCGCAGAGGCCGCTCCCGCAGCGCATATTTCCCCAGCATTGCGCCCGACGACAGAATGAACACAACGTAAGTGAAATGCAGAACACGCATAGGCTCCAGGCGCGCCCAGGTTTGCGTCTGCGTTTGCAGAAATTGACAAGCCACGATTGAGATCAAGATGCCCAACGAAGTGGAAATTGCCAGCCGCCGGCACACCCGTTCCAATACCGGCATATTGTCGCGACGCGCTACGCGCGCAAAGTATTCCAGTAACGCGATGGGCGCGAGAGCGCCCAACCATTCGTACCACGCCCAGGAAAATGGATAGTGATAGCTTCTGTCGGCCATCACTTCCCGCCAGATCGGGTTCGGATGCGCTTCCAACGGAAAAACGCTGACGGCAGGAGCGGACAGTTCGGAAAGCGCTCTGGGCCACGCGAGAAAGAGCAAGTGGAACGTGCCATACACGGCCATGGTCGGGTGGCAAAGCCCCGAAAGAAATATCCAGAAAAGCGCGATGGGTCTTTTTTCCAGAGCAGCCACAGCGGCAAACAACAAACACGCAGCGGAAAATGTGCGCGGGTGCAAATGCTGATCTACCAGGAAGAGATAGGTTCCCGCCACCGGCATGGTAAAAAACGTGGCCACCAGCGCGACGCCGCTCCATTGTGCGAGCGTTTCAGAAAAACATTTTCGGGCCAGTTGCAAACAGCCGAGCAGAACCAGAAAGATACTTATGATGTGCAAGCAGAAAACAAAAGGTTCAAGGCGCACATGCAAGAGGCGCACAGCGCCGGCTATCGCTACATGAAATGTGGTCCAGCGAACGAAGAGCAGGAAAAAATTAGCATCGTAAGGATAGAGCGCAGGGTTTAGCAGCTTTTTGAAAGCGGGGAGATATACACCCATGTCTTCTATGCCATAGTGATAACCGCTCACTAGGACGCCCGCGATGGTAAGACCGCACAAAAGAAAAAAGTCTCGAAGCTTCTGAACTTTAGGGCTGGGCGAGTTTTTCACTGTCGGTGGAAGCGAGATACCGTCACGGATCGCGTGCCCGAACAAACTAATTCTTCAGTCCGTAAACCACTACACCGTAATTCTTCGGGAATTGAGTGGGCCGGGTTCCACAATACCGTTTAAGTTCCTCGTGATCTCCGGCATTGGCCACGAATACTTTCCCGTTTGCAACCGTCGGCGATACAAAACGCGCAAGCAATCCAAAACTGTCGCTAGTGTCCAACTCTGCGTCGGCTCCCTGGCTGCGCCACAATTCCTGCGAAACATCTTCGGCATTCAGCGCCAGCAGCATCCCTTTCACGCCACGAAACGTATTGGAATCCCCATTTGCCGGGACCAATGCCCATACAATACCAGTGCCCGCTCGGTTCGCGTCACTCGAAAGCGCGAGAATGCCGCCAGGCATCCAGTTGCGCGCAGGTTTGTGGCAAATCGCCGGCGCTTGGCGCGGAGGTTTCCACCCGCTCATTTTCACGTCCTCCGTGCCGGTCTTTAATTTTCCGGCGACAAAAGGAAAAGCAGTTAAATTCTTTGCCTCTGCCATCACATACACCCATTGCTTGCCTTCAGGTCCGCTCCAGTAGATCGGCGAGCCATGAATGTGCCCGCGATTTACAGTAACAGTTTGCAAAACGCCTTGCGCGTCGCCGCATTCTTCTTTGTGCCATCCGCCTGAAATGTATCCCGCCAAATGATCCCGGTCCATCAGGTAAAGGTTTCCATATTTCCCTCCGCTCAAAAGCAAATTGCCGGGCAACAGAAGCGGAGCGGCCGAACCCATATCCAGATCCTGATGATTTAAATACGATTGATTGCAGGGCGTGAAGCCGCCCGTTACTTCGAGCTTATTTTCGTTCAGTTTTAATCTCAACAGGCTGTCGCCATATTGATTCTTCTTTGGGTCGTAATCGCCATTTCCCGTTTGCAGGAAAATGTTTCCGGCATCGTCTGCCACCGGCCCCGTTCCCGACATCCAAATTCCACCGCTCTTTCCGCCAGGCTCCGGACTCCAAACAGTGCGAAGCTGCAAGTTCGCCGCATCGTAAACAAAGAGCCAGCCGGCGATGCCTCCCTCATTATCTCCGCCGAACGCAACGTAGATCGAGCCATGATCGAGCAACAGACCGGCGCGCTGTTTGCGTTCCTGTTTCCAATTCTTACCGTGCTGCGTGAACGAGCTTTCTCCCACCGCCCCCTCGATGACGACCGGGCCCCTTACTGTGTCGCCAGTGCGCAGGTCCAAAGCATAAATGCGATACATCTGATCGCTGTTCCATGCAACCAGGTAAATGAGGTTGTTCGGAAGGTCGATCGCCGGGGTGCTCAGAATTCCCCACGACGGATCATCGAGAGCGGCCTCGTCGATGTCATGCGCACCCGCCCGAGGAGGCCCGAGGGATCTCGACCAAATCAAAGTATCATTTGACGTCGCGGGTTTTTGATCCGCGATGTACGCATACACCGTGTTATTCATCGAAGCGAAGATTACCGTGTTGCACCCTTGGGGACACCTTGCGGTCACCAGATTAGACACGTACAGCGGCTGAGCCATCACTTTCGCGTCGGAATAAAGAGTCCACAGCCTTCCGAATCGGGTTTTGACGTTCGACTGGTTGAGCTCCGTCTCAACTAGATTCGCTCCACTGCGCTGGTTATCAATGCGCTGCGTATAAACATTAACTGAAACTGAAACTTTTGCTCCCTGCAGGCAGGTCAAGGCAATAAGCGGCACCATTCCAAGAATGAGCGCGCTTTTTTTGCATCTCGCCCACATGAGGATCCACACCCCAGAAAATTCGTTGCCGGGTCGGGATTTTATCCTCGCTGCCTATTGATAACAACCAGAGACCAATCCCGGTGTCCCTGGCTCCAGTCGCGCACCGTTTCGGTTGAAGCAGAGCGTCTCTGTTGCGACAATAGATTGTGGCGCGGGCGATGATGCGTGGGCCCAATTCATACACGGGGGTTTTGTCCGTTTGCTTGGCGGCAACAATTCTGGTTCTGACATTTCCGCGGAGCGAAACTGCCTATAGCCGTTCATCATTTCAACTTCAGACTATGACCGAGACCGCGCATCCGCTGGAACAAATAAAGAAATATATTTCCTCTAGTTGGGAACACTTGACCCGCTCTTTGGCTCTTTGCAAGACCTTTGAGGACATCAAAACGGAAGGCGAGCCGTACCTTTATCTCCCACTGGGGTTTCCGGAGCCTGCGGACATCGCTGAGCTTCAAAAATACTGCCCGATCCGTGTTGCCCGCTTGCCGAAGAAAATCTCCACCGCCGGTGATATCGATCTGGGCGAGATTCCCAACGAAGGCGTTCTCTTTCTTCCGCATCCTTACGTGGTTCCCGGCGGACAGTTCAACGAAATGTACGGATGGGATAGCTATTTCATAATTCTCGGCCTTCTACGCGACAAGCGCGAGCCAATCGCCAAGGGTATGGTCGAGAACTTTTTTTTCGAGATCGAGCACTACGGCGCGATTTTGAATGCCAACAGAACGTACTATCTCACGCGTTCTCAACCTCCGTTCCTGACCTCCATGATCCTTGCTATTTACAACGCGGAAAAAGCTTCGGGGCACACGGATGTGGCATGGCTTGAACGCGCGTACAAATTTGCCGTCACCGACTATGAAGAATGGATACGCGCTCCGCATCTCGCCGGCGACACCGGACTGTCTCGCTACTTTGATCACGGAGAAGGTCCCGTGCCTGAAATTCTCGGCAATCCGAAAGACTACTACGGCGGCGTAGCGCGATACATGCTCACGCACCATGAAGGCGACGAAGCTTCTTATGTGGTGCATTTGGGAAAGAATCCGAACGCGCCGCACGCCGGGCCGGTGTTTGAATTTCCGTGTGATCCCAAAACAGATCAAACCGCTGCCGCGGATTGCGCCACGGACCGCGTTGCGCTCACCGCGAATTATTACGAAGGCGATCGCACCATGCGGGAATCAGGATTTGATGTCTCATTTCGCTTTGGGCCCTTCAGCGCCGACACGCATCACTACGCCCCCGTGTGCCTCAACAGCCTTCTCTATAAAGAGGAAATGGATCTACACGAGATCGCCATCATCCTGGGCCGCCAAGAAGATGCTGAAAAATGGCGGCGTCACGCAAATGAGCGGCGCGAGCGTATGGATAAATATTTGTGGGACGAAAGCCGCGGCCTTTATTTTGACTATGACGTGGCCACCAATAAGCGCTCCACTTACGAATATGCCACTACGTTTTATCCGCTGTGGGTAGGCGCCGCGAGCAAAACACAAGCGGAGGCAGTTATCCGGAACCTTAAATTATTCGAACATGTGGGCGGCTTGGCCATGAGCCTGCACGAAACCGGTGCGCAGTGGGATTTTCCATACGGCTGGGCTCCGATCCATTTGATTGCGATCGAAGGCTTGAAACGTTACGGCCACAACGCCGAGGCTGATCGCATCTCATTCAATTTTCTGCACATGGTGCTGGAGGATTTCGAGCGCACCAAGACCATGTTTGAGAAATACGATGTGGTCACCCGGGCATCAAAGACGCGCATTCGCGTGGGATACAAAGAAAACGTAATTGGCTTCGGCTGGACCAACGGCGTTTTTCTTGAATTGCTGCATCAATTGCCTGCCGACCTGACCGACAAACTTGGAAGGCATAGAGCGGCGAAGCACTAGGCGGTTTCAACGAGCCCTACAGTTGCGCCTCGAACGGCATACAGGATTTCCCCGATTGATGAATTTTTGGCACTGCGCGAATATGCGTGGCAGAGGGAAGAGGAACAAAGGGAATCCTTAATAAAATAAGGGCTGGGCCCGCATGTTCCTCTTCTCTCAGCCAACCTTACGGTAGCCCTGAAAATCTCGATAGCAACCCTATCTAGTCGAACCTTTCGTGAACCAATACTACAAAGCTCGCAGTCCCATCAGATGACGTTAGCCCCTTATGGCGGCCCGGATTTTCGGAGAACCCAAAACTCCGGCCTTCAAGTCGGCATTGCCATCAATGGTTTCGAGAAGCTTTCGCGTAATGTTGTCGTCCACTTCGGGTGCCTTGCGAATTTCCACCGGGTACCGAACCATGAGTTCTAGTCCGGTATCAACGAACTGCAATTTGGCCTCGGTGGCCGGCGCGCGCAACTCGATTTCCACGCGGCGCTCGATGTCGCCGTACTGTTTTTCGATTCCTGCGCGGTATTGCGCGTACACGGAATTGACCACCTCGGTGAGTTTGTCTTGCACCAGCTTGAAGTTGGCGCCCGGCGCAAGCGAGACGGCCACTTCGTGCCACGCGTACGATGTGCCGGGAATTTGCTTGAACAGCGGCGTGCCCGCCTGGAACAGCACCGAATTCGCGAAGACGACGATCCGTCCGGTGGGATAAAGTTCGATCCCGGTTCCAGCGAGCTCCACCAGGTACATGCGTACCAGCCCAATATCGATCACATCCCCTGTCACTCCTGCGATGCTGACGCGATCACCCACGCTGATGCCGTAGCGTCCAACCACGAAAAAATAAGCCGCCACCGATAACAGGACAGCTTGCAAGCCGACCGCAATTCCGGCGGTGACGAAACCGGCAAACGTCGCCAGTGAGCTGAACTCGCTGATGAATCCCAAGAGGAGGACGATGCAAGTGAGAAACCCTACGACGAAACGCCTGAGGATCAGGAACTGGCGCCGCCTGCGCATATCGTGTATGTAGCGGAAAGTTAATCTGCGCCAAAGCTCAGAAAGCGTGAAGACCAGCGCAAGCGCCAAGGCTAGCGCGAGAACCCGCATCAGCAGCGAGCGCACGGTAAATCCGGATTCGCGCACTAGCGCTCTGCGCCACTCCAGAAAATTTGCGCGGCTTTCATCTAAAAGAACGATTTCCTGGCTGAGCGGAATTAAAGCGCTGGTCAAATGTTTGAACTGGTTTGTGAGCTTGTGAAAGTCCTGAGGCTCCGTTTCTAGTGGTGGCGCGCCGGGTGTCGGCGAGAGGTTCGACATTTGGCGCCCCTTCTGCACCGTAGCGGACAACTCCGCGCGCAACGGCTTCTGTACATCAGTCGCGATATCCCGCAAACTCGCCGTTTCTTTAACTAATTGATCGATCTGATGAATGCTGCGCATTTCGTCGAACACGGCCCGCGCATCGCTTCCCAATCCTCCCGAATTCGGGCTCAGTGTTTGGGCGCTAGCCGCGGTCTTGGCAGAAGGGGTCTGCGCCGACGCGGTGCCCAGCACTTCGGGGATAGACCGAGCAAGATCGTTAATGTTTCCCTGCAAGCCCTTGGTCGAGCTTTCGTTGGTATTAACCATGAAGGTGGTCATGCGCTGGACCGCATCTTGCATGGCTTTATTCAGTTCCAGATCACCCTGCACCTTTTCGAGTTGGTCCGTTAGAGCTTCTTTTTTTTTGCCCGAGGCGGCATCAATCTGTTTGTTCAGTGCGGCGATCTGCACTCCATCTTGATCGATTCTTGTTTTCACTTGGGTTGCGAATTGCGCCAGCTTTTCTTCGCGCGTCGGCGTTTCAGTGGTTTCAGGAGTTTGATCCGTCTCGCCGCTGCCAGTATTAACCGAGGTAATCAGTTGCGCCTCCGCCTTGGCGGACTCAAAAGCCAGCCGTACTGCCTGGGCCGCGAGGTCCTGCGCATTGTTCTGATAGAGCATATCGCTCGGCACGCCCACCGTTTGTACCTTGCCCGATGCGTTTCGATACCAGTTGATCGCCGCGTTCAAATGCCCTAACACAGCGTTGCGGTCGAGTTGCTGCGTCTCTTGCGCAAGAAGAAAGGAACCAAAAGCCAAAAACGCCGCCACGCAAATAAAAAAGCAGCGTCTGGAGTAAGGTGGCGTTGAAACTCGCCTGTTCTTGAACCGCTTCATATCCTCTTCTTTCGCTTGCGCTGGGTGCAAAACCTGATGGATTATTTTCGGACCACGAACTTCGCGTGGCCGGGTGTGGGCTGAAACAACAAATCAAGCTAGCACTTCATACGCGGAAATTCCAGCAGCAGGACCCAGGTGGAGTTTGGAGCTTGCTGAACGCCGCCTACGCTCCCTCAGACTTGACTACACGTGAAATACGTGTTACACGTAAGATACGTGTAATGGAGGCGTCATGGCGAGTACCAGGAGAAACGGGAAGCAAAATGTGACGGTCAGTCTTGACCGAAAAACAATTCAGAAGGCCAAGATCGTTGCCGCTCGGCGTTCAACATCGATTAGCGGCCTCCTGGCTCATCAAATCGAGGTTCTTGTTGGCGAGGACGAAGCCTACGAGCGGGCCGAGCGGCAGGCAATGACCCTGCTCGACCAGGGCTTTCATTTGGGTGGCGTAATCCGAGTCGGCCGAGATGAACTCCATGAGCGGTAAGACGTTCATCGATACGAATATCTTGATCTACGCGCATGACGCAGATGCAGGTGCGAAGCACGAAATTGCAAAGACGATTCTCCGTGACCTTTGGAGCGAGCGAACGGGCGTTCTTAGCGTGCAGGTACTCCAGGAGTTCTATGTCAACGTCACACGAAAGATTCCCTCTCCCTCGTCAAGGGATTTGGCACGCCTGGTGGTAAGCAGTTATGCAATCTGGTGCACGGGAACTACTCCCACTGAAATTGCCTCGGCGTTTCGGATCGAGGACGAATCGCGAATCGGTTTCTGGGATGCCCTGATTGTTTCATCTGCTGAAAAAAATGGCGCGACTCGGATTCTGTCGGAGGATCTAAACGCTGGCCAAAGAATTGCCGGCATTCTCATCGAGAATCCGTTTGCCGGCGTCCACTGAACGAGTACCGTTCCTGTAAATCTTACTGCTAAAAAGTGGCGCGCCCGGAGGGGTTCGAACCCCCGACCTTGTGCTCCGGAGGCACACGCTCTATCCATCTGAGCTACGGGCGCATTCCGAATTGACTGGAGTTGAGCCATTGTATTACGTTTTGTTCCGGCTGACTATGCGGCTTGGTGACCGTTCGGATTCCGCCTGCTTTCCGATTGCGTGTCGCTCTGTCAGTTCCCACGCGTGAGGTTCTTCACCTGCTTGGCTAGTTTTTCGATTTGTTCCGCTTTTTGGACCATCGGAAGCGATAGAGTATTTGTTGCGTCTGTCTTCTCAACTTCATCCTTCAATTCCGTGGCCAGCTTGTAGAGCTTTTCTACGTCGTCGTGGATTTGCTGCTGATTCTGCTTCAGAATATCT